>Ga0187776_10000413_pt1 | contig 20602 bp, 11 predicted proteins | sample 0216_BV02_MP12_2_FD_132426 | JGI IMG/M metagenome (GOLD analysis project Ga0187776, IMG submission 132426) | Tropical peat soil microbial communities from peatlands in Department of Meta, Colombia - 0216_BV02_MP12_20_MG | ecosystem: Environmental > Terrestrial > Soil > Wetlands > Peat | place...
GAGCGCACGCTCGGCGCGCACGTCGCGGTCCACTACTACGCACAGCATCAGCTGGAGGCGTTGACGCCGACCCTGACGATCCTCGAGGAGCTGGAGCGCGCGGCGCCCGACCTCGGTCAGACCCGCTTGCGGACCATCCTGGGCACGTTCCTGTTCTCCGGCGACGCGGTGGAGAAGAAGATCTCGGTGCTGTCGGGCGGCGAGAAGGCGCGCGTCGCCCTGGCGAAGATGCTCGTACGGCCGGCGGCGCTCCTGTGCCTTGACGAGCCGACGAACCATCTGGACCTTGCCTCCCGCGAGGTGCTCGAGGCAGCGCTGGCATCGTTTCCGGGCACGATCGTCTTCATCTCTCACGATCGCTACTTCATCAACCGCATCGCGACACAGGTCGTCGAGGTCATGCGCGGCACGCTCGTCACCTATCTCGGCACCTACGACGACTACCTCGACGCCAGAGCTCGCGCCGTTGAGGCCGTCACCCCGCCGCCTCGGCCGGAGCCGACGGTGCCGGCACGGCCGCCGCACGAGTTGGCGCCGCGGTCCAGCGGACCGGGATCGTCCAGGCGGACGACACGGGTCACCAAGGACGTGCGCGAGCTGCGCCGACGGCTGGAGGATGTGGAGCGCCAGATCCACGAGCTCGAGGCGCGGCTGGAGGAGATCGGCGAGCGATTGGGCGATCCCGCTTTGTACGCCGACGGTGAGCGCGTGCGTACGGTGGCCGCCGAGCGCAAGAGCGCCGAGGAGCAGGTGACGTGGCTCATGCGAGAATGGGAGCAGTTATCGACAGCGCTCGCCGAGCATGAGTGAATTTCATGCTCCGATCGATCCCGACATCCTGCGCCGTGAACGCGCCAAGGCGCGCGAGCTTCGCGGGAGTCAATGGTGGAAACGGCGCATCGCCGACGGCGTCTGCTACTACTGCCAGCGGCGTGTTGGCCACCGCGCATTGACGATGGACCATCGCATTCCGCTCGGACGCGGCGGCCAATCGACGCGCGGCAACCTGGTTCCCGCCTGTAAGGAATGCAACACGAACAAGAAGGCGCTGGTCCCGCTCGAGTGGCAGGCCTATCTCGACCGACTGCAGGGCTCCTCGACGGACTGACCTCGGCTTGGGGGCCCGGGCCTTGGGTCGCGGAACCTCGACGCACGGCCTGGGCATCGGATCCGACCCGGGGGCCGTGACAAGAGCGTTGCCAGATTTCGTCCGTTTCTAACCATCCTGTCCCGCGCCTGAGACGTAACCCCTCGCTATCTCGCTTCGACGACACGCGGCACGGACCTTGCTGGAGTTCGGAATGGGAGACCTCGACCGCATGCCATTGGAGCCGGGAAGAGAACCGTCAACAAAGAGTGGGCACACGCTGGCTGGCCGGGAACACGCCGCGTAGCCCTCCTCCAGTCGCCACCGGATTGACCCCATCAACCGGAGTTCACGAAAGAGGAGCGAGGTGAATCTGGGGTTCCCCGACGGGCCCGGACAGGCAACGAGCCTCGTCGACATCTCCCGCTGGCGCGCAGTTCATCAACCGGACACCGTCGCCTATCATTTTCTGACAGACGGCGCCGCATCTCATGCGTCGCTCACCTATGCATCCCTGGATCTACGCGCTCGGGCGATCGCGGGGCTCCTGCAGAGCCGTGTGGAGCCTGGCGCCCGGATCCTGCTCCTGTACCCGCCCGGGCTCGATTTCGTCCGCGCCTTCCTGAGCTGTCTGTATGCCGGCGTGCTGGCGGTCCCCGCTCCGCCGCTGGACCCCTCGCGAGCGAAGCAGGGCCTCTCCCGTCTCCAGAGCATCGCCACGGACGCTCAGGTGGCCGCTGTCCTGGCGACGCCCGAAATCGCGAATGCCGCCGAGCTCGCCCGCGAGTCGCGATCGGAGGCGTACCCGCCCCGGTGGTTCGCCATCGATGAAATCGATGATAGGTGGGCCGAGCAATGGCGGCAGCCGGATCTAGCGCCTGATCAGGTCGCTTATCTGCAATACACCTCCGGGTCTACGTCCACCCCCAGAGGGGTGATGGTGACCCACCGCAATCTGCTTTGCCAGTGCGAGTACATCACGAACTTCGCCAGCTATGACGCGCGATCATCGACCCTGTCGTGGATGCCGCATTTCCATGACTACGGTCTGGTGCAGGGAATCCTGCATCCTCTCTTCGCAGGAATTCCCGGATATCTCATGCCCGCTCTGGCATTTCTCAGACGGCCGCTGCGATGGCTCGAAGCCATGTCGCGACATGGGATTACCCACAGCGGTGGGCCCAACTTCGCTTACAACCACTGCGTTCGTCTGACGACGCCCGCCGAGAGGGGCAATCTGGATCTCGGCAACTGGCGTGTCGCGAGCTGTGGCGCGGAGCCGATCTCGAAAGACACCATGGAGCAGTTCATCCAGGCGTTTCGCGCATCGGGTTTCCGTCGCGAAGCGTTCCACCCTGCCTACGGTCTGGCCGAGTTCACCTTGCTCGTCTCGGTCAAGCGTCTCCGGGAGGTACCCCGTGTTCTCGAGCTGGAGTCGCGCGCCCTCGAGGAAGGGCTCGTGCGCGAAGTCGGCGGAGCGCGTGACGCTGTCCGCCCACTCGTCAGCTGTGGCCATCCGGTCGGCGCGGCCGAGGTCGTCATCGTCGATCCCGAGACGTGCCAGCGCTGTGAACCGGGCGTCGTGGGAGAAATCTGGCTCGCCGATCCCAGTGTCGCCAAGGGCTACTGGAACAGACCAGAAGAGACGGAACAGACTTTCGGCGCTCACCTCGCGGTGACGCGAGAAGGGCCCTATCTCCGGACGGGTGATCTGGGGTTCGTTCAGGATGGCGAGCTGTTCATTGCCGGCCGACTGAAGGACATCATCATCATCCGGGGCCGGAACCACTATCCGCAAGATATCGAGCGGACGGTGGCGCACAGCCATCCGGCTCTGAGACCGGATTTCGGGGCGGCCTTCTCGATCGAGCACGAGGGTGAAGAGCGGCTCGTAGTCCTTCAGGAGATCGACCGGCGCAAGACGGTCGTCGCGATCGAAGAGGTCGCGAGCGCCATTCGTGACGCCGTCGCGCAGCAGCACGAGATTCAGGTCTACCAGGTCGTCCTCGCTCGTGCCGGATCCGTGCCCAAGACCACGAGCGGAAAGATCCAGCGCCGTGCGTGCCGAGCCGCGTATCTATCGGGTCAGCTCGCCGTCGCTGGAGTCAGCACGTTGCCCGATGCCGAATCGGGGGCGATGGACCGCGCGCTGACCTCGGATCAGCTGCTGGCGTTGCCGATCGATGAGCGAAGGGTCGCCCTGATCGAGTGGCTGGGCCACACGGTCGGAAGGCTGCTGGGCGTGCCGCCGCACCGGGTGGCTCAGGAGCAACCACTGACGACGGTGGGGCTGGACTCGTTGATCGCGACGGAGCTGGCGCAGGCGGTGGAGACCGAGTTCGGTGTCTTGGTGTCGCCGTCGACGCTGCTCGACGGTGCTTCGCTGAGGCGGCTGACCGAGCTTGTCCTCGACCATCTCGCCGACGCGTCGGACACAGCGCCACGAGAGCGTGTGCACGAGGCGAACGGGGCGATCGACTATCCGTTGTCTCGGAATCAATCCGCGCTGTGGTTTCTCCAGCAATTGAGCCCGGGGGGTACGGCGGCAAACGCCAGCGTCTTGCTCGGGATCCAGGGCCCGCGAGATACACGGGTCCTGCACCAGGCCCTGGAGCAGTTGGCGACACGGCATCCCAGCCTGCGGACGACGTTTGGAGCGCGACAGGGAGTTCCATTTCAACGCGTTCATCCGTCCGGCCCGATCGAGCTCGCGGAGGCCGACGCGTCCTCATGGACCTGGGATGAGCTGCAAGCTCGTGCGGTGAAAGCGGCCGAGATCCCCTTCGATCTCGAACGCGGACCGCTTTGGCGTGCCCAACTGTTCGCGCGCTCTCGCACCGAGGCATACCTGCTCCTCGCCGCCCATCACATCGCGGTCGACGGCTGGTCGATGAAGGTCCTCGTCGACGATCTGAAGCGGCTCTACGCTGGAGAGCACACGCGCCAGCCGCACGCGTCTTCCGGATCCACCGCCCGCTATACGGACTTCGTGCGTTGGCAGGATGATCTGCTGGCGGGGCCGGAGGGGCACCGACTCCTGACGTACTGGCGCGACAGGCTGTCTGGCGAGCTGCCGGTACTGGACTTGTCGCACGACCGGTCGCGGCTGACGATGCGGCGCGATCACACCGCGTGGCATGAGTTCGGGCTCACGCATGATCTCACGCAACGGCTTCGCGCGCTGGCCAAGGCCGAAGGTACGACTCCGTATGTGACGCTTCTGGCGGCGCTGCAAGTCCTGCTGTCCCGCTCCACGGGCCTCGAGGACATTCTCATCGGCTCACCCATGGCCGCCCGCGCCAGCGGCGCATTTGCCGAAACGGTTGGAGACTTCGTCAACGTCGTCGTGCTCCGCGACCAGGTATCCGGGGGCGCCACCTTCAGAGCCCTCTTGCAACAGGCCAAGCATACGGTTCTCGAAGCGATCGCCCACCAGGACTATCCCTTTGCGCTTCTCGTGGAGCATCTCCAGCCGATGCGGGACCTGAGCCGTGCGCCGCTGGTTCAAGTGCTGTTCGTGTGGCAGAAGCTCAAGGTCATGGCCGATCTGACAGCGGGCGCCCGCGACGACGCGGGTGGCACCTCCGCCGCAGATACACGAGTTCACTTTGAACCGTATCTGATGCCGCAATCCGCAGGACAGTTCGACCTCACGATCGAGATCGCCGACGCGAGTGGCCCCTTGAGGGGGTACTTCGAGTACAACCCCGACGTGTTCGATGCCGCGACGATCGCCAGGATGCAGGAGCACTTTCAGGCGCTCCTCGAGGGCATCGTCGACCAGCCGAACCAGTCGGTGGCCGATCTTCCGCTCATGACGCCCGAGGAGCGGCATCAGGTCCTGGTGGCGTGGAGCGCGACGCGCGCCAGCCACACCGAACCCCGATGCCTGCACCAGCTCTTCGACGCGCAGGTCGTACAGTCCCCGGACGCCCTGGCCGTCGTGTCCGAGGAGCAGCGGCTCAGCTACCGAGAGCTCCAGAGGCGCGCCAACCAGCTCGGCCATCATCTGAGAACTCTCGGGGTCGGGCCGGACGTCGTGGTCGGACTGTTGGTCGAGCGATCACCCGAGCTGTTGGTCGGCCTCCTGGGCATTCTCAAGGCCGGCGGCGCATATTTACCCATCGATCCCGACTGTCCGCCCAAGCGCATCGCGGCGATGCTGAACGAGGCGGGCGCCGCCACGCTGGTCACGCAGCAGCACTTCGTGCCTCGGCTTGCGGATCATCAGGCCCACTTCGTCTGTCTGGACACGGCGTGGAGCCTCATCGACCGAGAGCCTGGGGAGCCCCCGGCGAATGCGACGAACGATGACGACCTCGCTTACGTCATCTACACCTCCGGATCCACCGGGACGCCCAAGGGGGTGATGGTCGAGCACCGATCCGTCGTGAACTACGCGGAAGCCATCGCCAGCCAGTCGCGGCTCGCGCCCGGTGATCGGCTGCTCCAGCTGGCGTCGGTCAGCGTCGACACTGCGGCCGAGGAGATCTTCGCTTGTCTCGTCACGGGTGCCACGCTCGTGCTTCGAACCGGGTCCATGTTGGACTCGGTGGCCGGATTCCTGCAAAAGTGTCGTGACTGGCGCGTGACGGTGCTGGACCTGCCGACCGCCTATTGGCATGAGCTCACCGCGTGGCTCTATGGCGAGTCTTTGGAGTTCCCGCCGGAGATTCACACCGTGGTGATCGGAGGGGAGCGCGCGCTGCGCCAACCGCTGATGGCCTGGCGGCAGTGCGTCGATCCTCGTGTCCGGTTACTAAATACCTACGGTCCGACGGAAGTGACGGTGGCCGCGACGATCTGCGATCTGTCGTCCAGTGAGTCGCGCCGAGAACCCCTCCGGGAGGTTCCGATTGGCCGCCCCATTCAAAACGTTCAGGTGTACGTGCTCGATCGTAACCTGCAGCCGGTCCCGATCGACGTCCCCGGAGAGCTCTTCGTCGGGGGCGTCGGCCTGGCGCGTGGCTACTTGAACCGTCCGGACCTCACGGAAGAACGGTTCATTCGAAATCCGTTCAGCGCAAACCCGGCGGCCCGTCTCTACCGGACGGGTGATCTGGCGCGGTGGTTACCGAATGGCGCGCTCGAGTACGTGGGCCGCGTCGATCGCCAGGTCAAGATCCGGGGATACCGGATCGAGCTCCAGGAGATCGAATCGGTCCTCGAGGCGCACCCCGAGATCCGTGTCGCGGCCGTCGAGGCGCGGGAAGAACTCCCCGGAGACAGGCGGCTCGTGGCGTTCCTCGTCAGCGCGCCGGGCAGCGCGCTGAGCGTCAATCAGCTGCGAGCCTTTCTCAAGGAACAGCTTCCGGACTACATGATTCCCGCGGCGTTCGTGGAGCTGGATGCCCTGCCCCTCACCTCGAGCGGCAAGATCGATCGCAAGGCGCTGCACGCTCCGGTCAACAGTCGGGCGGGAGTCCTCAATCTCAAGACGGAATATGTCGCGCCCCGCAATCACACCGAACAGCTCCTCGCACACGTCTGGGGCGAGATCCTCGATATCAGCGACGTGGGCGTTCACGACAATTTCTTCGAGCTGGGCGGACACTCGTTGCTAGCGACCCAGATGTTCTCGCGACTGCGCTCTCTGTTTCAGACGGAACCTCCGCTGAGAGCCGTATTCGAGACGCCGACGATTGCGGGCCTCGCCCAGTGGCTGACGGATCAACGGGCGCACGGGCCAAACAGTCCGGCGGTCCCTCCGATCACGCCGGTCCCTCGTGACGGATCGTTGCCGCTCTCCTTCGCGCAAGAGCGCATGTGGTTCCTGCATCAGCTGGCGCCGGAGAGTTCGGCTTACAACATTCCAGCCAGCATCCGTCTCTTCGGCCCTCTCAACAAGGCTGCCTTGGCGTACAGCCTGAACGAGCTGGTGCGACGGCATGAGTCACTCCGGACGACGTTTCACCCCGACGACGGCCGCCCCGTCCAGGTGATTCACCCATTTGAGCCGCTGACCATTACGGGGATCGACCTGCGCAAGCGATCGAAGGAGGCGCGGGAGGGGGAAGCCCTCGCGCTCGCCACCAGTGAAGCCCGCCGTCCCTTCGATCTGACCAGTGGTCCCCTGATCCGGGCAATGGCGATCCAGGTGGGCGACGAGGAGCACGTCGTCGTGCTCACGACGCACCACATCATCGCCGATCAATGGTCGTACGGGATCATCGGGCGGGAGCTGGTCCGGTGCTACAACGCCTTCTGCGATGGCCAGCCCGTCCGGGTCGAGCCACCGCTCGAGGTCCAGTACCTCGATTTTGCCTGCTGGCAGCGAGATTGGCTCCGTGGGCCGGTTCTCGAGGAGCAACTGTCCTACTGGAAGGCTCAGCTGGCGGGAGTCCCCGTCCTGGCGCTGCCAACCGATCGTCCGCGGCATGCCGTGCATTCGTTCCGCGGCACCCATATCTCGCAGAACCTGCCGCGATCGTTGATCAACGGATTGAAACAATTGAGCGTCCGTGAAGGCGTCACGCTCTATATGGTCTTCCTGACCGGCTTCGTGGCTCTGCTCAATCGGCTCACCGGTCAAGCGGACATCGCGGTGGGAACTCCGATTGCGAACCGAAACCGGCTCGCGACCGAGGGCCTCGTGGGCACCTTCGTCAACACGCTCGTGCTCAGAACCGATGCCTCTGGCGATCCGACGTTTTGCGAGCTCCTGCGTCGTGTTCGCGACGTCGCCCTCGGCGCCTATGCGCACCAGGATCTGCCGTTCGAGAAATTGGTCGAAGAGCTGCGCCCCGATCGCGGCCACGGGGGATCGCCGCTCGTCCAGGTACTGTTCAACTTCGTCAATACGCCATTCGGACGCGTCGATTTCAAGCACCTCTCGTGGGCACCGGTCGAGATCGACCGCGGCGCCGCCCAGTTTGATCTGAGCCTCTCGATCGATCCCAGCGCCACGCGCCGGGTCTTCCTGGAGTTCGACACGGATCTCTTCGACGCCGCGTCGATGGAGCGGTGGCTGGCGCACTATCGGACGCTCCTCGAGGTGGCCGTCGAGCAGCCGGAGACCGCCATCTCGCGTCTCCGTCTGCTCTCCGAAGGGGAGCAACGACAGATCGTGGTGGAATGGAATCGTATCCAGGTCGACGTGCCGGCCGATCGATGTCTCCCCCAGCTCTTCGAGGACCAGGTTGCCCGAACGCCGACGGCGATCGCCGCCCAATGCCAGGGCGCGGCGCTGACCTATGACGAGCTGAATCTGCATGCGAACCAGCTTGCGCGCCAGCTGCGGAGCGTCGGCGTGGGACCGGACGTGGTCGTCGCCGTGCTGATGGACCGGTCGCTTGACCTTCCGGCGTGCTTGCTAGGGATCATGAAGGCCGGCGGCGCTTATCTCCCGCTGGACACGACGCTCCCAGCGAAGCGCCTGTCCTTCATGCTGGAGAACAGCCAGGCGTCGCTCCTGCTGACCGACCGACCGCTTGCCGAGACGATTACCGATCGTCGCGTGCGAGTGCTGAACCTCGACGCCGAGCGACGGTCCATCGCGCGTCAGCCGCGAGGCAATCCTGCCCCGCTCGCCGGACCGCGGGACCTTGCGTATGTGATCTATACGTCTGGATCGACCGGGCAGCCCAAGGGAGTGGAAGTCGAGCACGGCGCCTTCGTGAATTGCCTGGACTCGATGCGGCGCAAGCCCGGGTTGACCGCGCGGGATGTGCTGCTCGCGGTCACGACGCTGTCCTTTGACATTGCCGGATTGGAGTTGTTTCTTCCGCTCCTGGTCGGCGCGACCACCATCGTCGCGACTCGGGATGAAGCCTCGGACGGTGCGTGGTTGAAGGAGCAATTGGAAGCGACGCGGGTCACCGTGATGCAGGCCACGCCGGCGACGTGGCGCATGGTTCTCGAGGCCGGCTGGACCGGGAATCCGAGGCTCAAGATCCTGTGCGGCGGCGAGGCCCTGTCGCGCGAGTTGGCCGCAGATCTCTGCGCGCGTGCCGGATCGGTGTGGAACATGTATGGGCCGACGGAGACCACCATTTGGTCCACCGTCCACGAGGTGGACCCGGCTGAGAACCCGATCTCGATCGGGCGGCCCGTTGCCAACACTCAGGTCTATATCCTCGACTCGAGGCTGCAACCGGTCCCGATCGGAATCCCCGGGGAGCTGTATATCGGCGGCCGGGGGCTGGCAAGGGGTTATCGGTCCGCTCCCGACATCACCGCGGCGCGATTCATCGCGAGTCCATTTGCGGGCGGCCAGGAGCGGCTCTACCGGACCGGAGATCAAGCTCGGTGGCTGCCCGATGGTCGCATCGAGTGTCTCGGGCGGATCGATCACCAGGTCAAGATCCGAGGGTTCCGGATCGAGCTCGGTGAGATCGAGTCGGCTCTGAATGACTGTGCCGAGGTGAAGCAGTGCGTTGTGACGGTTCGAGAGGATAGTCCTGGGGAGAAGCGACTGGTGGCATACGTGGTCATGTACGAGGGGCACGTTCTTCAGCCGCGCCAGATCCGCACGCGGTTGAGGGAGCAGCTGCCGGAATACATGGTCCCGGCGGCGATGGTTCAGCGGGACTCGCTCCCGCTGACCGCGAACGGGAAAGTCGATCGGCTCGCGCTGCCTCCGCCCGGTGACGAGGCTCCAGATGACGCGACGGCGGACGTGACACCTCGGACTCGGCTGGAGCTTCAGCTGGCGGCCATCTGGGAGCAGGTGCTGGGCGTGTCGCCGATTGGAGTGCGGGACAATTTCTTCGATCTAGGGGGCCACTCGTTGTTGGCGGTCCAGATCTTTGGGGCGATCGAACAGACACTGGGCAAGCGACTGCCGATGGCGCTTCTCCTTCAGGCGCCGACGATCGAGCTGCTGGCGGACGTGCTCAGCCGGGAAGGATGCTCGATCCGCTGGGACTCGCTCGTGTCCATCCAATCACGCGGCGCCAAGCCGCCCTTTTTCCTGGTCCCGGGAGTGGGGGCCAACGTTCTCGTGTTTTCTCGGCTCGCCAAGCAGATGGGCCAGTCGCAGCCGGTCTACGGTCTCCAACCGCGCGGACTGGATGGCGAGCGATTGCCCTTCGTGCGAGTCGAGGAGATGGCGGCCCACTACGTCGAGGAGATCCGTACCGTTCGGCCGAGGGGCCCCTATCTGATCGGCGGAACCTGTACCGGGGGCGTGGTGGCGTACGAAATGGCTCAGCAGCTGACGGCGCTCGGTGAACAGGTCGTCCTGGCGATCATCGAATCCTGGCATCCTCAGTCCCAGCAGGCCTATCGCAATGCGCCGCCGCTCTTTCTATGGCCGATGGTCTACCTCGCCCGGAAGACGATCCGCTCCTGCAGAGAATCCTGGCGCCTGTCGGTTGGTGAGTGGCCCGCGTACTGGCGAGGAAAGGTCGGCTTGCTCACGGACCTCGTCGAACAGAAATCGCTCCACCTCGGGGGCGGCGAGTACTACACCGAGCTGGTCACCTCCGCGACCTTTCACGCCGTTTCGCGCTATCGGCCCAAACCCTACCCAGGCTGTCTGTTGAACGTGGTCGCCTCAACACGACCATTGCCCGCTTCGACGCCGGACACCCGCTTGACATGGGGCGAGCTGGCGCTGGGAGGGTCTCGAACCGTCTTCATCCCGGCCGAGGATTCAGGCCAGCTGTTCCTGCCCGCACATGTTCAGGAACTCGCACAGCATCTCGCCGCCTACTTCGAACACGAGTGTCCGGCGGATTGTCGGCAGTCCACCTTGGTGCGCTCCGGGCGCGCCGCCACGATCGAGCCGGTCAAGCACTAAACCAGGGTACGTGGTTCATGAGTGGCCGGCATCTGTCTAGCCTCGTGCGCTTCCTGCTGCGAGGGCCCAAGCGGACGCTCGTGGTTCTCCTCGCGACTGGATTGCTCTCCGGGGTCTGCAGCGCGGGACTTCTGGCGGTCATCAACATCCTCGTCCACCCAACTGGTGGGTCGCGTCGGGCCGTTGCGCTCGCGTTCGTCGCGCTCGCGCTTGCGAAGATTGCGGCACATGGATTGTCGCAGTTGTCGCTCGTCTATCTGGTTCAGGACGCTGTCCTCGAGCTGGGCCTGAAACTGTGTGCTCAGGTGACGAGGACGCCGCTGCGAACGTTGGAGAAGAAGGGACCGTCGCAGGTGCTGGCGACCTTGACGGACGACGTCGGCGCCCTCGCGTGGGCGCTGCAATGCGTCCCGGGCCTCACCATCAACGCGGCAGTCTTGTTGGGCGGGGCCGTCTATCTCGCGTGGCTGTCCTGGGCAATCTTCTTGGGCGTGGTTGGTCTCACGCTCCTCGGCGTGCTGACCTACAAGACCCTCCACGACCGGGCGTTTCGGCTCATCCACGCAACCCGCGAACGTCGCGCCGTGCTCTTCCGTCATTTCAGGAGCCTGACCGAGGGCATCAAAGAGCTGATGATGCATCGGGCGCGCCGCGAAGCGTTCCTCTCGGAAGAGCTGAAGGAGACCGCTCTCTCACTGCGTCAGCTGAATCTCGCCGCGACCAAGCAATACGTCGTTGCGGACAGCTGGACCCAACTAATGTTCCATGGCCTGATCGGCGCGATCCTTCTGATCTTCTCCGGTCTGTTCGCACTCCCGGCCGCGTCCCTGACCGGGTACGTGTTCGCCGTGCTCTACATGATGGGCCCGATGTGGGCCGTGATCGGGACGATACCGACGTTGATTCGCGGCGCCGTCGCGCTGGAACAAATCGAGGAGCTGGGACTCTCGTTCGAATCCCTCCAGGAGGCCACCGCGCCCGACACCGGATTCCTCCCGCCGACCGTGCGGGCAGCGGGCCTTGAATTGAAGGGCGTCATTTTCCGCTATGACGAGGACGGACCGAGCGACAACCGGTTCGTCTTGGGCCCCATCGACTTTCGACTGAACCCGGGTGATCTGATCTTCATCGTCGGAGGAAACGGGAGTGGCAAGTCGACCTTCGTCAAGCTGCTGGTTGGACTGTACCCTCCGCAATCTGGCGAGATCCGCCTGAGCGGAAGGCCGATCACGGACGAGAATCGAGACTGGTTTCGACAGCATTTCTCCGTCGTCTTTTCCGACTTCTATCTGTTCGAGAGGTTCCTAGGGCTGAACCAGGACACCTTGGATGCGCGCGCGCAGGCGTATTTGCGTGACCTGGCGCTGGATCAGAAGGTCCGGGTCGCCGGACAGCGGCTTTCGACGATTGATCTGTCGCAGGGCCAACGGAGGAGGCTGGCCTTGCTGACGGCCTATCTCGAGGATCGCCCCTTCTACGTGTTCGACGAGTGGGCGGCGGATCAAGATCCCCAGTACAAGAACGTTTTCTACACCGAGCTGCTGCCTGAGTTGCGCGCCCGAGGCAAGGGCGTGGCGATCATCACCCACGACGATCGGTACTTTCATCTTGGCGACCGGATCATCAAACTGGAGGAGGGGCGGATCGTCGAGTCAAGGAAGGGCGCGTCCTTGGACGAGACGCCCTCGAAGATCGGTGGAAGATTCGATTGATGTGATCGGCCGAGGTGAACCGTTCCACTTGAACGTGTCTGACGTTCATGTGTGGCAGACTTCACTCCGGCCTGATGGGTCGCGACTCTCCCGACTGAGGGCCCTGCTGTCGTCCGAGGAGCGGGCCAGAGCTCAGCGGTTTGCCGTCGAGGACGGCCGGCTCCGTTTCATCGCCGCGCATGGGACGCTGAGAACGATCGTAAGTCGCTACGTGCGGGAACGGCCGGCCACCTTGACGTTCATCACCGGTCGGCACGGCAAACCGGCTCTGGCCGGACCGCGCGGATCCGTGGCGGCCGTGCGATTCAATCTGACGCATTCGCATGAGATCGCCTTGATCGCGATCGCGCGATCCCGCGAGGTGGGAGTCGACATCGAGCGGATTCGCGACGATGTGGAAAGTCTGCAGCTGGCGGAACGGTTTTTCTCGCGCAGCGAATTCGAACGCCTGCGGCACCTGCCCGCTGACCAAGCCCACCGCCTGTTCTTCTCCTTGTGGACCAGCCGGGAAGCCTACCTGAAGGCCATCGGGATCGGATTGTCGCTCGGCCTGGATCGATGCGAGGTACTGCCCGACCCGGAACAACTCGTGGCACGCGTACGATGCTCGGGATGGAGCGAGCCGCACGAAGACTGCTTGATCCGGACGCTGCCGCTTGGGCCAGAGTATGTCGGAGCAGTCGCCGCTGAGGGCGAGGACTGGCGAGTCATCTACCGGCAGTGGCCGGAAGAAGGATAGCGCGGCAACACCGCAGTCGCTGTTCCCACGAGGACCACGCAGGCTCGTCAAGCCGTGAAAGTTCTTTCCTCGGCACCGAATCAAAAGCATCTTGACACGATCGCGATTCCGGAAGATTGTCGCGGTGAACCCACGGGGATGCTACATGGGCGGGCCGAGGCTCCCGACCGGTCCTCTTGTCGATGCCGGAGGACGCGGTTCCAATACGGCGCCGACGATCCCGACCGAAGCGCGCCCCATTTGTAGCGTCCGGGAGCAAGCAGCGCCGAGAGTGTTCCATCGGACGGTCTACCGAAGACGGACGTTGGGTAAAGAGTCGTCGCGCGACGGGGGGAGCCAGATGGCTGAGCAGGGCCGAGACCACGTCTCGCTGGCGGACAGCGACCCTCTGCTGAAATCGGACGAGCCGACCAGGCGCCTCTGCATCGTCTCCACGAGGCCGCTCCTCGGCGGCACGTTCGTGGCAGCGCTCCGGACCACGTTGACTCCGCACGGCGAGCTCGAGATCATCATGGACCGGCGCCGTGAAGGTGACCCGTTCGAGCGGAGACGACACGCCGCCGAGCCTCCTGTCGAACGCCGCCATCGGCCGCACGTCGACCGCCAGCTGAAAGCGGACGGCTTCGTCATCGTGCCAGCATCTCCTACCGCAGTCGGGACCAGATCGCGCCCGATCTCTTCCGGGGTTCCGGAAGTCTCGGTCGACGACCGATGGCCCGACGATGTAGAAGAGGAGGAACGGCTGGAGAACGTGCGCCGGTTCGAGCGTGCGCGCACCGGTTGGCTCGCCGCGTTGCTCATCCTACCTGGACTCGTGACGGCCACCGCGATCCTGTTGGCGCCGTTGTCCTCGGTGAAGTCGCTCGTGAGTCGAATACGCGCGGAGGTGATAACGGCCGAAGACCAACCGGCGCCAGTCAGCCAGTACAGACAAGCTTTGCCCAGAGTGGAGCCGCTGCCGGCAGCCGTGACTCCTGCGGAGGTTCAGCGCCCCGAGATTCCCGAGACGCCTCCGGCGGCTCGGGTCGCCGTTGCGATGTCGAGCAGTAGCGGCGAGGAAGCCACGACGACAGCGCCGACCCCGCCAGTGGAAAAGCGCGCGGCGGTGTCCGCAGTGGCTGCTCCGCGTGCGGCACCGGCGCCAAGATCGATGGCCACGGCGCGCTCGATCGCCGACGCCACGTCAGCTCTACCGGTGGCAACGCGGCCCCCGGCGCCGCGCTTTTCGGGCTTGCCGCGTGTGGAAATCATCGGCGACACGGGCGGTGCATGGAGTCGCGGCGAGGCGTACAGGGTGCGAATCTCCGATACGGCCGGTCGGCCGCTCGACGCGGCCGACGTGCTGCTCTACGCCCGCATGGCCGACGGCACCGTGCAAAGTATTCCGCTCAATTCGGGCTCTGAGCCCGGCGTCTACCGGGCCATCATCCCGGGCGGTCCTGCGCCGGTCGATCTTCGTGTCGGGATTACGACGAGTGACAAACGGGTCGAGGTCCCTCTGAGCCCTTAGAGTCGCCGGTCGACTGCTCGACAGCCGCCGCGATCCGAACCGGCGGCTGCGTGACGCGCAAGATTCTGCTGCCTCCTCGTCCGCGAATCATGGCGCTCCCACGAGCCGCACGAGGGGTGAAGCTGCTCGTCCTATCGGTCTCTCTCGTTTCGACCTGTACGTACTGGTACCGCCTGGAAAATCGCGCGGCACTCGCCCTCCGAGGCGGCGTATCGGACATTGGGCGTTGACGGGTTTCTCCTACGACGGGTTCAATGGTTTTGGCTCGCGAGCGCTCGAGTGAATGCCGTGAACCCCGAACGAAGGAGGAACTCCATGAATCGTGTTCGTGTCTCGATCGTCGCGCTGCTCGTCGCACTCGGAGCGCTGGCGTCATGGTCCGCCAGCGCCGCGCCGCCATCACATATCGGGGCGGCGGCGCCCGCCACTGCCGACGCCGCCTCCGTCAACATCAACACCGCCGACGTCAAGGAACTGATGAAGCTCGAAGGCGTCAGCCGCCGAGTGGCCGAGAAGATCATCGAGTATCGCGACACGCACGGTCCGTTCAAGAAACCGGAAGAGCTCCGGAAGGTCGAGGGCGTCGGCAACGGGTTGTGGGAGCGGAATCGCACGCGGGTGGTGATCAAGTAGCGGCTCGGCCACTTTGTGCTTTGGATCACGACCGGCCCGGGTGTAGGATTGGACCAAATCGACCGGGACGTCACAGCGTCCCAGGAGCGTCCCCGCCGACAATTTCGCCGACGGCTGACGTGGTCGAGCCCCGGGCCGGGAGTCGGCATCCGGTTCTGGGTAGGTGGGAACTGGGCCCGCGTGGCGGCCTTGCCGAGAATAGGAGGTGATCCAGCCGATGTGTAACCCTACGGTGATCTGTGAGGTGGTTGCCTCCTAGGCAGGGTCCACGCTAGCTCGGGTGGAACGCCTGGGAGTCCAGGCGCCACCGGCCCCGACGGTCCCGCTCTCACCAGCGGGGCGGCGCGACGCGCGAGTGAAAGCAGGACGCGCCGCAGCCTCCGTCGGGGCTTTGTTTTTTATGAGGGCAGACCCCTCATGCTCCTCCGGCTTTCCTAAGCCTTGCGGACGTTGGCGGCTTGCAGACCCTTCGGGCCGCGGGTCACCTCGAATTCGACGCGGTCACCTTCGGTGAGACTCTTGAAGCCCTGAGCCTGGATCGCGCTGAAGTGCACGAAGACGTCCTCGCCGCCTTCCTGCGTGATGAATCCGAAGCCCTTCGCGTCGTTGAACCACTTCACTGTTCCCTGTGCCATGAATGTTTCCTCTTCTGTCGTTGGAGCGCTTATGCTCCGGTGATCCCGGCTTCCATCGCCGGGGTGATGCGCGCAACACGCCGGAACGAGGCCTGATCCCCGTCGGCCGAGGCGCGAGTCAATATCGGATGTCCCAGGTGTCGTTCGATGACGCGCAACTGCTCGCGCTCCTCGGGAGAGGCGAAGCTCGTGGCGCGGCCGCTCGCCTCCGCTCGCGCGGTGCGGCCGATGCGATGGATGTAGTCCTCGGCCGTGCGCGGCAAATCGAAGTTGACGACGTGCGCGATCTCCGGCACGTCGAGCCCGCGGGCCGCGATGTCGGTGGCGATCAAGACGCGATAGCGGCCGCTCCGGAATCCGTCGATCGCCTCGCGACGCTGCGACATCGACCGATCGGCGTGCAGACGTGTCACCCGGTGGCCGGCGGCGCCCACGGCGCGCGCGACGCGATCGGCGCGATGCTTGGTGCGCGTGAAGACGAGCGTCCGGCCGCGCTCCTGATCCAGAAGCTGCAAGAGAAGCGGCGTCTTCTCCTGCATCGGCGCCCGGTAGAGCCGTTGCGCAACCTTCGCGACGGGCTTGGCGCTCGTGCCGACCTCGATTCTCATGGGACGCACGAGGTAGCGGCGAACCAGCGTCTCGACCGCCGGCGGCATGGTCGCGGAGAAGCACAGCGTCTGGCGATCGAGGGGAGTGACGCGCAGGATCCGCTCGACCTGCGGCGCAAAGCCCATGTCGAGCATGCGATCGGCTTCGTCGAGTACGACGATGCGCACGGCGCCCAGCGCGAGCGACCGGCGGTCGAGATGGTCCACGAGCCGCCCGGGAGTCGCCACGATCACGTCCGGCCTCCTCTGGAGTCCGGCGAGCTGTGGCCCGATCGATTCGCCGCCGATCAGCACGAGTGCGCGGACGCCCTGGGCAACGCCGAGCAGATCAAACGTCTCGGCGATCTGAAGCGCGAGCTCCCGCGTTGGCGCGAGCACGAGGGCGCGCGGCGCGACGACGCTCGGCCGAGCGAGAGGTGAGTCGGCGCACGCGAGGCGCTCGAGCATGGGGATCACGAAGGCGGCCGTCTTACCGGTCCCGGTCTGGGCGCAGCCGATCAGATCACGTCCTTCGAGAATGGGCTCCATCGTCTTGGCTTGAATAGGAGTTGGCGTGGAATAGCCGGCGCGGGCAATCGCATCCCGCATGGCCGGCGTGAGTCGAGAATCAGCAAACGAACAGAACATGAGAAGGGCTACCTTTCTGATGTACATCGGTGTTAGGCACCCGGGCCCGACGGGGGCCCGGGCGGGAGTAAACAGGGCTGGGGCTACTAGACCTTCCTGACGTTGGCTGCCTGAAGACCCTTGGGACCGCGAGTCACTTCGAACTCGACCCGATCGCCTTCCGCAAGACTCTTGAATCCTTGCGCTTGAATGGCACTGTAATGGACGAATACGTCCTCGCCGCCCTCCTGCGTGATGAAGCCATATCCCTTCGCATCGTTGAACCACTTTACTTGTCCTTGAGCCATACCTCGAACCTCTCTTTAGGGGGTCTTCAAGCCCCTGTGCTCCCGCCATCGTGGCGGGGTTACCCTCCTGGATTGGAGGGCAAACAAAAACGCCGCGCGAACTGGGCCCGCGCGGCGTATGTCTCGATCTCTCACAATCGTTACCTGACTCCGTTTGTGCCAGAACCGGCAAGAAGAATGACACGCACCTGAACGGAAGTCAATCGAATTTATTGCACCGTGCGCGTGACGGGATGCGAGCCGCTTCTGATGCCGAGCCGGCCGTGAATTGCGCCCGAGAGATGGCCCACGGTTCCGCCAAGCGCCACGACGTGAATCTCCTTCGATCGACGAGAGCTTGGAAATCATGACGCCCGAATCGGCGAGAGCGCCGCCGTCGACCGGCCACCGATCCGCCAAGCTCGCGCGGTGCGGCTCGAGTGGTCCGAGATTCCGTGAGGTGCGTCGCCGACGAACAGCGGGACAACCCGGAACGGCCGAACGTGGACATCGAGGTCCTACCGGGGCGCGCCCTTGACGTTGATCGCGAGCAGCCCCGAGGCCGGGCGATGATCGCGTTCCCTCCGAGAGCCGGCGGCGAGCACCCATTGATGGCCGCCTTCTCGACCGCGAGCCGGGCCGCAGTTCGCCCATCGCCCCGATCAACCGATAACGGCGCCGCCGGCCGTGGGCTCGCACCGCGCGGCTCCCCCATCTGGGATAAGCTCAAGGCTGCGTCGAGACTCGGGTTCCATGACGCTAGCTGTCACCCAAGGTGCCATCCTGGGTGTCCAAACCGAGTCACCCCATAGGACTCACCGTCCTATCTCGAGAGGCCAGCGACAGCCCGGGCGCACCAAGGCAGGGTCGAGCGAGGGGTCCACGGATGGAACCCTGTGAAAAATATTGGGTTTTGAAGCTGCCACCATCGGGGTCGGAGAGGCCCAGGGACCGCGTTCTAAAGCCTTGGAAAAATAGAGTTTTCGTTTCTGGGTGGCACGGACTGTGCTACTGTTAAAACCCCGACGCGGGCGTTTAATCGTCAGATGATGGAGCGGTGATGTTCTACAACCTGCTGGCCGGAATGTTTTCCAACGACCTCGCAGTCGACCTGGGGACTGCAAATACACTTGTCTATGTCCGCGGCGAAGGCATCGTGCTCAACGAGCCGTCGATCGTGGCCATCCACCAAGCAGATCACTCGGTGCTTGCCGTCGGTCATGAAGCCAAGGCCATGCTCGGCCGGACGCCAGGCAACATCATCGCGATCCGACCGCTCAAGGATGGGGTGATCGCAGATTTCGACGTGACCGAAAAGATGCTGCACTACTTTATCTCGAAGGTGCACCGTCGCCGCACCCTCGTTCGCCCGCGGATCGTCATCGGCGTCCCCTCGGGGATCACGCAGGTCGAGAAGCGAGCAGTCCGGGATTCGGCCATGCAGGCGGGCGCCCGCGAGGTGTATCTGATCGAGGAACCGATGGCGGCGGCGATCGGGGCCGGGTTGCCGATCCAGGAGCCCGGAGGCAACATGATCGTGGACATCGGCGGTGGCACGACCGAGGTGGCCGTGATCTCGCTTTCCGGAATTGTCTACTCGAAGTCGGTGCGCATCGCCGGCGACGAGATGGACGAGGCGATCGTCCAGTACATCCGCAAGCACTACAACCTGCTCGTCGGCGAGCGGCGGGCGGAAGAAATCAAGGTCACGCTGGGCTCTGCCTACCCGATGGGCGGCGACCGCCGCACGATGGAAGTCAAGGGCCGTGATCTCATCGACGGCATCCCGAAGACCATCGTGATCACCGACGAGGAGATCCGCGAGGCCCTGCGCGAGCCCGTCATGACGATCGTCGAGACGGTGCGCACGTGCCTGGAGCGGACCCCGCCGGAGCTCGCGGCGGATATCGTGGACAAGGGGATCGTGATCACCGGAGGTGGTGCACTGCTCCGGGGTCTGGATCACCTCCTGCGTCAGGAGACGAATCTCCCGGTGACGCCAGGAGACGAGCCGCTGTCGTGCGTCGCGCTCGGGACCGGCCGGGTGCTCGACGAGCTCGATCTCCTGAAAAAGGTCGCGATCCCCGCCTAACGGGCTCGCTAGCGCTTTCGCGGGGGGTCGGAAGGTGAAGATTCGGAAGGTCGTACTGCTCGGCTCCCTGGTGGTGACTTGCCTGGTGCTGCTGACGCTCCAGACGCGTGGGTACGGCTCGATGGCCCGCGACGCCTTCGCGCTCGCCACGGCCCCCATCCAGACTGCTCTCGCGAAGGCGAGCCGGTCGACGTTCGGCATCTGGACGACCTACCTCGACTGGAAGAACGTACGCTCCGAGAACCGGCGACTCCGCGATGAGGTGCAGGAGCTCCGGGTGCAGGCGTTGCGCGTGAACGAAACCGAGGACGAGAACCGCCGCCTTCGCCGGCTGCTCGCGCTCCAGGAGCAGCTGCCGCTGACGACCCTCTCGGGAGAGATCATCGCGCGCGAGTGGGGCGGCTGGATCCGGTCGCTCACCGTCAACCGGGGTCGCGGGGACAATGTCCCGCGTCTGACCGCCGTGATCTCACCGAGCGGTCTCATCGGGCGCGTCGTGGATGTTCGGCCGGGCGTGTCGATCGTGCAGGTGCTGACCGATCCGGCATCGACGGTCGGGGCTCACGTGCTGAGAACGCGCACGCCCGGCATCGTCGAGGGCGACCCCCGCGGCACGCTCCGGTTCAAGTTCATGGCGCGTGACGGTGCCTCGATCCAGAGCGGCGACGTGCTGGTGACCGCCGGCCAGGGCGGGCTGTTTCCTCGCGGCATCCCGATCGGTACCGTGCGCTCGATCGACAATCGGGGCGCCGCACTCTTTCATTACGCCGAGCTGACGCCGGCGGTGGACTTCGCCCGGGTCGACGACGTCCTGCTGGTAACGGGCGACTCTCAACGCGATCTCACCGCGTACTTTCCGACGGGTGGGTGATGCGCGCCCTGCTGATCCTGACGGTGGCCGGCGGCTCGGTCGCGCACGCGACCCTGACCCCGCTCGTCAGCATCGCAGGA
>Ga0187776_10000414_pt1 | contig 20541 bp, 16 predicted proteins | sample 0216_BV02_MP12_2_FD_132426 | JGI IMG/M metagenome (GOLD analysis project Ga0187776, IMG submission 132426) | Tropical peat soil microbial communities from peatlands in Department of Meta, Colombia - 0216_BV02_MP12_20_MG | ecosystem: Environmental > Terrestrial > Soil > Wetlands > Peat | place...
ACCCCCGATCCCTGATCCCTAGCCCCGATCCCTGAGCCCCGACCCCTGCGATATTCATCCCGCGACTATGCAGTCTTGCCGACTTGCCCGCCTCTGGCGGGATAGACCACTCGGGCTCGCCTTGGCCCACAGTCTGTCAGCTACCAGCGCCGCCTTGCCTGCCCGGGCGGGCTGACCGGCTAGTAGAAAACCGTCCTCGTCCGGTGGTAGGGCTTCTTCCGGTAGGGTTCCTGCTGGCCCAAGTTCCAGAGCCAGTTGTCGAGCTGCGCCGAGGTTGCCTTGAGACCTCGCTCGACCAGCGCCCGGCCCAGCCACTCCACGGACCAGACGGTTGCGGCTCGTATCTCCACCTCCTCAGGGCTCCCGGCCGGGAGCGGAGTGAGCGAATCGATACGCTCTGCGAGCTCGGGGGTGTAGGAAATGATTCCCAGATGGCGGAGTACCTGGGGCAGCTTGTAATCCGCGAAGGCGGTCAGCTCATGGAGGTCGACAAACCGTCCCCAAGAGGTTCCACCGAAGGTGCACCAGAGGTCCAGGGCCAGGAGTTGGGCGCGCTTGTAAAAGTGGATGGTTTCACCCTGATAGACAGCGATGTCGTTAAAACTGGGGAAGTTCTTGGCCAGGAGGAGGACAAGATCAAGAGCGGAGCCCCTTGCCTCCTCGAGGACATGGAGGAAGCTTCCCTGAAAACGCTCGATGAGAACCCGTCCAGCCTCGCGGAGGTTATCGAGGCGTTCTTCGAAGAGAGGAATGATTCCCCGTCCCCGGAAGATCAGGGCGAGAGTTCGAGCGTCGAGTGATGCCAGCGTCTGGGCTCGGTGAATGGTCACTCCCTGCTCCAGCGCCCGCTTCAGGCTGGCTGCCAGGGCCCAATATCCGGAAAGGATCTCGGTCCCGTAGGTTACCTCCCAGCGCGGAGAATTCACCTCGGGCCAGAAGCAGTGATTCACCGTGTCCACGATGAACAGCCATTCGGCGGAAATCCCGGTGCCATCAAAGTAGTGGTAGGGTGCAGGCCCGAGCCGGAGAGGCGGAGGGGTGGGATGGGGTTCGCCGTCAAGGAAACGGCTGACCGCCTGGCGATCTATGTGCACAAAGCGGCTGCGGTCGACGACCGAGCGGCAGGTCGAGAGAACGGGAAGCGGGGACATGGGCTAGGTGACGGCGAGAGAGGTGGCAAGCTGGGTGATCCGCCGCGTCCTCTGGACCAAGGTGCGGATGATCAGGCGGAAATCTGCGGAGAGGGACTCATACTCTCGTCGCAACCGATCCCGGTCGAGCACCCCGAGCTTTACATCGCCGACGGCAATCACGCTGGCGGAGCGCGGTTCCTTTCCCATGTCGAGAAACTCGAGCTCGCCGATGAAGTCCCCCTCCCGAAGAGTCGCAACGGTCACGTCGCCTTTGGGGCTTTTCTTGACGACTTTCACCTCTCCTTCGATGATGACGTATACCCAGTCGCCGAAGGTTCCTTGTTGAAAGATCACCTCACCGTCGGAATAGGTTTCCTCATCGCGGATATAGAGTAGGTCAACTACGTCTGCCATGACCGTGTCCCTCTCGTGGCTGATCGTCTTCAGCAGCATCCTGGCCACCTTACCTTTGTCCTCTAGGGGGTGTCAAGTCACGACGGGCTGTTGCCCAAACACGGTCGGCCGTTCTGTCCGCCAAGCGTGAGCCGGCAGCTCGGGATACGTTGGGGTTGTGCTGGAACGACCCATCTGGTTCGCCGGCGTAGGATTGCAGAGGCAAGCCACGTCGGCAGTGAGGCCTGCCAGGGACGGCAGTGCGAGCGAAGTGAAGGCACTGCCCCAGCCCCCGATCGCAAACTCAGTTGGGCACCAGCCTGACGACATTCGACAAGCCTGCCCCTGTCATCGGCGCCCGTGAAGGAGCCCGGTGCGATGGGGCAGACGAGAGGATCATCCCCAGGGAGGATTGTCCTTGACAGTGCTTCAGGCCCGACATAAAAGAGCTTCTGAGTCGTTAGCAAGGAGAAGCCCTCGGAGCCTATGATGCAAAGTCCTCACGAACCGGGGAGAGTAGGGAGGCAAAACCACGCCCAGCCCGCTCTGACCGAGCGCCTGATCTGCCAAATTGACCGCGAGGAATTCCGGGAAATTGCAGCGGCCATTCTGTCGTCCTCTACCGAAGAGCTGGGCGAGGAGTACCGGCGTAGTGTTGAAAAGGTGATCGCGGCGAAACCGAAGTTCGGCTATTGGGCGGTGAACGAATCCGAGTACCGTCGAGAATACTTCCTCGCCCTGGAGCTCGGCCGTCTCCGGGTGTTCAAGGGGAACGTCATCGCCGACCGGGATCAGTACGACCTTGCCCGCCGTCTCAGTCGAAGCCGTCCCGACCTCGTGGCGTTGAACCTTTCTGATTACCGGAGACAGTTCAGAGTTTTCCTCTCGCCGCGGGCTGCGGCCATGCGGCGCTTTGCCCTGATAGAGATGGCCGGGAAGGGCAAAGGGGAAAGGGCCTCTGCCGCTCCGGAGGAGCGTCCCCATGCGTCCCGGTGAATTCCCCGACGACATCCGCCCCCACATCGTTCCCCGACCCTCAGGGGATCTCACCTACCGGTGTCTGCGGTGTGAGGAGGAGTTCGGCATCGCCTCCCTCCTTTACACCTGCCCCACCTGTGGGAACGTCCTCATGATTGAAGACCGCCGGTGGGACCGGCTCAAGGAGTTCTCGGGAGCATTCTGGCGGCGCCTGTTTGACTCCCGCCGCATGCTCAACATTCCAGCCCTCAAGGGAGTCTTCCTCTTCCACGAGCTGATCGCGCCGGTCCTCCCTTTGGAGGATATCCTCTATTTGGGGGAGGGACACACCCCCGTGGTCCGGGCCAACGTTAGCTTGCGCCGGCGGGTCGGCGTGGATTTCTCCTTCAAGAACGACGGACAGAACCCGAGCGCCTCCTTCAAGGATCGAGGGATGGCCTGCGCGCTGAGCTATGTGAACTATCTCATTCGCACCCAGGGCCTTGCCGAGGTGCTCTCCATCTGTGCCTCGACCGGCGACACCTCGGCCGCCGCCGCCCTTTACTCGTCCTACCTGAGCAACTCGGTGAAATCCGCGGTGCTGCTCCCCCACGGGAAGGTCACGCCGCAGCAGTTGTCCCAGCCCCTGGGGAGCGGCGCTCGGGTCTTCGAGGTTCCCGGAGTGTTTGACGACTGCATGAAGGTCGTAGAGTACTTGGCGGAGCGTTACCAGGTCGCGCTCCTCAACTCGAAGAACGCCTGGCGCATCCTGGGACAGGAGTCCTACTCCTTTGAGGTTGCCCAGAATTTCGATTACCAGATGAAGGGCAAGGCGGTGTTCGTCCCCATCGGCAATGCCGGGAACATCACCGCGGTTCTCAGCGGATTCCTGAAGCTTCGAGATCTCGGCATCATCGAGAATCTCCCCAAGATCGTCGGAGTCCAATCGGAGCACGCCGATCCAGTCTACCGGTACTACCAGGAAGGAGACCCGGCGAAACGGGTGTTTCGCCCGGTCACCGTACGGCCTAGCGTGGCGCAGGCGGCCATGATCGGCAACCCCGTGTCCATGCCGAGAGTCATCCGCCTCGTGGAGACCTACGAACAGATCGCTGATGCTCCATCTGTTTTTGTCGTTCAGGTGAGCGAGCAGGAGATCATGGACTGCCAGCTCACGGCCAATCGGAACGGCCACATCGCCTGCACTCAGGGAGGAGAATGTCTGGCGGGGTTGCGTCGGGCCCTCGCAGCCGGAGTGGTGAACAAGGATGAGGTGGCGGTCCTCGACGCCACGGCCCACGCGCTGAAGTTCGTCGAGTTCCAGGAGCGCTACTTCGCCGGGGGTCTCGATTCCGCGTACAAGGTCGTACCGAAAGCAGAACTGAAGAACACTCCTACCCTGGTCCGTGCCCCCGGGTTGAAGCGGTTTCCCGCCCCGGGCCAACCTCTCCCGCCCGATGATTTTCAGACCTTTGTGGAAGCAACCGCGAAGGAGATAGCCAGGGAGCTTGGCCTTCGGAAACGAAAAGCGGCCTCGGTATGAAGGATAGCGGGTCTTCTGAGAGAATGGAGCTACGCGCCTTTCCTTTCGGGAATCCGCTCGACCTGGGTTGTGCCCGCCCCATTTTACGAGGCCCACGGCTGCTGTCGCGGTGTTGGTAGAAGCCGCAGTAGGCCGCGAACGATTCTCTGTCGTGAGGTTGACAGAGATAGCACGGGGAAGACCACGTCTTGGCGCCCTGTTCAAGAGTCGGTCCTGTCGCCAGGAGGAGGGCACTCAGTCGACGGCTGCCAAGAGTTTGGGGGATTCGGGAGGTACCGCCGCATCAGCCGCTCATCGAGGACCTCCTGGATGATCCCGCGGCCCTTCAGCTCTTCAAGGGCCGCGGGGAGCGCCTCCCAAGGCGCGTTCCAGAAGGCTCCCAGCGACTCCACCGTCACCGGGGCGGCGCTCTCAACGAGACCGCAGATAAGGATGTAGGCTGAGGTAGCCTCCACCGTCAAATCCAGGGTGAAAATCTTCCGGTCCATCAGCACGGGAGATGGTCTCCAGGTTCGAGGACGGCATCAGATAGAAGATCATAAGGGGCGGCATCGTGGCGGTCAAGGGATCGCGGCGCACCATGAGCTTGTGCTGGATTGACAACGTTACTCCCTTGCACATATCCTCAGTCTCATCCCGTGCAACGGCTGCGTCCCCATGGGAAAGGTTTTTCAACAGCCCGATACTGGGAGATCGCAGGGATCTCGCCTGCAGGTGCCACCAATGAGGAATACCTACGACAACGTGCTCCAGCTCATCGGGAACACGCCCCTCGTCCGCATAAACCGCCTCGTTACCAATGCCGAGGTTGCGGTGTACGCCAAGCTGGAGGCACGGAATCCGGGCGGGTCCGTCAAGGACAGGATCGCGCTCCAGATGGTCGAAGAGGCAGAGAAGCGAGGCGAACTCACGCCCGGCAAGACAATCATCGAGGCCACGAGCGGCAATACGGGAATCGGGCTCGCCATGGTGGCGGCGGTGAAGGGGTATAAGATCACGCTCGCCATGCCGGAGACCGCCAGCCAGGAGCGACAGAAGATCCTCAAGGCTTTGGGGGCCGAAATCATGCTTACCCCAGGAGCCCTGGGGACGGACGGAGCCATCGAGAGAGTGTACGAGTTGGTCCGCGATTTTCCCGATCGGTACTACCTCCCTGACCAGTTCAACAACGAGGCCAATTGGAAGGCGCACTACTACGGCACCGGCAGAGAGATCTGGGAGCAGACGGGCGGCCGGGTGACCCATGTGGTGGTGGCCCTCGGAACCACGGGCACCGCGATGGGGGTCGCCAAACGCCTGCAGGAAGAGAGCAGGGAGGTCCGGATCATTGCCGTGGAGCCCTACATGGGTCACAAGATCCAGGGGCTCAAAAACATGAAAGAGTCGTATGTCCCGGGCATCTTCGAAAAACAGATCCTCGATGAGATCGCACACATAGAGGACGGCGAGGCTTTCGAGACGGCACGGCGCTTGGCCCGGGAGGAGGGCCTCTTTGTGGGAATGAGTGCGGGAGCGGCCATGGCGGCGGCTCTTCGCCTCAGCCGTAAGCTGGAGCGCGGCACGGTTGTTGTCATTCTTCCCGACGGCGGGGAGCGGTATCTGAGCACAAACCTGTTCACCACACTCCTTGAGCCCGACTTTCGGTTCTACAACACCCTGTCCCATGAGAAGGAGGACTTCAAGCCCATCAGCGAGGGCAAGGTGTCCCTCTTCGTCACCGGCCCATCCCTTCAGCAATTCCTTGACCTGGGAGAGAGTCGCCGCTTCGTCCTTGCCGACCTCCTCCGCCGCTATCTGGAGTTCAAGGGTTTCGCGGTCAGACAGGTCATTAATGTCAGCGACATGGGCCAGCAGGAGGCGCGGGAAGGAGCCGCGGGCGCCGGTGGGGAGGGGATGGCGAGCGCCGAACATTATTTCTCTGCCTTTTTGCACGACTTGGAGGCCCTGGGGGTGGCGAAGGCGACGGCCTATCCCCGAACCAGCGAGCACCTCGAAGGGATCCTGGACCTCTCCCGAACCCTGGTGGAAAAGGGATACGCGTACGAGAAACTGCGTTCCGTGTACTTCGACATCTCGAGGTTCCCCGACTACGGCAGGCTCTCCCGGGTGGATCTCCAGAAGATCAGACCGGGCACGTCGGTGGATCTTGAGGCCTATGAGAAGCAGAATCCCCGAGACTTCACCCTTCTCCGGCGAGCTACCCTGGCCGAGCTGAAGCGCGGGATCTATGTGAAGACTCCCTGGGGCAACGTCCTTCCCTCCTGGCACGTAGAAACCGCGGCCCTCGCCATGAAGCAGCTTGGGGGCACAGCAGACATCCATACGAGCAGTCTCGATCTGCTCTTCCCGCACACGGAGAATGAGATCGCCATCGCCCGGGCGGCTACAGGCAAACCCTTGGCGCATTGCTATGTCCACTGCGAGCGCGTGCTCTTCGAGGGAACGGTGGCGAGGAGGGAAGGTGAACCCCCGGTGACGGTTCGCGACGTGCTCGGGCTTGGCTATGCGGGGAGGCAGCTACGCTACGTCCTCCTCGCCACCCATTACCGAAAGCCCCTGGCCTTGGGGGAAGGGAGGCTGGCGGAGGCGGCGCGGAGCCTTCAGCGCCTGGACGAGTTCCTCCACCGGCTGCACCACCGTCCCTGGGGCGACGGAACGGAAGAGGTGAACCAACTCCTCTTTGAGGTGGAGCAGCAGTTCGACCGGGCTATGGGTGACGACCTCAATACCTCTTCAGCACTGGCCGCCATTTTCGGCTTCATCCGGAAGCTCAACCCTCTGATCTCCTCGGCCTCGGTGAGCGAGCCCCAGACGGAGGCCATTGCGGCCACCATGAGGCGGCTGGATTCGGTCCTGCAGATCATGGAGTTCGGCGAGCCGGAGTTGGATCTAGAAAGCCGGCAGCTGGTGGAGGCCAGGGAGAAGGCAAGGGCGGCGCGGAACTGGCAAGAGGCGGACCGTTTGCGCGGGCTGCTCCTGGAGCATGGGATCCAGGTGGTCGATTCGGCCGAGGGCTCGCGCTGGAGGCGGCTGCGGGGCTAAGGTTCATCTACGGCCTGTCCACCGTGAGGCCCGGCCGTTTCGTACCGTCATGGACGAGGTCTCAGAGGCCCCGGATCTGCCGATGCAGCTCTTTCGTCTTCTCCATCCTGGCGCGGTCTCGCTCCTGAACGAGGGACTCCAGATCGCGCTCCACGGCGGTCAGTTCCGGCTCCTGAGGGTCCCGCCCTTCCCGGTAGGCATCGATGAGGGTGCGGTAGTCGCGAATCATCCGAGCGACGAGGCTCACCGGGTACTCGCGGCCCTGGACCTTGAGGGTCTGGAGGTTGAGGGCGATATACTCCTTGAGCTCCGCTCCCTTGACGGCAAAGGCCACGTTCGGGTTTAGCCGAATTCTCTCGTTCACACTCGCGATCTCATCGGCGTTTTTTCCCTTCCGGCGCATGAGCTTTTCCCGCTGAGCCTCGGTGAGAAGACAGAAGCGGAAGCAGCTTCCGCTCCGGTCGGGCCACCCCTCAAACTCCACGAACTCATTGTCGTCCTCGTCACGGTAGACCTTGCGGATGTAAGAATCGCTGAGAAGCTCGTGGAAAATGCAGTTTCCCACCCCGCCGACGCAGCGGTTGCCATGGATGAGTATCTCCGTCAACACGCCTACATCGTCGGCGTCCCTCTTGAAGCGACGGAGCTTGTCCACGGTATTGATCTCCGTGCTTGCCACAACCTGCGTAGCTCCGGCGTCGCGGTAGAGGGCGAGCTGCTCTCTGGTCTGGATGTTACAGCCGACGCTGGCATGAATGACCAGTCCGGGGAAATCCCGACGGATGAGGCGCATGAGATCGGGCGTCTTGACAATGACCCCCTCCACTCCCCACTGGGCCCACTTGGAGGTCTTACTTAGGACCCGGAAAAACTGATCCGGGGGGATCTCAGCGTTGATAGCTACGCGGACCTTCCCGCCGTAAGGCTCGGCGATGCGCACGGCCTCCCTGACGTGGCTATCTTCCAGCTCCCAGGCACACTTTCGCCGGCTGAATCCTTTTGCTCCCACGAACACGGCGTCGGCACCGCTCGCAAATACCGCGTCCACCATTTCGAGGCTGCCGCCCGGAGCCAGCAATTCGTTCATGGCGCGGAACCCTCCCTCTGCCAAGGACTGGCACGATGTGGAGCGTGAAGGCCCAACATGTGAAGATGCTCGGCAGAATGCCCGAAAAGTACCTATGCCCATCTAAAATTTTATGCAATATCGCCTCAACTGTCAAGCCGGGAGCGGTCGGATCACAAGATGCGCTCCGCTCTCCCGTCGAGCCTCATGAGGTAGGCGAAGACCTCGACGGTCGGGAAACGCTTCTCGAGGAGAGCCCGGGCCGAACGGAACTCATGGTCGAGGGCAGCGTTGGGTCCGACGGGAGAGAATTCGTGAGCGAACTGATGAATCGATGGACTCAGGGGTTGCATATTTTTGGGATTGAGGTAATAAGAATGCTTCGGTTGTGGTCGCCGACGGGACAAGGAGCGATTCCCCATGCGCGTGCTCTCGGGCATTCAGCCTTCAGGAAATCTTCACATCGGGAACTACTTCGGCATGATGAAGCCTATGATCGTCTACCAGGAGACGACCGAGCTCTACTGCTTCATCGTCAACTACCACGCCATGACCTCGGTCGCGGACGGGGAGAAACTCGCCAAGGGGACCCTGGAGGCAGCAGCAGATTTCCTCGCCCTTGGACTCGATCCCGACAAGGCCATCTTTTGGGTTCAAGGAGATGTGCCTGAGGTTGCCGAGCTTACCTGGGTTCTTACCAACGTCACCCCGGTTGGGCTCCTCCTTCGGAGTCATTCCTACAAGGACAAGGTGGCCCAGGGCATTGCCCCGAACCACGGGCTCCTCTCCTATCCGGTTCTTATGGCAGCCGATATCCTCCTTTATCAGGCGGAACGGGTTCCGGTAGGCAAGGACCAGCAACAGCACCTCGAGATCAGCCGCGATATCGCCATGAAGTTCAACAACCTCTACGGCGAAACCTTCGTTGTCCCCGAGGCCGAGATCAGCCCGGACCTTCCCACCGTGGTCGGGACCGACGGCCGGAAGATGAGTAAGTCTTACGACAATACCATCGACATCTTCGCCACCGAAGAGACCCTGCGTCAGAAGATCGCCGGGATCGTCACCGACTCCACTCCGGTGGCCGCGCCCAAGGATCCTGACAAATGCAACCTTTTTGCCATCATCTCGCCCTTTCTCGACGAGGAGGAAAAGGCGGATCTCGCCGATCGGTATCGCCGCGGGGGCCTCAAATACAGTGAGGTGAAGAAAGACCTCTTCGCCCGTATCTGGGAGTGTTTCCGGGAGGCGCGGGAGAAGCGCGGAACCCTCGAGAGGGATCCCGGCCTCATCCGGGAAGTTCTCAGGGCCGGCGCCAGGAAGGCGAGGGAGAAAGCGCTTCCCACCCTGGATCTGGTGCGGCGCAAGGTGGGCCTGGCGTACTGAGGATTCTTGGGTATCCGCTAACGAATAAAGCTCATCTCTTTCCCGTCTCTGCCTCGTCCCGGCACTTCTCCCTATACCAGTCGATCTGGCGGCAGATGCCGCGGATCACCTTCACATCTCTGGCCTGGAGGCCGATCCGGGACAAGAAGCGCCGGATGCTTCTCATCCAGAAGTCGGGGTTCTCCGGATTGATGAAGTTTATCTTGATGAAGACCTCTTTGAGGTGTTCGTACATGGCGTCTAATTCGCGGCGATTGGCGAGCTTCGGGACAAACGACTGCGGACACTCCTGCCGTCCGGCCAGAAAGAGTTCATAGCAGAGGATCATCACCGCCTGCGCCAGGTTGAGCGAGGAGAAGGCCGAGCTGGGGATGGTGACGAGGGCGTGGCAGAGGCGAAGGTCGGCGTTGGCGAGCCCGCGATCCTCAGGCCCGAAGAGCAAGGCGACCTCGTTGTTGGCGCAGATGGGGATAAGCTTTGCGGCCATCTCCCGGGGCGTTCTTACCTCCTGACGCTCGCCGCCCAGCCTCGCCGTGGCGCCCACCACATAGCCGAAGGGCCGGAGCGCGGTGCGAAGGTCGGAGAAGACTTCCAGGTTTTCCACGACGTCCACCGCGGCGTGGGTGGCCATTCTGAGGATACGGGTGAGGTCGTAGTCCTCCGGCTCAACGAGCACGAGCCGCGAGATCCCCATGTTCCTCGCCGCCCGCGCCGCGGCCCCGATGTTTTCGGGAAGACGGGGACGGTGTAACACGATGGTGACGTGGTGCAGAAACTGATCCGCGTCTGACATGAAGCACCCCTCTGCGCCCGGCTCCAGGAACAAAATAGTATACCGTACTACCGGGTGACGTTTGAAGTCGCTCGCCGCCTTTTGTTGACACAAATTGCGCCCCTTCATTACAATAGAACAAATATTCACCGGCGCGATGCTCAAACCGCTCTCACAAGGCCTGCCTAGAACAGCAGGAGTGGATGGGTTGAGGTGATGGCACGCCGATTAGCCACAGTCACAGCCTTGACCGTACTCCTTTTCGTCTGGTCTGTCCTTGGTTTCCAGGATGCGACCGCAGCGGAGGGGACGAACATGCCAGCGGAAGAGATCCGTGAGTCGATTCTCGCCGGGTCCTGGTATCCCGGAGACCCCAAACGCTTGCGGCAGGATGTGGAGCTCTATCTCGAGAAAGCGCAAGCCGTGGAACTCCAGGGAGAGCTTGTGGCCCTCATCGCTCCCCATGCGGGGTATCAATACTCGGGCCAGGTGGCGGCGTACGCGTACAAGCTGCTGGAGCGCCGGAAATTCGAGACGGTGGTGATCATCGCGCCGAGCCATCGCGCCTACTTCTCGGGAGTCTCCGTGTATGACCGGGGCGGGTTCCGCACACCCCTCGGCGTGGTGCCGCTGGACGCGGAGCTGATTGGGACCCTCAAAGAGCACGATCGCCGTATTCGGTATGTGGCCGAAGCCCACGCGCGGGAGCACTCGCTCGAGATTCAACTTCCCTTCCTTCAAGTGGTGATGCCCGGGTTCAAGCTCGTACCCCTGATCATGGGAGACCAGAGTTTCGCCGGTTGCCAGTGGCTGGCGGAGGCAGTGGCGGACACCATCGGCAAGAAGTCGGTTCTTGTCGTGGCGAGCACCGACCTCTCCCATTTTCACCCTTACCAGGAGGCGAAAGAACTCGATCAGGTTGTTCTGGATAAGGTGAATGCCTTTGATCCTCGTAGCCTTAGCGAGAATCTCCAGGGCGGCAAGGGTGAAGCTTGCGGCGGCGGCCCTGTGGTGACTGCCATGCTCATCGCCAGGAAACTCGGGGCGAACAAGAGCCAGGTTCTCCGCTATGCCAACAGCGGGGACGTCACCGGGGATCACAGCGGCGTCGTGGGGTACATGGCGGCGGCCGTGTGGGCCAATCCGAAAAAGAAGGACGACGCGCAGGAAGACGGGACACAGCGCAAGGTAGGCGTTGATTTGGGACTTACGCCGGAAGAGAAAAGGGCCCTGCTTGAGCTTGCCCGGAAGACGATCGAGGCCAAGTGTCGGGGCAACAGGGCGCCTGAGCCCAAGGCGCAGTCGTCTACCTTGGACGAACCGAGGGGGGCCTTTGTGAGCCTCCACAAGGACGGGAGACTGAGAGGGTGTATCGGGCAGATCCACGCGCGTCAGCCGCTGGTTAGGACTGTGGCGGAGATGGCGGTCGCGGCTGCTTTCGAAGATCCGAGGTTCCCACCGCTCCGGCGCGAGGAGTTGAGCGACATCGATATCGAGATCTCGGTGCTCACCCCGCTCCGGCGGATCACCGATGTGGGGCAGATTCAGGTTGGAACTCACGGCATCTACCTCCGACGGGGAGGATATTCGGGCCTGCTTCTGCCGCAGGTGGCGACCGAATGGGGCTGGGACCGAAACACCTTTCTCGAGCACACCTGCGAGAAGGCGCACTTGTCGAAGGATGCCTGGAAAGACGGAGAGACGGAGATCTACATCTTCTCCGCCGATGTGTTCTAACGGAGTCGTGCAGAAATGGGGAAACGGAGCAGTGGAGTGTTGGAGTGATGGAACAGACTAAGTTAAAGAAATCCCTCCGGTATTCTTCTCTCCCAATACTCCAGTACTCCAGCAGATGGCCAAGGTTCAGGGGTAGTGGAGTGATGGAGTGGTGAAGCAAGGGCGCGATGAGTTGATGGAGTGACCGAGTAGTGGAGTATTGGACAAGATCAGCCAGATCCCTCTCTTTGGTGAGCAGGCGTGAGTTCCTGAAAGTCTGCGGCGGAGGTGCCCTCGTTTGCAGCAGCCTGGGGACGCTGGTGAAGGTGCTTTCGCCTTCTCCGGCTCGGGCGCTTGGCTTGCAGAAAGGCTACCTCGGCCGGCAGATCTCGCCCTTTTTCACCCAGCTCGCCGGGCGCCGCGTTCGGTGCGACCTCTGCCCTCGCCTCTGCGAAACGGGGCCGGGGGAGAGAGGACACTGCGGCGTTCGCGAGAACGTGGACGGCCGCTACTACTCCCTCGTGTATGGCAACCCCTGCGCGGTGTACGTGGACCCCGTGGAAAAGAAGCCCTTCTTCCACGTTCTCCCCGCGAGTCGTTCCTTCTCTCTGGCCACAGCAGGCTGCAACCTCAACTGTAAGTTCTGCCAGAACTGGGAGATCTCCCAGACGCGACCGGAAGAGACCTCAAACTACCAGATGCCGCCCGATGAGGTGTTGGAGCACGCCCTCCAGAACCAGTGCCAAACCATTGCCTCCACGTACGTGGAGCCCACGATCTTCATCGAATACATGCTCGATATCGGGCGTCTGGCCAGGAAACGAGGCCTTCTTAAGGTGATGCACTCGAACGGCTTCATCAATCCCGTTCCTCTCGATGAGCTGTGCAGCTGCCTCGATGCAGCCTGCATCGACCTCAAGGGCTTCAGTGAGGACTTCTACCGTGATCTCACGGGCGGAGCGCTCGCCCCGGTCCTCGAAACCTTGAGGGGTCTCAAACGCCGGAATGTCCATACCGAGGTCGTGAACCTGGTGATCCCGGGAAAGAATGACAACATGGAGCAGGTGAGGGCCATGTGCCGCTGGATCAAGAACGAGCTCGGGCCGGACGTGCCGCTCCATTTCACCCGGTTCTGGCCGCTCTACAAACTGAAGAGCCTGCCGCCGACTCCGGTGGCAACGCTCGAACAGGCACGAAAGACCGCTCTCGAAGAAGGCCTCTCCTTCGTCTACATCGGAAACGTCCCGGGCCACCCTGGCGAGCATACGAGCTGCCCCAAGTGCGGAGCAATGCTCATCCAGCGTCTTGGCTACCGGGTGGAGGTGCAGAACCTCAAGGACGGCCGCTGCCGCCAGTGCGGCAGGGTGATCCGCGGAATCTGGAAGCCGCCCAAGTACGCGTAGCAGCCTCTCAGCCAGTCACGGTTTGGGCTCGACGGCACTTTGCGTGTCGAAGAATGCCCCGGCGTGGGCGGCTGCCTCCCTTATACTCCGGGAAGCGTGAACAAGGCGCCAGAGGGTGTGGCCGAAGGCGTAGTTCCGGGCAAAGTAGACGGTGAAACGGCGAAGGAGGGGAAGCCGGTACTCGGGCGAAACCGTATCCTCAAGCAAAGCGACGAAGCGCCGGAAGACCTCCGGCGGTTCGGGACCGGGCGGCATCGGGGATTCTCCCCAGAGCGCGGCCGCAATCTCACGGAAGAGCCACGGCCGCGTCACCGCGGCGCGGCCCACCATGACCCCGTCACAACCGGTCTCACGGAACATGCGCGAGGCGGCCTCGGGAGAGTCGACGTCGCCGTTCCCGATGACGGGGATCGTCAAGATCTCCTTCGCTCTGGCGATATACTCCCAGCGGGCCGGCCGTTTGAGCCGGTCCTCTTTGAGCCTTGGATGGAGCACGACCGCGTCCACGCCGATATCCTGGAGCATGAGGCAGAACCGATTGAGGCCTTTCCAGTCCAGGGCCCAGCCGAGCCTTATCTTGGCGAGGAGCGGGAGATTTGTGGCTCGGCGAGCGGCTTGGACGATGGCCCTGGCTCGCGCCGGATCCTTCATGAGGGCGATCCCGCCGCCGCGCTTGATGATGAGGCTCGCGGTACACCCCATATTGAGATCGATCCCGTCGGCACCGCACGCCTGAATCGTGTCGAGGGCAGGTGTAAACTCCTCCGGATGGGAAATGAGAAGCTGATAGATGATGGGGCGGTCCCCGGCGCCTCGCGACAGCCAGGGTGAAGTCTCCGGCCCCTCCACGGCGAGGGACCGGGCGCTGAGCATCTCGGTGTAGAAGAGGCCGCAGCCGCCGAATTCGGCCACGAGTTGGCGGAAGGCGGTATGGGTCAGGCCCGTCATGGGCGCGAGGAGAAGAGGCGGCTCCACCCTGAGGGTCCTGAGCTGTAGGCAACTTACAGGCATTGACGGCTTGCTCCTCGAACGAGAGCCCTCAGTGTACGAGGAGAGAGAGAAGGAGTAAAGGGTGCCATGTGGCCGTTCGCGCTTTTCGTTTCGACCTGGATGTACCTGGTCGCCCTGAGCTATGTGATCCTTTACTATGAATCGGCAAACAGCCCTCATCTCGAGGTGCTCCGCTCCCGCGGCCCGGTATTCCTTCTCCTGGTGAGGGGATTTTTCTCGACCCTTCTGAGCCACGTGCTCCTGGTGATTGCAGCCCTTACCGGGCTCTCCCCGCGGTTTTGGCGTCTCCCGCCTGGACCCGCCGGCAGGCCGCCCGTCATCTTTGTCCATGGGCTCTACCACAACCGTACCGCCTGGTTCTTCTACTTCCGTTGGTTCCGGCGTTGGGGCTGGAGCCACCTGAAGGCGATCACCCTGAGCGGGATATTCCGTCCCATTGACGAGCAGGTCAAGACGCTGGCAGAGGCGGTGAATGAGGTCCTCGGCGCGAGCGGGAGCGCCAGGGTGGATCTGGTGGGACACAGCATGGGAGGGCTGGTGATTCGCGCCTTTCTTGCCGCCCATCGGGATCAAGGGGTGGTCCGCACGGCGGTCACCTTGGGAACACCCCACGCCGGCTCAAAGCTCGCGGTGTTTGCCGTCGGTGGGGCCAGAAAGGATCTTCTGCCGGGGAGTCCCTTTCTCACTGCTCTCAACGCATCAGGGGTGCAGGTCCCCCGAGACGGCCACCTCTACAGCATCTATTCCATGTTGGACACCATGGTTCTTCCCAACGACTCGGCGATCCCTTGCGGAGAGGGCGTGACGAGCCTGGGGATCGGCCCCGTCAACCACGTGGGTCTCCTGTTCAGCAGACGAACGGCGGAGCTGGTCAGGGGATGCCTGGAGCAGAAGGTGAAGCCGCAGGGGACCAACCCTTAATGGGGGGGACTCCGCCTCAACGGGTCAGCAGGAGGCGAGGTATGGATCGGTGCCAGTGTTGCGAGTGCGGCCAGTTCTTCTACTTTGACCTCAAGCTGGCAGGGATGAGAGCGGAGGCCGGCCAGAGGCTTGCCCTCGCCTGCCCGCACTGTGAGCACCCGTGGTCCGTCTTCAGGCCCGACGAGTCCGCCGGCCCAAAGAGCCTGCGCTAAAGCAAAGGATCTACGGGTCCCGCGTTTCCATCGGTTCAGGAGTGAACAAGATCAAAGGCCTGACGGGGAAGGAAGGGCATTCAGTCACGCCGCACGAAGTCGAGTGGAAAACCAGAGGACCTTCTCTTCCTGAACCTGAACCATGGCGTCCTGGAAAGCCCCAAGTCTCGGGCAATCCTCCATGCAGAGTTCCCGATCTTTGTACCGCTGTGGGCAGAGGCGGCAGGGGCTCTCCACGGTCTTGATGATCAAGCGCTCACTCAGGTTCACAGCATGTCACCCCCTTTCCGAGAGAGGGGTTGACCTCACTTCATCCACTCAAACTTTATTTTAGCAGATTGGGCTCGGGAGTCAACTGAGACGGGGTCTCTTCGTTGTCGCGGCCTGGTCTCTTTGCTATAGTGAATCTGCCTTTCAGGGAGGTCGAGGGCTCTCTACCTCGATACCCGATCGGGACCGGAAGGAGAGGGGCCGTTGACTCCTGGAAAGCCCCGTATCCGTGGGCGGGGCGCGTTTTTCGAGGCTGGTGGGATCAGGGGAGAGGACGGGCATGAGTGAGTGGCAGGGAAGGCTCGCCGAGCGAATAAAGGCCGCAAGAGGTGAGCGACCGGTTGATCTCCTCCTGCGTGGCGGCCGGATGATCAACGTCTTCACCGGGGAGCTGATGCGGACGACGGTGGCCGTCCATGAGGGCGTCGTCGTCGGCTATGGCGACCGTCCGGCCCACGAGGTGGTGGATCTTCAGGATGCCGTGGTCTCGCCCGGGTTCATCGACGGCCACGTCCATGTGGAGAGCAGCCTGCTGCTGCCGGCGGAGTTCGCCCGGGCGGTCCTCCCCCACGGCACTACCACGGTGGTGGCCGACCCCCATGAGATTGCCAACGTCGCTGGCCTCGCCGGCATCCGCTTGATGCTGGAGATGAGCGAGTCCGTCGGTCTGGAGGTCTTCTTCATGGCCCCCTCGTGTGTGCCCGCGAGTCCCTTGGAGACTGCGGGCGCCGAGCTTGGCGCTGAAGAGCTGGAGACCCTCATCCGGCATCCGAGGGTGCTCGGACTGGCGGAGGTGATGAACTTTCCGGGGGTGATCTCAGGGGATGCGGGAGTGCTCGCCAAGATCGAGCGGTTTCAGGGACAGGTGATCGATGGGCACGCGCCAGGACTGACCGGCCCAGCGCTCGACGCCTACCTCTGCGCCGGCATCGGTTCGGACCATGAATGCACTCGCCTCGAAGAGGCGCGGGAGAAGCTCGCCAAGGGCATGCACATCATGCTCCGGGAAGGGAGCCAGGCCCGGGATCTCCAGGCGCTGGCGCCGCTGGTGCGGCCCTGGACCGCAACACGCTGCATGCTGGTGAGTGACGACTGCCATCCGGAAGACCTGCTCGAACGCGGGCACATGGACCGGATCCTGACCCGGGCCATGGATCTGGGTATAGATCCCGTGACCGCCATCCGGCTCGTCACTCTGAGCCCCGCCCAGTATTTCGGTCTCCGCTCCCGTGGTGCCGTGGCTCCCGGATATCAGGCGGATATGGCCATTCTCGACTCGCTACGGCCCCTCCGGATTCAGCGGGTGTATAAGAAGGGCGGGCTCGTGGCTGAAGGGGGTCGATCTCTCCTCGTCCCGTCGCGGGCTGCGACTGACGTCCGCCTCCGCTCCATGAGTCTTGGCGAGGTGCGGGCAAAGGACCTACGCATTCCGGCCCAGGGGAGAGAGATGCGGGCCATTCGCCTTGCCCCGAACACGCTCATCACCGGGGAGGAGATCGTGGCGCCCACGGTCCGGGACGGTGAGGCGGCGAGCGATCCTGACCGCGATCTTCTCAAGGTGGCGGTACTGGAACGGCACCGGGGAAGCGGCCGCAAGGGGCTGGGCTTTGTTCGTGGGCTCGGCATCCGCGGTGGGGCCCTGGCGTCCACCGTGGCTCACGATTCCCATCACCTCGTGGTGGCGGGGGTGGGTGACGACGACATGGCAGTCGCGGCCAACGCGCTCCGGGATGTCGGGGGCGGCCTGGTGGTGGTAAGGGAGGGTACGGTCCTGGCGCGGCTCCCTCTCCCTGTCGGCGGGCTCATGTCCGATGCATCCCTCGACCAGGTGGTGACCTGGAGCCGGGAGATCAACCGGGCAGCGCAAGACCTCGGCGCAGCGATGGAGCAGCCTTTTATGGCCCTTTCCTTTCTGGCCTTGCCTGTCATTCCCAAGCTGAAGCTCACCGATCGAGGGCTGGTGGATGTGGAACTGTTTAAACACGTGCCGCTGTTTGTGTGAGCGCGCCGAGCCAAGAGCGCAACACCTAACGGGGCCTCCATCATGGCACGCGAGCTGATCCCTGACCCCTGATCCCAGAGCCCTTGTCGTATGCAACGATTCGTTGACTTCTTGAGAACCGCAAAGCTCCCCGGGGCGCAGCTCGTGCACCACCGCTTCCTTCCGGGAAGAGGAGCCGTCTCCGGCTCCCTGGCGGAGCCCCTCGCTCCCCATCTGCGGGAAGCGCTCGCCCGGCTCGGCATCTCGAGGCTCTACCGCCACCAGGCGGAAGCCCTCAGCGGATGCCGGCGGGGAGAGAACGTGGTGATCGCCACCCCCACCGCAAGCGGGAAGTCCCTCGTTTACAACCTGGCCCTCATGGAGTTTTTGGAAAACGCGGCGGGCGGCCGGGGGCTTTACCTCTTTCCCCTCAAGGCCCTGGCCCAGGATCAGTACCAGAGCTTTCTCGCCCTGAACGAGGCGCTGCCGCCCGAACGCCGTTTCCATGCCGCAGTGTATGACGGCGATACCCCACCGAACGAGCGGCGTCGGATCAAGGCAAACCTCCCCCATCTCATCATCTCCAACCCTGACATGCTCCACCTCGGCTTGCTGCCGTTCCATCATCAGTGGGAGACCTTTTTCAGAGGATTGCGGCTGGTAGTGGTGGACGAGGTCCATACCTACCGGGGAGTGTTCGGGTCCCACATTGCCCAGGTCTTTCGGAGGCTGCAGCGGATCTGCCGACTGTATGCCTCCAGGCCCCAGTACATTTTTCTCTCGGCAACGATTGCCAACGCCGAGGAGTTCGCGAGCCGCCTGGCCGGACTTCCTTTCCGGGCGGTGGAGACGAATGGGGCGCCGCAGGCGGGGCGGCATTTCTTCTTCATCAACCCTGAGTCGAGCGCAACAAGCGTTGCGGCCAAGCTCTTCATCCAGGCCATCAAGGGGGGTCTCAAGAGCATCGCCTTCACCCAGGCGCGGAAGATCACCGAGATCCTCCACATGACCGTGGCCCAGACCGCCCCCGAGATCGCCTCCCGGGTGAGTTCCTACCGAGCCGGGTTCCTCGCCGAGGAGCGGCGGGATATCGAGCGGGGACTGGCGAGCGGCGCCGTGGCAGGGGTGATCTCCACCAGCGCCCTCGAGATGGGGATCGATATCGGCGGCCTCGACCTCTGCATCCTTGTGGGCTACCCGGGGACGATCATCAACACCTGGCAGCGGAGCGGCCGGGTGGGCCGGGGCGGACAGGAGTCGACGGTGGTCTTCATCGGCCAACCTGACGCCCTGGACCAGTACTTCATGCACTATCCGGAAGACTTCTTCGAGCGGCCCTTCGAGACCGCCGTCGTGGATCCGGACAACCCCGAGGTGGTGGCCGCTCATCTGCCCTGCGCCGCTGCCGAGACGCCCTTGAGGGAGAACGTCGATCTGACCTCCCCGACCTTGGCGGCGAGGGTGTCGGCACTGGAGGCGAGCGGCGAGTTACTCCGGAGTGCCGCCGGCGACGAGTGGTACGCAGCAAGGCGCCAGCCCCATCGTCTCGTGGATATCAGGAGCGTGGGTCCGGGCTTCACCATTCTTCGGGCGGGAGAGCGAGAGGTGGTAGGCAAGAGCGACGGGGTGCGGGTTTTCAAGGAGTGCCATCCGGGTGCCGTGTACCTGCACCGCGGTCAGCAGTACCTGGTGACCGAGCTTGACCTCGAGCGGCGAAACGTCATGGTCCGACCAACCCAGGTCCGCTACTATACCCGAGCCTTGAGCACCAAGGAGACCGAGATTCTCATGGTGGAACGGAGTCGACCGGTAAAGAATTTTCTTGCCCGACTGGGTCGGCTCCGGGTCACGGAGCAGGTGGTGGGCTACGAGAAGCGAAAGCTCTATGGCGGCGAGCTGCTCGATACTCAGCCCCTTGATCTGCCGCGCCAGACCTTCGAGACGGTTGGCCTCTGGCTCGAGATCGAGGATCTTCTCCAGGAGATGCTCCGGGAGCAAAGGCTCCACTTCATGGGGGGAATTCATGCCCTGGAGCATGCCATGATCAGCATGTTTCCCCTTTTCGCCCTTTGCGATCGGAACGACGTCGGCGGGATCGCCGTGCCTCGGCATGCCCAGCTCCAGAAGAGCGCCGTCTTCGTTTACGACGGAACCCCCGGGGGGGTGGGTCTTGCGGCTCGCGGTTTCGACACGATCGAGAACCTCTTGCAGAAAACGGGGGAGCTGATCGCCTCATGCCCCTGTGATATGGGTTGCCCCTCGTGCATTCATTCTCCCAAGTGCGGCTCCGGCAACAAACCCCTGGACAAGGCTGCAGCGCTCCTTCTCGTCCGGGCACTGCTCGGCGACATCCCCCTCGCCGTGGAGGCGGCCGGGCTGGATGAGCCTGAGCCGGAGGCCGCCCCGGAACGTCCGGTGGCAACCACGGCCGGGGAGACCGCGGTCGGCTTTCTGGACATCGAAACCCAGAGGCTGGCAGAGGAGGTCGGCGGCTGGGGAAACGTCCACCTCATGCGTCTGGCGGTGGCTGTGGTCTATGAGCAGCTCAAGGACCGGTTCCACATCTACCCGGAAGAGCGGGCAGGGGAGCTGGTGAGGGATCTCCAGGCCTTCGACCTAATCGTGGGGTTCAACGTGAAGGGTTTCGATTACCGGGTGCTGGCAGCCTATACCCCCTTTGACTTTCGCGCTCTCCCCACCTTCGACCTCCTGGAGGACATCCACCGCCGCCTGGG
>Ga0187776_10000416_pt1 | contig 20533 bp, 24 predicted proteins | sample 0216_BV02_MP12_2_FD_132426 | JGI IMG/M metagenome (GOLD analysis project Ga0187776, IMG submission 132426) | Tropical peat soil microbial communities from peatlands in Department of Meta, Colombia - 0216_BV02_MP12_20_MG | ecosystem: Environmental > Terrestrial > Soil > Wetlands > Peat | place...
CGCTCGGCTTCGGCAAGACCGAGACACCATAAAACGACACTCAGGCACATAATTGTCGTTTTCAAAAAGGATAGATTCTTTTTCATTTTCTGTTCCCCTTTCATATTTGTCAGAATAAGCTTATATGGATACTATCCTCGCATCAAGATCATTGAAAGAATCACCTGTGCGCGGCCAATTGATATACAAATAATAGCAGAATATAAGATGCTGGGCAACGGGATGGGCTGACTGTAAAAAAGTGCCATGGGTGCAATCGCCGATTTACCAGAATCCACCATCAAAAATATGTGTGTGAGGACAGCACCTTCTCTCATGCTCGATGCTCCGGACCACCGAGGGCACCGGCGCACATCACTTTTCAGGTGATGCAATACGCGCCGCTGAAACCGCTCAGATGCTTCCTCACACAAAGTTGATGGTGAATTGAGGTTTAGGAGTTTACTGGACAATATTTATAAGCATGATAAAATGAATGCGAGGTCATTACACGCATAACATCATGCAAGAATGTTATGTGAATGGCATTAACCGAAAAACAGAAGAGAGGAGAACAGGCAATGAAGTACTTAGTAGTCGGTTCGGGCGGGCCAGGATTTGCTTCGCCGGCAGAAGCGGTCAACGTGTTGGAAGAAACGATACTTCCAAGCTTTGATCAACTGATCAAGCTGGAGAAGAAGAAACGAATTCTGGCCGGAGGTCTCCCTGTGGGAGATCGGGCTTTTGTGTTTATCGTGGAAGCATCTTCCAATGAAGACTTGGATCAAATGTTACGAAAGATTCCTATGTGGGGGTCTCTTGATTGGGAAGTCACCGCCCTCCAAACATTTGCAGGCAGAGCAGCTCAGGAACGGAGCATAGTCAAAGAACTTAAAAAGTGACAGCTATTAAAGAACCTTGTCGAGTATTGACATTGTGGATCTCTATCACGACAAGCATCGGGCTCCTCAGCAGCCTGTTAAGAAACAGGGGTCTGACACGGCGACGCGCAACAATTTTTTAGACCTGAAAAAGAAAATGATAAAGAGCACATGAGTGTTGTCCGACAATGCCAATTTCCTTTCTCCTCAGGTAAAATAAATAAAAGGAGCATTCATGGCACGAGATGAACACCAATCTGCCGGTTCCGACAAAAGGCCGCTCGAAAAGAAAAAACTCCGGGAGATGGAGGAAGAGGAGATTAGCGAAGGCGGCAACTGCAGATGTGAAGAAGTATCGAAAAAGACACTTCCTGAGATGCTTAAGCTCATGTTAAGCGACCTGGCCTTCTGGAAAAAAGCGAAAGGGCACAAATAAAAATCCCGGTCGAGAGCATGAAGCATAACGTTTCTTGAAAGAAACGGGTCGGAGCGTCTATCAGTCTGCGTTAAAAAAAGTCCTGACCAGTCTTCCTTTATATACCGTTCCGCTCGGGTTTACCTTCACCACGTCGGCCTTCTTCCAGTTCTGAAACAGGTCTATCATCTTATCGAGGGACTCCTGGTGAAGGCTTTCGATCACCTCTCTGTCGGGCAGCGAGGTGATGAGATTTCTGTCGATGAAATCACCGATTTTTTCCCGGTTGAAGACCGAAAGGAGTACCATTCCCTTCAATATCCTCTTGTTCGTCTTGAAGGAAAAGATGAACCTGTCAAGCGCGTTTTCGAGGAAGATATCGTTCCTGACCTGTATCTTTCTGTCGATCGCCATCGCCTGAAACCAGTATTTCTTGTCGATGATGCTGTCCGCCTTCATCTCCATAACCGTATGTCCAATGTTCTTTCTATCGACCGTATACATATTATGGGCGACGGTATCTGCAGCAAGGTGGCTCATATATCCATATACAAAAGACTTCTGCTGATCTGTCCTCGCCGCCTTCAGAAGGGAAAAGGCAACATCCCAGCTGTGCGAGCTCTTGTTGTTGGGGAGATATTTTTTACCGATAATGATATCCGCCATGAGGTTGCCGTAAAGGAAGTCTTTCCTGTACCTTCTCAATACCTCAAGCAGACCGGCAGGCAGTAAAGGGCTTAGAGAATACAGTTCATTGCCAAGATACATATGTGTCAGAGGCCCCCAGGCGAACGCCGCAGCGGGGATGAATAAAAAAGCCAGGATCATAATAAATTTGAACAATTTCATTTCAATTCCCTCATTACATGTGATAAGAGTCTAACCCCGACACCGGTCGCGCCTTTCGGTGTGTAGGGCTTTTCTTTTTCAGCCCATGCGGTCCCCGCTATGTCAAGATGGACCCATGGAACCTCCCCTGCAAACTCCTTGAGAAAATAACCGGACGCTACCAGTGAGCCTGTCTTGCCGCCCGTGTTCTTTATGTCGGCGATATCGCTTTTCACATATTCTTTGTATTCCTCGAAAAGCGGCATCTCCCAAACTCTCTCATCTGTATTATCTGCGGATCTTTTAACCATATCGATTAGTCCTCTGTCGTTGCCCATAACGGCTATCGCTTCATTACCGAGCGCTATCGAACAGGCTCCCGTGAGGGTAGCTATGTCGACAATCGCGCGAGGTTTGTACCGCTTTGCATAACCGATCGCATCAGCAAGGACCATCCGTCCCTCCGCGTCAGTGTTGACGACTTCAACAGTCATACCATTCAGAGCCTTTACCACATCTCCCGGCTTGGAAGCAGAGCCTCCGGGAAGATTTTCTGTTGCAGGCAGTATCCCCACGAGATTCACAGGCAGGCGCAATGCTGCTACTGCCTTGAGGACCCCGAGGACTGCGGCCCCACCTGCCATATCGTATTTCATTTTCTCCATCCCCTCAGCTGGTTTTAACGATAGCCCCCCGCTGTCAAAGGTTATGGATTTTCCTATTAGAACGAGAGGCGCCCCTTTCGCTCCTCTGTATTCGATCACGATAAACTTGGGAGGCTCATCAGATCCCTTTGCAACCGATAAATAAGAACCCATGCCCAGTCTTTGCGAGTCCTTCTTGTCCAGGATCCTGATCGTGAGATTCTTTTGTTTCAAGGAAAGGGCAATCTTCGCAAGATGGGTGGGGGTCATATCATTTGCCGGAGTGTTCACGAGATCCCTCACAAAACACACCGCAGCAGTCACAGTCTTTATCCGGTCAAGCTCTTTGGAGAACTCTTTCGAAGGCTTCGAAAGAATCCTCATGCTGCTTATCGCCCTACCGTTCTTCTCTTCCTTGTACCTGTTATACGTATAAAGACCGAGCAGCGCTCCTTCGATAAAATGCGACGGGGACAACTTGAGGGACGCTATGACAGAGGTGGACAGGGCGACCCTTTTCATTCCCATGTCTCTCAGATATGAGGCTGATTTCCCTCCCGCTTGTCTGAGCGTCTCTGCAGACACCTCCCCGCTTTTTCCGAGGCCTGCGAGCAGGATCCTTTGAGGCTTACTGTTCTCAGGAGACGGGATTAAGAAGACTTCATTTTTTTTCCCGCGGAATTCTTTCGATAAGACTTTCTTGATGAGCCTTGACGCAGACGTCTCGAGACCGTCGTAAAGTCCTGGACCACCTTCTGTAACAGGGAGAATCAGGGCGTCACAGGCGCAGTCCTTCTCCCTGATATTATTTATGTAGAAATCCATGGGTATCGTTCTTGGTAAAATTAACTGTTTAAATTTTACCCTATTTCCCAAAGAAATATCCAGACGAATCAACGTCTCCCGCAGCCGGCTTCTGTATACAAGATCAGAATTGACTTGGAGATATTGAGGCAATGCCTTTATTATAGGTTATATGCAGGTGGTCGCTAACAACTCAAACTTTTCGAGAAAAAGCATTCAAAGGGTATACTCCACCCCCTTTACCGGAGGCAACAACGTCACCCTCTTATGGAAGGACAGGGAATCCTTCCACAGTATATTTGATGCCGTAAAGAAAGCACAGGAACTCCTCTGCCTTGCCTTTTATATTTTCCGGAATGATGAGACGGGGACAGAACTCGCTGAAATCCTTAAACAAAAGGCCTGCGAAGGCGTAAAGGTTTATGTGCTCTATGACCATTTCGGGTCTATTGGTACGCCGATGAATTTCTGGAGGAGCATGAAAGATGCCGGGGTTCAGATCGCGGCGTCGCGTCCTTTCAAATGGACAGCCCCTTTCCACTACGTCCACAGAGACCATAGAAAACTCATCATCATGGACGGGGAAGCAGCCTTTACCGGCGGGCTGAACATAGCAAATGAGTACAGGGGTTACCACGTGCTGAAGAAAAAACGGGGATGGAGAGATACGGGAATATTCCTCGAAGGCCCGGTTGCTAAAACGCTTCTGGATACATTCAAAAAAAGCTGGGAAATATGGAAGGGCGATAGCATAGATTTCGATAAAGAGGTTGGACCTATTGATGGCGGCCTTCCGGTACTGCCGATTTTTGCAAGTTCTGCCAAGGGGAGACGGAGAATGAGAAAACTGCTTTATGACAGCATTAACCGCTCCGGGAAAAGTATTTACCTGACTACCGCCTATTTCACTCCGTCCAGAAGGATGATGCAGATTCTTGAAAATGCTGTATCGAGAGGAGTCGACGTCAAATTGCTCCTGCCGGGGAAATCCGATATCTCGGCCGCATACTATGCGGGCAGGGCTTTTTTTACGAAGCTGCTCAGATCGGGCGTGGAGATATATACTTACAGCGGTGAGATACTCCATGCAAAAACCGCTGTTTTCGACGGCGTATGGAGCATAATCGGCTCTGCAAATCTCGATTTTCAGTCACTGCGGAGAAATGACGAAGGAAATGTCGGCATCATCGATGCGAACTTCGGCAGACAGATGAATGAGATTTTCTTCGAAGATATGAAAAAGTCGGAGAGTATAACCCTCCCCGCATGGCTCAAAAGGCCCTTCAGCGAAAAGGCGAAGGAACATTTCTTCGCCCTTTTCAGAAGGAGGCTATAGCCCGCTACGCATCACAGGGTTAACGCACCAGCTTTGCCTTTAGCGTTATCTCCGTGCCCGCAAGGGCCTGAGAAACGGGACAGCCCTTCTTAGCGGCCTCCGCCTGTTCCATAAACTTCTTTTCATCAATGCCGGGGATTTTGGCCTCGGTCTCAAGGTCGATCTTCGTAATCTTGAAGCCCTCTCCCACCTTGTCGAGACGAACATGGGCAACTGTACTGATCCGTTCCGGCAAGTATCCGGCGTTACCGAGGAAGAGGGAAAGAGCCATCGAAAAGCAGCCCGCGTGTGCGGCGCCAATCAGTTCCTCGGGGTTCGTGCCCATTGCATCTTCAAAGCGGGAGGCGAAGGAATACGCCCCTTCAAATGCACCGCTGCCCAGCTTCATCTTTCCTTTTCCCTCCTTTAAATTACCTTCCCATACGGCTTCGGCTTTTCGTACCGGCATAGCGATACCTCCTCATGAAGTGGTTATATTTATTACGGGACCAGAACATGCTGTTACTCACGTACATCGTACTACTCTTCCTACGCTGTTGCAACCGCCATGTAACCGTCTTATGTCTGGGCCGCGGTTTGCAAATCATGGTGGTATAATGATTCCATGCATATCATTTCGGCGAAGGGCCTGACCAAAGACTACGGCTCTCTGCGCGCGGTCGATCACATAGATTTCGAAATCAGGAAGGGCGAATCTTTCGGGTTTCTCGGACCAAACGGAGCAGGAAAAACAACAGTCATGGGCATCATTTACTGTTTCATGCCTCCGACATCGGGAGCGATCAAAGTATTTGGCATGGATGTGGCCGAAGAGCCGGGTAAGATAAAGTCGAGAATTGGAGTAATGCCGCAGGACGACAACCTTGACCCTGATCTTTCGGTCTTCGAAAATCTTATCGTGTATGCGAGATATTTCGATATCCCTAAGAAAGTCTCTTCAGCCCTCGCCTGGGAACTCCTTGAATTTGTGGATTTGAGAGAGAAGGCTCATGCGCATATTAAGAACTTATCGGGAGGGATGAAGCGACGTCTCCTGCTCGCACGGGCATTGATCAACAATCCCGAGTTGCTGATCCTTGATGAACCGACAGTCGGTCTCGACCCTCACGGCAGGCGTTCTGTCTGGGAAAGAATGGACCACCTCAAATCGAAAGGCGCAACGCTCGTGCTCACCACCCATTATATGGAAGAGGCGGAAAAGATCTGCGACAGGGTGGCTATCATGGATTCGGGCAAGATCATCACGATCGACTCTCCCTCAAGCCTTGGGGCAGCCCACGGAGGCACCCTCGAAGACATCTACCTAAAGCTCACCGGGAGGACACTTGCAGATTAAACGCGCATTCAGGGTCTGGCAAAGGCATGCCAAGGTTTATACGAAGCTGTACAAATCAAGTATCGCCCTTAACTTCGTAGAGCCCATTCTCTACCTGGCGGCCCTGGGTCTCGGCCTCGGCGCTTTTGTAAAAGAGATACGGGGAGTGCCGTATATAAATTTCATAGCACCGGGGATCATCGCTTCTTCTTCGATGTTTGCGGCGACCTACGAATGCTCTTACGGAACGTTCGTAAGGATGACCTTCCAGAAGACATTCGATGCGATACTCGCGACACCCGTGAACGTCGACGACCTCATAGCCGGTGAGTTAATGTGGGGTGCGACAAAGAGTATGCTTTACGGAACGATAATCATGACCGTGATCTCCCTTTTCGGACTCGTTCATTCCCCGCTCGTAGTGCTTGTCGTCCCCCTGCTTTTCATGTCAGGACTTATCTTTGCAGAGATCTCCCTCATGTTTGTAGCTATCGTCCCCGGCATAGATTCATTCAACTATTTCTATACGCTCCTGATGACGCCGATGTTCCTTTTTTCGGGAATATTTTTTCCTATCGATACCCTTCCTCCCGTTGTCTCTAAAATAGCCTTTTTCACGCCTCTTTATCACCTGGTAAACATCTGTCGCTCATTTGCCTCAGGGATGCCCTCTGCCTCCGTTTCTGACGTCGCATGGGTTCTCATAGCAGCTATAGTCCTTGCACCCTATTCGTTCAGGCTCATGCGCAGGCGACTCATAAAATAAGAGCAGCCTCCTGCGAGAATGCCCCGCATACTCCACGAAGATATTTCAGACATTACCGGGGATCGACCTTCGATGTTACTCTGGACCTCACTTCCGAAAAATGATTTAAGCGAAGAATAAGATAAGGGCTCATTGCAATACGCCCTCACTACTACAACGATCTCTATCTATTCCCAGCTTGTGACATCCTTATTTTCACCTTCACCCCCGGCTGCACCGTCTTTCCCGAATGAAAAAAGATCGTACTCACCGTGCGAACCGGGTGATTGGTATTGATACTGTCTGCCCCAGGGATCATTAGGCGTGGTTTTCTTGAGATAGGGCCCTGACCATCCTTCTACACCCGGGTTCGTCGTGAGCGCATTAAGACCTTCCGAGGTCGTGGGATATCTGCCCGTGTCCAGTCTGAACGCATCAAGCGCCTCTTCTAACAATACGATCTGCGCCTTCGCCGCTTGCTGCTGGCTCTTACCGACATGGCCAAAGAGTCTCGGCCCCACAAGCGCGGCAAGCATCCCGAGGATCACCATCACCACAAGAAGCTCGATAAGTGTAAACCCCTTTTGATCCCCCAAACGTCTTTCCGTCTCTTTATGCTTCATTTCGTCCTCCTGAATCCATAATTCTCGCTTATATTATCATTGCAATTATAATGCGGTCAAACAGACAGCCGTCCGAAATTCTTTCTTTACCAATCAAACATCGAGATGATACAATCTCTTACCTTTATGGCATATAAAAGCATAAAAGATTGGCCTGAAGACGAGCGGCCCCGCGAAAGACTTCTCAGCCACGGGCCTGGCGTCATGACGGAAGCTCAGTTGATAGCGATCATCCTCAGGACCGGCGGACACGGCGGGACCGCCATGGACATGGCGATGGAACTTCTCGACACATTCACAACCTTGAAGAATCTGGAACAGGCTTCGCCGAACGAATTATGTGCGATAAAAGGCCTCGGTAAAGCGAAGGCAGCACAGATAAAGGCAGCTCTTGAACTCGGCAGAAGGCTGCTCAGGGAGCCTTCTGTTAAAGGCCCTGTATTTTCGACCGGACAGGATGTTTATTCATATTTTCATCCGAGGTTCCAGAACATGCAAAAGGAGGTCTTTCACTGTGCCATGCTCGATGTGAAAAACAGGCTTATCAAGGATGTGAGGATATCTGAAGGGACCCTGACATCTTCCATCGTTCATCCGAGAGAGGCCTTTAGGGATGCGATAAGGGATTGCGCAGCTTCCGTCATTTTTGTCCATAATCATCCGAGCGGAGACCCCAGTCCAAGCCGCGAAGATATATCGATAACCGAAAAACTTGAAAACGCAGGCATGACAGTAGGGATAAAGGTTCTCGATCATGTGATAATAGGGGATGGGAAATATACGAGTATGGTGGAAAAGGGGTATCTGAGCGGTGGATGAAGTATAATACGTTGGATAAAAAGAGGCAGATATGAAAGTGCTTGTTATTGGAGGAGGCGGAAGGGAACACGCGATCGTGTGGAAACTGGCCCAGAGCAGGGCTGTCGACAAGATATACTGCTGTCCGGGCAATGCCGGCATCGCCGCACTCGCCGAGTGTATCGACGTAAGCATAAGCGACTTCGCTGCGCTCCTCGATTTTGTGAAATATGAATGGATAGATCTCACGATAGTCGGTCCTGAAGAGCCACTTTCAAAAGGCATTGTGGACATTTTCGAGAGAGACGGAAGAAGGATATTGGGGCCGACTTCTGCAGCGGCCCGACTCGAGTCGTCCAAGGTCTTTTCGAAGGACCTTATGAGGTCGCACGGCATACCGACCGCTGAATACAAAGTTTTCACCTCTTATATTCATGCGGAGGAGTACGTGCGGTTTACGGGTGCACCGATTGTGATAAAGGCCGACGGTCTGGCAGCGGGCAAGGGAGTTTTCGTTGCGTCAACTATGGATGAGGCGAGAGACGCCCTTAAGCTGATCATGAAGGACAGAGTATTCGGCGAAGCAGGCGATAGGGTATTGATTGAACGGTGCCTTAAAGGCGAAGAAGCCTCTTACATGGTTTTCACCGACGGCAAGACGATCGTTCCCATGGTGAGCTCTCAGGATCACAAACGCATTTATGATGATGACAAGGGACCGAATACGGGCGGCATGGGCGCTTACAGTCCGGCTCCGGTCGTCACCGGAGAACTCGAAAGAGTTGTCATCGAAAAAGTTATGAAGCCAACAATCAGAGCGCTGAAAGCCGAGGGGATCACATACAAGGGAGTTCTTTACGCCGGACTTATGATAGACAAGGGAAACCCCTATGTGCTCGAATTCAACTGCCGTCTCGGCGACCCTGAGGCGCAACCGGTGCTCTCGAGACTTAAGACAGATCTTATGGAGCTCGCTATGGCGATATCAGATGAGAGGCTGTCGGATATCGATATCGAATGGAAACAGGATGCCGCCGTCTGTGTTGTACTGTCTTCCAATGGATATCCGGGAAAATACAGAAAGGGTGACACCATAAAGGGCATCGATCAAGCAAATGCAATGGATGGAGTGCACGTTTTCCACGCCGGCACCTCTTTCAGCGACAACGAAATCGTGACGTCAGGAGGAAGGGTCCTGGGTGTGACCGCCACAGGCGGCGATATCGCCACCGCAAAAAAGCTGGCCTATGAGGCGATCGGAAAAATTCACTTTAATGGCATGCATTACAGAAGGGATATCGCTGACAGGGCTTTGAAAAGGGGAAAATAGAAAATGAAAAAAGGGAGAGAGATGAGGCCCAAGATCCTCATAATAATGGGGAGTGATTCGGACCTCCCGGTAATGGAAGAAACAGCCAAGGTTCTAGACGGCTTCGACATACCCTATCGCATGACCGTCGCATCAGCGCACAGGACCCCTGAAAGAACTCTTGCCCTCGTCAAGGATGCTGAAAAAAACGGAGTCGATGTCATCATAGCAGGAGCCGGCATGGCTGCCCATCTCCCGGGAGTGGTCGCATCTCATACAATCCTGCCGGTCATCGGGGTCCCGCTCGATGCGTCGCCCTTCAAGGGCGTGGATGCGCTTTTGAGTATCGTTCAGATGCCGCCGGGTGTCCCAGTTGCCACCGTTGCTGTGGGCAAAGCTGGTGCCAGGAACGCCGCGATACTTGCCACTCAGATCATAGCGAGAAAAAACGCCACACTCTCTCGAAAACTTCTCCTCCATAGGGAAGCGATGTCGCAAGAAGTGGAAGAAAAGGCCCTGAAAGTAACCAGGAAGACCGTCAAGACGAAGTAATGCACACAGATATAGATTGTTTACCCTGCTTCCTCAAACAGACGATAATCGCCCTCAGAAGCAGTCGGTCCTTGCACGTCGATCATGCGGCAATCATGAAGGAAGTCCTTTCAGTCATGCAGGAAGCCGACACCTCCAAACCGCCTGCATTCACTACCACCTTCATACACAGGATCATCAGAAACGGACTCGGACTCGATCCATTTAGAGAGCTAAAGGCAGCATATAATGAAGTGGCGCTCGGTCTCTATCCTGAATTAAAGGATAAGGTCAAAAACAGCGAGGACCCGGTTCATACAGCGGCAAGGCTTGCGATCGCAGGAAACGTTATCGACTTCGGCATTTTCACATCGATAGATGTAGAAAGCTCGATCTCAAGGGCCCTTGAAGACCATATCGCCGTCGATGATTATCCGTCGTTCAGGGAGGCAGTATCAGGATCCCATGAAATCCTCTATTTGCTCGACAACTCCGGCGAAATCGTATTCGACAGACTTCTCATCGAGGAGCTTGTCGAAGCGGGCAAAATGGTCAAAGCCGTAGTCAAGGGTTCCCCGGTCCTGAACGACGCAACGTTAAACGATGCTCTCCAGACGGACCTCACCAAGATATGTGAGGTCATCGACAACGGCTCAGACGCAATAGGAACGATTCTCGAATGGACGTCCCCCGAATTTAGAAAACAGTTCAACATCGCAGAACTTGTCATAAGCAAGGGACAGGGAAATTTCGAAACTCTCCCAGGGACGGATAAAAAGACGTTCTTCCTGTTTCAATCCAAATGTGATGTGGTCTCGAAAGAATTAGGCCTTTCACCAGGTTCGATGCTTCTTAAAAAGTCCTGAATTTTCCGGCTGGAATCAAATAAGGATAGGCTGTTATCTCCTCGGTCCTCTGCTCCCAGGTCCCCTTCTCTCCCTGGAACCGCCCCGCTCCCTGGTCTCCTGCGGTTTTGCTTCGTTCACAACGATCGACCTGTCCATAAAAGACTTTCCATTGAACATGGAAATGGCCTTCTTTCCGTCTTCCTCAGACGCCATCTCAACAAAGCCGAATCCTCTGAGTCTGCCTGTAGCGGTATCTTTGATAAGTCGTACTGATACCACTTCTCCGGCCTGCGCAAACAGATCGCGAAGATCATCCTCCGTGGCCTTGAATGAGATATTTCCTACGTAGAGTCTCATCGTACCCATCCTTCCTCCCAAATAAGATATCAACTACCGTTGTATGCCCGAAAGGCCTTACAAATAGGAATATACTAATACCCGTATGCTTTGTCAAGAAATAAATAAACACCTATATAAAGCAATTCTTGCTATGCTACTATTTTGGGATGAGGGTAATAAAAATTTCTGCGGAGAACAGAAGAGAGGCGATTGCCGCGGCTTCCGAAATCGTCAGGGAAGGAGGTATCGCGGCATTCCCGACCGAAACTTTTTATGGACTTGGGGTGAAGTATAATGACATCCGCGCCCTCGAAAAACTGTATGAACTGAAGGGGAGGCCAAAAAAAAGGGCGATGCCTGTCATCGTCGGTGACAGAAAGATGCTTCGTCTTTTCTGCTCATCCCTCAACAGAGTTGAAGAGAAGATCGCGGAAAGGTTCTGGCCCGGCCCTCTTACCCTTCTCGTTGCTGTAAGAAAAGGCCTTCCGGAACTCATAACCGCAGGGACGGGAAAGGTCGCAGTACGAATACCCGGCAAATCTTTCGCTCTTGAACTGGCAAGATCGCTCGATTTTCCGATAACAGCAACGAGCGCAAATATCTCGGGTATGCTCCCAGCCGAAAGCGCGGGTGACGTCTTCAGATATTTTGGTAACAGTCTGGATATCATCATAGACGGGGGGAAAACCCGTGGAGGGAAGCCCTCTACAATTATCGACGCCTCCGGCGGGAAAATAAAGATAGTGCGGCACGGAGCAATCCCCCAAGAAGAGATATTCGAAGCAGCGGGACCCCCTTCGAGGAAGCCGGGTAATCAATAGGAGAAGGTCATGAGGACGAGAAATGCGATCCCCTTCAGCACCTCTATCCAGCCCATAGCCCGCAGCTTTACCCGGTAGAGGGTTACAGCAAATATCACATCATCCAGGAGCGGAAGAAGCACAATAAGAGGCAGTCTGATGACACGGTAAAGAATGAGGGCAAAGATGAGATAGAGGCCCATTGACACCCTCTCGAAGGTCCTCTTCTTCAACTGCACCCTGACTTTGAAGACACCTGCTGTAAAGAAGACCGCCGTAGCGATATAGAGCCTGGGATCGATATCGCCGGAGACAATGTATCTTGATACAAGGACGGAAGAAGTGAGAAGAACAAAGCCTGAAAGTTCGGAAATCATCGCGTGTTCGCCGGCTAAGCGGGTCAGCGAAATATATATGATTGGCAGAATGCCATAGGGCAAAAATTTCAGGATGGCGTCTCCCAGAAGATAGGCCAGAAGAGCCGATGCAAGAGCTATCTGGGCAATGAAAAGCACCAGCGATTTTGAACGTCCCTGCTCTGTGCCGCGCACCCAGAGAGTGAGAGCCTGTTTTGAATTCACATACAGGGAAATAGCGGCAAGAGCAGCGAAAGATTTAATGTCGAACCTTGCGGTTACCGAAAGACCGGTCAGATAGGAGATGAGCATTACGCCCCAAGAACCATACTCTTTCAGTATGTATCTTCTCAACCGGTCTTCCTTCTGGTAGCCATCCCGGAAATTATTTCTTGTCTACCAGGTTCTTCAACGCATTAGCATCTATATATCCTGAAATAATCTTGCCGTCCGGCATGACCATGGCGGGCAGCCCTGATATGCCGAGTTTTTGGGCAAGTTTTATATTGTCATCGACACTATGTGTCTTGCATTTCGGCTTCGGGATTGGTTTCTTCTCAAAGGCGCTCTCGAGAAGGAAAAGAGATTTCTCACAGACTATCGCCTTTGCTTTATCATAGGCCTCCTTGTGAGCCGGGAGAGGCGACATCTTTATGAGAAAAGCTATGTCCTTTCTTTCAGCTATAACCTTCTTCATCTCCTGATGAAGTCTTGCACAGAAGGGTCAATCCGGGTCGTCAAAGACTATCACCTTGAGACGAGCATTCTTGTCGCCCATCACAAGCGCATCCTTGAGCGGGATTTGCGACACATTGACCTTGGTGATCTCGGAGAACCTTTCCTGCGTGAGGTTTTGTTTGGTCTTGATCTCGATGATAGATCCTGAGATCAGATATTTCTTTGAAAAATCGAGATAAACAATTCCTTTCTTGCCGTCAGCTTCAACATCTAACTCCCACATCGCTTTCAACGGAGTCATCCTGATATCAAGGATCTTGGGATTAGGGATGACTCCTTTCAATAGGGTGGCAGCCTCTTCTTTTTTCAGGGTGTGACATTTCGAACAGTCCTGGCCTTTACTGCTAAAGGCGTAGGAAAATGCCGGACATAACAGAAAGGCGATTACTGCCGAGAGAATAACCTTTCGCATATATTCACCTCCTTACATATGCTTCATCTCTCTCCATGAACACCCTAATTCGGGAAAAAGCACGGCCTATTTGATATTTAAAAGAGGCTTCACATCCCTCTGAAAATCGAGCCTGCTGAAATAATCGCCTATGGCCATTCGGTAATCGCCTATCGACTTCATCGCCTGCTTTGCATATTCGAATCTCTGCTCAAGGACGATTGCGCCGTTGTTATTCTTGAGCGACTGTAAGAAATCGGGGTACTGAGAAGGAGAAGTCAGGACAGCGATGCTGTGCCAGTTTTTTGCAGAGGCCATCGTCATGGCGGGCCCCCCGATATCGATATTCACCCGCGCGGTCTCGGGCGTTGTCCCCTCCGCGGATACAACGGCAGTGAAAGGATACAAATTGCCGACGAAGACATCAAAGTAAACTCCCGGTCCGCCGCCCATCTTCGAAAGCGTCTTGCACAGGTATTCCTCGTGGTCCGGATTTCCCCTTTCTGCAAGAAGCCCGGCATGTATCTTCGGATGGAGAGTCTTGACGAGACCGCCTTCCATCTCGGGCGCTCCTGTAAAATCTTCGACCGAGATGTAATTTTCGCCGGCTTTTTCGCCGAGGATATCGGTAATCTTCTTTCCGGTCCCGCCAGTCGAATAGAATTTTGCCCTTCCGTTGAAGTCCAATATCCCTTTCACGAGTTCATTAAGACCGCTCTTGTCGAAAACGCTCACGAGTATGTTTTCAGGCTTTATCTCATCGATTACCTGGTAGACATTTTCCCGGATGCTCATAGTTTTCCCCCTTTTTTCACAATATAAAGCTGTTTATATTAATACACTCAAAAGAGTTTTATCCATTGACGAAATCGACAGGTCGCGAGAGTAAATCGAAACACTCCCTGAAGCACACCGAATCCCGATGGGGACAGAAAGTCCGGATGATTTCGGTCTGCGGAGTTCGAAGATGACGTTTTATAAGAACTTGGGAGACTATGTCATGCAACCGGTGACGCAAAGGAAGAAGCCGCTGATTTCACGTAATGTCTCCGCTACGTTCTACTGCACGAGCGCGCGGATATCTTTTCCCAGGTAGCTTCGTCTATCTCTTCGATGTATTCGGCCAAACTGAACCTTTTGCCGCAATCCATGCAGCGCAAACTCACTGCGCGTCAACCGAACAGCACCTTAAGAGTGCCGCTGCAGTCCCTGCACTTCATGACAATTTCGTCGGTCTTTTCCATTACCACTACCTTTTTCAATATTTTAGCCTGTTGCACGTCTTTTTTAAAATAACAAATCGAGACTTCATTTGCTCCAGAAACCTGGAGTATAATAGCACAAAGGAGGGCATGAGGAGATTATGCGCGTAGACAAAATCGCTGTCGGTCAGCTCGATGTAAATTGTTATATAATTTCTGACGAACCGACCTCAGAAGCAATGATAATAGACCCGGGTGATGAATCTGATAGGATAATGGAAATAATTGACGAAAAAAGGGTAACTCCCAGATACATACTTTTTACTCATGCCCATTATGACCATGTGTGTGCAGCAAGGGAACTGAAAGACAGGTTCAAATCCTCTCTTGTGATGCATGAGGATGAAAAAGAGATGTATGGGATGACAAAAAAATTATGCTTGTCATGGGGATACGACCCCGAAGATTTTCCTTCTCCCGATGTGACTGTAACGAACGGGGACACTCTATCGATCGGGAGACTGGTTTTCGAAATAATTCACTCCCCCGGCCACACACCCGGTAGCATATGTTTATACGGCGAAAAAGCCCTTTTCACCGGCGACACGCTATTCAAAGGGTCTGTCGGCAGGACCGACCTCCCTGGAGGTAATACGGAAAGACTCTTTGACTCCCTGAAAAAGATCGTTCTTCTGCCCCCTGATACTACGGTCTTCTGCGGGCATGGGGAGGAGACAACGATAGAACATGAGTCAGAATATAACCCCTTTTTGCGGTTCCTGCCTGGATTGCCACGCTGAAAGCCCCTGCAGCAGATTAGGGAACTATGAATAGGAAATAGACATATGACGGTCTTTTTTAGGAGATGAACTATTCGGAATATGGCAACCTGTCCCGCGTTCTTCGCCATACCGGCGATATGTTTGAGAAGCACGGGCAGGAACTCATACGGGTGAGGGATCTTGCGAGAGAAATATCCGAATTGATCGAGTCAATGAGTCCCTTTGTCCAGCATAATACAGAAGCCGTCTGCCCTTCCTGTCAAAACGTCTGCTGCATAAACCTGCATTCGTATCACGACCACCGGGATATTGTTTACCTCCATGCACTCGGGGAAAAAGTGCCTTCCTACAAGAAAGGGATAGATGACGTAGCCCCCTGCCAGTTTCTCGGAGAACGGGGCTGTATGGTCAACCGTTCGCTCAGACCGTATCGATGCACCTGGTTTTTCTGCACCCCTCTTTTAGATCGTATCAGATGCAGTCCCGTCTCCCTTTACCGCAGGTTCATTGATTCTCTGCAACTCCTCACGCAGAAGAGACAGGATATGATGAACTTATTCCTTGAGATCTCTAAAGAGGGCTTTGTCGATTATTCAGGGATTCTGTGACTGCGACAATCCGGGGATAATGCGCCCATATTCGTCATATGGCACCTGTGAACGCCATTTCCCGGCGATCATCCCGGCACCGATGATAAGATAGAAGCCCGCGATCAAGATAATGGGATAAAGATAAGGACGGAAGGGATTCCTCTTCTTACCAGCCTTCACAGTCACGTCGAGAGCGCCCCGGGACGGACAGCGGCTTACACAGGTCAGGCATCCGAAACATTCAGGAGATGTGACCATTTCTTGTTTCTCAACATCGATAAGCGATGGACAGTTTCGGCTGCATGCATGACAGTGCATGCATTTTTCTTCGTTCCGGCTTATCCTGACAGGGCTGATGATGCTCAGCAACCCCAGCAGTGCACCATATGGGCAAAGATACCTGCACCAGACATTTTTGAACACGAGCGAAAGACCTCCCATTCCAAGGAGGAACCATACGACGGTGCCGGACATTTCCGTGAAGAATTTCATCGTCCTTACATCGGCCGTCTTGTAATAGTCCGTGAGGAAAAACAGTACCATCATGTTGGGCATCATGGCAACACCTATCAGGATGATGAACAAACCCATCAGGAGGTATTTAATGGATCTCAATGAAATGTCCGTATATTTTTCGATCCTGAAGTTTCGGCCAAACAATCTTTCCCCTGCCATCCAGAAACCCTGCGATAAAGTGCCTATTGGACATATCCAGCCGCAAAAGCCCTTCTTCAAAAGGAGCGAGACCGCTATGACCGCTACAAAAATAACCAGAGCCGCCGGATGCACCGGTTCGACAATGCCCGTAAAGAGGAAATATTTAAGTGACATGAGTCCCGCAATTGGCAAAAAGGCGTCAACAGAGGGTGGCCTGTCTACAAAAAGATGGCCTGGACTTTCGAAGTGAAGAACGAAGTGATAAAACCGATAGCCGATGAAAAGGGTGAGACCCAGAAACCCTGTCTGTACGAGATATCTGAGATTTCTGATATATGCTCTTTCTGCATTCATCGCCATTCTTAGGATAAAAGAGCCCGGCGACAAGAAGCTATGATATAAATCATACAGGAGCGAGACCATCCTTGATATTTAGCCGGTCTTTTGTTACCTTCAGAGAGAGATATATGGCTTATGGGCAATAATCCGCATATGAATTTCGGCAGATGGTCCTCCTCGGAACTGGATCGCCTGTTTCACGCATCATCCCGGATCGAGAATCCAGGAGACAGAGTAGACTTCCTTTCCCGCCAATTTCTCGGAACAAGGTATGAAGGGTCGACATTGATTGGTGACCATCAAAGGCCCGAGGTTTTCGTGATAAACCTCGCTGGTGTCGATTGCTTCACCCTCATTGACTACATCGAGGCTATGAGATTATCAGGTTATTTTGAGGAATTTTTGGAGAATGTAAGGAAAGTCCGATACCGGGAGGGCGTTGTCTCTTTCGAAAATAGAAACCACTTCTTCACAGACTGGCAAGAATTTAATGCCTCGTTAGTAGATGATGTAACTGAACAGGTCGGCGCGAGGATTTCTAAGAAAGTTACAAAGATTCTCAATGAAGGGGAGGATGGGACATATCTCCTGTCAGGGGTTCTCCCGAGAAAGCGGGGAATAAGATATATCCCTTCTTCGGCCTTAGACACTTCCGTTATAGAAAAACTCAGAACAGGGGATTACGCAGGGATTTATTCTGAGGTAAAGGGGCTGGATGTCTCGCACGTAGGGATTATCATAAAGACGAGAAACGCCGTTTATCTGAGACATGCCTCATCAGCAGAAAGACGGAAGAAGGTTGTCGACGAGGATTTCAAAAAGTATATATCGGATAAGCCCGGAGTAATTATCGTGAGGCCGAAGAGGCACAAGAGGTGATCTTAACCGGTCTCCTCTTTCAACCCTGAGATTTCAGTGCGCACCCACCATAGCATCAACAATCCCGGAAGTGCTGTCAGCGCTGCAATGACAAAAAAGTTGGCCCAGCCTGCGGATTCTACGACATATCCGGATGTCGGTGCTATAAAGACACGCCCGAGCGAGGCGAGTGACGACAGGAGGGCAAACTGGGTAGCACTGTAGCGGTGATTGCAGAGCGCCATGAGAAGTGAGATGAACGCCGCTGTTCCCATGCCTCCCGTGAGGTTCTCAAAGGCAACCGCAAAAATCATGAGAGCATAGCTCTTACCTGCCCACACAAGAGGTATGAAAGAAAGGATCGATACGGCCTGCAAAATTCCGAATATCAGAAGCGAACGGAAAAGACCGAGACGCACCATCATCGCACCGCCAAAGGTCGCCCCGATTATCAGTGACACAAGACCAAGCCCCTTATTAACAGTGCCGACATCAGTAGCTGAAAACCCCATACCTCGGATGAGAAAGGCTGTTGTCATCGTCCCCGCATAGGCATCGCACAACTTATAAAGGACAATCAGCACCAAGATTACTAACGCCGAGGGCCGTGAGAAGAAATCCTTCATAGGACCCCACACCGCCTCTTGCAGGGTGCGCGGCGGAACCGCTGAAAACTCAGGTTCGGGTCCCAGCAGCGTGGCGACTATGCCTATAGCCATCAATCCGGCCATTATGAAGTAGGTGTTCTGCCAGCCTATCCTGTCAGACAGAATAAGGGCAAACGCGCCGGAGACAAGCATCGCGATCCGATAACCCGTAACGAACACTGCGGCGCCCATTCCCCTTTCGATTTCATGGAGGACATCGGTGCGATATGCATCGATCACGATATCCTGAGATGCCGAGATAAAAGCCACAAGAAGTGCGAGGAGCGCAAGAGTCAAGGGGGCATTTTGTGGCGAGCCCGACCCCATAACTGCGATACAGACGATGAGTCCTATTTGTGCGGGTATGATCCAGCCGCGGCGCCTGCCGAGCCAGGGCGGAACGAAGCGGTCCATGAAAGGCGACCAGAGAAACTTTAAAGTATAGGGAAGTCCTACAAGGGAAAATATTCCTATGGTGCGCAGATCGACACCAGCTACCGCCATCCAAGCCTGAAGAGTGCCGACTGTCAGAGGCAGAGGGAGGCCCGAGGAAAAGCCGAGCAGAACCATGACCGCTATACGACGGTTTCTGAAGACCTGAAGATAGGCGGAAATGTTCATGCTCATAAAGTGTCATTATATAGCAGTGACACAGTCGCAGGCAAACTGACGGTCAATCCGTGCTCTGCCTCCCCTGGTAATCATCCGGAAGGGTACGAGGAAATGAAGGAAATGATTGTTTAAATCAGGTTAAATTTGTTTAAATAAAAAAAGGGCTGCTTCCCTAAGAGGGAGCGTATCTAATGAGCGATTTCTTCAAAACGCAGATGGACTATATCAATTTCTTTTACGGCCTTGCCTTCATTACGCTCGCCTCGGTCTGCTTCATCATGGTGAAAGGGAAGGAAAATCGTCTGCCCTGGGTTTGGCTCGGACTATTCGGCCTTACGCACGGAGTATATGAGTGGCTCGACACGGCCGAGGACTTCTTCGGGGACGGACAGGTACTCAATGCTGTGAGTCTTCTCCTCGGCGTTGTCTCGTTCATATTTCTTACGGAATTCGGACGTTCCGGCACCGCCCGGTTACAGGGTCGCGGACAGGGAAGGTTGATATTTGTGCCTCTCCTGATCCTTGGCGGTCTGGGAGTTTTCGGAGGCTGGGACGGACTGGCAGCAGCTTACAGATTTACCCTTGGCCTCGTGGGCGGACTCTGGGCGTCTCACGCATTGTTTCTCGCAGCGAAGCGCGTTGAGAAACCCGCAGGAAGATGGCTTGTCGGCGGCGGTGCCGCGATAGGACTTTATGGGATCACAGCCGGCCTGGGCGGTCCTTATGCCCCTTTTTTCCCGGCTTCTTTATTAAACGGGGAAGTATTTTCCCGCGCATTCGGCTTCCCTGTCCAGTTGGTGAGAGGTATTCTCGCAATCGCAACCGCCGTCTCAGTATGGGGCTATTCTCAGATGCCTTCTATTGAAGCAGATACGCAGATCACCAGGCCTAATAAACCAAAAAACACTTTTTTCCCTGTCGCCCTTCTTCTTTGCATTATCGGGGCAGGCTGGGTTTTAACACAGTTTGCAGGGAATCACGCAAGGGATGAACAGATAAAGACGGTGAATATTCTCGTAAGTGCACTGACCGATAATCTCGCTGACGTTATGGAAGACGCCAGACATGCGGCTCTGGAGAAGGCTACATCTCAGACATTGGCAGCAGCTCTCCTTTCCGGCAACGGCCGGGATATCGCAAGGGCTCGGATTGTCCTCGGCAGGTAC
>Ga0187776_10000417_pt1 | contig 20525 bp, 15 predicted proteins | sample 0216_BV02_MP12_2_FD_132426 | JGI IMG/M metagenome (GOLD analysis project Ga0187776, IMG submission 132426) | Tropical peat soil microbial communities from peatlands in Department of Meta, Colombia - 0216_BV02_MP12_20_MG | ecosystem: Environmental > Terrestrial > Soil > Wetlands > Peat | place...
AAGGGGGCCCGGGCGCGCCGAAGCATAAAGATGCTGCGAGCAGACCTCCGCCAAGTAACACGGCGATGCCTGCCCATTTGCTAATATCCTTGCGAGTTCGCTGGTTCCGTCTCATCACGCTTCCTGGCCTCAATATCGTGTGCTCTCATGGCTAAGTGTAGGATTATGGTTGAGCACGCTCTCGAGGGCGTGGACCATCCTCCTGAATCTTGAACGATGATAGGGGGCACGTCGAAATCCAAACGCACAGCCCCTCAATGACCTGATGGAACGTGACTTACGTGTTTCTCCCGTTTCCATGCCCGCCGACCGGTGTCAATATGCTCTCACCTGTGCAAATGCTGCCGTGAGATCGCATGCGGAGGAGGCCGGGACTGTTGGCGGCTTTTCACATCGGAAGGAATCAGAGTCCAGCCAATGCGTGACCGAGCTTATTTTTCTTTGTCGTCAGGTATCGCAGCATGGACGCAGAAGCGGGTATCTCCAGAGGGAGCCATTCAGTCACCGAAAGGCCATATCCTTCAATGGCCACAAGCTTGCGGGGATTGTTGCTCAACAGCCGCATGGATCGTACGCCGAGCGACCGCAGAATCTGAACGCCCATGCCGTAATCACGCTGATCGGCCATAAACCCGAGGCGCTCATTGGCTTCCACGGTGTCCAGCCCCTCGTCCTGAAGCGCGTAGGCTCGAATCTTGTTCGCCAATCCAATCCCTCGCCCTTCCTGCCTGAGGTACAACAGAACCCCGCGTCCTTCGCGCGCAATCCGACGCATGGCAGCATCGAGCTGAGCGCCGCAGTCGCAGCGGACGGAGCTAAATGCATCACCGGTGAGACATTGGGAGTGAACGCGGACCAGGATGTCGCATCCCGATCCAATTTCGCCGTAAACCAGTGCGACATGCGTTTGTTCGTTGATCGGATCCTCAAAGGCGTGGAGACAAAAATCGCCGTATTCGGTGGGTAGTTTCGTCGATGCGACGTGCCGAACGACCGATTCCGTGCGCATCCGGTAGGCGATCAGGTCCGCGACCGTGATCATCAGGAGGCGGTGGCGGCGTGCGAAGCGTGTGAGCTGCGGCACGCGTGCCATCGTGCCATCCTCGTTCATGATTTCGCAGATGACGCCGGCCGGCGCCAACCCAGCCATACGAGCCAGGTCCACCGCCGCCTCGGTTTGCCCGGCTCGCACAAGGACTCCGGCATTTCGCGCCCGCAAAGGGAAAACGTGACCCGGGCGGATTAAATCAGAAGGTTGTGTCCGAGGATCAATTGCTGCAAGCACCGTCGCGGCGCGATCAGCCGCGGAAATGCCGGTTGTCGTGCCGTTCCCTGCCTCGATGCTCACACAAAATGCTGTCTCAAATCGTGAGCTGTTCTGCGGGACCATGAGCGGAATTTCGAGTTCGTCCAGCCGCTGAGGAGTCATTGCCAGGCAGACCAATCCCCGGCCGTACCGCGCCATGAAGTTGATCGCCTCGGGCGTAATCTTTTCGGCCGCGATGGTCAGGTCGCCCTCGTTTTCCCGATCTTCGTCGTCGACGACAATTACCATTTTGCCGTCGCGTATCGCAGCTACAGCATCCTCGACGCGCGCGAACGGGCCAGCGCTCTCGCCCTGGCCCCTCACAATTTGGAGTTGTTGCCTCATGTGCGTCCCTGAATTTCATCCGGACTGGAGTCCGGCTGGGAAGCAGCCAGCTTTTGCTTGTACGGGCTCTCTTCCGTCTCCGGCCACAGATACGCAAATAGCAGGGCCACCCCGATTCCGATGGAGACCTCCGCGAACCGATGAAACGCGACCTGCCACGGAGGGTTCGTGCGGGGTATCAGCAGCACAATCGCCAGCGTAACGCCCCCGAAGCGATATGCGCTTCGGTCCACGCGGACCACGACGCAAAGGATCCCCATTACGAAAATGCAAGCAGCAAATACAAGCGCACGCGGGCCAAAATAACTTGCCACAAGCGCGCCCACGACAGCTCCAACTATCGTTCCCACGAAACGCTGCCAGGAAACTTCAAGCGCTGCTCCCAACGATGACTGAGTGATCACGATGGTTGTAATCGGAGCCCAGTACGCCTCCGGCAGACGGAACATCCTCGCGAAAAGCAACGAAGCCAGAACTGCCGCCGCGGTCCGCGCTGAATGCTCGACAACTGGCCGGAACACCAGTCCCCGTCGATTGCTCACCATCTTCTCTCCGCCGCGGCGATCCCATTTATCGAGATCACGTTGGTGCTGGGGCTCAAATGTGCCGAATATTCGCTTCGATCGATTCAACCACCTCGTCGATCCGGCCGGAGAGGACCAGCTTTCCCATGGTTATGCCGAAGCCTATAACCTGCTCGGGCGTGATGTGCGACGGCAACGAAACCGCATTGGGATCGGTCACGACGTCAATCAGCGCCGGGCCCGAATGCTCAAGCGCCTTCTTCAGGCCCGACGAGATATCCGCCGGGTTTTCAATTCTCACTCCCATGATTCCGATGGCCTCCGCAAGCTTGGCGAAATTTGGATTTTTCAAGTCCGTCTGAAAATCCGGCAGTCCCGCGACTTCCATCTCCAGCTTCACCATGTCCAAAGCGCTGTTGTCAAACACGACGATTTTGATGGGAAGGTCGTACTGCGTCAGGGTCAAGATGTCACCCATGCTCATTGCAAAACCGCCATCACCGCATATGGCGATGACCTGTCTTCCGGGATGGGAGAGTTGGGCACCAATGGACTGAGGGAGGGCGTTCGCCATGGATCCATGCGTGAAAGATCCGAGCAGCCGCCGACCTTTTGTCGCCCGGATATACCGCCCCGACCAGACGTTACACATGCCAGTATCCACCGTAAAGATTGCATCGTCCGCGGCAATTTCGCTCAACGCAGCCGCGACGGGTTCGGGGTGCATGGGCGTGCGTTTTCCTACGTGGTCGACGTACACGTTCAGGCGGCGGACCGCTTCCTTGTACTTGCCTTGCATCGCCTCCAGGAATGACCGGTCAGCCTTCGCGTCCACCATCGGCAAAAGTGCGCGGATGGTTTCACGTACGTCACCCCAAATCCCAAGATCCAATTTGCTTCGGCGCCCCAGATGCCCAACCCGGATGTCAACTTGAACGATCTTCGGCTTTGTGGGCAAGAATTTGTCATAAGGAAAATCAGTTCCCAATAGAAGCAGGAGATCGCATTCATGAATTGCATCGTAGGCCGCGCCGAAGCCAAGCAATCCATTCATTCCCACGTCGTAGGGGTTCTCGTATTCAACGAATGGCTTCCCCCGGTAGCTATGCCCGACGGGAGCTTTCAGCTTCTCCGCGAACGCGACGACCTCATCATGGGCATCGGCGCATCCAATTCCGCAAAACAATGCGATCTTCTTCGAGGAATTGATCAGCTCCGCCAATTGTGCCAATTCCTTTTCACCGGGGCGCACGGACGGCCGGCGACTAACCACGGAACGAACTCCATCGGCCGGCATCTCCGCTCCACCGACGTCACCCGGCAGCACGATTACACCTACGCCACCCAATCCCACTGCGTTCTGCATAGCGCTGTGCAATACGCGGCCAAACTGCTTTGGATTCGAGATCATTTCGCAATAATGGCTGCATTCTTTGAACAGGATCTCTGGATGAGTTTCTTGGAAATATCCCGTGCCGATCTCGGAGGTCGGAATATGGGAAGCAATCGCAAGCACGGGAGCATTACTGCGGTGGGCATCGAAAAGGCCGTTGATCAAGTGGAGGTTGCCCGGGCCGCAACTTCCCCCGCAGGCCGCCAGCCTTCCAGTTAGCTGCGCTTCGGCGCCGGCTGCATATGCGCCCGTTTCTTCGTGGCGGACATGAATCCACTGAATCCTGCCATTCAGACGTATCGCATCGGTTACCGGATTCAGGCTGTCGCCTACCACACCATATATGCGTTCGATACCGGCGCTGACCAGTCTGCTCACCAGCTCATCTGCTACTCTGTGTGGCATTTTTGCGTCTCCTTTATTTAGTACCGGGCTTTTGAAGCGAGATTGATTCGATTTCGAGCGGCAATGTCGCTTTCAGCCTTGGCCGCGCTTAGCTCCTATTTCGATGGTGCTGGCTCATGCGCAGCCGGTCCAGTCTCCCGAAGGAAAAAACTCACGACGATTGCGGCGCCACAGCATATGGCCCAAAAGAGTGCACCGTTCTGAAAATGCAAGTGCAAGTTCGGCGAGGTCCCGATACCTTTGCCAACGCGATTTGCGTAAATCGGTCCTAGGAACGCGGTAATTCCAAAAACCAGGAAATTAATCCCACCAGTTGCGCTGCCCTTTACACTGTCTGGATTGACCTCCTTGATGACACTATAGGGAATCATCGCGGCGCCCGATGCGACGCCGAAGAGGAACATCGCGATGTGGACTGAAATTGGGAGGGGTTTAAACGCTATTTGGCCGACGGCCAAAATCATGAAAGCCGCGCTTCCAATAATCACCGGCTTTCGCTTTCCAATGCGGTCCGAAAGCCATCCAAGCAGTGGACATCCGAAAACCCAGCCGAGGGGAACCATTGAAGCGGTGACCACTGCGTCGTGGTAGGTGAGCTGAAGATCTTTTTGAAACGCTGCAACTCCCCAAATCATGTCTCCAATCGTGGTCGGAGCGAAGAGCAACCCGGCAACAATTCCACAGAGATATGACTGAGGATTCGAAAAAACTATCTTGTAAGGTTTCAAAATCGAGCCGAAGCCCCCTTCCTGGGCATGGGGCCCAAACTGTTCCTTCGGTGTCGCCAAGTACAAGAGCAGTGCGTTCCCCAGAATAATGACTCCGAACCCGACCCACAGGGCATGTACACCCACTCCATGCTCGATCATGGGCCCGACTACAAACTGGCCTGCCGAACCGCCGAGCATTCCAACACATTGGGTGGCTCCAATTGCCGTTGCCAGGTAGCGCGCAGAGAATCCGTGTGCGGCGAGATAGACGGCGCCCGTGAACGCGAACGCTGAACCGGCTCCTTGCAGCAATCGGCCGACATCACCAGCGACTACGGTCGGAGCGCTGAAGAACAAGCAGCCAATACCCAAAATGACGACACCGACTGGAACCGTTCGCTTGGCCCCCAAATGATCCAGCGCCGCCCCTGCGACCAAGCTCATTGTGGAATAGGTGTAGTAGTAGGCTCCCAGAATCGCACTAATGCCGAGCGCGGTAGTCTTAAAAGAAGCTTCCAACTCCGGAATCATCACGGCCGGACATGACCTCACCGCGTATTCAAGGAAGTAGAAAAGGACCGTGAACCCCCAGGCAATGACAAATGCCCGCGTCGGGGCCCCGCTCCGCTTTTGCTCTAACGCGATTGTTGCCATGGTTCTACGAAACCTTTCTTTGTGAGCGGGAGAAATTAATCGCCGATCCGACGATCGATTCCTTCCCCTCCCTTGCCGCCTCGTGCTGTCGGAGCGACCAAGGAGCACGACTCATAGGCATAAGGCATTTCATTGCCCAATTGACCGTTCGTTGAGGCTGTTGAATAAACGAGGTTTAAATCGCCCCACCAAAACGCGAGGAGATTTCGCTGTCAGCATGCTCCCGGCTGCGCAGATGTTGACACTCGCTCGAAATGTTCAGGCGCGGTCCAGAAGGTATGCTCCGCAGACTCGGCGTTGTTGTTTAAGGGAAGTAGTTGGTGGGTTTAAGGCTAGGACAGCACTTGGGGAGCTGATTTAGGCTCGCAACAACTCGATGTTGAGTCATCCGATTGTAATTGCTTGCCGCTCAGGTTACTAAACACTCAAAACCGCAATGGGCGAATCGCGAACAATTTGGTAGGCAAGATCGTGCATTCTGCCGGGAACCCCAAGCCTGCTCCTTCTTCCGATCATAAGTACGTCAGCGTCTGATTGCCGCGCTGCTCCAACGAGAACGTCCTTGATTACAGGCCCTGACGCAATGTGCAGAGTGGCATCGGAGCCGACGGCGCTGCGCAGGGTGTCGGCACGCCGGCGTGCTTCCTGCAATTGAGGGCTGTTCACCTCACTATCCTTGTCCAAATCCGCTGGCAGGCTTGGATGGCTGGTCTGAGCCACATGAATCAGTGAAAGGCGGGCGTGAGCTGTTGCAGCAGCCTGAGTTGCAATTCGAAGCACCCGCTCCGACTCCCCATCCAAGGAGGTCGCGCAGAGCCATTCTCGATGCATGAAAGGCCTTGGCACCTTCGCCTCTGCGTGTTCGGTCGTCAGTACAGGGCATTCCGTGTCATCGAGCACTTTCGCGGTCGTCGAACCGAGAAGCATCCGACGAAAACGGCCGGCGTGCGTGGGCATCACGATCAGGTCAAATGCACCGGCCGTTGCGAAATGGGAGATTTCGGTGGCGGCGTCGCCGAACAACACAATTCTCGGACATTCCGCAACCGGGAAATCTGAAACAAGAAAGGCACTGAGTTTCTCCAGGGCAACCGCTCGATGCTCTTCTGCAATGTCGGAAACCGGCCGCACATAGGCCTCAAATCCGTTGTGGCTGGAAATATCGCATACATGAACCAAACTCACCCGAGCGTTGAAAATGGTCGCAGCCCTCTTCACAAAGCCGGTCATCGCAGCGCATGCCGGAGAGAAGTCCACGGGGAATAGAATTTTCTGGATCATGGGACTCATCATGGTGTTTGGCCCATCGCCTGGATCATCTCGTCTCTCGCCTGGACGTATTCGAGCTGCGACCGGAGAAGGAGGGACTTGGCGTCGAACTCCTGAGCGACGGCGGCATCGGCCTGCGACCGCAGAGCCTCGCCTCTTTCGAACTGTTGCGCGGAAACCCGGCTTGATTCCGCGCGCAGCGCGAGGATCTCTTCCGATACCTTCACCATCTCTCGAGTTCGTTCCAGCTTGTTGGCCGCCGTCTCCACTCTGCGCTCAACTTCGTCATTTAGTCGAGCGAGGTTTTCACGCGCCTGCGCGAGGCGGGCGCTATTCTCGCTCACGGCTGCGCGGCGCCGCCCCCCATCGAATAAGTCATAGGTCATCTGGGCCCCGAAAGTTCCAAAATTGCGGGCAAGGAAAGGGACATTGTTCTGGTAACTGTAGCGAGCAAAAGCCGAGACATCGGGAAAGTAGTCTGCCCGCGCTAGGCGGACCGCTGCCGAAGCTTTCTCCACTTCGGCACGAGCTGCCATAATTTCCGGGTGGGAGGCCAGTGCGATTTTGACGCATTCCTCCCGCGGGCAAGTTTCCTGGACTTCAGAAACAGTGGGATCGAGCTCGAGTTGCGTCGTTACCGGCAAGCCCATCACATCGTCCAACTGCATGGTCAGGTCGGAAAGTTGCAGTTCCGTGGTGAGCAAATCCTGCTTGGATTCGAGGGTTTGTGCCCGGCTCTCGATGAGTTGCTCGTTCAGCGTGCTGCCATACTTCACTTGCTGCACACGCTCGGTCTCCAGTTCCTGAGCGGCCCGGATTTTCGCCTCCGTCGCGCGCCGGTGTAGTTCCGTGACTAGAAGCTGGTAATAAATCTGGTCAACCCGCAATGCAATTTCGTTCACGGTCTCGCGCTGATTTGCGCGACTCGCGTCCAAGCCTGCGCGCGCGATTTCATTCGATGGTTTGACCCGGGTGAAGAGCTGCGTGATGGGCTGCGTCAGTTGCGTGCCGCTCGTGATCAGCGTTCTGCCACCCTGGTTAATGGTTGCCGGCGCAACAGGAATCGGAGTACCGGCGACAGTACCGAGACTTCCGGCCGGCAACTGAATGAGCTGGGTGTCGGTGATATGGAAGACGGTGCTCTGGTTCTGGATGGTGGGAAAGTAAGCGCTCTTGGCAACGTCTTTCGCGTGCCGGCTCTCTTCGACTTTTAATTCGGCGATGCGGGTGACGTGATTATGTTTGAGGGCTAGCTGGACAGCCTCCTGAAGCGAAATGTGCCGCGGAGCCGTATCGGCGTGTTGTGCTCCTGCGCATCGCACAAAACCGAAAACGATGAGCGATGCCGCCAAAATTCTGTTCGTCACCTTCATTTTTTCACCCCCTGAGGCGGAGAAGGAATTTGCTGAAACTCGACGAGGTCGCCATACTTGAGCGGCGATGCGCGCAGAAGTGCGCTCAGAATCATGCCAATCACGCAGGCCCAGGCGACGAGATAAAAACCGTCAATGATCGTCAGCGTGAAGGCTTGCAGCCGAATTCGACCGGCTAATATCCCGGCGGCGCGCCCCGTGGCCGCGGGCAGCCCCGATGATTTAGCGAAAACGCCGGCGGTCATCTGCCGGATATTTCCGTCCGTGATCCAACTTCCTGCCTGCACATGCAGGCCCAGCAGGTTCGAATGCAATTTTTCGCGCTGCGCGATGAAATGGCCCATGAAAATGGCGCCCGCGTTTCCGCCAAATAAGCGGATGGTGTGGAAATAAGCGGAGAACGTCAGAATCCATTGCGGTTTCGCTAGGCCACCGGAAAAAAGTCCCTGCAGGATGATCGAGGACACGAGCCCCAAAAAAGCGAAAGACTGCCCGACGCCCATCAGCAGCTCTGTTCGATAAAAATTTTGCGCGGACCATGCGCTCGTCAGCCCCGCGTTAAACCAGCATGCTAGCGCGATCCCCGCAAAGCCTGCCGCCATGATCAGGCGGGTGTCCACATCGCGCAAAAGAAGGAGCGCGACCACGAAGGCGATCGGCAGTTGAGGCAACGCCGTCCAGATAAGTGCAGACCCAATCTGATCGGGTTCGAAGCCTTTGATGGCGAGTACTTGCGGTACAAGAACAATCGTTGACAGCAGCGTGAAGCGGAAGAAAAAGAGCAGCGTGCCCAACAGCTCCGTGTTCCGCTGCCGCAAATAAGGCAGCGCCACCAGAGGATTTGGGCCGCGAAGATGCCTGATCAGCCCACACAGAAGGAAAAAGCAGCCTCCCGCGAACAAGGCGATGAACTCTCCCGACCGCCACCAATCCAGCCGCTCCCCTTGATCGAGCGCGGCAAATAACACCGCCAGCCCCGCACTGACATACAAGAAACTCGCAAAACTGGGCACAGGACCTGATTTTTCCCCCGGCGGAGTTCTAGGTATCCCCCGATAAATGCACGCCATCATCACTGGCGTAATCACCGCGGATGTCCAGAACATCCAGTGCCAGAAGAGATGCTCTCTTTGCCACCCGTAGAGCGTGGGAGCCACGTTCACGGAAAAATCGACCGAGGTCGCGTAGAGCGCCATCGTAAATGGCAGGAAACGAAGCGGGATGTTCCGCAGCGCAAACGTAAGCGTAAGCGGATAAAAAGTTCCGGACGCCAGTCCCGCCAGAACGAGAACGCAGATGAGCAGGCTGTAGCTGTGCACAAAAGGAGCAGAGGCAGAAAGCAGCGTGAAGAGCCCCGCGCACAACAACAAGATTCGCCGCGGCCCCAGCACCCCTCCCAGATAAACCGTGAACGGCCCGATGAAAATCAAAGCCGCGTTGAACGACGTGGTCATCCACGCGCCGTCGTCGTAGCTGATTCCTACGTGGCCTTTCAGATCGGCGAGACCGAGCGTAAGCATGCGGCCGGCAAGCGTGACGATTCCGGCGCCCATGATGACGCCCAGAATCCCCAGGATTGGGCTGTTCGAAAGTTCAACGGGAAGGGCCGCTGCAATCCCGCGCGCAAGTTGCTCCGGCGCCGGCAGTGCTCCGTCCATCGCGGAAGAAGCCATAGTGCCGTCCAATCACCGTCTTGTGCGGACATTAGCGATGACAGAAAGCCCCGGGCGCAACATCGTTATCGCGCTCGGATCATCAAACGCAATTTTCACCGGGACTCTTTGTACGACCTTCGTGAAATTGCCCGTGGCGTTGTCGGGCGGGAGTAACGCAAATTGCGAACCGCTGGCAGGCGCAATCTCAATCACTTTGCCGCGAAAAGTTTTTCCCGGGTACTCATCAATGCGAATCTCCGCCGGGTCACCCACTTTCACGTTCGTCAGTTGCGTTTCGCGATAGTTCGCCTGCACCCAAAGCGTGTTGCTGACGAACGGAATCACCTGCGTCCCGGGAGACACCAATTGCCCGGGCCGGACCTGCCTTTCTCCCACGGTGCCATCCGTCGGCGCGGCGATCTTGGTATAAGCAAGGTTCACCTGCGCAGCCGTCAGTGCTGCTTCCTTCGCATGCAGATCAGCGATCAGCTGCACATCCTGTGACTCGAGCACCGCCTTCGAGCGCCGCTCCGCCTCTGCCGCCGATTCATTGCTGCGCAAAAGAGTTTTGGCTTGCTCGAGGTCGGCCTCGCGGCTTGTGAGTTGCGCTGCAAATCGCTCCTCGTCCGCCACCGCCTGCTCCAGCTTTTGCTGCGTCGTCGAACGGGTCTGGATCAGCCCCTCTTGGCGGTCCCGTTCCGCCTTCGTCCGCACCACGTCAGCCTTCACCGCCGTAATACCCGCTTCGGCAGCGGCGATCTGCGCTTTGGCCTGGTCAATTCCCGCAAGGGCCCGGTCAATCCTCGCATCCTGCAATTCGCGCTGGCGCCGGTTATTCCCGATGGCTGCCCTCCCAGCTTCCACAGCCGCGGTCGCCTGTGCCACCTGCGCGCGGAAGTCGTCATCCTCCAGCTCCACCAGCAAATCTCCCTGATGCACGCGCTGATAATCCGATACTCTTACATCGCGAACGATTCCCGCAACCTTCGTGCTGAGCGGCGTCAGATCCCCGCGCACGTATGCGTCATCCGTCGTCTGCTCGACTCGTCCGCCCTCCCACGAATTCCAGTTCCGCGTGATCGTAAATATGATCGCGGCGGCCAGCAGCAAGATAAGAAGTGGAGTTCCGAACCTCTGCCATGCCGGCTTTGGATGGGAAGGAGCCGGTTCAGACGCTGGTTTTCCGGCGGGCGCCGGCGCACTCGCAGCCATTTCTAACGCACCTCACCTGTCCATAAAGAATAGGCAGCTGGATTTCCACGAAGAGCCTACGCCGAAGTTCCTGAAAAACAAGACGTTTATTCACCGCGCCCGTGAAACCGGTGTCGCCATACCCCACAACTGTGAATATGTTGACACCTCGAAGGCCACGATTGCACAACCACGCAGATCCTTTCCCACCCGCCGCCGCTTCAGGCGCGCGATGGATTACCCACTGGCAGCGGTGTATGATTCCGGCCATGGCTTCCCCTAGGCAGGGCTCCGAATCGCTAAATATTCAACTTCTGGTCGATTCGATCCCCGCGCTCATACACACCTCCAGGCCTGACGGCTACCTCGATTACTTCAATAAACCTTGGTTGGAGTACCTGGGTGCCACTTTGGAACAGGTGAGCGGCTGGAACTGGAGGGCATTCGTTCATCCCGAAGACGTTGAGGGGATTGTCGCCAGGTGGCGAGCCTGCCTTGCGTCAGGAGAAATCTTCGAGTACGAGACCCGCGTCCGTCGGGCGGACGGTGAATACCGTTGGATGTACCACCGCAAAGTACCACTTCGGGACGAACGCGGCGATATCGTCAAGTGGTACGGCTCAAGTATGGATATCGAGGAGCGCATGCGCGCGAAAGAGGCCGAGGACCGGTTGCAGGCGGCGATGTCTGAGCGGATGCGCCTAGCGATGGTCCGTGCGGAGATCGCTGTGGCGCTGGCAAGTAAAGACACTCTTAGGGGCATTCTGCATCGCTGCGCCGAAACCGTGGTTCGGCATCTCGATGCTGCATTTGCCCGCATCTGGACTCTTAAGAGCGGTGGTGTTGAGTTAGAGTTAGAAGCCAGCGCAGGGATTTATACGCGTCTGGATGGTCGCTTTAGTCGCATCCCGATTGGCAAGATTAAGATCGGCCTGATTGCCCAACAGGGAAAAGCGCATCTGACGAATGACGTCCAAAACGATCCGCAGATGAGTGACCACGACTGGGCCAGGGCTGAGGGGATACAGTCCTTTGCCGGCTACCCGCTCGTGGTCGAGGAGAGGGTCGTGGGAGTTATGGGAATGTTCTCTCGGGAACCACTCACCGAGAGTACCCTGGAACTCCTTGCCTCCATTGCTGATGCTATCGCACAGGGCATCGAGCGCAAGCGCGTAGAAGAGCAATTAAAGCACAATGAGGCTTATCTCGCCGAAGGGCAACGACTTGCCCACACAGGGAGTTGGGGATTCAACCCATCCGGGTCGTTTGACTACTGGTCGGAGGAACTCTTCAGAATTTACGGTCTTGACCCTGCCTCAGGACCGCCGACCTTGGAACAGTACTTGGATCGCGTCCACCCGCAAGATCGGGCCTCCATGGCCGAGACCATACAAAAAATGGTGGCTGAAGGTCTGGGCTGCGATCTGAAGAAAAGGATCGTGCGGCCGGATGGGGAGTTTCGCTACGTTCGTTGCGTTGGCGTGCCAGTCACCGAGAACGGGTTGTTGAAAAGGATCGTCGGCACGGCAATGGATGTGACTGAGCAGGAACATTTGACTCAGGAGTTGCAGCGCCGCCAAGCATATCTGGCTGAAGCACAAAGGCTCAGTCATACCGGCAGCTTCGGTTGGAAGGTTTCCAGTGGAGAGATCCTCTGGTCCGATGAAACCTTCCGGATATTTCAATGCGATGCGAGCACGAAACCGACGGTGGAGTTTGTCCTCTCGCGAGTCCATCCGGAGGATCGCGACTTGGTGCAGCAGCAAATCGATCGCGCAATGCGTAGCGTCGAGGGTTTTGATCTTGAGCATCGCTTGCAACCGCTCGACGGGTCCATCAAGCATGTCCATGTCACCGCTCACCCATCGTGGGATAGCTCGGGCAACCTCGAGTATGTGGGAGCGATCACCGATGTCAGCGAGCAGCGCCAGGCCGAAGCGCTCATCCGCGAGCGGCAGAGTGAGCTGCGGCTGATCGTTGACCTGATACCGCAAAACATCGTCGTCCTGGATGCTGATGGAATCGCGATCTTTGCGAATCGCCAGGTCCTTGAGTACACCGGGCTGTCTCTTGAAGAAGTGAGGGGCGACGAATTTCGGGACCGCGTGTTCCATCCTGAAGACGTGGAGCGGCTCAAAGAAGAGCGAAAGAAGGGCCTCGCCGGCGAGGTCCCGTTCCAAAACGAACAGCGCGTGCTCCGCCGGGATGGCAGATATCGCTGGTTCCTGATCCGCTACAACCCCCTGCTCGATGAAAGCGGAAAGGTGGTGCGTTGGTATGCGACGGCGACCGACATTGAGGATCTGAAGCAGGCCGAAAACAAACTCCGCGAGCAGGAGACGGAGCTTCGGCAGATTCTCGACCTCGCACCCCAGCACATTCGTGTACTGAGGCCTGATGGAAGCCCATTTTACTTCAATCGCGCCGCGCTTGAGTATTTTGGCGTCAACTTCAACCAGTGGGGCGCCAAAGAGACACAACTTGACCTCGTTCATCCAGATGATCGAGAAAAGTTCCTTAGCGAAAGGAAGAAGCGATTTCTCGAAGGTGCGCCTCATGAGTTCGAAGCTCGCCTGCTAAGGCACGACGGGCAGTTTCGCTACCATCTGTTCCGCCTAAATCCGCTCAAGGATGAACACGGCAACATAACACGATGGTACGGTACAGCTACCGATGTCGAAGATCGCAAGCAGACCGAAGACAGGCTTCGCAACGAAAACGTCGCTCTCCGTGAAGAAATCAACAAAGCTTCGATGTTTGAAGAGATTGTCGGCACCTCTCCTTGTTTGGAAAGCGTGATTTCGCACATCTCTAAGGTTGCGTTAAGTGATTCTACGGTCCTCCTCACGGGTGAAACGGGAACTGGCAAAGAGCTGGTTGCGCGGGCTATCCACCGACGATCGAATCGGGCCTCGCGCGCATTCATTAGTGTGAACTGCGCAGCGATCCCGCGCGACTTGATCGCTTCCGAGTTGTTTGGCCATGAGAAGGGGGCCTTTACGGGCGCGATTCACCAGCGTTCGGGTCGGTTTGAACTAGCCAACGGAGGCACGATTTTCCTCGACGAAGTCGGAGACCTTCCAGCTGAGACTCAAACTGCTCTTCTTCGCGTCTTGCAGGAACACGAGTTTGAGCGTGTCGGCGGTATCCGTCAAATCCGCGTTGATGTTCGGGTAATCGCAGCTACCAATCGTGACTTGCTGGCCGGCATCCGCGAGGGATCTTTCCGCAGCGATTTGTTCTACCGCCTGAATGTTTTCCCGATTGACATCCCTCCTCTTCGAGAGCGAAGAGAAGACATTCACCTGCTGGTTGAATACTTTGTTGATCGCTACGCGCGAAAAACGGGTAAGTTCATAAGGGAGCTCAACAAGAAGACACTCAAATTGCTCGAATCCTACCCTTGGCCGGGAAACATACGCGAATTGCAGAACGTCATTGAGCGTTCTGTACTGCTATGCGAAACAGATATTTTCTCGATCGACGAAAGCTGGTTGCCGAAGCAGCCGATTTTGCCAGAACCGAAAACTCAAATCGAGCTCTCTCGGAGTCTCGAGACCCAAGAGAAAAACATGATCGAGGCGGCCCTGAAAGAAAGCCGCGGGCGGGTGTTCGGACCGGCCGGCGCTGCGGCCAAGTTGGGCATCGCCCGCTCCACGCTCGAATCGAAGATTCGCTCGCTGAAAATCGACAAAAATCGCTTCAAATCAGTCTCTTAACCGCGGAGTTTTCTGCTCATAGTCAGCAGCGGCGCAGGGATTCTTCCGGGCACCAGACAATTCTTTAAATCTACATTGCGCAGAATCTCGCCAATTGGCGAAGATTAGGCAGTCAGCTGAAATCTAAATCCCTTATTCTCAGCACATTACTTTGGTGACTGTGATGCTCGTCACAAAGCAGCTTACATCCCGAAGGGGAGTTTGGATGCTCAAGATTCAGAGAAAAGCGAATGGAAAGGTCATTTTCACTCTAAGCGGTCGAATAGAGGCGGATGACGTTGACGAATTGCGTAGGCTTCTTGAATTGGAAACGACCGGCCGTCATGTCGCCTTGGATTTGAAAGACGTAACGCTCGTAGACCGGGATGCAATCAAGTTTCTCGCCGAGCGCGAAGCCGTTAGCATTCAGCTCGAGAATTGCCCGGCTTACCTGCGTGAATGGATCGGGCGAGAAAGAGAACAAAGAAAGCGTCAATAGCACTGGACGATCGCGCGGACTAACCCCACACCATAAGCGGTGAAGGAGGAACATCATGGGCTTAAATAGCCTCAGCTATCCTCTCCAGTACGAGGGACCCAGCCCGAGGATCGATCCCAGAACCACACTAAGTATCGACCTATTCGAAAAACCGACGAATTCGAAGACTGTTTTCGAAGGGATCATCGGAAGAAGTTCGGCTCTCCGGCGCGTGCTGCAGATGGTCGAAACCGTGGCCTCGGGAGATTCGACTGTGCTCTTGCTCGGCGAGACCGGAACAGGCAAAGAACTCATCGCACGTGCCATTCACAGTCACAGTCCTCGCATGGATCGGCCATGTGTGAAGCTCAACTGCGCCGCCATTCCTACCGGGCTGCTCGAAAGCGAACTGTTTGGCCATGAGCGGGGATCCTTCACTGGCGCGATCGCGCAGAAGATTGGCCGGCTTGAGCTTGCACACCAAGGTTCACTCTTCCTGGATGAAATCGGAGATATCCCGCTCGAACTGCAGCCGAAACTTCTTCGTGTCTTGCAGGAGCGGGAATTCGAGCGATTGGGAAGCACGCGGACGCAGAAAGTAGATGTGCGCATTGTGGCAGCGACTCATCGCGATCTGGAAGGAATGATCCTGGAGAAGCAGTTTCGCAGCGACCTCTACTATCGCTTGAATGTTTTTCCCATCCACGTCCCTCCTTTGCGGGAACATCCGGATGACATCCCGCTGCTGGTGCAGCATTTTGTGCAGCAAGCCTCCCAACGAATGCGCAAAACGATTGATACAATCCCCTCGCAAACAATGGAGGCTCTCATTCGGTACTGGTGGCCTGGGAACATCCGAGAGTTGGAGAACGCAATCGAACGCGCGGTGATTTTGAGCCCCGGGCCTGTGTTGCGCCTATCGCCCCGGGACTTGAATTCACGGATCACACCCGGTCAAAACACAAGCCGCCATCAAACTCTCGAAGAAGTGGAGCGCAACCATATCCTCAGTACCCTGAAGGAGACTCGGTGGGTTCTCTCCGGACCTAGCGGGGCCGCAGCCCGCTTGGGACTGAATCGCTCGACTCTGTATTTCCGAATGAAGAAGCTTGGGATTTACAGGAGTCTTAGCGCGAGCATAGAGCAGACCAAGAAGGACGCCGAGATTCCTATGCTCGAAGTTGTGTAGCCGCGGGTGACATATGACCATCAAACGATCAGCCGTAGCCATATTCATGCTTTGTCTCCTCTCCCTCGCCAAGGAGACGGTGCATGCTACGAACCAGCCTGCCGAACCCAACACCTTCTTTCGCGAGTACGTCGGCCTGAGCGACGATCAGATCAAACAGATTCGAAATGGAAAAGCGATCGCGAAAATCATGGAGTCTCGGACGCCGGATGAGGTCTTTGTCTTCGGCTCCGTTTATATCAGGGTGGCCCCGGAGCAGTACCTGAAATTAGCCCTGGACCTGGACTCCCTGCGCAAGCTTCCCAGCTACCTCGCGATTCGAGAATTTAGCGACCCGCCGCAGCTTGCCGACCTCGACGGTTTCACTCTGGAAGCGCAAGACATCAAAGAATTGAAGAATTGCAAGCCAGAACATTGCGAGGTTCAACTGCCGGCCGAAACGATGGAGGATTTCCAACAGTCAGTGAATTGGTCGGCGCCGGACGTAGCCGACCAGGTGAACCATCTCGGCCAGCAGATGGCGCTCGTGGCTCTCCAGAAATACCTTCAGGGAGGCAATTCAGCGCTCGGAACCTACCGCGATAAAAAGCACCCTGCTGCCGTGGCCGAGACATTTCAATCGCTTTTGAGCCGGTCTAAGGCTCTTCCTGTTTACCTTCCGGATTTGGATCGTTACCTACTCGAGTATCCAAATATCCACCTGGACAATGTCCAGACGCAGTTTTATTGGGAGAAAGTCAATTTCGGTTTGAAGCCGACTCTCCGGATCGTCCAAACCGTTGTCTACCGAGGAAAAAGCCCGAGTGAACCGGCCTACGCGGTTGCCGAAAAGCAGCTTTACGCAAGCCACTACTTCGAAACAGCCCTGGATCTATCGGTCTGTGCAACTGACTCCGAAGAGCCGGCAAAACGCGGCTTTTATCTCATTACTCTGAAAGGTTCGCAACAAGCTGGGCTGACCGGTTTCAAAGGTGGCATCGTGCGGAAGGTTGCGGTAGACAAGACACGCTCCTCGCTCGAACGAGCCCTCGTGTCCATCAAAGAAGAGCTGGAGAGCAAATAGCTGGCAAGCGGTTCGCCAGCAGGTGCGTCATGTCGATTTTTGATCGTCGTACCGCAAGCATATTGTCGACCATTCTTCTGTTCGGCCTCGCCCTCGCTTTTGTCTACGTGGCTCGTACGGTCATCATCATCTTCTGTTTCGCCATCCTGTTCGCCTATTTGATTGACCCGGTCGTCCGATTTATCCAGCGCCATTCTCTGCTCTTCAAGCGCTTGCGGGGACCGCACGTGGCAGAGGCTTATCTCGCGCTGCTCATTATCATCGCGCTGATTTTTCACCTTCTTGCTCCGGGATTCCTCGGCCGCAGCGCCAAACTGTTACAACAGCTCCCGACATTGAGCGATCGCCTTGCTACCGGCGAAATCGCGCAGGACATCGGTAACAAGTACGGCTGGAACGACAATCAGACTCTTCGTTTGAAAAGTTTTCTCGTCCAGCATCACACAGACATCGACAAGATGACTGGGACTGCACTGCGATTGGCAACCACAGGGATTGGGGCCCTCGTGGTAATTCCAATCCTCGCAATCTTTTTCCTCAGCGCCGGCGAGAGCCTGGCAAACCAAGTCATTCAGCTCGTTTCGAACCAGGAGAATTACAAAGATCTTTGTTCCTTGGCCGCTGAGCTCAATACCATGCTGCGGCATTACATCAGAGCCAAGGTGACGCTCGGCGCGCTTTCTCTCGCGTACGTGTCCATCGCATCTCTGACCTTGCGCTTTCCCCATCCTCTGGCGCTCGGCGTCTTGGCGGGGACCCTGGAATTTATCCCGATCGCCGGGTGGATGATCGCGGCGGCGACAATCGTCAGCCTGGGCGCTCTCATCCACGCCAACTGGATCTGGATGGCCGTGCTTCTCGGCGTCTGGCGAATGCTCATGGACTATGGGATCGCGCCACGCGTGATGGGGCACGAACTCGAAATCCATCCGCTTCTCGCCATCTTCACGTTGATGGCCGGGGCCGCAGTCGGGGGATTTGTTGGAGTCTATCTTGCCCTGCCGGTGGTCGCTGCGTTGCGCGTTGTCTGGCGCAGATTGGCAACTCACGCTCTGGACTTGGGCGCGATGAGCGCACCCTAGCTCGAAGAGAAGTGCTCGTGTCGTATCTTTCGATTGAGTCGTAGCGGTTGCGCGCCGTGCGGCACGGGGGCATGGCATCGGTAGGATTAAATTTGAATGCGGGAGTGACACTCGGCCGACAGATGCTATCGGGCCAGCACACGGAACCTCCAAAGACAAATCGCTAGAACCCTCGCAATCTCTCGTAAGCCCTTGCGCTCGGCCACTTACGAACCGACGGCAGCCAAGACTGAATCGGCACCGAAAATGCATTGCCATCAAGTGAAGCAGTCGTGGAAAGGAAACAGCAATGCGCGCATTGCAAACTTCATTCGGAGGCGCATCGGCAAAACTCGGGAAGCTGTTCCGTGCAACCAGGCAGCGCCGTGCCTCGACCCGCTCGGTTTCGCGAGCTCCAAACTCGCGTGTATTCAGCCGTGGCAGTGCTTCCCCTGTCGTTCACGGGGAGTGGAACCTCGTCGAGCAAGCTATCACGGGCAATTCAGACGCGCAGGAGCAACTGTTCAAGACATTCACACCCAGACTTTTTCGGACGGCATTTGCCGTGTTGGGCAATAAACAAGATGCGGAAGACGCCGTCCAAGAGAGTTGGTACAAGGCATACTCCAATTTCGACTCATTTGAAGGCCGGTCGGCTTTTTCGACTTGGCTGACCCGGATCCTCATCAATTCAGCGCTCATGCGGCGGCGAAGCAAGAAAATCCGAAAAGAAGCTTCTCTGGACGAAATTCTGGACGGTGAATTCGTATCAATGCTTGACAGAACAGCCGACGAGCGGCCGAATCCCGAGCAATTCTGGCCAGGAAACGAACTGAATGTGCTCATCGAAGCGCATCTCCGTCAGCTTCTTGCCGGAATGCAGGCTGCATTCCGGCTCCGCGAGGTTCAAGGATTTTCAACCACGGAAATTGCGGAAGCGTTGGGCATTCACAAGAGCGCATTGAAGTCCAGGATCTCGCGAGCCCGACACAGGCTTGCAGTTGCGTTGCAGCAAACAATTCTGAAGCCTGCCCGTCTACAGGCTGCACTGCGCGGGTCAGTGTGTCCAAGAAATCCGTCTCACTAGAGGGGTGTAGTCGAAAGGATTGGGTCCAACTTGGGCCCAACAACTGCCAAATTGGGTCCAAAACTGGGTACCACGACGCAGAACAAAGCTAGACGAACCAACGAGATAGATTTTTTGCAGTTGCCTTGGGCGCAGGAGGTCTGGAGTTCAAATCTCCACGCCCCGACCACCGCATTTCCGCCTCGGCCAGAGCCAGGATTGCCGGATGGGCGACTCAGTGCATCCTCTGGCTTGCATTTGGCGTCCAACTGACAATAAGATGGTCTAGCGGCTCGGAAGGAGGTTTCGGGCAGGACTCTCTTGCACATATGCGAATGGCGACGCATGCTCCCGTGAATCTTCAACCACATCTGAACCCGGACCATCCGACGAGCACACTTTCCAAGCGGATTGTCGGTCGCGTAGCCATTTTCGCACTGCTCTTCGCCGTGGCGGGCCTAGCCACAATTGCTAAGAAGAACTGGTACGCGCCTCGTTCCAATCAAGCGCATTATTTGTCTATCGCCAACAAAGCAAAAGTTAGCGTGGCTCAGGCAGATCTTGGCTCCCCCCAATATCAGGAACCGATTGCAAAAGTCTCTATGCCGGATCTCGTTGGTCATGTGAACCGGCGGGAAGAGGACGACATCCCTCCCGGGCCACAAATCGGCGTGGTTGTTTCTCTTCAACACAGGTCCCCTCCTCCTGCCGTCGCATAATCCGGCCTCGTTTTCCGAGAACAGCTAGGTAAGCGAAGTAATCCGATCCGAGTCCATATTTCTTTCGGGTAGTCCGCGAACATTGGGACAGGAGATGGGATGAAAACGAATCCATTGCCACCGGCGCTGCTGGAGCAACTGCGCCAGCTTGACGCTTGCACGGTCGCCAATGCTGTCGAGACGTTCGACGTGCGCATACGCAACACCGGGTTTGCCGACTCGAGCGTGCATTGCATGTTCCATGACTTCCCTCCCTTGGTCGGCTATGCCGCTACCGTGCGAATCCGCGGCTCCGAGCCTCCCATGGAAGGACACACCTATCACCAGCGCACGGATTGGTGGGACCACATTCTCAGTATTCCCGAGCCGCGGGTCATCGTGGCGCAAGACATCGACAAACGGCCAGGCCTTGGTTCATTCATCGGC
>Ga0187776_10000420_pt1 | contig 20481 bp, 22 predicted proteins | sample 0216_BV02_MP12_2_FD_132426 | JGI IMG/M metagenome (GOLD analysis project Ga0187776, IMG submission 132426) | Tropical peat soil microbial communities from peatlands in Department of Meta, Colombia - 0216_BV02_MP12_20_MG | ecosystem: Environmental > Terrestrial > Soil > Wetlands > Peat | place...
AGTAGTCGTACGCCTGCCGCTCGAGCTCGTTCGTGAGCTGCTCGAGGTGGTAGGAGCCCCCGAGCGGGTCGATCGTGTTCACGACGCCCGTCTCGTGTGCGATCACCTGTTGGGTGCGCAGCGCGAGCCGCACCGCGTGCTCGGTCGGCAGCGCGAGCGCCTCGTCGAAGGAGTTCGTGTGCAAGGACTGCGTCCCGCCCAGCACCGCGGCCAGCGCCTCGATCGCCGTCCGGATCAGGTTCACCTCGGGCTGCTGTGCCGTCAGCGAGACGCCTGCCGTTTGCGTGTGGAACCGCATCAGCCACGAGCGTGGCTCGCGGGCCCCGTACTTCTCGCGCATCTGCCGCGCCCAGATCCGGCGCGCCGCCCGGTACTTCGCGATCTCCTCGAAGAAGTCGAGGTGTGCATTGAAGAAAAAGGAGAGCCGCGGCGCGAAGGAGTCGACGTCGAGGCCGCGCTCGAGGCACGCCTCGACGAGGGCGAAGCCGTTGGACAGCGTGAAGGCTAGCTCCTGCGCCGCACTCGACCCCGCCTCGCGGATGTGGTAGCCCGAGATCGAGACCGGATGCATGAGCGGCAGCCGCTCGGAGCACCACTCGATCATGTCCACGACGAGCCGCATCGACGGCGCGGGCGGGAAGATCCACTCCTTCTGCGCGATGTACTCCTTAAGGATGTCCGTCTGGACGGTGCCGCGCAGCCGCTCGAGCGGGACGTCCTGTTCCTCGCCGACGCACGCGTAGAAGGCGAGCAGCATCGCCGCCGGACCGTTAATCGTCATCGAGGTCGAGACCTCGCCGAGCGGGATCCCCGCGAAGAGCGTCTCCATGTCGGCGAGCGAGTCGATCGCCACGCCCTCGCGCCCCACCTCGCCGAGCGAGCGCGGATGGTCGGAGTCGTAGCCCATCAGCGTGGGCATGTCGAACGCCGTCGAGAGGCCCGTCTGGCCGTGGTCGAGGAGGTAGCGGAAGCGCTTGTTCGTCTCCTCGGCGGTGCCGAAGCCGGCGAACTGGCGCATCGTCCAGAGCCGTCCGCGGTACATCGACGGGTAGACGCCGCGCGTGAAGGGGTAGGCGCCCGGCCAGCCGAGGTCGCGCTCGTAGTCGACGTCGACGTTGTCGGGCGAGTAGAGGGGCTCGTTCTCGACGCCGGAGATGGTCGAGAAGAGCTCGCCCTGGCGCTCCGGACGCGCTTCGTAGCGGCGCCGCCACTCGCCGGCGCCGCCGGCTTCCTTCTCCCGGTCGGTCGTCGCCACCGGCTCCAAGTCTAGAGCCGGCGAAAAAACGCCCTGATGCCGGAGCGGCAGGGCCATGCCTCGCGCTGACGACAAGGCCCAGCCGCAGTGCTTCACCAGACGAAAGGCGAAGGCATCCTCCTACCGGCCGGAAACGTCAACGTCCACGTCTCGACGAATCCCGTTGCCCCGTCAACCGGTAACCGCCCACGCGGCCTCGAAGAGCGTGTAGCTCGTACCAGCGGGTGTCGCCACGTAGATGCCCGCACCCCATTGGCTGATGAACTCGGATGTGAGGTTTCCGCTTCCGCCGATCACGGTCTTCTGATAGACGCAGAGGTTGCCGGACGTCGCCGTCGGGTTCGAGTAGCTGCCCGGGCACTCGGTGGTGGGCCCGGAGGTGATGATCTGGACCGCTGGGGCGGACGTCAGGGGGAAGGTGAACGAGATCTGGGTCCCGAGGAAACCAGCCCCGCCCCCTTGCGGCGCGATCGCATGCAGGATTCCCGTCTCGGTCTGACCGCTACCGAGAATGCCCGGTGACGAGGCCGACGACGCGCTGGTCGCGCTATTGGCATGCGTCGCGTTCGTCGCGTTCGTCGCGTTCGTCGCGTTGGTCGCGTTGGTCGCGTTGGTCGCATTGGTCGCATTCACGGCGTTGGTCGCGTTGACCGAGTTGGTGGCGTTGGTCGCGGTCTTCGCGTGCTTCACGCTGAGTGAAGGCGCCACCTTCTTGATCAGGGCCGTGTCCGCCTTCGCATCCTTGTGCTTCGGAGCCTTCATGGTGGCGGCGAACGATGTGCCACCGAGCACGAGTAGCAGCGTGACCATGGAGATCACGAGCGCAGGGCTCGGCAGTCGGAGACGCTTGAGCATGGAACCCTCCCGGGTCGTCAGTGCGGCTGAGGAGCCGAGACTACGAGGCCCGTCGGACTGCTACCAGGCGCCGGGCCGCCAGAGCGGCTCGTCCACGCCCGCTTCGGCGTTCGCAGCCCGCGCGAGGACGAAGAGGAGATCGGAGAGCCGGTTCAGGTAGACCGCCGCGAGCGGGTTCGTGTCGGGAACGGCTAGGACCGAACGCTCGGCCCGGCGGCAGACGGCTCTGGCGATGAAGAGCCTCGCCGCGCGCTCGCTCCCGCCGGGCAACACGAAGCTCTTGAGCTCGGGAAGACCCGCGTTCGCCTCCTCGATCTCGTGCTCGAGCCGCTCGATCGCGGCGTCCGTCACTCGCAGGCGCTCCTCGTTCCCGGCGTACGGGACGGACACGTCCGCCCCGAGGTCGAAGAGCTCGTTCTCGACCCGGTCGAGGCCGCCGGCCCAGCCGACGATGGAGTTGAGCTCGTCGACATCGCCCATCGCAGCCACGCGCGGGTCGAGCTTCGAGACCCGCGACCCGTCGCCGAGGCTCGTCTCGCCCTTGTCTCCGCCACGTGTGTAGATGCGCGTCAGGCGGACGGGTTCGTTCGGGTCGCGCGGCATGTCCGTAGCCTACGGCCGTGATCCGCCGCGCGACCGCCGACGACGTCGAGGAGATCGTCGGGATCGTCGAGCCGTCGTTCGCGTTGCTCGACTTCCTCCCGAAGCTCCACACCCACGAGGAGGGCCTCGCCTACTTCGGCCGCTGCGTGCGCGAGGGCGAGGCCTACATCCTCGGGCGAGGCGTCGCGATCGTCCAGGGCGACTGGCTCACGCACCTCTACGTCCACCCCGACGAGATCGGCACGGGCGTCGGCCACGCGCTGTTCGAGTATGTGACCGCACTGCGACCCGAGGGCTTCCAGTTCTGGGTCTTCCAGCAGAACGAGCGTGCGCGCCGGTTCTACGACGCGCACGGCGCGGTGCCTGTCGAGTTCACCGACGGCTCCGGCAACGAGGAGAAGACGCCGGACGTCAGGTACGAGTGGCGGCCACCGGATCCTGGATCCCCAGGATCGAGCGGGCGATGACGAGCCGCTGGATCTCGCTCGTCCCCTCGTAGATCTCGGTGATCTTGGCGTCGCGGTAGTAGCGCTCGACGGCGAACTCCTTCGTGTAGCCGTACCCGCCGAGGATCTGGATCGCCTCGCCGGTCTGGCGGCGCGCCATCTCCGAGGCGAAGAGCTTGGCGATCGCGCCCGCCTCGGTGTGCGGGAGGTCGTTCTCCTTCAGCCAGGCGGCTCGTTGCACGAGCAGCCGCGCGGCGTCGATCTCCGTCGCCATGTCGGCGAGCTTGAACTGGATCGCCTGGAACTCCGCGATGGGCCGGCCGAACGCGTGCCGCTCCTTCGCGTACTCGCGGGCGACGTCGTACGCCGCCTGCGCGATCCCGACCGCCTGCGCGGCGATCCCGATCCGGCCGCCGTCGAGCGTCGCCATCGCGATGTGGAAGCCCTTCCCCTCCTCGTACAGCAGCCGGTCGGCGTCGATGACGGCATCCACGGCGATCGAGTTCGTCGTGGACGAGTTGAGTCCAAGCTTCTCCTCCCGCCCGGTGACGCGGACGTGGTCGGGGTCGAGAACGAAGGCCGAGATGCCGCGGGCGCCGGGCTCGTCGGGATCGGTGCGGGCGAAGAGGAGGAAGGTGCCCGCGGACTCCGCCGTCGAGATGAACTGCTTCGCGCCGGCGATGCGCCAGCCGCCGTCCTCGCGCGTCGCCGACGTACGCAGCGCCGCCGCGTCGGATCCGGCCTCCGCCTCGGTCAGGGCGAAGGCGCCGATCAGCTCGCCCCGCGCGAGCGGCGGCACGAAGCGCGCGCGCTGCTCCTCCGTGCCGAAGCGCAGCAGCGGCAGCGTGACCGCGCTCGTGTGCACGGCGACTGTGACGCCCACTCCCGCATCGGCGCGCGAGAGCTCCTCGAGCACGAGCACGTAGGAGACGAAGTCGGCGCCGGCGCCGCCGTACTCCTCCGGCACGCAGACGCCCATCAGCCCGAGCTCGGCCAGCTTGGCGAAGACCTCGCCCGGGAAGTGGTGCTCGCGGTCCCACCCGGCCGCGTACGGCTCGACCTCTGCCCGGACGAAGTCGCGCGCGAGCGCCTGGATCTCCCTCTGCTCGGGCGAGAGCTCGAAGTCCATCAGCCGTAAGCGTAGAAACCGCGCCCCGACTTGCGGCCGAGGCGGCCCGCCTGGACGTGCTCGCGCAGCAGCGGACACGGCGCGTACTTCGGGTCGCCGAGGCCCTCCTCCAGGACTTCCATGATCGCGACGCACGTATCGAGGCCGATCAGGTCGGCGAGCGCGAGCGGCCCCATCGGGTGGGCGAAGCCGAGCATGGCGATCGTGTCGATCGCCTCCGCCTCGGCGACGCCGTCGTGCAGCGCCCAGACGGCCTCGTTGATGAACGGCATCAGGATCCGGTTCGAGACGAAGCCGGGAAAGTCGTTGGCCACGGCCGGCGTCTTCCCGAGCTCCTCGGCCAGCGCGACGATCGACGCCGCCGTCTCGTCGGAGGTCTCGCGGCCTCGCACGATCTCGACGAGCTTCAGCACGGGCACGGGGTTGAAGAAGTGCAGGCCGATCACGCGGTCGGGGCGGTCGGTGACGGCCGCGAGTGAGGTGATCGGGATCGAGGAGGTGTTCGACGCCAGGACCGCGTGGTCGGGCAGGGTCTCGTCGGCGGCGCGGAAGACCTCGGCTTTCGTGTCGGGGTCCTCGACGACTGCCTCGATCATCAGCGCGGCCGGGACAATCTCGTCCACCGGAGTGACGCGCCCGAGGACCTCGCCAGGGTCGCCGCCGCCCCCCTTCTCAGCGAGCTTCTCGAGGCTCTTGCGCATCGTGGCGAGGCCGCGCTCGGTCGCGCCGGGATAGGCGTCGTAGAGCGAGACGTGCCGGCCGGAGGCGGCGACGACCTGCGCGATCCCACCGCCCATCTGGCCCGCTCCGACCACGAGCACGTGCTCGAAATCCATGCCGCGCGGACGCTATATGGTCGGCAGGTGTCCGTGGTCGATGTCAACGGAGGACGCCTCTGGTACGACGAGGCGGGAAGCGGCGACGCCGTGCTCCTCCTGCACGGCGGCCTCGGCGACTCGGGCCTGTGGGAGCCGGTCGTGCCGTACCTCGCAGAGCGCTTCCGCACGATCCGCACCGACCTCCGCTTCTACGGGCGCTCGACCGGGCCGGCCGTTCCGTGGTCGTGGCCGGACGACGTCGTCGGCGTCCTCGACGCGCTCGGGATCGAGCGGGCGGCGCTGGTCGGACTCTCACTCGGCGGCAAGCTCGCCTTCGACGTCGCGCTTGCCCACCCCGAGCGGCTGTGGGGGGTCGTGGGCGTCGCGCCCGGGCTCGGCGGCCACGACACCGGCGCCTACAGCGAGGAGCAGGACGCGCGCTACGAGGCGGCCGAGGCCGCCGGCGATCTCGAGACGGCGATGGAGATCGACTTCGAGGTCTGGGCGCCGCTCGGCGCCGACGAGCGGATCCGGAAGCTGTGGCGCGCGACGCCGATGGCGAACGAGTTCCCCGCCGGGCTCGAGCCGATCTCGCCGCCGCCTGCGAGGGAACGCCTGCACGAGCTCGTGCGGCCGGCGCTCGTCGTCACGGTCTCGCACGACCCGCCCGGGATGCGCGAGATCGGGCCGCTGGTCGCGGGCCATGCACCCGACGCGGTCCACGTCGAGCTCGACTCGGATCACTACGTGACGCTACGCGAGCCCGAGCTCCTCTCGCGTGTGCTCCTCGACTTTCTCGTCGCGGCGGCGCCACACCACTAAGGCGCCGGCGGAGAGGAGCGCGAGCCCGCCGCCGATTCCCGTTCCGACCCAGGCCCACGGAAGGCCGGAGCTCGGCGACGAGACCCGCCAGCTGCCGACTGCGACGTTCAGCCACGGGCGCCCGCTCCGCCAGTGCACCGCGAGGGTGCGGTCGTCGTTGCGGAGAGAGAGGACGATGTTGTAGAGCGCCTGGTTCGTCGACGGCGACGAGGGGAGGTCGACGCAGTACGCCGCTGCACGGACCGTGTCGAGCGCGTGCACGAACGGCTCGCCGTTCGGCTTCTGGTACAGCGTGTAGACCCAGCGCCCGTCGGAGCTGGTCGTCCGGGTCACGGCGTAGCCGGCCATCGTGTCCTCGTGCTCGCGCCGGTCGACGATCTTCCCGAGCATGAGCCGGTTCGTGCGCAGGTCGTAGCCACGCACGATGTAATGGTTGAGGTCGTTCGAGGCCGCGTGCGTGTACTGGATCAGGTACATCCGCGACCCGTCCGGCGAGATCGCGTCGAAGGTGAAGGAACCGCGAAGCGTGATCGTCCGGAGGATCTTCGCGCGCTTGGGGTCCACGATGAGGAACTTGCTCGGCGACGCGAACGGCCCGGACTGGGAGGCGAGCACCAGCGTGCGGCCGTCACGGGAGAAGCCCTGACCGGTCAGCGCGCCGTTCCCGATCGCTGGGGTTCCCCACGAGCCGGGAAGCCGCATCCACCAGAACACCTGGCCGTGGGAGACCCCGATCTTCTCCAGGAGCGTCACGCTCCTTCCGCTCGGGACGGCGACGTAGTGGAACGCCCCGTCGTGGCTCGCCACGCCCGCACCTCCCACGATGACGGAGACCGGCCCGTCCGCGAACGTGGTCGGGACGAGGACGAGGGCTGCGCCGACGGCGACGGCTAGGCAGAGCGAGAGCCTGCGCATGGCTTCCTCCTTCGGGTGACACCGCTGATACGCCGCAGCCCCCGCCGGAGGTCCAGAGGTCTAACGTCGGCGCATGAGCCGCGCCACGTTCCAGGCATTCCTCGCCACCAGGAACGCGGCCGACTACGCAGACTTCTTTCTCCCACACCTGAATGCAGGCTCACGCGTGCTCGACGTGGGTTGCGGGACCGGCACGATCACCGTCGGACTGGCGGTGCACGCGGGCGAAGTCGTAGGCGTCGATCCCGACAACGAGTTCGACGACGCGCGGCGCTACGCGGTTGAGCACGGCCTCGAGAACGTCGAGTTCCGCCGCGGAAGTGTGTACGCACTCGAGCTTCCGAACGACCACTTCGACGCCTGTCTCGCCCACTCCATGCTCGAGACGCTCGAGCGCCCGCTCGACGCCCTGATCGAGATCAAGCGCACGCTCAAGCCGGGAGCAATCGTGGGTGTCGCCTGCGTCGAGTACGGAGGGCTGATCCTCGCCGGCCCCGGCGAGGAGATCCTCTGGCGCTTCTACTCCGTGCGCGAACAGCTATGGCAGCTGGAAAGCACCGCCGACCCCTACCGCGGCCGGCGGCTTCGGGACCTTCTCGGGCGTGCGGGCTTCGAGGGCGTTGCCACGACGTCAACGTTCTTCTCGTACGGGACGCCCACGGCGGTCGAGGCGTTCGGACTTGCGCGCGCGGAGCAGTGCCGCGAGGAGGACTGGTACTCGAAGCGCGCGCGGGCGCATGGGCTTGCGACTGCGACCGAGCTCGAGGAGATGCAGCGGACGTGGGTGGAGTGGTCGAAGGCGCCGGACGCGTACCTGGCCTTCGCCTGGTGCCGCGCCCTCGGCCAGAAGCCGAGCGGGCCCTAGACCTCTACGAGCAGAGCGTCGCCCTGGCCGCCGCCGGAGCAGATCGCCGCAAGCCCGAGGCCGCCGCCGTTGCGGCGCAGCTCGTGCACCATCGTGCCGAGGATCCGGCCCCCGCTCGCGCCGATCGGATGCCCGAGCGCGACGGCGCCGCCGTTGACGTTCGCAGTCTCGGGATCGGCGCCGAGCATCTGTACGGAGTTGAGCGCGACCGAGCTGAACGCCTCGTTCACCTCGACGCGCTCCACGTCCCCGATCGACTTGCCCGCCTTCTCGAGCGCCTGCAGCCCTGCGTTCGCCGGCGTGCGCGCGAGCCATTCGAACTCGTCGGCCACGTATCCCTGCGCCACGATCGTCGCGAGCGGGTCGAGCCCGCGGCGCTGCGCGAACTCCTCCGAGCACACGACGACGCACGAGGCCCCGTCGTTGACGCCGGGCGCGTTGCCGGCGGTCACGGTGCCCTCGGGGTCCATCGCCGGCTTCAGGGAGGCGAGCTTCTCGAGCGAGGTGTCACGCCGCACGGACTCGTCCGCCGTCACGTCGCCGATCGGAACGATCTCGTCGTCGAAGCGGCCCGCGTCCTGCGCCGCCGCCGCTCGTTGGTGCGAGCGGAGCGCCCACGCGTCCTGGTCCTCGCGGGAGATGCCGAGCTCGCGGCCGACCTTCGCGGCCTGCTGCACCATGTGCAGCTCGTCGAAGGTGGAGCGGAGCCCGTCCCAGATCATCAGGTCGACCAGCGTCCCGTCGCCCATGCGATAGCCACGCCGCGCCTTCGGCAGCGCATAGGGGGCGTTCGTCATCGACTCCATGCCTCCGGTGACGACGAGCTCGACGTCGCCGGCGCGGATCATCGAGTCGGCGATCTCGACCGCACGGATCGAGGAGGCGCAGACCTTGTTCACGGTGTCGGACGGGACGTCGATCGGAATCCCGGCGCCGACGGCGGCCTGCCGCGCCGGAGCCTGGCCGGCGCCCGCCTGCAGCACCTGGCCCATGATCACGTAGTCGACCTCGCTCCCCTCGATTCCCACACGCTCGAGGCCGGCGCGGATCGCGGTCGCGCCGAGCTCGGTCGCCGCGTACGCAGCGAGCCCGCCGTTCAGCTTCCCGAACGGCGTCCGCACCGCGGAGACGATGACGCTCCGGCTCACGGCTCCAACTTAGCCAGTGAAACTCGTCCCAGGCTTCAGCCTGAGCGCGAACGCCACGATGAGCCGCACGGCGCCCTCGACGTCGCCGAGATCCGCCGTCTCGATCGGGGAGTGCATGTAGCGGAGCGGAATCGAGACGAGCCCCGTCGGAACGCCCTTGCGGCTGAGATAGACCGCGTCGGCATCCGTCCAGGTGTTGCCCCGCGTGACCTCGATGCCGAACGGGATCCCCTCGGCCTCCGCCGTTTCGTGGAGGAGCTCGAAGACATCGGGGTGGATCGTGGGGCCGCGCGTCAACGTCGGGCCGTCGCCGAGGACGACCTTGCCCTCTTCCTCGTGGTCGCCGCCACGAATGTCGGTAGCGCGCGTCACGTCGATCGCGAGCGCGACGTGGGGCTCGATCCCGAACGCAGTCGTACGGGAGCCGGCGAAGTCGCCGACCTCCTCCTGCACCGCGGCCACTGCGACGACATCGCCGGGAGCACCGCCCTGCTCGCCGATCCTGCGCGCTGCTTCGAGCGCGACGTAGCAGCCGATCCTGTTGTCGAACGAGCGCGAGGCGACTCGCTCGCCCCGCAGCGCCAGCGGCGCCCCCTGCCAGACGAGGGCGTCGCCGGGCCGGACGGCCTTCCGCAGCTCGTCGCCGTCCTTCGCCCCGATGTCGAGGACGAGGTCGTCGTGGTCGAGCGCCTTGCGCTCCTCGCCCCGTTTCCGCTTCTGGAAGCGTGAGGCGACGACACCGGGAATCGGGCCGCCGCATGCGAGGACGTGTACGCGTTGGCCGAGCATCACGTGCGGGTCGAAGCCGCCGATCGGACGCAGCGCCGCCAGACCGTCGTCGCCGAGGTGCGTCACGACCATGCCGATCTCGTCGATGTGGCCGACGAGCGCCAGCGACGGCCCTCCGGTCGTGCCCGGCACGCGAACCCACGAGCTGCCGAGGACGTCGGACGAGACCTCGCCGACCGAGGCGGCCGCCTCCCGCCAGACGGCGGCCGCGGCGCGCTCCTCGCCCGAAGGTCCGGGCGTGGTCAGCAGGCGCGCGAGCAGGTCGGGAACGGCCATGGCCGCGCGAATCTACCTGCGCCCGCCGAGGCTGCTCCGCGGTAGCGTCCCGGCGTGAAAATCCGCACGCTGCCCGACAGCTATGCGGTCGTCCGGCTTCACCCTGGGGCCGACCTGCCGGAGTGGGTCGACCAGGGACCGTTCCGCTGCGTCACGCGCACCGACAACGAGGTCTCGGTGGTCTGCCGCGACCACGACGTGCCCACCGGCGAGAGCGTCGACCGCGGCTGGACGGTCCTCGAGGTGATGGGCCCGCTCGACTTCTCACTGAGCGGGGTCGTCGCGTCGCTCGTCGTGCCGCTCGCCGAGGCGGAGCTGCCGATCTTCGTCATCTCGACGTTCGAGTCGGACTACGTCCTCGTCCGCTCCGCCGATCTCGCCCGCGCCGCCGACGCGCTCGAGGACGCGGGCCACGTATTCGCCGCTTGACGCTCCTGGAATGCCTACCTACGCTGCGGCCATGACTTCCGTCCGCAATCGGTGGGCCTGGCGCATCGAGCGTGGCGGGAGCCTGCGCGCACGCTGAACCGCGCCAGCACAGCCCACCCGCTCGACCCGGCTCCGCTAGGAGCCTTCTTCATGTCCGGAATCGAGATCGCAACCGACCTCCTGACCCCGCTCGGCGCGTACCTCCGGCTGCGCTCTAGGCTGGAAGCGTCGGCGGCAGAGCCGCCGACGCCCGGCCGGGAGACCGGTCGCCTTCGGCGAACCGGTGGCGCAGGCGGCTCGTTCCTGCTCGAGTCGGTCGAACGTGGGCGGCTCGGCCGCTTCAGCTTCGTCGGCGCCGGCTCCCGGCTCGTCTCGTTCGAGGAGGCGGAGACGCTCGGCGAGCCCGTGGTCGGCTATCTCGGCTACGACACGGTGGCGACATTCGAGCCGACGGTGCCGCTGCCCCACGAAGGGCCCGGCGTCCCGGAAAGCTGTTTCCTCGTTCCGGACATCCTGCTCCGCTTCGACCATGCGCGCGGTGTCGCCGAACTGCTGCGCGGTGAGCCGGCCGCGCTCGAGGGCCCCGCACCGGCGCCGCCGGGGGGCGGCGGGCAACGCGGCCCGGTCGAGCGCGAACCGTCGCGCGAGGAGCACCTGCGCCGAGTCGAGCGGGCGCAGGAGCACATCCGCGAGGGCGACGTCTTCCAGGTCGTGATCGCCCAGCGCGCGAGGCGTCCGACATCCGCGTCGGCCGTCGAGCTCTACCGGGCGCTGCGCCGGGTGAACCCGTCGCCGTACCTCTTCCTCCTCGAGCTGGGAGGGCTCGCCTTGGTCGGCAGCTCGCCCGAGACGGTCGTGAAATGTGCGGGACGCCGCGCGGAACTGAACCCGATCGCCGGGACGCTGCCGCAGGGCGACGCCGATACGGCCGCGCTTCTCGCCTCTGAGAAGGAGCGGGCCGAGCACACGATGCTCGTCGACCTCGGGCGAAACGATCTCTCGCGTGTCTGCGTACCCGGGTCGGTGCGCGTCGAGCGTTTCATGGAGCCGGAGCGCTACTCGCACGTCACCCACCTCGTCTCGGAGGTGGTCGGCGAGCTGCGCGACGGGGTCACGCCGTTCGGGCTCCTGCGGGCGTGCTTTCCCGCGGGCACCGTCTCCGGCGCGCCGAAGGTGCGCGCGATGCAGATCATCTCCGAGCTCGAGGGCTACCGACGCGGGATCTACGCGGGCGCGGTCGGCTACTCCCTGCCTGCACACGGCGTGCTCGACACGTGCATAGCGATCCGGACCCTCTGGCTGCGGCACGGCGTCGCGCATCTGCAGGCGGGAGGCGGCATCGTCGTCGACTCGGACCCCGCGGCCGAGCACGAGGAGTGTCTCGCCAAGCTGCGGGCGCTCGAGACCGCGATCGAGCTGGCAGAGTCGGAGCAGGACGCCGTGGAGTGATCCTGCTCATCGACAACTACGACAGCTTCACCTACAACCTCGCGCACCTCTTCGGGGCGCTCGGCGAGGAAGTCGTCGTGCGGCGGAACGACGAGGTCGACGCCGACGAGGCCGGGCGGCTGGCCCCCTCCCACCTCGTCGTCTCCCCCGGCCCCGGCCGTCCGGCAGCGGCGGGCGCGACGCCGGCGATCATCGAGCGGCTGCTGCCGACTACGCCGATTCTCGGCGTCTGCCTCGGCCACCAGGCGCTCGTCGAGGTCTGCGGCGGGGAGGTTGGCTACGCGCGCGAACTCGTGCACGGCAAGGCGAGCCCGGTGCGCCACGACGGGGGCGGGCTGTTCGAGGGCCTGCCCGATCCGTTCGAGGCCGGGCGCTACCACTCGCTCGCGGCGACCCGCCTGCCGGACGTCCTGGAGCCGACGGCGTTCGCGGAGGACGGCGAGGTGATGGCCGTCCGGCACCGCGAGCTGCCAGCCGTGGGCGTGCAGTTCCACCCCGAATCGGTGCTGACGCCGGACGGTCCGGCCCTCGCGCGCAACTTCCTCGAGGGCAGGCTGTGATCCAGCAAGCCCTCGCCCGTCTCCTCGACGGCCAGGATCTGTCGCGGGAGGAGGCGCGCGGGACGATGGCCATGATCATGGCCGGCGAGGCGACGGACGCCCAGATCGCCGGCTTTCTCTGCGCGCTGCGGGCGAAGGGCGAGACGGCGGAGGAGATCGCGGGCTGTGCCGAGGCGATGCGCGAACACGTCCTCCGCGTCAACCCATCGCGCACCGACCTCGTCGACGTCGTCGGCACCGGCGGCGACGGCGCTAACACGTACAACATCTCCACCGCCGCCGCACTCGTCGCGGCTGGGGCGGGTGCCGCCGTGGCGAAGCACGGCAACCGCGCGGCCTCGTCGCAGACCGGAGCGGCCGACGTGCTCGAGGCCCTCGGCTTCCAGCTCGAGCTGCCCCCCGACCGGATCGAGCGCTCGATCGACGAGCTCGGCTTCGGCTTCCTGTTCGCGCAGGCGCATCATCCCGCGATGCGACACGCGGCGCCCGTCCGCCGCGAGCTCGCGACGCGTACCGTCTTCAACGTGCTCGGACCGCTCACGAACCCGGCAGGGGCACGAGCTCTCGTGCTCGGCGTCTATTCGCCGGGACTCGCCCGGACGCTGGCGGCTGCGCTTGTGCGGCTCGACGCGACCCGCGCCTTCGTCGTGCACGGCGCGGGAGGCATCGACGAGCTGTCCCCGTGCGGACCGAACCTCGTCTGCGAGGTGGAGGCCGGGCGGGTGAGCGAGTACGAGCTCGATCCGCTCGAGCTCGGGGTCGAGCGGTGCGATCCCGACGAGCTGCGCGGCGGCGACCCGGCGACCAACGCCGCGGCGCTGCGCGCCGTGCTCGGCGGCGCCGGAGGCGGCCACCGCTCGGCGGTGATCCTCAACGCGGCGGGCGGCATCGCGGCCGCCGGCCACGCGGAAGACCTGCGCGAGGGAGTCGCGCGCGCCCGCGAGGCGATCGACACCGGCGCGGCGGTGTCAAGGCTCGACGAGCTCGTGGAGTTCTCGCAGTCATGAGGTTCGCGGACGCGCTCGCGCAGCCAGGCTTCGGCGCCGTCGCCGAGTTCAAGCGACGGTCGCCCTCGGCCGGCGACATCCGCCCCGACGCGCGGGTCGAGGACGTCGCTTCGTCGTACGAGGCAGGCGGAGCACGGGCCGTGTCCGTTCTCGTCGACGCGGCGTTCGGAGGCTCTCTCGACGACCTGCGCGCCGCGCGCGAGGTGACCGGCGACGTCCCGCTGCTCGCGAAGGGCTTCTTCCTGCTCGAGGAGGATCTCCGCGAGGTACGCGACGCGGGCGCCGATGCTGCGCTCCTCATCCTCCGCGCCCTCGACGACGCGACCGCGGCGCAGCTCATGGCCGTCGCGGACGAGCTCGGTCTCGACACGCTCGTGGAGGCCCACGACGAGGAGGAGCTCGAGCGCGCGACGCGCCTCGGTGCCCCCGTGATCGGCGTCAACGCGCGCGATCTCGGCACCTTCGACATCGACCGCGCCGCTCAGCTCGAGCTCGTCGCGAAGGCGCCACGCGACCGGATCGTGGTCGCCGAGAGCGCGATCCACACGCGCGCGCAGGCGGCGTCCGCCGAGCTTGCGGGCGCCGATGCGGTGCTGGTCGGCACGTCGCTCATGCGCGCGCCCGATCCGGGCGCCAAGCTCCGCGAGCTTCTCTCGCGGCCTCTCGTCAAGGTGTGCGGGCTGACCCGCCAGGAGGATGTCGACGCCGCCGTCGAGGTGGGCGCCGATCTCTGCGGCTTCATCTTCGCCGCGGGCTCGCCGCGGCAGGTGACCTCCGTCCTCCCGGTGCCCGACACCGTCCTCAGCGTCGCGGTCTTCGTCGGCGAGCCGGAGGACCGCGGCGCCGACCTCGTCCAGCTGTACATCCGGGAAGAGGGCAAGGTGCGTGGCCGCGACGCCGTCCTGCTCCGGGACGGCGAGCAGGTGGCGCGTGTCGCCGACCTGCCGTGGGAGGGCGAGGATCCTGACCACTGGCGCAACGCGGGCGGCGACGACGAGCGGCTCGTGCTCGCCGGGCGGCTGGGGCCGCACAACGTGCGCGAGGCGATTCGCACGGTGCAGCCCTGGGCGGTGGACGCGGCGTCGCAGCTCGAGTCCGCTCCGGGGATCAAGGATCACGAGAAGGTGCGGGCGTTCGTGCAGGAAGCACGATGAGCTTCGGCGACTACGGCGGCCGCTACGTCCCCGAGACGCTGGTCCCGGCCCTCGACGAGCTCGAGTGCGGCTGGCAGGAGGCCCGCGAAGACGACTCGTTCCGCGCCGAGCTCCACGACCTCCTCACGACGTACGCCGGGCGACCCACCCCGCTCACGCCCGCCGAGCGCTTCGCGCCGGGCAAGCGCCTCTACCTCAAGCGCGAGGACCTCCTCCATACCGGCGCGCACAAGCTGAACAACGCGCTCGGCCAGGCCGTGCTCGCGCGGCGGCTCGGCAAGCGCCGCATAGTCGCCGAGACGGGAGCCGGGATGCACGGTGTCGCCGCCGCGACGGTCTGCGCCCGCTTCGACTTCGAGTGCGTCGTCTACATGGGCGAGGAGGACATGCGCCGCCAGCAGCCCAACGTCGAGCGGATGCGACTACTCGGCGCGGAGGTGCGACCGGTCGACTTCGGCACGCGCACGCTCAAAGAGGCGACGAGCGAGGCGATCCGCGACTGGATCACGAACGTCGAGACGACGCATTACCTGATCGGCTCGTGTGTCGGGCCTGCGCCGTATCCCGAGCTCGTGGCCGAGCTGCAGTCCGTCATCGGCCGCGAGGCGCGCGAGCAGATGCTCGCCGCGGAGGGCCGCCTCCCCGAGGCCGTCGTCGCCTGCGTCGGCGGCGGCTCGAACGCGATCGGGATCTTCCACGGCTTCCTCGACGACGCGGACGTGCGGCTGGTGGGGGTCGAGGCCGCGGGAGCAGCCTCGCTCGGCAGCGGGCGACCCGCGGTCCTGCACGGAGCCCGCTCCTCGGTGCTGGCGAACGAAGACGGCCAGATCGAGGACGCTCACTCGATCTCGGCGGGGCTCGACTATCCGGGCGTCGGACCCGAGCACGCCTTCCTCCGCGACACCGGCCGGGCGGAATACCTCGTCGCGACGGACGAGGAGGCTCTCGCCGCCTTCCGCGACCTCGGGGGCACCGAGGGCATCCTCCCCGCGCTCGAGCCGGCGCACGCGCTCGCCCGGGCGCGCGACCTCGACGCCGAGCTGGTCCTCGTCGGCCTGAGCGGCCGCGGCGACAAAGACCTCGCCGAGGTGCTGGCGCAGGAATGAGCACGTGGGATCCCGCCAGGGCCGCCGAGTACTTCGACGAGTACGGCGAACGGGAGTGGCAGCGCTTCGAGGACGGAACGACGCCCGCCCCGAGCGCCGCGATTCACGTTCAAATGCTCGAGGGCTACGTCCGACCCGGCGACCGGGTGCTCGACGCCGGCGCCGGCCCGGGCCGGTTCACCCTCGAGCTGCTGCGGCTCGGCGCCCACGTCACCGCGCTCGACATCTCGCCCGGGCAGCTCGAGCTGCTGCAGGCACGCGTGCCCGACGTCGACGCGGTCGTCGGCGACATCACCGACCTCTCGCAGTTCGGGGACGAAATGTTCGACGTGACGGTCTGCTACGGCGGCCCGCTCAGCTACGTCGTCGACCGTGCGGAGCGGGCGGTCGCGGAGCTGGCCCGCATCACGAAGCCCGGTGGGCACGTGCTGGTCAGCGTCATGGGGCTCGGCGGGCCGGTGATCCACTTCGCGCCGATCATCGTCGAGCTCGCGCGGCGGGATGGGCCGGAGAAATCTCAGGAGGTCGCCCGCACCGGCGTCCTGCCCGAGGGCGAGGGCTACGGCCACCTCGCGATGCGCCTGTACCTGTGGGATGAGCTCGAGGAGCTGCTCGCTCCCCACGGCGAGGTCGTCGACGGGGCCGCAGCCGGGGTCCTCCCACATCTGGACGTCGACGAGCCCGAGATCCGGGCCCTGCTCCAGGAGTTCGAGGAGCGGCTCGCCTACGACCCTGGCTCACGCAGCTGCGGCGAGCACATCATCGGCGTCCTCCGCGTCGCTTGAGCAAGAAGCTCGTCATCTACCTGATGGCGGAGCCGGAGACACCGGAGCTCGCGCGCTCCGCAGTGGACGGCGGCGCGGACATGGTCGAGCTCGGGATTCCGTTCTCGGACCCACTCGCCGACGGGCCTGTGATCCGGCGTGCCGCGGAGCGTGCGCTCGCCCGCGGCATGCGTACGCGCGCCTGCCTGGACGTGCTCGCGCGCACCCGCGAGCTGCTGCCTGACACCCCGCTCATCCCGATGACGTACTCGTCGTTGCTCGAGGCGCACGGCTGGGATCGGTTCGCCGCCGACGCGGCCGAAGCCGGAGCGACGAGCCTGATCATCGCCGACCTCCCTGCGGGAGACCGTCGGGAGCTGCGCCGCGTGCAGCTCGTCGCACCTACCTCCACCGACGAGCGGATCCGTCTCGCAGGCGAGCAGACCGACGGCTGGCTCTACCTCGTCACGGTCGCCGGGACGACCGGCGCCCGCGCCGACCTCTCACCCGCGCTCGCGGGTCTCGTGACGCGAGCCCGCCGCACGACAAACGTGCCGCTCTATGCCGGATTCGGCATCTCGACTCCCGAGCAGGCCCGTGCCGCCGCGGATCTTGCCGACGGCGTCGTCGTCGGCTCGAGCGCGCTCGAGGCAGCGGAGCACGGGCCGGCGGCGCTGCACGGGTACGTCGCCTCGCTCCGCGCTTCTCTCGACTCTTAGCGACCTCTTACGCCGGCCTCAGGTGCCTCTTACGTCCGGCGGAGAAGATCTCACTCAATCCTTCCTCACGAGAGCGCCGGTCCGAGCCCGGCGCCGGCCAAATCCCCCTCACCGGCCGGCGTCGGGTTCGCCGTTTCTGCAGATGCGACGCGCACCGGGAGGTGGAGCCTGAACGCGGTTCCGCGCGCCAGGGGCCGGACCGAGCAGCGGCCGCCGTGCGCCCTCGCGACGGCGGCGACGATTGCCAGGCCGAGCCCCGCTCCGCCGCGCTCCCGCGTGCGTGCCCCGTCGGCCCGGGCCCAGCGGTCGAAGATCCGCGGCAGCGCCTCGGGCGGCACACCGGAGCCGGAGTCGGAGACCTCGATCACGACGCCGCCCGCTCCGTCGGCATGCGCGGAGAGCGCCACGGTGTCGCCCGGGTCCGTGTACTTGACGGCGTTCTCGAGCAAGGCGTCGAGGGCGTTCCTCAGCCCCTCCGGATCGGCGAGGAGGCGCCCGGCGAGGTCGACGTCGAGCCTCCAGGAGCGCGGGGCGACCTCAGACCAGCGGATGAAGAGGTCGGACAGGAATGCCTCGAGGTCGATCTCCTGGAAGACGAGGCCCTGCTGCTCGGACTTCGCGAGCAACAGAAGCCTCTCGACGATCCGCTCCATGCGACCGAGTTCGTCGAGCGCGACCTCGAGCTCGGGCGCGTCCGGCTGCTCGCGCCGCAGCAGCTCGAGATGCCCGCGCGCGATGGTGACCGGAGTCCGCAGCTCGTGCGAGGCGTCGTGCAGGAAGTGCGCCTGCCGGTCGAGGAGGGAGGCGCGAATCTCTGCGAGGCCCTGCACCTCGGCGAGTGCCGCCTGTCGGCGGCGGCCGTGCCAGACGAGCCCGAGGAAGATCGCAAGCACGAGGGGGACCACCAGACCCTCGGCCCACTCCGCGTCGTACACGATGGCCGTCACCGCGAGGACGGCCATGAGGCCGCCCGCGAGCTCGGCGCGGTTATGCCGCAGCCAGCCGGTAGCCCGCATTTCGCACCGTCTCGATCTCCGCGTCGGGCCCGAGCTTCTGCCGCAGCCTGCGCACGCAGACGTCGACGACGTTCGAGCCCGGGTCGAAGCCGTATCCCCACACCTCGGCGAGCAGCCGCTCCCGGCTCACGACCTCGCCGGCGTGCACGAGCAGGTGGTGGAGAAGCCGGAACTCGCGATCCGAGAGATCGGCAGAGCGCTCCCCGACGCGGGCCTGGCGCCGAGCGATGTCGAGCTCGACGCGGCCGCCTCGCAGGACGTGCTCGTCGGCGAAGCCGTTCGCATCGCGGAGCCTCACGCGGATCCGTGCGAGGAGCTCGTCGAGCGAGAACGGCTTCGCAACGTAGTCGCTGGCACCGAGCTCGAAGCCGCGGAGCTTCGTCTGCACGTCGCCTCGCGCGGAGAGGATCACAACCGGCAGGTCGGGCTTCTCACGCTGGAGCTCCCGGAGCACCTGCAACCCGTTCAGGCCGGGCAGCAACAGGTCGAGGACGACGAGGTCCCAGCGCGCCTGTGTGGCCAGGTCGAGCCCCTCCCGGCCGTCGCCGGCCGCGACCACGGTGTAGCCCTCCGCCTCCAGTCCTCGTGCCAGAAACGCCTGGATGCGGGCCTCGTCCTCGATGACCAGGATGCGCACTCCCGACCTCCCGCGCGGAATCTACACCGGGTTCCGATGACGTGCAGATGACATCGGGATGACAGGTTCGTCATGAGGCGGGCCTGCCCGGGCAGTCGTTGGTAGGAACCCACCCGTGCGGGTCGGGGTGAAGCTGCTGCTCGTAGCCTTGGCGGTCGCCGGTGCCGGCGTCTTGATCGGCTTCTACGTCTCCAACCTCACGACGCTCGCCGGGTCGCCGGCCTACTCGGTGCCCGTGCAGAGCGCCAACGGCCACCCGGTCGTGAACCTCGAGATCCAGACGGTGGCCGCGGTGGGGCCGACGCTCAGCCGGAACCCCGACTGGGTCTCGTACCTCATCCACACCTCCGGCGGCTGGAAGCGGGAGACGGTCTGGAACCTGCCGGCCAACGCGACCGTCAACGTCACGATCTACAACTTCGACGGCGCGAGCGGCCTGCGAAATCCATACCTGGCCCGGCCGCAGGGCATGGTCGGGAACCGCGTCCTGATCGACGGCAGGCCGGCGACCGCGATCGACCCGGACGACGCCTCGCACACCTTCGCGGTGCCGGCGCTCGGGATCATCGTCGCGCTCCCCGGCGTCGCCGACGACGCGAAGAACCAGTGCGGCTTCGCGCCGTGCCCGATGTCGAACGCGCACCGAACGATCAAGTTCACGTTCCACACGACGACGCCCGGCCACTTCCGCTGGCAGTGCTTCGTCCCGTGCGCGGCAGGCTGGGTGTTCGGCTTCGGCGGCCCGATGCAGACGATCGGCTACATGGACGGCTTCCTCAACGTGAGGGCATAGCGCAGTGGCCGCCGACCCCGCAGCCGCTCCCCAGCAGCCCACCGGCTCGAGCAATGACGGCGTCCGCGTCGTCGTCGCGTGGCTCATCCTGGCCACGATCGCGACACCGCTCGTCGCGATCTACGTCGGACCGCTCATCCCGCCGGGCAACGCGAGCGTGCAGGCGCAGGGACAGACCTTCACCAACCAGGTGATGGTGAGCATCCTCACGCCGGTGCTCTGTCTCATGGTCGTGTTCTTCGGCTACGGCCTCGTCCGGTTCCGGGCTCGAAGAAGCGAGGCGATCGTCGACGGCCCGCCGCTCCGCAACGACGCCCGGGTACAGATCCTCTGGATCGTGATCACGTCGGCGACGGTGCTCTTCCTCGCCGGCTTCGGGACGTACGAGCTCCTCAAGGACGGCTCGGGCGGCGGCCAGGGACCGAACCCGATCGCCCTGCCGGCCGGCCACGAGAGCGCCTTCCAGGTGCAGGTGATCGGCCAGCAATGGCAGTTCACCTACCGCTACCCGTCGCTCGGCGGGATGGAGTCGAACCAGCTCGTCCTGCCGGCGCACCGCCTCGTCAGGCTGAACGTGACGTCCCTCGACGTCGTCCATTCCTTCTGGGCCGTCGAGCTCGGCGTGAAAGCGGACGCCAACCCGGGAGTGAACAACGTCGCGTACGTCGAGACGAAGAACCCGACGCTGTTCCACGTCCGCTGCGCCGAGCTCTGCGGCCTCTGGCACGGCTACATGTTCAACACCGGCCGCGTCGTCGAGCCCGCGCAGTTCACCTCGTGGGCGGCACAAGAGCAGAGGGTCTTCGCCTCGATCAAGCACTTCGTGAACAGGGACGCGCCGTACGCGCCCTTCTACCTTCCCTCTACCGCCGAGAGGAGAGCCGGATGACCGACGTAGCCGCCGCCCCACCGCCTCGGCCGCTCTG
>Ga0187776_10000421_pt1 | contig 20467 bp, 16 predicted proteins | sample 0216_BV02_MP12_2_FD_132426 | JGI IMG/M metagenome (GOLD analysis project Ga0187776, IMG submission 132426) | Tropical peat soil microbial communities from peatlands in Department of Meta, Colombia - 0216_BV02_MP12_20_MG | ecosystem: Environmental > Terrestrial > Soil > Wetlands > Peat | place...
CTGCTTTTAGCGTTGCTTTCGCTTAGTGCAGATTCGTCTAGGGCCAGGGAGAACTGCAGATCCCTCGCCCGCCCGCCGCTCGCTTGATGACAAATGTGGATGGGCGGGTGGCGTTCTTACTGAATGCTGAGTGCTGAATGCTTCCTCACGCTGCGGCACTGCGATTACCAGCCTTGGAAGCGTCTGTGCTCCAGCTCTCGAGCAGATGGCCAATACCGAAGAACACCCCGGTGAACACCACATCCCCAATCAACTCGCGGCGGAAAAACGGCAGCCCGGCAGCATAGCAGGCCATGAGTCCGGAAACCGTCTTGGGATACATGTTCCACGCCGCCCAAACAGCGAAGTTGCTGACCACAAAAAACGACACCGCCGTAGCCAGCGCTGCGCCGAGCAGGCGCAACGGATCCAGCTTCTTGCTTAACTGAAATCCCAGCCAGAGAATTCCGGCGTACCAAAGCCAGCTGATAACCTGATCCGCCTTGAAGGGATATCCCCACACGAACCTGTTGAGCAGCAGGTCCGACGCGGCCAGCAGGACCACCGCAATCCAGGCCAGCTTGCGCGGACCGCGGGCTCCGAAATACAGCAACGCCGCGCCCACCGGCGTCAGTGTCCAGGGGTGAGGGATGAAGCGCACGGCAACAGCCAGAATAACGAACAGGAAGGCAAGCATGATCACCTCATCGGCGACATTGATTCTCCGGCGCGGCATCCGCCGGAGTCAAGGGCAAGCAATCAGATGACACTCGCGATTGGTTTCGCTTATTGCTGAGTACTCAGTAGCCATCTCATAAATCGGTTTTGAACGGGCACGGCTTCATCAGGCTGTTGAAAAACTCGTTTCTCGCGAATGGTTTTGAAGGCGACGACGTTCAGGCCGTCTGTAAACTGCAAAAATTGGGCTTTAAGCCCCTGAGGAACGCACAGGCTTGGGCCCGCCGGGGACGGCAACCCTGCTGACACCTCCCCAGGGATTACGTAAATAACCAGTGCAAACTCTTCTCTTTACCTGCAAAATCTACATTCAGGAATATTCAGAACGCCCACAAATCCCCAATTTCCAAGCTCTTACCCTTTGGCAATCCCACTGCTCTACCCAAAATAACCGTCCCAAAACGGCGAATCCCGCTTGCATCTGCTGGAGACTCCTCCGTGGCCCAAAGAAAGCCGAAGCTCCTCTGCATCGACGATGATGCCCAGGGCCTTGTTGTGCGCAAGCACCTGCTTGAGGTCTATGGGTTTGACGTCACCACCTGCACCAGCCCTCGCCAGGGTCTCCGCCTCTTCCAGTTCCGGGACGACGTCGACCTTGCCGTGGTTGACTTCAACATGCCTGATATGGACGGCGCTACCCTCGCCGGCGAAATGAAACGCATTCATCCCGAGGTCCCCGTCGTCGTCCTTTCCGCCCTTCCTTGGCTGCCGGAGCGGACCCCCAAAACCTACGATCTCTTCCTCACCAAGATGGAGTCTGGCCTGGAGATCAGCAAAAAGCTCAACACCCTCCTTCAGTCTCGGCACGGACACGACCGCAAGCGGCGCCGCACTCCCTTCATCCGTAAGACTTCTGCCCTGGCAGGAGTTCTGGCTGGAGTGGTAGTCGAGAGCGCGACCCGCCACCTGCACCTGGGCCGCAGAAAGCCTCAGCGCGCTATGACCTACCACGGCATAGCCAGCTGACTCGAACGGGACTTAGCCCGCGCGGGATCTGCACTTTAAATAACCAAGAACCACGTGGGAACGGACGTCCCCGTCCGTTCAGGTCGAGGCCTAGCCTCGACAATTTAGAGCGCTCGCTGACTGCTGACTACTGACTCCTGCCCCTCACACCTTCGCCGCCATCTTTGCAGCGCCCATCCCAGCCTCCCGCTCCGCGCCCCAGCCGCGTGCCGTCTGATCCAGGTAGAGCAGCACTGCGCAGATCACCGCTCCCACCGCCAGTATCAGCCCCAGGCTTGTCTGCTTCAGCAGCAGCTTGCCCGTGCCCAGCAGCGCGCAATAGATCATGCCGCAACCCAGCACCCAGGCTATGAGATTGCGTCCCAGATCCCGCGTGGGCATCACGTCCGGCATTCGCGCCGCCACCGGTTGCCAGCCGCGTACGTCCGGCCGCACCTTGCGGTAGAAGCGATCCAGCACCTCTTCCTGCTCCGGCCGCGTCAGCAGCGTCACCGCCACCCAGACCACAGTAGCCACAACCGTAGTGGTCAGCGCGGTTTTAGCGAACAGCACCGAGCTTGCTCCCGAGAACGGCGACGCGCGCCCCACCAGCCGCATCCAGAGCCCGCTCCAGTTCAGTACCGCTGTCACTACCAGCGAAGTCGCCATCGCCGAAATCTCGCTCCAGGCGTTGATCCGCCACCAGTACCACCGCAGGATGTACACCGCGCCCGTGCCGGCTCCGATCTGCAGCACAATCTGCCAGCCCGAACCGATCGACGCCAGCTGCAGCGACACCCACGCCGACGCGATCACCAGCAGTACCGTGGCCAGCCGCGACACATTCACATAATGCCCCTCACTCGCATTCTTCTTCAGAAACCGCCTGTAGAAATCCGACACCAGGTACGACGCGCCCCAGTTCAACTGCGTCGCCACCGTGGACATGAAAGCCGCCAGAAATCCCGCGATGGCCACTCCCCGCCAGGCGTGTGGCAGGTGCTGATTGAGCATCAGGATGAACCCGCTCTCCGGCTGCGCCAGGTTGGGGTAAAGCACAATCACGCCCAGCGCCGTGATGATCCACGGCCACGGCCTTAGCGCATAATGCGCCACGTTGAACCACAGCACCGAGAGCAGTCCGTTGCGCTCATCCTTGGCGCTGAAGATTCTCTGCGCGATGTAGCCCCCGCCGCCCGGCTCCGCCCCGGGATACCAGAAGGCCCACCACTGTAAACCGATGTTCACCAGGAACGTGATCACGGGATATGCCCACAGCGGCTCCGCCGTCAGCCCGCGCGAAAACTCCGGCAGCATCTTCAGAGGATTGGCGGCTTGCGGCCCAGCCGCCGCCGACATCGCACTCAGCTTCGCGATCATCACATCCATGCCGCCGATCGCCTTCACCGCATAAAACGCCAGCGCGATCACGATCCCCATCTTCAGGCAGAACTGGAAGAGGTCAGTCCACAGCACCCCCCAGAGTCCGCCCAGCGACACGTACAAGCCGGTAAAGGGAACGATGAACAGCACGGTAATTGCCAGCGCGTTTCGCTCGCTGACTCCCATCGTGGTGCTGACAATGCTCACCATGGCGCGCGTTACCCAGCCCAGGATCAGGCAATTCATCAGCAGCCCGAGGTAGATCGCCCGGAACCCGCGCAAAAATGCCGCCGGCTTTCCCGCGTAGCGGATCTCCGCAAATTCCACATCGGTGATCACTCCGCTGCGCCGCCACAGGCGTGCGAACAGAAAAACCGTCATCATGCCCGACAGCAGCATGCTCCACCACAGCCAGTTCCCGCCGATCCCTTGCCGGTACACCAGGCCGGTGACTACCAGCGGCGTGTCCGCTGCAAACGTCGTCGCCACCATCGACGTGCCCGCCAGCCACCAGGACACATCGCGCCCCGATACGAAATACTCGTCCACGCTCTTACCCGAACGGCCGCGGAAATAAAGCCCCAGCAGCAGCGTGATTCCCAGGTAGGCGGCAATCGCACTCCAGTCCAGCAGGGTGAAATTCATGACGTGGTACTTCCTTCTGTTGGCGGTGCTTGATCCTGATCCGGCGTCCGATCCTGATTAGCCACTCGACCGTGATGGTGCGAATTCTTAACCGGCGTCGCCCTGGTTATTCCCCAGATGCGGCCATATCTTTCCGATTCCCACGTCACCTGTCAATCCGCAGCTACAACTGCCCCCCTGACGAACCACGTGGGAACGGACGTCCTCGTCCGTTCAGATCGAGGCGCAGCCGGACAGCCGCCAAAAGCGCCTGAAGCCGTGCCCCTTCACGATTGTCATCACGAGCGAGCGAACGAGAGCGAGGGATCTGCGGTTTTGAATTACCTGGAACCACACAAGGAAACGAAGGGCATCCACCCGAATCTCTACTCTTCCCTTAATGACTTCGGGTCCGACAAATTCCGCGGCGACTTCCGATTCAGCACCGACACCAGCTTCTGTCCCGAAGCCGGCGTCCCCACCGCGTGCTCCTTAATAATCTGCTTCGCCGTCAGCTTCCGGCCATACAGGTTCTCATTCGCGCCATTGTCCTGACGCAGCGTCGAACCCTCCAAGGAAATCCCGGCAAATAGTCCCCGCGCCCGCGAATAGGACAGGATCTCAGCCCGCATTACGATATCGGTCGCCGCAGTCGCGTCGCGCCCCTTTGGACCCGCTGCAGCGGCCGCATCCGCTCCCAATTTCACCTTGCTCTTCAAAAGCGAGTTCGCCCCCCGCGGATTCATCACCAGCAGCACGAAATCCGTTTCCTCGCCACCCAGCTGGAATCCGATGTTCGCCCCCTCCAGCGCATACATCGCTGGCGTGCCCCATCCGCCCGTGAAGTTCTGTCCCGACCGGCAGATCATCGCGCCCCGTCCGAAGCTCCCGCCAACCCCAATGGCGAATTTCTTCACTCCCGGTAGCACCACTACGCATTCCGCCCGATTCAGAAGATCCTTAGGGATTCCATCCGGAATGTCGAGAATCTCCGTCAGCACCCGGCCTGACTCCTCCAGCCGGTCTACTTCCCGATGCTTTGCAAAACTCAGTAGCGGACAAATTAATGACGTCAGGACAAGAACAACAGCAGTTCTGCGCATGGCAACCTCTTCTGGGCGTTTCAGGCTGATCGGTTATTGCATATGTTTTCCTGCCCACGGTTGCCACGCCAGATTACCTAAGGCTTCTGACCCACTGACCCACTGATTTCTGCCTTCGCACTTCTGACTTCTAACTTCGTACTTCCTTCTTCCTTCTTACTTCTTACTTCTTACTTCTTACTTCTTACTTCTCTTTTCTCACCTCTGTCTTCGCGCGCCAGCCTAGCTGGACCGAAACCTTTCGCGCTGCTTCCTTCACCATCTCCGCCAGCCGCGGTACGTGCTCCAGCGGGATCTGGTTCACCGTGCCGCTAACTCCCAAACTGGCCTCCAGACGCCCAGTCTCGTTGAACACCGGCGCGGCCAGGCAGCGCACTCCCAGGCTGTTCTCTTCGTTGTCGATCGAGTAGCCGCGCTCCCGCACTTTCTCCAGATCGCGCAGAAACCGGGACATGGTCGTGAGCGTGTGTTGGGTAATCTTTTTCAACCCGCCCCGCTCTTTCACGATTTCGTGTACCTTCTCCTCCGGCACATACGCCGCCAGCGCCTTGCCCACGCTGGTGGTGTGCACCTCCGCCCGTTTCCCCACCCAGGTATCCATCTTGATGAACCCCGGCGAATCCACCTTCGCCACGTACACCGCCTCCGTCCCATCAAGAATCGCCAGGTGCGCCGTCAGGTTGCTGTGCTCCACCAGTTGCCGCATGAACGGCATGGCCACGCTTCGCACATCCAACTCCGACAGCGCACTCCGCCCCAGGCTTAGCACCTTTACGCCCAGCTTGTACGGCCCCGTATCCTCGCGCCTCAGATACCCGTGCTTCTCCAGCGCTCGCAGCATGTAACTGGCTGTGCTCTTAGGGATGCCCAGCTTGCGGCTGATCTCCGCATTCGTCATGCCTCCGCCTCGCTGCGACACCGCTTCCAGGATCGCCAGTGTTCTCTCCACGGCGGTTGCCGGGTTCTCCTCCTGCTTGCGCGCCCCGCTTTTCATGGCATTCCTCCACTGTTGAATAACTCAACAGTTTAAACTTCAGCGTACACTACAGTGAATTAGTGTTCAACGTATTGAACACACCCCTTGACCCTCGATTTTCCCTGCTCTATCGTCGCTTTTCATCAGGCTGAATGGATGTTCAGCATATTGAACACCGTTACGGACCTGATGGGCCCCGGGAAGCTTATCGGTGGTTACGAGTTCCGGCTTCTACTCGACCCGATCAGCACAATGACGACGAGAGGAGATCTTTTTTCCATGCCCACCAACGGACACGCTCCCGAATTCACTCAACCATGGACTACCGACTCGCGCTGGAAAGGAATCGAGCGCCCTTATACGGCCGACGAAGTTCAGCGCCTGCGCGGCTCCCTGCACATCGAACACACCCTCGCCCGGCTGGGCGCCGAGCGCCTGTGGGAGCTGCTCCACTCCCAGCCGTATATCGCCGCTCTTGGCGCGCTCACCGGCAATCAGGCCATTCAGATGGTTAGCGCCGGACTACAGGCCATCTACGTCAGCGGCTGGCAGGTTGCAGCCGACGCCAACCTCTCCGGCCAGATGTATCCCGACCAGAGCCTGTATCCCGCGGACAGCGTCCCCGCCCTCGTACGCCGCATCAACAGCGCCTTCCAGCGTGCCGACCAGATCCATCACGCCGAAGGCAAGAACGGAACCTACTGGTTTGCTCCTCTGATCGCCGACGCCGAGGCCGGCTTTGGTGGCAACCTCAACGCCTTCGAATTAATGAAGGCCATGATCGAGGCCGGTGCCGCCTGCGTTCACTTCGAAGACCAGCTCTCTTCGGTGAAGAAGTGCGGCCACCTCGGAGGCAAGGTGCTGGTCCCGACTTCGGAAGCGATTCAGAAGCTCGTCGCCGCTCGTCTTGCTGCCGACGTTATGGGAGTCCCCACGCTCATCTTGGCTCGCACCGATGCCCACAGCGCCCGCCTGCTCACCACCGACATCGATCCCATCGACCGCCAGTTCATCACCGGTGAGCGCACCGTTGAGGGCTTTTTCCGTCTGCACGACGACGGTCTGCAATGCGCCATCGCCCGCGGTCTCGCTTACGCGCCCTACGCCGACCTGGTCTGGTGCGAAACCTCCGAGCCCGATCTTGAGGAAGCCCGGGAATTCGCCGAAGCGATTCACGCCCGTTTCCCCGGCAAGCTGCTGGCGTACAACTGCTCGCCGTCGTTCAACTGGAAGAAGAAGCTCGACGACGCCACCATCGCCCGTTTCCAGCGCGAACTCGGCGAAATGGGATACAAATTCCAGTTTGTGACGCTCGCCGGATTCCACGCGCTCAACCTCAGCATGTTCGAGCTGGCTCGCGCCTACCGCCAGACCGGTATGACTGCCTACTCCCGTCTGCAGGAAAAGGAATTCAGCCGCGAGTACAGCCACGGATACGCAGCTGTGAAACACCAGCACTTTGTCGGCACCGGCTACTTCGACATGGTGGCGAATGCCATTACCGCCGGCGCCTCTTCCACTACCGCCCTGCATGGCTCGACCGAAGAGGCGCAGTTTGCCGAGGTCAAGAAGCCTCCGCTGCACATCCCCATTGGCGAAGACTCGGCCTGCCGCCCAATCCTGGGCGAATGTCCGCTGATTGCGCCTCCCGATGCTCCTCGCAGCGAAATCGATCCTCCCGGCGCCGACTGAACAACCGACGAACCCTGAGCTGCCCCACTCTAGCCTGCTTTTGGCTACGGTGGGGTAGTTCACGAACCACCCGGGAACGAACCACGTGGAAGGAACCACGTGGGAACGGACGTCCTCGTCCGTTCAGGTCGAGGCGCGGCCTCGACTCATTTGCCCCTCGATGATTCAAACATCGCCTCGCAATCTCCCCGTCGTTTCCACTCTCGCCCCACCTCCGGCCATACACCCTGCACCGGCTTCCACCTCAGCACCTCTCTGGCCTTTTGATTGGAACAGCGAAACGATGACGGCCTTGGCTTGCTCAAATCCACCCGCGGCCGCGGTCCTCCCACTAACTCCGCTAAATGCTCGATGTACTCCCGATACCGGATCGGCTCATCGCAGATATTGAACGTCGAACCTGCCGGCGCGCGCTCCAGCGCCATCACATATGCGGCCGCTGCATCCTCGACGTGCACCGGTGAAATCCAGTTCGCCCCATCACCGGCAATTATTTTTTTTCCCTCTCGCAACTGCTCAATCTGCCGCTCCTGACCCGTGCCCGGACCAACGAAATATCCTTCCCGCAGCACCACCCATCGCACCTCTCTCTGCTGATGCCGGAACAGCCGCATCATCGACTCCACGATCGCTACCGCCTGGCAGACGTGCGCGCGTTCGGGAGTTTTGTCCAGCGGAGCCGATTCATCCAGCCAGGCCTCACCTCCGTCGCGATACCCCATCACCACGCTCTGCGCCAGGAAACAATTCACTCCTGCTTCCAGCGCGGCTCGCTGCAGCCGCCCAGTCCCACGTGTGCGAATCTGCGTATTCCGATCCCATGCCCCCGAGGCCTTTGCATCCTCAGGTATCGCCGTCGCCGCGTGGATCACCGCATCGCAGCCCTCCAGCAGCGACACCATCCGCGCCTCAACTCCCGACTCCAACAGATCACATCGAACCGTCTCCAGCCGCGAACCTGCCTCCCATCCTGGCATCGCTTTCCAGAGCCGTTCTGCCTTCTCAACATCACGCACCAGACATCGCACCGCGTGTCCCGCCGCCAGCAGTTGCGGGACCAGCGCTCGCCCCAGCACCCCCGTCGCTCCCGCCAGCGCAACCTTCACGGCTGAGACGCTCCCGTGCCAGTCGCCGGAGTCGGCAACATCAACTCGCGCTCAAACTGAGCCAGAATGCGGTGAAACAGATGCACCCGCGCCTCTGCTCCCGCGATGGAATGTGTCTTGTTGGGATAAACCTGCAGATCGTACGCCACGCCGGCTTTGACAAACGCCTGGATCATCTGCACGCTGTTTTGAAAATGCACGTTATCGTCGCTGGTCCCGTGGACCAGCAGCAGATGTCCCTTGAGATTGGCGGCGCCGGTTGTCGGCGAGCTGGCCTTGTAGCCTGCTTCGTTCTCACCCGGCACACCCATGTAGCGCTCGGTATAAATCGAATCGTACAACTTCCAGTCGGTAACCGGCGCTACTGCCACCCCTGCCTTGAAGCGGTCAGAATGCGTCATAGCGTACAGCGTCATGTACCCACCGTAGCTCCAGCCCCAAAATCCTACCCGGCTGGAATCGAGTTGTGGATATCGCTGCAACACTTGATCCAGAGCTGCCAGTTGATCTTGCAATTCCACTTTGCCGAACTCCGACCGCAATGCCGCGGCAAACTCTCTGCCGCGTGCTGACATGCCGCGATTGTCTACGCATAAAACGGCAAATCCTCCCTGCGCCATAACCTGGTCGAAGAGCGCCGTGGCGCCGGCCCAATCGTCATCTACCCGCTGCACCCCCGGCCCACCGTAAGGGTTGAGAATCAGCGGAACCTTCCCCGAGCTCTGCCGAGGCAATAGCAATTCGCCATAAAGCCTCGTCTTTCCATCCGCCGCCTTGAATTCCAGAAACTCAGGCGTAACCACTGAATATTGCTCCAGGCTGCGCGATTCCCAGAACCCCTGGCAGGAATCAGCGGCTTCTGGCCCCGCTGCCGTACGGCACAATGCAAACCGCGGCGGCGTCATCAACGCTGTGAAGCGGTCGATGTATTGGCCGCCATCATCGGAGAACAGCGTCTGGTGCGTGCCCTTTTCCTGCGTGATCCGCCGAAAATCGCTGCCATCCAGCTTGACCGAATACAGCTGCCGCTGCTTGGCATCCTCGGCATTGGCCGTAAAAAACACCAAGCCTGCCGCCTCATCCACGTGATTCACTTTGAACACTTCAAACTCGCCACGCGTGAGCTGCGCTACCTGCTTCGCCTCGCCCCCCAGCGGATTCTGCTGATCGAACCCATACAGATACAGTTGCTCATGCCCATCTCGCCAGCTCTTCCATAGAAACCGGTCCCCCGACTTGAGCACGTGAAAGTCGTCGTTCACCTCGATCCATGTCGGGCTGGTCTCGCTGAGCACCTGACGCGTGTGCCCATTGCTCGCGTCGGCAAAATACAGCTCGATCCGGTTCTGCAGCCGATTGAGCACCTCGAAATACAGCACCCCTTCGCGCACCCACCCAAATCTTGGTATATAGAGGTTCTTATATTCCTCGCCGAAATCGATCCAGCGCACCTTGCCGCCATTCCCATTCACCACTCCCAGTCGTACTTCGGGATTGGGGTCGCCCGCCTTGGGATACTTCTGCTCCTCCACGCGCGGATGCAGCGGGAGCCAGTCCGTGATCGGATACGTGGGGACCGGCTTTTCATTCATCTGCAGAAATACGATCTGCCTGCTCTCTGGCGACCAGAAGTAGTTGCTGCGCACGTCCAGTTCTTCCGCATACACCCAGTCCACTTCTCCATTCAGGGTGTCGTCACTATCCGAGTGAGTAAGCTGCCGCTCGCCACCATCAGGCAGCGCGCGTGTCCAAACGTCATGTTTGCGGACATAAGAAACATAGCGGCCATCAGGCGAAAACTTGGGATCGCTACTGGGATCGGGCGAAGAGGTCAATTGCACGCCCGTGCCGCTCTCCAGGCCGTAATACCAGAGCTGCCCATGCGAGTCGAAGAGCAGATGCTTGGAGTCTGGCGCCCAGTGATAGGCCGCCACCGCATATCGCGTGGCCCACTCCTTCTGCCGCTCATCGGCGATTTTGGTTGCCGGCGGCGCCAGCGAAGCAAGTTTGGTTTCTCCCACCAGCACTGCTTTCTGCCCATTCGCCGCGTCCACGTACCACAATTCGCCATGTTCGCCGGAAGCATCCCTTTGCACGAACGAGATCTTCTTGCCATCCGGACTCCATTCCAGCGTCTCCGGAGTTCGTCCCGTGATCCCTCCTTCCGCGAAGATGGCTTCAATTGTGAGTTCGGTCGCGGGACTCTGTGCCCAGGCTTCTTGGCCGGGGACTGCGCATGAGATCAGGCACAACAGGCCTAGCAGAACCAGCGGAGGTTTCATTCAGGCTCCTAGACTTCAGCAAGGGTGAGGGGAAACATAAGAGTCTACACTGCCATATGGCGCGACACTCGGTGACCTGGACACTCCTGTCCGCGTGTTATCAACAAGAAGGTGTGGCTTGGACACGCGTGTGGCCCGGACACTCGTGTCTGCAGCCTTCGACAGCCTCTGACACCGCCTCCTGCTTCCTCCCAGCCCGCCCGAAGTCCACACGACCCGAAGCATCACATTGATCCCAAATCACTTACATGTTGCATGTTCCTGCTGCCCAACCCGAAGCGTTCACCATGCGTGTTACAATCTCCGCACCTGGCCCTCCATGAATTCTGACCTGCAGAATCTGATTGAACTGCAAAAAGTTGACCGGGAAATCGCGCGCCTCACCGCCGAGATTGCCTCGTTGCCTAAGCGCGTAGCGGCCATCGAAGAGAAACTGCGATCCTCTCGCGAGCGCATGGAGGCTGCTAAAGGAGTTCTCAAGGCCGACGAGCAAGCCCGCCGCAAATACGAAGGCGAAATTCAATCTCTCCAGCAGAAAATTTCCAAGTATCGCGAGCAGCAGCTCGCCGTGAAGACCAACCAGGAATATAAAGCTCTGACCCACGAAGTCGAGTTTTCCGAGCAGCAGATTCGCAACTTCGAAGACAAAATCCTGGAAATCATGCTCGATGCCGAAGACAAAGAGCGCATCGTCAAGCAGACCGAAGGCGAGTTGCGCACCCACACCGCGGCCATCGAAAAGGAAAAAACCGAAGCCCGCGCCCGCACCGCAGAAGACGAAAAGCTGCTGGCCGATTTTAAAGCGCAACGGGAGAGCCTGCGTTCGGCTACCGACTCCGATGCTCTGCGCCACTACGATCGCGTTCTCAAACTCCGCGGTAGTGCCATCGCCGAAGCCATCAATCATCGCTGCTCTGCATGCCAGGTGATGTTGCGGCCCCAGATCTACAACGACGTGCAGAGCAATCAACACTTGCTAACTTGTGATTCCTGTAATCGCATCCTCTTTTATGACCCCTCGCACGAGCCGGAAGCGGTGAGTGAGCAGGGTGCAGTAGCAGAAAAGCCGGTCAGCAACAATCTTCCCGCTCACTAGCTTCGGGGAGGTGGATCATGCGCGCATCTCTGTTTACCCTTACCCTCATCGCCTGCTCCGTCTTCTCCTGGGCCCAACGTGGCGCGCCCCCCAATGTGAGCCGGCCCGCGGAAGTCCGCATTCAGGTCGTCACTGCCAATGATCGTTCCATCGAAAATGCAGTGCAGGTTGAGTTGACCTCTGTCGATGGCGTCCCCATTGATACCGCCAGCACCGGCGGCGAGGGCTTCGCGCTGTTCCATGGTATGAATCCCGGCTCCTACCGCGTGCGGGTCAGCGGCACCGCGATCGAGACCACGACTTCAGATGTCTTCGCGATCATGCCGGGCGAAGGCATGCATCGCGAAGTGGTCCATGTGAATCTTAGAGCTCCGCGGGGTGATCAAAGGGCGCAGGCCAGTCCAACTTCTGGCGGCCCGACCATCTCTGCGGCCGAGTTGAATGTCCCTCCCAAAGCCAGGAACGAAATGGATAAGGGGATGGAGGCCTTCACTAAAGGGGATCTCAACAAAGCGGTTGAGCGCTTCCAAAAAGCTGTCGCCATTTACCCGCAATATTCGCAAGCTTATTACAACCTCGGCGTTACCCTGATGAAGATGGGCGACCCTATCCAGGCGAAAGACGCCTTTCAGAAATCGGTCAGCGTAAATGACCATTTTGCTCCCGGCTATATCAATCTGGCGCGCCTGGCGGTTGCCGACAAGAATTTTCCCGACGCCACGGTGTTGCTCAACAAAGCGCTGGCTATCGCTCCCAACAATCTGGAAGCGTTGTCGTTGTTGGCTAGTGTGCAACTCATGAACCAGGATCTGGATCAAGCCCTCGCTACCGCCCGCAAGGCCCACAGCATCCCGCATCAGGGATATGCCGATGTCCACCTGGTGGCGGCCGACGTGCTCGTGCTTCAGCATCATGAACCGGAAGCGATCGCCGAGTATGAGACTTACCTGCAGGAGTATCCAGACAGCCCGCGCGCTTCCCAGGTGAGGCAAGCTCTGGCGAAAATGCAGGCCCAGGCTCAATAGCCGATCTTGCAGCCGCCCCGCGGGGCGTACCGCAAGCGATAAACGGAACTTCGAACCAAGGCAGCCACTGCGTTGGAGGCACCATGCGACGGCACCTGTTCCTGCTTTCACTTCTGCTCTTAGCCGCTCCTCTGTTCGGCCAGCGCGGTCGGCCCGGATCGCAAGCTGGATCCGACCTGGTCATCCGCATTTCCTCTCAAACTGACAGGCAAGTTTCCGAAGAGCATCTTCGGGTCCAGCTCCTCAATGCCGGCGGCGTACCGATGTCGGAGACCTTCTCCGCTTTTGACGGCACCGCCACCTTTCACGATGTCGGCTCGGGGAATTACAAGATCCGCATCTCGGGCAATTCTATCGACACCGTGACCACAGACCTGTTTAACATTCAAACCGGCGAGGGCGAACACACCGAATATGTGCACGTCGCGGTCAAGACACCGGCAGCCGCCGCCGAGGCTGCGCCCGCTCCCCATCAGCAACCTATCGTCTCCCTGTCTGATCTCAACGCTCCGCCTGCCGCCAAGTCCGAGCTGGATAAGGGTAACGATGCTTTTGCAAAGGAAGATCTGAAGACTGCGTCCATCCGATTTCAGAAGGCGATCGAGATTTATCCCCAGTATGCCCGCGCTTACAACAACCTCGGCGTTGTCGCGATGAAGCAGGCGCAGAAAGACCAGGCCAAATCGAATTTTGAGAAATCCATCAGCCTCGACGAACGCTTCGTGCCGGGATATATCAATCTGGCTCGTCTCGCACTCAACGACCAGAACTCAAGCGACGCTACTGCCCAGCTTAACAAAGCTCTCGCTGTCGATCCCAGCAACGTGGAAGCCCTGGCTTTGTTGGCGCGTGCGCTTTATATGGGCAAAAACTATGATGAGGCCTTGGCGACCGCGCGACGAGTGCACCTCATGCCTCACGAACGCTATTCCGAAGTGCACTTGATTGCCGGCAATATACTCATGGCCCAGCGTGAGCCGAAAGAAGCGGCAGTGGAGTTTGAAATATACCTGAAAGAAAGCCCCGACAGTCCACGCGCCCCCGCAGTGCGGCAACTATTGGCCAAGCTGCAGGCACAAGCGCAGTAGCGGCCGAAATTCCGATCGTAACCGTGAGCCAGCGCGCGGCCTCCCGGCTGCGCCAGGGTCACGTCTGGGTGTACCGCTCCGACCTGCCCTCCCGGCTTGAATTTCCTCCCGGCTCGCTTGTCGAGGTAGCGGACCCGACTGGCAACGTCATCGGCTCCGCCTTCTACAGCAGTTCCTCTCAGATTGCCTTACGCATGATCTGGACTGGATCCCGGCCGCACCCGGATGTCCCGACTTTAGTCAAGGAGCGCGTCAAAGCGGCAGTGCGCCTGCGCCGCCGGCTTGTCGAGAACTCCGATGCTTACCGGCTGATCTACGGCGAGGCCGATCAACTGCCCGGAATCATTGCCGACCGCTACAACGATATTCTCGCCCTGCAATTCCTCACCCAGGCAACAGATCGTGACACGATACAAGAAGCGCTGATCGCCACTCTGCTCGACGAACTCAAACCCGCTGCCATTCTCGAGCGTGTGGACGATCGCATCCGTGAGCTCGAACAATTGCCTCCGCGACAGACCGGCCTGCTTCTCGGCGACAAAACCTCGACCATCATCCGCATGAACGGTGTCCAGTTTCATTACGACGGCATGCAGGGTCAGAAAACCGGCGCCTTCCTCGACCAGCGCGAGAACTACGCTGCCGCCGCGCAGTACGCTTTCGGCGACGCCCTGGACGTGTTCACCCATCAGGGCGGATTTGCGCTCCACCTTGCGTCGCACTGCGCCAGAGTCACTGCGGTGGACAGCTCCCGCCCCGCCCTGGAGGCCGCCGAACGCAACGAGCAGTTGAACCGCTCAAAAAATGATCGCCCGGAGATCGAGTGGATCGAAGCCAACGCCTTCGACCTCCTCAAGGATTACGCCGCCGCCCGCACACCATACGACACCATCATTCTGGATCCGCCAGCGTTCGCCAAGACGCGACGTGACCTGCCCAATGCTCTGCGCGGCTATAAGGAATTGAATCTTCGCGCCATGAAGATGCTGCGCCCGGGAGGAATTCTGCTCACCTGCACCTGTTCTCACCACGTGGGAGAGTACGACTTCGTGGAAATGCTGCGCTCAGCCGCAGCCGACGCTCGCCGCTCTCCCCGCGTCCTGGAAAAACGCAACCAGGCCCGGGATCACCCGATCCTGTTGCAGGTTCCCGAAACCAACTATCTGAAGTGTCTGATCCTTCAATTTGCAAGCTAACCCGGGTCAGAGGACGGTGTCATCATCCTGCTCGACTCGCCTTATCATCCCTGCCGCGCCGCCCGCTTCTTTGCCGGCCCCGGATTCCGCTCCCATATGATTCGCAGTCCCTCGAGTGTGAGCAGATCGTCCACATGTTTGATGAAACGCGAATGGTCTCCGATCAGGGGAGCCAGTCCCCCGGTGGCCACCACCTTGGTTTCCGGTCCCAGTTCCGCCAGCACGCGCTCCAGGATTCCGTCCACCAGGCCGAGATAGCCATAGAACAACCCCGACTGCATGGCGCTGACCGTGTTGGTGCCGATTATGCGGTTGGGCCGCCGGATGTCCACCCGCGGCAAGCGCGCCGTGTGCTCGAATAGCGCCTCCGCCGAGATGCCAATCCCCGGAGCGATTATGCCGCCCAGGTATTCTCCCTTTGCCGAGACCGCGTCGAAGGTCGTCGCCGTGCCGAAATCCACTGCCACGCACGGACCGCCGAACTTCTCGTACGCAGCCACGCTGTTGACCACGCGATCGGCGCCCACCTCCTGCGGGTTGTCCATCAGCAGCGGCATGCCGGTCTTCACTCCCGGCTCTACGAATAGCGGCTGCACGTGAAAGTACTTCTCGCAAACCTCATGCAATGTAGAGTTGAGTGGCGGAACCACCGAGGAGATCACGATCCCGCGCAGCGGTCCCACATCCAGCCCCGCCGTGGCGAACAGATTGCGGAACAGCACCCCGTACTCGTCGACCGTCTGCGTTTTCAGCGTGCCCACGCGCCAGTGCGCCACAATGCGGTCGTAACGTCCGCCCTGCTCGGATTGGTCAAAAACTCCGAGCACCGTGTTGGTGTTGCCGACATCCAGGACAAGAAGCATGAGAAATCAATTACCGGGAATCGCGCGTACTCCACCCGACAAAACCGTGCGCGTGCCACCTGGCGTCTCCACGCGTAGAAAACCGCGATCGTCGAGTCCGGCGGTTACACCTTCGTAGCCGCCATTCTCCTCTACATACACGCGCTTCCCGCGTGCATAGCTGGAATGTTGCTCGAAGCGCCGCAAAATCGAATCGCGTACCGCCCCTCGATCACTCTGAATCAGCCTGCTGTATTCCCGGTGCAGCGATTTTAGCAAAGCCGCTGTAAGCTCCACCCGCGACCAGCTTCGCCCAGTCTCGATTCGCAACGACGTCGCGATATCCTGCAACTCTGATGGAAACTGCTGCTGGTTGACGTTGATCCCGATTCCAACTACGGCATACTGCACACGGGTGACCTCGGCGTTCAGCTCGATCAGGATGCCGCAAAACTTCTTGCCGCCCAGCAGTAGATCGTTCGGCCAGCGCAGGTCCGCTCTCACCTTCGCCACTTCCTCCACTGCGGCTGCCACCGCCAGACCTAAAGCTAGGGAGAGCGCCAGGACGTCTGCCGGAGCCAGCGCTGGACGCAGAATCGCGGAAAGATAAATTCCACTCGATGGCGGCGATTCCCACGAGTGGCCGCTGCGTCCCCGGCCCATCGTCTGATGTTCGGCCACAAATGCAGTTCCCTCGGGTGCGCCTTCCCCCGCCGCGCGCATTGCCGCGACATTAGTCGACCCGATCCGGTACACATGCAGCAGATGATCAGCAAAAATCGTACCCCGCACCATCGGCGCCAGAATCTCAGGCAGTGGCAGATCGGGAACCTTCTTCAATTGATAACCGGCTGCCGGATGCCCCTCGATTTCCACTCCCAGCATGCGCAGCTGCTGGATCAACCGCCACACTTCCGAGCGGCTGGTTCCGATCTCCTGCGCCAGCTTGGTTCCGCTGATCACAAGCGTGGGGTAGCCGCTCAATACCGTGATGATCTTTCCCAGGCGGCAGTCGGTGAGTGGCGAATCGCTCTCCCCAGACCCGAGTTGTGGTATGCCTCGTTTCGCAGATGGATTGCGGGAACTGCGGCGCTTTGTCGCTGACTTGGTGATTTGCCGATTATCGACATTCCCCGCCCATTCGCGCAATCTGGTAGTGCGTTAGTTTGCAACTTACACTTTCCACCTCACGCGTTGCCCTCCGATTCCGCAATATGGCAATTCATCACCCTTATTGCTCCCTCTCGCACCCAATTGTGATAAAACTCCGTCTATTCTGAGAGCTTCCTCATGAAACCCAGCTTGTTCGGCACGATAATCCTTCTCGCGTTGAGCGTGCCTGCTCTCGCATTCCAGGCGGGAACCCAGGCGTCATCTGCGCCGCCCTGTTCCGGCACCGAGTGGCGGCAATTCGACTTCTGGATCGGAGAATGGAATCTCACCTGGCCTTCCCCTGACGGCAAGGGCGCCGAAAATGGCACCAACACCATCACTCGCGTGCTTGGAGACTGTGTAATCCTGGAGAATTTCACAGGCGGCGGTTCCAATCCAATGCGGGGAATGAGCTTCTCCACTTTCAGTCCCAAACAACAGAAGTGGCAGCAGATCTGGGTCGACGATCAGGGCAGCTACCTCGATTTTGTTGGCGAAATGAAGGGCAGCAAGATGATCCTGAGCCGCCAGACCACCGGCAAGAACGGCGAAAAAATTCTGCAGCGCATGGTCTGGACCAACATTACCCCCAACTCACTCGACTGGAGCTGGGAAATGTCGTCGGATCGGGGAAAGAACTGGAAAGTCCTGTGGCCGATCCACTACCAGCGAAAATAATCCGCTCAACCTTCGCTTTGACGGAGGTTCCCCCCCGCTACACCGGCTGCACCCGCAGATTCATGTCCACCGCCTGCGGAGAGTGGGTCAGAGCACCCACAGAAATGAAGTCGATTCCGGTCTCGGCGTAGGCGCGAACATTTTCCAGCGTGATCCCACCCGAGCACTCCAGCGGCAAACGCCGGGAATGATGCGAGACCCGGTCCACCGTCAACCGCACCTCCTCCGGCGGCATGTTGTCGAGCAGGATAGCCTCGGCGCCGTGCTGCAATGCCTGCTCCAGCTCCGACAAATTCCTTACCTCAATCTCGATCACCTGGACCCCTCGCCGATTACGTCGCGCCCGCTCCAGCGCCGGCACAATGCCGCCTGCCAGCGCAATGTGATTGTTCTTGATCAGGATCCCATCCGAAAGATCCAGACGGTGATTCTGCCCGCCTCCGCAGCGCACAGCATACTTATCCAGCACTCGCAGCCCCATCACCGTCTTGCGCGTATCCAGGATCTTGGCTTTCGTCCCGCTGACCGCGTCCACAAAATGACGCGTCATGCTAGCGATGCCGCTCAACCGCTGCAGCAGATTCAGAATCACGCGCTCGCAGGAGAGAATCACGCGCGCATTGTGGCGAATGGTAGCTACTACCTGCCCTTTGTGCAGACGCACCCCGTCGAAGACCTCCGGATGGCTGATGACCTCCGCATGCCCCACTACGTTGTGATCGAGATTGGCGTAGACATCAAGAATGCGCGAGACCGCGCCCAGGCCCGCCAGCACGCAATCCTGCCGGACCATGATCCGCCCTAGCCCCAACTGCTGCGGCTCGATGGAGACGGCAGTGGTCGCATCCTGCGTCGCCTTGTCCTCCAGCAACGCATTCTCCAGAATCGCCGTGATGCGCCGGCTCGTCCAATCCATACAAATTCGTGCAGCACAGGGAATCCTGCCTGTCCAGTTGCGACAACTCCCACTACTCACGTGGGAACGGAGGTCCTCGTCCGTTCAGGGCGAGCGTTGCTCGCCAGCTACTTCTTCAACAAAACCCTTTGGGTGGCCCACCCTTTCGCCCGTTTTTGGCGAAGGGTGGGAAACAAGCTGGGTGCCCCACCCTGAGCGAAGGGTGGGATTCAGTTATGCCGCAGAGCCCTCCTTACCCAATTCACGCAGAGCTGATCTTATTTTCTCCCTCAGCACCCTCAACTCCTCCGCCCTGCTCCTCAGCCCTTCGACCACCTTCGCCGGAGCCTTCGCCAGGAACGCCTCATTCGCAAGCTGCCGCTCCGCGTTGGCCAGCTCCTTTTCTGTCTTCTCCAACTCCTTGCTCAGACGATCCCGCTCAGCCGCAACATCAATCTTCTTCTCGTACACCACCCTGACGTCAAACCGCGCCGTGCTCCGCGCCCCCGCCTGTTTGGCCAGCGAATGATCGACAAAGCGAATTCCTTCGACGCCAGCAAGGCGTTCGACTGCTCCGGTATTTGCCTCCACCAGCGCGCGAACCTCCGCGCCCGCATGCACCTCGATGGGAATCTTTGTCTTCTGCTCGATCTTAAGCTCGGCCCGCAGATTGCGCACACTCACGATCAGGTCCTGCAGGATCGCCATTTCCGTCTCGGCGGCTTCATCCATCTGCGCCGCATCCGCCTCCGGATACGCCGCCAGCGCAATCGACTTCACCGACGGCTTGCCACCATACAGCGCATGCCAGATTTCCTCTGTAATAAACGGCATGAACGGCGCCAGCAGCCGCAGCGCGCTCTCCAGCACAACAATAAAGTTGCTGCACGCCTGGCGCGCCGTCGCCTGGTCCTCCGAATTCAGCCGCGGCTTGATCAGCTCCAGGTACCAGTCGCAGAACTCGCCCCAGAAGAAGCTGTAGATTCCATTCGCAGCCTCGTGAAACCGGTACGCCGCCAGCGCCTCGTTCATCTCTCCCGCCACATGGTTCAGCCGGGACAAAATCCAGCGATCTTCCAGCGTGTTGGCGCGAAAACTCGCAAGCCCGCCCTCCGCCGCGGATGTGCTCCACGCCACAATCCCCAGCTTGTCCATGTTCATGAACATGAATCGCGCCGCATTCCAGATCTTGTTGGCAAACGCGCGATAGCCCTCGGTGCGGTCGGGATTGAACGCAATATCCGTTCCCGGCGAAGCCATCGCCGCCAGCGTGAAGCGCGTCGCATCCGTTCCGTACTTCTCGATCACGTGGATCGGATCAAGCACGTTCCCCTTGGTCTTCGACATCTTCTGCCGCTCGGCATCCCGCACCAGCGCGTGAATATACACCTCGCGGAACGGCGCCGACTCCCGCAGCGCCAGATCTTCCTCGCTCAGCCCCTCTCCGTCCCGCGGCAGCTCGATCGGCCGATGCGGCGGCATCATGAAGTGGCATCCCATCATGATCATGCGCGCCACCCAGAAGAACAGAATGTCGAATCCCGTGATCAGCAACGACGTCGGGTAAAAGACCTCCAGGTCGCCCGTCGCCTTCGGCCATCCCAGCGTGGTGAAGGGCAGCAGCGCCGACGAAAACCACGTATCCAGCACATCCGAATCCTGCTTCA
>Ga0187776_10000422_pt1 | contig 20438 bp, 18 predicted proteins | sample 0216_BV02_MP12_2_FD_132426 | JGI IMG/M metagenome (GOLD analysis project Ga0187776, IMG submission 132426) | Tropical peat soil microbial communities from peatlands in Department of Meta, Colombia - 0216_BV02_MP12_20_MG | ecosystem: Environmental > Terrestrial > Soil > Wetlands > Peat | place...
CGCGATGCGCTTGTGGTCGGTGGTCAGCAGCCACGACTTGATGCCGTAGTCGGCGTTCAAGTAGTGCTCGCGCGGCAGTGCGTGGTGGGTCTCGGCAGTCGCCATGCTCATTGTCCCTTGGCCCCGGCCGCCGCCGGTGCGGGCTGGCCCGGGGGTTGCTTCAGCGATTTGATGTACTCCACCAGTTGCAGCAGTCCTTCTTCGCTCACCTGGGTGGAGAAGTTGGGCATGATGGCGGGGAAGCCCGCCACGCGGGTGGCGTCGGGATTGGTGACGCAGGTGCGCAGGTAGTTCTCATCCGCCACCAGAGCGCGCCCGTCGGCCATCTTCACGGTCTGGCCGAACAGGCCTACCAGGCTGGGCCCGCGTCCGCTGGCGTCGGCCTTGTGGCAGGTGGCGCAGCCCAGTTGCTGGAAGAGCCGCTCGCCCGAGGCCGACAGCGAGCCGCCCGGCCCGCCGCCCAGCCACTGCTCGTAGGCCGCCGGCTCCATCACCACCACCTGCCCGGTCATGCGGGAGTGCTGCGTGCCGCAGTACTCGGCGCAGAACAGATGATACGTCCCCACCCGCGTGGGCCGGAACCAGAAGTGGCGGTAGCGGCCCGGCAGCACGTCCTGCTTGATGCGGAACTCGGGAATGAAGAAGCTGTGGATCACGTCCTGGGAGACGGTGATGAGCTCGATGTCGCGGTTCACGGGCACGTGCAGCTCGTTGATCTCCCGCGTCCCGTCCATGTGCTGCACCTTCCACATCCACTGCTTGCCCACCACGTAGATCTTCAGCGAGTCGCGCGGCGGCCGGTTCTCCGCGAAGAACAGGCTCGCTCCCCACACGAACATCACCATGGTCAGGCCCAGGGGGAGCAGCGTCCAAGCCAGCTCCAGCGGCAGCGCTCCTTCCACCTCGTGCGCGTGGGGATGGCGCGAGCGCCGGTAGCGGATAGCAAAGTAGAAGATGGTGAGGAAGATCCCGGCGGAGAAGAATGCCGCCACCGTCACCAGGAAGAAGTAAAGCTGGTCCACCTGGGCGGCCAGGCTGGAAGCCTCCTGCGGGAAGAGCGGCAGGGTCTGCCACATGGCTAGCGGCCTCCTTCCCGCGGCGCGGAAGACATCGCCGCGCGCTTGTGTTCGGCGCGGACCATCAGCCCGATGAAGGTCCCCAGCAGCAGCAGCGTCAGCAGCGCGCCCACCCGCAGCAGCCGCACCACCAGCGCGCCGTAGCGGCCGGTGTTGGGATCGTAGTGATAGCAGTACAGCAGGACCTGGTCCACCAGGGTGCCGATCCTGTGCTGCGAAGACTCGACCAGGGCCAGGCGCACGTCCCGCGCCGGATAGTCCACCCCGTAGAAGTACTGGGCGAACTTGCCCTCCGGGGTCAGCACCATGATGCCGCTGGCGTGCGCGTACTGCCCGGTCTGGGGGATGTAGGCGTAGCCGAAGCCCGCCGCCTTGGCCAGGGCCGTGATCGCGGCCGGGTCGCCGGTGAGGAAGTGCCAGCCTTGCTCCGCTCCGGGGCGCGGGTAACGCGCCAGCACGCGCTGCTTCTCGGCGGCGGCGGTCTGCGGCGTGTCCTGGGGATCGAAGCTCACGGTCACGACCTCGAAGTCGCGCCCCGGCTGGAAATCGAGGACGCGCAGCACGCCCGCCAGTCCGTACAGCACCTGCGGGCAGAGCATGGGGCAGCGGTAGTAGGCCAGGGTGAGGATCACCGGGCGCTTGCCGAAGTACTGCCTCAGGGTGACGGCGCGGCCGGCCTCATCGCGGAAAGCGAGGTCGAGTGGCACTTGCTGGTTGAGCCGCTGCTCGAAGGTGATCTGCTGCAGGACGTTGGCCTTGGGCGCCGGGGCCGCCGCCTGCGGCTGGTAGAAGCTCTGCCCCGAGGCCGGGAGCGCGGCGGCCACCGCCAGCGCTGCCGCCAAACAGATGCGCGACCTCTGCCCGCCGGACTTCATGGCTTTCCCTCCGGCTGGGGCTGTCCCGCGGGCGGCGCCGGCCGCGTGGGCAGCCCGCGCTCGATCACCATCTCCATGGCCTGCTCGATGGGGATGTGCACGATGCCCACGTTCTGGTCCACCCAGCCGTAGCTGTTCAGCAGATAGCGCTCCCGCTGCTGCATGGTCTCGAGGTCCACGGAGTCGGTGATGAACGGACGGTAACGGTTGTCGGCCGCCCCGGGCACCGGCGGAGGCGGCTGCAGTTGGGGAGCGGGGAAATCCTGCCGGGCGCGCCCCTGACGAAACATGGGGCTGACCTCGGGTTCACGCCGCTCGGCTTGCTGCGAGAAGACGTGGAACAGCCCCCACAGCACCACCGTGACCAGCAGCACGGCCACCGCCAGGCAGAGGCAGAACGTCACCACGCCGCGAATGTGGACGTCGCGCACTTCGTGCTTGGGCTGCGAGTTGTTCTCAGTCGGCTGCATGGTCACTCGTTGCCAGGGTCAGCTCCGGGTCGTGGAGGGGCAGCACCGGCCGCTGTTTCAGTTCGCGCAGGAACGCCGCCATCCAGATCCCGCCCAGAGCGATGGGCGCCGCCAGGTCCATCCAGCTCGGCCGCAGGTGGGCGTGGTTGGCGGCAAAATTGGGCTCGATCAGCCAGAACAGGTCCACGGCGCGCATGACCAGGATGATCCCCGCCAGCAGCGCCAGCCGCCGCGCGGCACGCTTCAGGTTGCGCGACAACAGCAGCGCGAAGGGCAGCGCGAAGTGGAAGATCACCAGCAGCAGACCCACCGCCTCCCAGCCCCCGCTCCAGCGGTTCAGGTACCACGAGGTCTCCTCCGGCAGGTTGCCCGACCAGATGATCAGCAACTGCGAAAAAGAGAAATACGCCCACAGGATCACGAAGGTGAGCACCAGCTTGCCCAGGTCGTGGAAGACCTCCGGGTGGACCGCCTGCTTCAGGGGCTGGAAGCGCGCCAGCAGCGCTACCATGCCCACCGCCAGGCACAACGCCGACAGGCACTGCCCCGCCATGAACAGCATGCCGTAGATGGTGGAAGACCAGTGCGGGTCGAGCGACATCACCCAGTCGATGGAAGCCAGGGTGACGGTGGCGGCGTAGAGCAGCAGCCCGGCGGCGCTCCCGCCGCGCAGGCGGAGTCGCAGGTCGCGCTCCGGCTCCTGGTCCTGCTGCCCCGACCACCGGCTCAGCAGCCACGCCAGCGTCCCCCACACCACAAAGTAGAAGATGGCCCGCGCCACGAACATTTTGGGGTTCATGTACGCGGCTTTGTGCAGCAGGATGGGATCGTCGCCCGGGTTCACCCACGGGTAGAGCTTGCCCATCCCCAGCAGCACGGGGAGGAACAGCAGCGCCATCAGTTTGAGGTTGCGGCTGCCCGCCTCCAGGGTGCGGCGGATGGCCAGCCCCCAGCGCCCGCCCGACAGGTGCTGCAGCATCAGGATGGCCAGGCAGCCCAGCGTCACTCCCACCCACAGCATGTAGCCCACGAGATACGAGCGGAAGAACTGCTCGCGGTCCAGCACCGCGCCCACGATCAAGGCGAGCACTCCCAGGGCACCGATCACCAGGGAGCGCCTCTGGATTCGGTCCAGCGTCTCCTGGGCGGCGGGCTCGGCGGGCGGGATGGGCAGGGCGCCGCTCATTGCGGTTCCACTCCTTCTGGCGAAGGCGCCGGCATGGGCTGCCCCAGCTTGGGCCGCGCGCTGGCCGGGACGTCGCTCAGCGGAGCGTGTCGCGCCAACTGCAGCGCCCGGATGTAGGCGATGATGGCCCAGCGGTCCCGCACCGGCACTTGCTCCCTGTAGTCGGGCATGGCCCCGAAGCCGTTGGTGATCACATCGAAGAAGTGCCCCACCGGCGCGTTCATCAGCCGCGGGATGGTGTAGTCGGGAGGATGGCGAAGGCCGCGCTGCACGATCATGCCATTGCCGTCTCCCAGCTCGGAGTGGCAGGGCGAGCAGTAGATCTGGTAGCGCTCGCGCCCGCGCTGCATGACCTCGCGGGTGACGGGGAAGGGAAAGAGGTCGCCGTCCTTGCCGCCGATCTTGCCGGTGGAGAGGTAGGCGTCCTCCTGCAGTTCGCCGCGCGCCACTGTGCCCTCCACCCGCGGACGCGCCGAACGCGTGTCGGCGTAGAACGTGCTCTCCCGCAGAGGGATCATATGCGGCTGGTTCTGCATGTCCTGGCGGCAGCCCGCCACCAGGCCCAGCAGCAGGCCCGCTCCCAGCCACGCCATGGCGCTCACCTTAATGCGGCACCTCCAGCACCTGCCTGGGCTTCAGGCCCTCCAGGAACTTCTGAGTGGCGGCGCGGTCGAACTGGGGATCGCGCGCCTCGATGCACAGGAAGAAGCGGTCGCGGGTGGCGAAGGCGAAGCGTTCCACGTTGAAGACGGGATGGTAGGGCTCGGGCAGCCCGTTCAGCGCCAGCATGCCCAGCACCGTGAACAGGGCCGCTCCCAGGATGGTCATCTCGAAGGTCACGACGATGAACGCCGGCCAGGAATTCAGCGGCCGCCCTCCGATGTTGAGCGGGTAGTTGATCACCGAGATCCAGTACTGCATCAGGTAGCCCAGGCTGCCGCCCAGGATGCCTCCGATCAGCACCACCATGGGCACGCTGCTCTTCTCGAAGCCCAGCGCCTCCGCCAGTTCCTCGATGGGGAAGGGGCTGTAGCCGTCCATGCGGCGATAGCCGGCCGTGCGCGCCTGATGCGCCGCTGCGACCAGCGCGGTGGGCGAGTCGAACTCCGCCAGCAGTCCGTAGATGGGCGGGCGTTTCAATCCCCTGCCTCCACTTTGGCTTCCGGCAGCAGCGTCCGCATCTCGAAGATGGAGATCATGGGCAAGAAGCGGATGAACAGGTACATGCAGGCCACGAACAACCCGATGGTCCCGAAGAAGGTGGCGAGATCCCAGATGGTCGGGTAGTACATGCCCCAGGAGGACGGGAGGTAGTCGCGGTGCAGGCTGATGACCACGATCACGAAGCGCTCCAGCCACATCCCCAGCAGCACCACCAGCGAGACCAGGAAGAGCAGCAGCGGCCGGGTGCGCACCTTCTTCACCCACAGCGCCTGCGGGATCACGATGTTGCACGCGATCAGCAGCCAGTACAGCACCCGGTAGGGCCCCAGCGCCCGGTTCACGGTCATATAAAGGTCGTAGGGATTGCCGCTGTACCAGGCCATGAAGGCTTCCACTGCGTAGCCGTAGGCCACGATCAGCCCGGTGGCCAGCATCACCTTGGCCGAGTTCTCCAGGTGGCGCATGGTGATCAGCCCTTCCAGCCCGTACACCTTGCGGATGGGGATGGCCAACACCAGCACCATGGCGAAGCCGGAGTAGATGGCTCCGGCCACGAAGTAGGGCGGGAAGATGGTGGTGTGCCAGCCCGGCAGGATGGCCACCGCGAAGTCGAAGCTGACCACGGTGTGCACCGAGATCACCAGCGGCGTGGCCAGCCCGGCCAGCAGCAGGTAGGCGTCGTCGTAGCGCTTCCAGTGGCGCGCCGAGCCCCGCCAGCCCATGGCCAGGAAGCCGTACACCATCCGCGCCCAGCGGTTCTGGGAGCGGTCGCGCAGCGTGGCCAGGTCGGGGATCAGGCCCACGAACCAGAACATCAGCGAGACCGTGAAATACGTCGAGACCGCGAACACGTCCCACACCAGCGGGCTGCGGAAGTTCGGCCATACTCCCATGCTGCTGGGATAAGGGAAGAGCCAGTAGAACAGCCACGGGCGCCCCAGGTGGAGCAGCGGGAAGAGGCCGGCGCAGGCCACCGCGAACAAGGTCATGGCCTCAGCGAAGCGGTTGATGGAGTTGCGCCAGCTCTGCCGCAGCAGCAGCAGGATGGCGGAGATGAGCGTGCCCGCGTGCCCGATGCCGATCCACCACACGAAGTTGACGATGGCGAAGCCCCACGCCACCGGCACGTCGATGCCCCAGATCCCCACCCCGCGCAGGAAGAGGTAGCCGGTGGCCATCAGCAGCACCATCACCAGCGCGAAGCCGATGGCGAAGCCCAGCAGCCACCCCAGCGTGGTCTTGCGGGTCAGCACCAGCGAGCTGATCTGGTCGGTGACCGAGCCGAAGCTGTAGCCCGGCGCGATCACCGGCGCCGCGCCGTTCTCGGCCGTCCCGCTCCCCGCTCCGGGTTGTTTTGGCTCCGCCATGCTCAGCTTGTCTCTTCCTTCTCCAGCTCGGGATTGGGATTGCGCACCAGGGCGGTGTAAGTGGTGCGCGGGCGCGTGTTCAGGTCGGCCAGCAGGCCGTAGTTGCGCGCGTCCGCCTTGCGCTGCACCACCCGGCTGCCCTGGTCGTTGATGTCGCCGAAGACGATGGCTTCGGCGGGGCACGCCTGCTGGCACGCCGTCTGGATCTCGCCGTCCCGGATCTTGCGGTCTTGCTCCTCGGCGTGGATGCGCGCGTGATTGATGCGCTGCACGCAGTAGGTGCACTTCTCCATCACCCCGCGGCTGCGCACGGTGACGTCGGGGTTGTGCAGCAGTTCCAGCGAGGGCGTGGTGTAGTCCGAGTACAGGAAGAAGTTGAAGCGCCGCACCTTGTAGGGACAGTTGTTGGAGCAGTAGCGCGTCCCCACGCAGCGGTTGTAGACCATGTCGTTCAGCCCTTCCGAACTGTGGTTGGTGGCCCCCACCGGGCACACCACCTCGCAGGGCGCGTTTTCGCATTGCATGCAGGGGACGGGCTGGAAGTAGGTGCGCGGCCCGGCGGCGTCGCCCTCGAAGTAGGTGTCCAGGCGGATCCAGTGCATCTCGCGCTCGCGGATCACCTGCTCGCGGCCCACCACCGGGCTGTTGTTCTCCGCCTGGCAGGCCACCACGCAGGCGTTGCAGCCTACGCAGGAATTCAGGTCGATGGACATCCCCCAGGCATAGCCGTCGTACTTCACCGGCTCGTACAGGGTGAAGGCGGCGGGCGGCGTCTCCACCATCTTCTGCGCGAAGTCGGGGTCCTTCTCGTACTCGGCCAGCGTGGCCACGCGTACCTGGTGGCGTCCTTCCATGAGCTGGTGGGTCTGGGTGCAGGCCACCATCTGCTGCTCGCCGGTGCGGACCAGCGTGGCGCCTGGCGCGAAGTGGGGCGCGGCGCTGGTGCGCAGCGCGTAGGCGTTGAAGCCGGCGTTCGACCCGGAGCGGCCCGCCCGCCGCCGCCCGTAGCCGAAGTGCACGGTGACGCAGTCGTCGGGATGCCCCGGCACCACCCACGCCGGGGCGGTCACCTGGCGCCCGCCGTAGCGGATCTCCACCACGTCCTGGGGACGCCGCGCCTCGGGATAGGGATCGATGCCCATCGCCTGCGCGGTGGCCGGGCTCATGAGCGCCACGTTGTCCCAGGTGGTGCGCAGGATGGGCTTGGGCAGTTCCTGCAGCCAGCCGTTGTTGGCGAAGCGCCCATCATAGATGGTGGGATCGGGGCGGAAGACGATCTCGGTGCCGGCGCCGGGTGCGGGGGCGGGCGGCAACGCCGCGTTCTTGAGCGTGACCGGCTTTGCCGGGAAGGCGGTGCCCGCTACGAAGCCGTCGTGCACCGAGCGCCGCCAGAACTCCTCGAAGTCCGCTCCCGGGTGCTGCCCTTGCCAGTGGGCGCGCACCAGTTCATAGCCGCTGCGCCCCGCCTGCCCGGCGAGGGCCGTCACCACCTCGTGCGCGCTCCGGGTCTCGTAGAGCGGCGCGATCAGCGGCTGCACGATCGAGACCGTGCCGTCGTAAGCGCGCAGGTCGCTCCAGGCCTCCAGGGGGTGCGACTCGGGGATGTGCCACTGGCAGAATTCCGTGGTCTCGTCGTCGTAGGGCGAAAGCTGGATGCGCAGTTCCACCTTGTTCATGGCGGCGGCGAAGCCGAGGTCGGCGGGCGCGGTGAAGACCGGGTTGCCGCCCAGGATCAGCAGCAGGTCCACCTTGCCGGCGTTCATCTCGTCCACTAATTCGCGCAGCGAGCCCATCTGGTCTACGGGATTCGCTTCCACCGGGTCGGTGTAGATCACGGTCGCGCCCACGTTGCCCAGGGCGTGATTCAGGCTGTGCGCGAGTTGATGGACCGCCGGCGGCTGCCCCTCGCCCGGAATCACCACGCTGCGCCCGTGGTGCATCTGCAGGTCATTCGCCACCGCCACCAGGAACTTCTCCTGTGCCGCGGGGACCCTAACACCACTATTCCAGTTCGCCCATTGCTGAACCAGCGCGCGCGCGAAGCCCTCGACCTCGCTCGAGCGCATCACCAAGCGATGGTCGGCCTTGGCGCCGGTGTTCGAGGGCGTGCTCTCCACCGCGTACAGGCGGTTCAGCTTGGCGCTCTCCGGCCGGCGCCGCGCCGCGAAATCGCGGGAGTAGCGCACCGAGCCCGGCAGGCCGGTGGCGGAGAGGATGTCGGCGTCGAGCGAGAGGATGACGTCCGCGTTCTCCAGCTTGTACTGCGTGTCCACGCATTCGCCGAAGGCGGCCAGCGCGCCCGCGCGCGCGTTGTCGCGGTTCACGGGCTCGTACCGGTGCCACTTCGCCTGGGGATAGATGGCCAGCAGCGCCTGCAACTGGCCGGCGAGCGTGGGCGAGGTCACCGTCTCGGTGAGGATGCGCAGGCCGGCGCCCTTCAACGCCTTCTGCGTGGCCAGCGGTCCCTGCAGCGCTCCCAGGAGTGTCCCCCAGGAGCGCGGCTCCCCCAGGTAGGTGACGGTCTGGGCGCGGTCAGGATCATAGAGCGAGAGCACCGAGGCCTGGGCGAAGACGTCGCAAGCGCCCAGGCTGGCGGGATGCTCGGGATTCCCTTCCACCTTGGTGGGCCGGCCCTCGTTGCTCTTGACCAGCACCGGGGCCGCGATCCCGCTGAGCGGGATGGCGGTCGCGAAGTAGAGGGGCTTGCCCAGCACCAGGTCTTCGGGCTGGCGCACGTAGGGGACGATGGTCTCCAACGGCTGCCGGGTGCAACCGGCCAGCCCCGCCAGCGCCATGGAGGCGCCCATCAGCTTGAGGAAGCCGCGCCGGGTCACCGGGTCCAGCCACTCCGAGGCTTGGCGCGGAAACTCGCGCTGCATCAGCTCGTCGAAGCCCGCGCTCGCGCTCAGCTCCTCCAGGGTGCGCCAGTACCTGGGCCCCTTGGCCGCTTCCAGCCGCGCCCGCACTTCCGCCAGTTCCAGCCTCTTCTTCTCCGCGCAGGGCGGATCCGCCGGCCGGTCTGGCGACTTCCCGTCTTGGTTCTCTGCTCCCATTCCTTAACTCTCGCCCGCCCGCTAGCGATGGCAGGTGGAACAACTGGTGATGTCGCGCACGCTGCGCACCTGGTACTGCCGCAGCAGCGCCTCCCCCAGCGTTGCCTGGTCGGTGTAACTCTGCCCCGAGACGGTCACCGGATGCTCGCTGCTGGGGAGCTGGTACTCCATGTTGAAGACCTGGTCGCGCGGCCGGATGTACTTCTGCGGGGCGCGGTGGCAATCCAGGCAGAAATCCATCTGCAGCGACTTGGCCTGGTACATCAGCGGCATGCGGTCCACCGGGCCGTGGCAGGAGTCGCAGCCGATGCCCTTGTGGAGGTGGATGCTGTGATCGAAATAGACGAAGTCGGGCAGATCGTTCACCCGGATCCAGTGCAGCGACTGGCCACTGCGGAAGCTGGCCCGCACCGGCTCCAGCATGGCCGCGTTGGTCCAGATCTGGGCGTGGCAGTTCATGCAGGTCTTGGTGGGCGGCAGGCCGGCGTAGCTGGAAGTCTCCACCGAGGTGTGGCAGTAGCGGCAGTCCAGGCCCAGCCCGGCCACGTGGTGCTGGTGGCTGAAGGGGACAGGCTGCTGCCGCGCTTCCATCGCCCCGGTCACGTAGAGGGAGTGCTGGATCTCGCCGATGGAGGCCGCCACCGCCGCCACCACGAAGATCACGCCAAAGATGGAAAAGCGCGAGATGGTGTTGGTGCTGCGATGGAAGATCTGGGCCATGTGAAGTCGGCGATCCGCGAAGGCCGCACCGCGGAGACGGCGCGGCCGGGTGGTACCGCTTCCGCCTATCACTTCTGGGAGTGACGGCTGTCACCAAGGCGCGTGAGGACAGCCGCCTCAAAAAACGCCGAATTATAACAAAAACCTCCGCTCCGCCAAGGGATTGCTTGTCTTCCTCACCCGGGATTTCGTTTTGGCCGGCCGCCGCGCCGTATAATCGCTGCCGTGGCCCGCGGCTGGGAGAGCAAGTCGGTCGAGGAACAGAGGGAAGCGGCCGCCTCGGCGCCGCCGCTGGAGGCGCGGCCGCCCCTCGATCCCCGGCAGGCCGAGCGCCGCCGCCTGCAGCAGGGTCTGGAACTCTCCCGCCGCCGCGTGCTGCAGCAACTGGAGGGCTGCCGCCATCCCCGCCATCGCAGCCTCCTGGAGGCGGCCCTCGCCGATCTCCAGGCCCGGCTGGCGCGCCTTGGGTAGCTCCCTCCCGCTTGCCTGATTCTCCGCGGCCCCCGTAGAATGAAAACGCCGCATCCGCTTGGCTGGGTGCGGCCCCGGCCTGCTGGCGGGCGCTCGTTTCCGGCAGATGCGAGCCTCCTCGAAGGAGAATTCATGAACAAGCGCGTCTTCATCATCCTGGCAGCCGGTTTCCTGCTCGCCGCCAGCCTTCTGGCCGCGGCGCAGGGCGAGAGCGCCACCATTTCGGGCAAGATCACCGACCCGCAGGGCAATCCCGTGGTGGGCGCCACCGTCGCCTTCCAGGGCGCCAACACCGGCGCCAGCTTTTCCGTCAAGACCGACAAGAAAGGCGAGTTCCTGCGCGTGGGGGTGAAGGAAGACGTGTACCGCGTCACCGTCACCAAGGACGGCCAGCAGATCGGTGGCCAAGCCAGCTACCCCGTTTCCTACAGCAGCAATCCCACGCCGCTCACTATCACCACCGGCCCGCCCAGCGGAGCCTCTGCGGCTTCCGCTCCCCTCACGCTGCCGGTGAGTCCGGTGCCCCTGACTCCGGTGCAGCAGAAGGCCCTGGATGAGCTCAACAAGCTGGCAGCCAGCACTCCCAAGAAGGACGACAAGGGCGTGAAGGACAAGCTGGCAGCGGCGCAGGCTGCCCAGGCGGCCGGCAACTTCGACCAGGCGGCTACGATGCTCGCCGAGGTCACCACCGCGTTTCCGCTCAACGACCAGGCTTGGGCCCTGACCGGCTATGGACTCGCCATGACGGGGAAGTGGGATGAGGCGGTCGCGGCCCTGGAAAAGGCGGTAGCCCTGCGACCGGGCGCTGCCGGCTACCACCAGCTCCTGGGCAAGGCCTACTCCAAGACCGGCAAGATTGACGAGGCGGTCGCTGAGATGAACTCCGCCGCACTCGCCGATCCCAGCAAGGCCGGCACGTACTACTATTACGCCGGCCTCCTGTTCTCCGATCACAAGCAGCCGCAACAGGCGGTGGCCGCCTTCGACAAGGCCATTGCTGCCAGCCCCAGCTTTGCCGACCCGTATTACTACAAGGGCGTGAACCTGATCGCGCAGGCCAAGACGGAGAACGGCAAGCTGGTGGCCCCGGCGGGCACGGCGGAGGCCTTCAAGAAGTACCTGGAATTGGATCCCAACGGCAGGTACGCGGCTTCGGCCAAAGCGCAGCTGGGCCGGGTGGGCGGGTAGACGTCGGGCCTGCGCCCAGGCTTGCTCCGCCCCCCCACGAACTAGCGGGCGGATTGACTCCTCCCCCCCGGCTCCGATACCGTGGTAGTCTGTCGCTGAGGGAGGTCGTATGCTGGAAGGGCTTTTTCAACCCACGCACCTGTTGGTGATCCTGGTGATCGCCCTGCTGGTGTTTGGCCCCAGGCGGCTGCCCGAATTGGGCAAGGGCCTGGGCGAGGGCATTCGCGGCTTCCGCGATGCCATGAAGGACGCTCCCCCGCAGAACCAGGCCTCGAGCGACGCGTCCAAGGACCAGAACAAGGAAGTCAAGAGCTGACCCATCCCGGCGCCCGCTCGCGCCATCCTCTGCTGCCCTGTCTGCTCCGGCTCCCGTGGGGTCGGCCTTGCTTCCTGATCCGAAGAAGTAGGAGAATCTCGTCGACGCTCGCCCTTTCGCGCGAGCACAGAGGTAGGTCATGAAAAGACATTGCATCCTGGTCCTGGCGTGCCTGGTCCTGGCCACGCTGCTGGCGTCGGCGGCTGGCACCGGAACCTGCATCGTCAAGGGAACGATCACCGACGCCCAGGGCAAGCCGGTGGCGGGCGCCACCATCGAGTTCATCGGCATCGGCACCGGCGCCCGTTACTCCACCAAGACCGACAAGGGCGGCTTCTACACCCAGTTGGGAGTCGTGGCCGGGCGCTACCGGGTCGATATCTCCAAGGACGGGCAGAAGCTGTGGACCATCGACGCCTATGAGATCCACTTCGGGACCGGCAACCGCGAGCGCGTCGCCGAGGAGCGCGACGCCTCCTACGAGAACAAGCTCGACATCACCATCGGCAAGGTCACCGAGGTCGGCGGCGGGGTGCCCATCCCTCTGACTCCCGCCCAGCAGAAGGCGCTGGAGGAACTGCAGAAGATGTCGGCCGCGGCTCCTCAGCAGGACGAGAAGCTGGTCAAGGCGGTCAATGCCAAGATCCAGGAGGCCCAGGCGGCGCAGCGGGAAGGCAACTGGGACGCAGTGGTGGCCACCCTCACCGAAGTCACGCACATGGTCCCGATGGATGCTGGCGTATGGGCCACCATGGGGCTGGCCTATTACAAGCAAGGCAAGTCGGAGCTGCAGGCCGACGCCTACACCAAGGCGGTGGCGCTCAAGCCCAGCGAGGCCCCCTTCCACCAGAATCTGGCGGTGGCCCTCTCCAAGCTGGGCAAGGTGGACGAAGCCGTCACCGAGTTCGACTCCGCGGCCGTGGCCGATCCCGCCGGCGCCGGCCGCTACTATCTCTACGAGGGCATGCTGCTGAACAACGCCTCCCGCGACAGCGACGCCCTGGCCGCCTTCAACAAGGCCATCGCCGCCGATCCCAAGCTGGCCGAGGCCTACTACTTCAAGGGTGCCGCTCTGATGAGGCAGGCGCAGTTGGTGAACGGCAAGCTGGTGCCGCCGGCGGGGGCGGCGGAGGCGCTGCACCAGTACCTGACGCTGCAGCCCGGCGGCGCCTACGCCGACGAAGCCAAGGCGCAGCTGGCCCGCCTCGGCGGATAGCTTCCCTGCGCCTCCTCAGCGCACGCCCAGCTTGTGCAGCTCCTGGCGCAGTTGGGAGGCGCTGCGGAAGTGCAGCGCGTGCATCCCCAGGCGGCGTGCGCTCTCCAGGTTGACCTCGCGATCGTCGATGAAGACGCACTCCTGCGGCTCCCGCTGGGTCATGGCCAGGGCCAGCTCGTAGATGGCCTCGTCGGGCTTGCGCAGCTTCACGAAGCAGGAGCTGAAGAAGACCCGGAAGAGGTCGCGCAGGCCGAACTGCTGGATGCGGTACAGGTTCAGCTCCCGCGACTCGTTGTTGATGGTGGCCATCTGCCAGCGTCCCCGCTCCGCCAGTTCCTGGGCCAGCGCCAGGGATTCCGGCTTGGGCTGGGAGAGCGCGAACAGGTACGCGGTGAAGTCTCCCCGCGTGAAGCTGCGCGGGCGGAAGAAGACGGTGCGCTCCAGGTAGCCGGCCAGGGTCAGCCGCCCCGTCTCGAAGCGCGAGACCACCATCTCGTGACGCTCCTGGAACTCGCTCTCTTCCAGATGGAAATGTTCCAGGGCGCGCGTGCGCTGCTCGTGGTCCCAGGCGTTGGAGAGCAGCACCCCGCCCACGTCCCAGAAGAGGGTGCGGACATTAGCCACGGCCGGCACCTCCTCCCCCGGAGCCGCGCGCGGAGCGCTCCTCCAGCGCCGTGATCTTCTGCAGGCGCCGCCGGTGGCGGGCCTCGCCGCTGAACTCCGCGCCCAGGTAGCTGCGCGCCAGCTCCTTGGCCAGTTCCACGCCGATCACCCGCGCTCCCAGCACCAGCACGTTCATGGCGTCGTGCTCCATGCCCTGGTGCGCCGAGTAGGTGTCGTGGCAGAGCCCGGCGCGGATCCCGGGCAGCTTGTTGGCCGCCACCGCCGCGCCCACGCCGCTGCCGCAGATCAGGATGCCGCGCTCGGCCCGCTTCTCCAGCACCGCCTGACCCGCCGCCTCGGCGTAGTCGGGATAGTCCACCGGCTCGACGCTCTCCGTCCCCAGGTCGAGGACCTGGTGGCCGGCCTGGCGCAACCATGCGGCCAACTCCTGCTTCAAGGGATAGCCGGCGTGATCTGCGGCGATCGCGATTCGCACTCTGCACCTCCCGGACGCGTCCTGGCGAAAGGGACATTCTACGGGGTTCTGCCGCCGCGGCGTCCGCGCACCAATAGTAACCGCGATACGTTACTGCCGAGAGCTTGGGGCTGTTTACTGTTCTGCTATACTCGCCCGCTCCGGAAATCGCTGGTGCCGGCCTGGGCGCCAGAGGTCCGTCCTCGGCCGGCGCGCCGGCTGTTCTGCGGAACACACCTTGGGAACGCTCCCGCTCCATCGGGAGCGGAAACGGAAGCCGCCTTGCTGCTGCTGGAAGACCTGACCACGCTGGTGTTGTGGCTCTTGTTCACGGTGGTGAGCGTGAACCTGGTCTTCCTGTGCTTTCTCTTCTACCGGCGCATCTCGCACAACCGCTACTACATCGGGAAGGACGCCGCCCGCGAGCGCTACCGCCCGGTGGTGAACGACTTCGCGGCCGCGCGGCTGACGGTGGAACGGGCCGCCGCCCTGCTGCAGGACGCTACCTCCGAGGCCGAGCGCGACGCCCTGGAGGAGATGCTGCTGGCGGTGGCCCACGGCGACAACACGGTGCGCGTCACCGAACTGCTCTTCGCCATCGGCTTTGTGGAACGCTGGGCGCGCACTGCCTTCGGCAAGAGACGCGCCCGCCAGCTCATCCAGCACGCCCTGCGCTCCGACAAGACCCAGGTCACGCTGGGGGTGCGGAAGGGGACCTTCAACTTCGTGCGCCGCATCCGGCTGTTCTCGGTGCCGCGCGCCCTGGCCGTCGACCATCTGGGACGCCTGGCCCCCGATTTCGCCATCGTCTTCTCCGCCGAGGCCCTGCACGATCCCGGCACCGACGTGCGCCAGATCGCCATCTACGCCATGGGGCAGCACCGCCACCCCGTGGTCATCCCCCTGCTGCTGCAGGAGCTGGAGAAGGCCATCGCCGCCGGCAACGACGTCTCCCTGCGCACCACCAAGTCCACCCTCATCTGCTACCAGCTCGAGGACCTCTACCACTTCGTCCCCTACCTGAGCCACCCCAACTGGCGCATGCGCTTCTTCGTGGTGGACACGGTGCGCGAGATCGCCAACCGCGCCGCCCAGGAGACCCTGCTCAACAAGAACGACTTCTCGCCCGAGATCTACGAGGCCTTCCTCGAGAAGGTGGTGGCGGACCCCTACCCGGACGTGCGGGCACGGGCCGCGGCGGTGATCGGGCGCTTCGGAGACGGCCGCGCCTTGCAGGCCCTGCGCCAGTTGCTGCGGGACGACAACGAGTTCGTGCGCCTGCACAGCGTGCGCGCCTGCGCCGACCGCCGCTACCTCGAGATCGTCCCCGACCTGGTACGGCGGATGGGGGACCCGCGCTGGCGGGTGCGCGAGGCCTCCGCCAAGGCCCTCACCGCGTTCGGCGTGGCCGGCGTGGACGAACTCTACAAGTGCTTCGTGGGCACCACCGACCAGTACTCCAGCGAGCAGATCGCGGAGGAGATCCAGCGCGCCGGGCTCACCCAGGATCTGGTGGCCGCGCTGGTCTCGGAGAAGGATGCCGAGCTGGCGGCGGTGGTCTGCCAGAAGCTGGCCATCCTGGGCAAGACCTCGCTGCTGAACTCGGCGCTGCTGTCGCCGGGAGTGGCGCCCGAGGCCCGCCTGCAGCTCATGGAAGCGCTGGCCGCCGCTCCCACCGACGATTTCGTCCGCCACCTGGCGCAGATCCGGGCCGCCGACGTGGGCGCGCTGGGCGCCCGCGCCGATTTCCTGCTGCAGAAGCTGGCCACCGCCTCCGGCGGGCACCTGCGGGCCGCGGCCCCGGAGGGGGGGGACTAGCCATGCACGAGAGCGTCCTCCACTTCTTCGACTACGTCAACGCCGTCATCCTGACCTACTTCGTGGTCACCAACGGGGTGTACACGGTGCTGATGCTCATGTCGCTCTACACCGTCTCGCTGCACGCCAAGTTCGCGGGGCGGCGCGGCTATGCCGACATCGCCGACTCCCCGGTCACACCCCCGGTGGCCCTGATCGTGCCCTGCCACAACGAGGAGAAGGCCGTCGTGCAGACGGTGCGCTGCCTGCTCGACCTGCACTACCCGGAGAAGGAGATCATCGTGGTGGACGACGGCTCCACCGACGCCACCCTGGAGCGCCTCATCGACGAGTTCCAGCTGGAGCGCATGGACCTGATCTACCGCGAGTCGGTCCCCGCCAAGCGGCCCTACGCCTTCTACTACAACAGCCAGCAGCCCGAGTTGCTGGTGATCGTCAAGCCCAACGGCGGCAAGCCCGACGCCCTCAACGCCGGCATCAACATGGCCCGCTCCTCCTACTTCTGCACCGTGGATGCCGACTCCCTCATCGAGCGCGAGGCCCTGCTCCGCCTCATGGCTCCCATCGTCCACTCCGCGGTGCAGGTGGTGGTCTCCGGCGGCGTGGTTCGCATCGCCAACGGCTCCAAGGTGGAGGACGGGCAGATCACCGAGATCAACCTCCCCCGCACCTGGATCGAGCGCTGCCAGGTGGTGGAGTACATTCGCACCTTCCTCTTCGGCCGTCCCGCCTGGAACTTCCTCAACGCCACCTTCATCGTCTCCGGCGCCTTCTGCATGCTGCACAAGGAGACCGTCATCCTGGCCGGCGGCTTCACCACCGACACCGTCACCGAGGACGTGGACATGATCGCCGTCCTGCACCGCTTCCTGCGCACCATGAAGTGGAAGTACCGCATGGTCTTCACCACCGATCCCATCTGCTGGACCGAGGCCCCGCACACCGTGCGCATGCTGGCGCGCCAGCGCCGCCGCTGGCAGCTCGGCCTGATGCAGACGGTGATGAAGCACAACGACATGATCCTGAGCCCGCGCTATCGCGCCGTGGGCCTGCTCAGCATGCCCTTCCACGCCTTCATCGAGGCGGTGGGCTGCGTCATCGAGGCCGCCGGAACCATCCTCATCCCCTTCTCTTTCCTCATCGGCGCCATGCCCTTCTCCCTCTTCCTGCTGCTCATGTTCCTGGCCGTGGGCTACGGCACCCTGCTCTCCATGGGCTCGGTGCTGCTGGAGGAGACCACCCTGCGCCGCTATCCCAAGCTCCACCACGTGCTCATCCTGATGGCCTTCGCGGTGATCGAGAACGTCGGCTACCGGCAGATGGTCACCTTCTTCCGGGCGCAGGGTGTGCTCTCCTACTTCCTGGGCAAGAAGAAGTGGGAGCTGGTGGCCCACCGCGGGCTGGCGGCGAGACTGGCGGAGCATGAGCGCGCCTAGCCTGCCCAAGTCGAAGATGCGCCTGCGCGCGCGCAACCGCTGGTTCTTCGGCAACCGCGTCTTCCTGGGCATGCTCCTGTTCTTCCTCCTCATCGGCCTGTGGGAGTTCCACTGGAAGCCGCAGTACCGCCCCTTCTACGAGCAGGGGGTCGCCCTCTACCAGTCGGGGCAGTACTTGCCGGCGCTGCGCCAGTTCACCCGCGCCTACGAGATCTCTCCCAACGCCGTCGACGTCATCATCATGATGGGCTGGACCAACCTCAAGCTGAAGCGCTGGGAAGAAGCCCGCTTCTATTTCACCCGCGCCCTGCGCATCGATCCCCGTCTGGAGGAAGCGCAGATGGGGGCCTCCTTCGTCGCCCTGGAGACGGGGCGCGGCAAGCTCGATCCGCAATTGCTTTCCAAGCTGCTGGGCCGGCGCCAGAGCGATCCCAACGTGATGATCCTGGCCGCCGGCGCCCTGCAACAGGAGGGCCAGTACCTGGCCGCCGCCGCCCTCTACCGCCGATTGGAGCACGACAAGAACTATGGCACCGCCGCCCGGCTCGCCCTGACCACCATCTATGGCACCCAGGGCTTCGAGGGCGACGCCCTGCCGGCTGCCCTGCCGGCGCCCCAGCGCGCCCCCCGGTTGCGCATGCCCTTCCGCGCCGCCGACGGCGCCCTGTGGCGCGCCTCCGCCTCCGGCTGGCAGAAGTTCTACGTCAACGGCGTGGACCTGGGAGCGGGCGCCCCCGGCTACTATCCTCTTTCCCAGCCCACGCAGGGCGACCTCTATCTCACCTGGGTGCGGCTGGCTTCGCAGATGAACGCCAACACCCTGCGTGCCTACACCCTGCTGCCGCCGGCCTTCTATCGCGCCTTCCAGCACTACCGGGCGGCGGGCGGGAGCATGGGCCTGCTACAGCAGGTGTGGGTGGACGAGCCCCCCGACCACGACCTGTACACGCCCCGGTACGTGGAGGCCATGCGCGCCCACATTCGCGGGGTGGTGGATGCCCTGCACGGGCGCGGCGAGGTGCCGCCCACTCCCGGCCGCGGCGGCGGCATCTACGACCAGGACATCTCCCCGGCGGTGGTGGGCATCCTGCTGGGCGGCGAACTCGATCCCGCCACCCTCAGCCAGACCGATGTGCTCAATGCCGGCCAGACCAGCTACTCGGGAAGATACGTTTCCCTCGAGCAAGGCAGCGCCTCCGAGGTCTGGTACGCGCAGATGCTCGACTACCTGGTCGAGTACGAGACCTCGACCTACAACTGGCAGCATCCGGTGGCCCTGATCAACGGGCCGCAGACCGATCCCAAGCGGGGCGCCCTGACCGAGGAGTCGCTGCGCGCCACCCCCGCCTTCCCGGCGGGTTTGTTCGCCGCCTACGTCGCCTTCCCGTACTTCCCGGAGTCGCTCACCCGCGAGCCCGAGTATCTGCGCGCCCGCGACAGCCTCGGTCCCAACCCCGTGGCCGGCTATCTGCGCGCGCTCCGCAGCCGCATCTCGCTGCCGCTGGTGGTGACCGACTACGGCATCTCCACCGCCCTGGGCGTGCGCCGCGTGCAGGTCAACGGGTGGAACCAGGGCGGGCACTCGGAAGACGCGCAGGCGCAGATCCTGGTGCGGCTGGATGCCACCATCCACGACGCCGGCTGCGCCGGCGGCATCGTCTTCGAGCTGGCCGACGAGTGGTATCGCCAAGGCTGGATGCCGCAGGGCTTCGAGAGCCCGCCCGACCGCGCTCCCCTCTGGACCAACGAGCTGGATCCTAACAAGAGCTATGGTCTCATCGGCTATCGCACCCGCGGCTGGCGCTTCTTCGCCGGCGACACCGCCGCCTGGGACCAGCAGCCCAAACTCTACGGGGCGTCCCAGGGCGCGGCCTTGCACGACCCTTACGACACCGAGCGCCAGATCCAGAGCGTGCAGGCGGCCGCCGACGAGGCCTACCTGTATCTGCGCATCGGCCTGGCCTGCCTCGACTGCGTGGGCGGGCGCCACGACGGCAAGACCCACTTCGACCAGGCCGCCTACGCCATCGTCCTCAACACTCTGCCCGGCCACGCCGGCCTGCAGCGCTTGCCCTTCGGCGGCCTGGCCCTGCCCTCCGGGGCCGACTTCCTCCTCTATCTGGGAGAGCCGGCGCAGTCCCGCCTGCTGGTGGCGGAGAACTACAACCCCTACGTGGTGGCGGCGCGCGGCGATTACCCCAACGAGGTGCAGATGTCCTATCGTCCCGGCTTCTCCGTCAAGCTGGTGCCCGCGGGACGCTTTCTCGAGTACCCGGCCGGGCCGGGGGGCAGCGCCAGCCTCTTCCACTATGGCGACGGCAACCCCGCCGCCTCCGACTACGATTCCCTGGCGGAGTGGTACGCCGACCTGAAGCACAACGCCCTGTTGGTCCGCATCGCCTGGGGGAAGCTGCTGGTCACCGATCCCTCCAGCCTGCGCGCCTTCTTCGGCTACGACGACGACACCGGAGTGCGCTCGGCCGTCAGCCCCGGGGTCGAGATCAGCGTCTTTGCCCTGGCGCCCGGCGGCAGCGACTGGTCGCGGGCGGCGGTGGCCGCTTCCGTGCCTGGCGTTTCCGGGGAGAAGCTGGCGCCGCCCCGCACCTTCACCTGGTCCGGGTGGAACGCGGTGGGGCCGCCGGACCTTTACATGAAAAAAGCCTACTACGAGATGCAGAGAGAATTCCTGGTCGGCCCGCAGGCGCCGGGGGGAAAGCCGGCGGGCCGCGCCGCGATTGACCGCGCGGCCGGGGTGAGATGAAATGAGGCGAACGCGTCCCTTTTCCATGCTGAAGCACCTGGCATTCTTGCTGCTCCTGGCGGCAGCGCCCGGAGTGCTGCGGGCGCAGGCCCCGTCCCAGGACCCGGTGGCCAAGGCCCGCGCTCTGGCTTACAGCGGGCGCGAGCACCGCGCCCAGGCCCTGGCCATCCTGCAGGAATACCTCAAGCAGGACCCCACCGACAGCGATGCCCGCACCCTCTACGGCATCGTGCTCTCCTGGGA
>Ga0187776_10000423_pt1 | contig 20431 bp, 16 predicted proteins | sample 0216_BV02_MP12_2_FD_132426 | JGI IMG/M metagenome (GOLD analysis project Ga0187776, IMG submission 132426) | Tropical peat soil microbial communities from peatlands in Department of Meta, Colombia - 0216_BV02_MP12_20_MG | ecosystem: Environmental > Terrestrial > Soil > Wetlands > Peat | place...
GAGCACCCCACCCGAGGCAGCCGCGCCGAGCACCCCACCCAAGGGAACCGCGCCGACTGACGGGGGAGAGACCGCCGCGTGGTCTCCCGCCCCGGTCTCCCGCAGAAGGATGCGCTGGATCTACGCGCTGATCGGCGTGACGACGGTGCTTGCGGTGGTCGGGATGCTGTCGGTGTGGGCCAATCGGCTCCTGCTCAATCCCCACAATTGGTCGCAGACCAGCACGCAGCTGCTTCAGAACCCCGACATCCGCAGCGCCACCTCGAACTACATCGTCGACGAGGTCTACTCGAACGTCAACGTCGCCGCGTTGATAAGGAGCGGCCTGCCGAGCCGGCTCGATCCGCTCGCCGCGCCGCTGGCCGGCGCGCTTCGAAACGGGGCCGTCCAGGCCGTTGACCTCGCGCTAAAGCGGCCGCGAGTGCAGTCGCTGTGGGCGAAGGCGAATTACGCGGCCGACCAAACGCTCGTTTCGGTGGTGAACGGAGGCAAGGGCGCGGTCGGGGTCAAGAACGGGGTGGTGACGCTCAACCTCGCCACCGTGATCGACCACGTAGCGACGCGGCTGGGGATCTCGTCCAGCGTCACGTCGAAGCTTCCGCCTTCGATCGGCACGCTGACGGTGCTGAGGTCCCACCAGCTGAACGCCGTCCAGAAGGTCGGCAACGTGATCAAGCACCTGGCGCTGTGGCTGACGATCATCGTCTTCGTCCTGTACGCGCTGGCGGTGTTCCTCGCCCGCGGGCGCCGTCGGCGGGCCTTCATGACGGTCGGCTTCGCGTTTGTGTTCGCGGGGCTGATCGGCGTGCTCGGGCGCAAGCTGCTTGTGTCGCAGATCACGAACTCGGTCACGAGCGACGCGTCTCTGCGTCCGGCAGTGAGAGCCACGATCGCGATCGGCACGCAGATCCTCGGTGACATCGCCGTCGCGTTCGTCGCTGTCGGAGCTGTCTTCGTCGTCGCGGCGTGGTTCGCGGGTCCGGCCGGCATCGCTGTCAGCGGCCGCCGCGCGATCGCGCCCTTCCTGCGCGAGCATCCGGGATGGACGTACGCGATCGTCGCCACGGTCATGCTCTTGATCTTCATCTGGCAGCCGTTCCCCGCGACCGGGACGGCCGTCGGGATCATCGTTTTCTCCGCGCTGGCGCTGCTCGGTACCGAGGCGCTCCGCCGGCAGACCGAGGCCGAGTTTCCAGACGCCAGGCCCGGCGACGCCAGAGCGGCGCTGCGTGCTCGCTTCAGCAGAAGCAGAGGCCGTGGGCAGCACGCCGCCCCGCCCGCCGGCGCCGACTCAATCGCAGACCAGCTGGAACGTCTGGCGAAGCTCCGCGACGACGGCGAGATCACCGCCGCCGAGTACGACGCCGCCAAGTCGAGCCTGCTGCACGCCTAGGTCACTGGCAGAGCAGGCCCGCCTCGGATGCGCGGGCGACCGCCTCCGACCGGGACGCCGCGCCGAGCTTCCTGTAGACCGAGTGCGCCTGGGTCTTCACCGTGTTTGCGGATACGCCGAGCTGCATCGCGATCTCGCGGAACGAGCGATGGCTCGGGAGGAAGCGGAGGATCCGCAGCTCGGCGATCGTGAGCGAGGAAGGGCCGGACAGGCTGGACTCCGCCAGCGTGTCCATGTACGCCCAGGCCTCGTCGAACCAGCGTCCGAAGATCACCGCGTCCGGCGTCTTTCGGGCTAGCCTGGACGCCTCGGCCAATAGGGATCGCGCGCGGACCAGGTCCGCGAGCCGCAGCGCTGCGTGGGCCAGCAGAATGCGGGCCTCCGCGCCGTACCAAGGCATGTGCTCGCCAAGGGACCCGAGCAGTTCGGCCCCGCGGCGAAGATCGCGCTTTGCCTCGTCGACGCGCCCCTGATGCGCGCGCACCGCCGCGCCTGCCGCGAACACCAGCGCAGACAGCGGGTAGTCGCCCAATCCTTCGTCCCGTACAAGCCGCTCGGCACGGTCGGTGAGCTCGCCCGCCGTGTCCCAATCCTCGTTCTCGACAGCGACCATGGTCCGGACCGCGAGGCACAGCGACGCCACGCTCGGCTGGGTCGCAACGCTCAGCTCCGCTCCTCGCTCCAGCAGGACCACGGCGTCGTCGCGCCGGCCGAGTAGGTGCTCGGCGACGCCGTTGAGCAGACAGAGCACAGGTCGCCAAGGGCTGTCATCCGCCTCGCTCTCGAACGCGCCGGCCGCTGCCTTTCGCATCTCGCCCGCTCCTGCTCGGGCCAAGAGGATCTCGATCACGGTGAGCCCCGTCGCCAGCGAGTCCTGGCGATGGCCCTCCGGCTGCCGGGCAAGCGCGGTCGCCGCGGCCGCGACCCAGTGTTGAGCGTGATCCGCTTTGCCGACCGCGAGCGCGCAATGCGCCGCGCTCAGCGCCAGCGGCGCGTAGCCGGCGATATGGTCGTCGCTGAAACTCGCCAGCCAGCGTTCGACCGGGTCGGTTCTTCCGCGCGCAACGTAGGACAGGATGTTCTCCCAGAGGAGGTCTCCGGCCCGCTCCGTCTCGCCCGCGGCCACGGCGTGCTCGATTGCGCGGTCGATCTCACCGCGCTCCGCGTGCCACGCGCTCGCACGGAGATGCAGCCGGGGTTCCAGCTCCGGCTCGGCGCGCCGGAGCTCCGCGCGCAGTGCACCCGCGAACAGGCGCTGCCAGCGATACGTCTCATGAGCGCGATCCAAGGGCACGAGCAGCTGACTGGCCCTTTCGAGCCGGCTAAGTGCCAATGCAGACCCGTGCTCATCGAGCACGGCGTCGCACGCGGGGCCCGACAGCTCCTCGAGCACCGCCGAGCGCATCAGGAAGCGCCTGAGGTCCGCGGGCACCACGGACAAGACCTCGTCGCGCAGGAACTCCGACAGCAGGTGATCGTCGCCACCGAAGCGCGCGGCGCCGTCGAGCTCGGGATCGTCGCGGAGCGAGAGAGCGGCGAGATAAAGGGCTGCGGGCCATCCCTCCGTCTCCCGGACCAGCGCCTGAACCTCCTCGAACCCCAGCTCGAGCCCCGCGCGTCGCAGGAGGACCGCCGCTTCGGCCGGGGTCATCGCCAGATCGCGCATCCGGATCTCGATCAGAGAGCGGTGCGCGCGCAGACGACCAACCGGCAGGTCGGGTTCCGTCCGCGACGCCACAGCGACGATCGATCCGTTGGGCAGGTCGCGAACGAGCGGCATCACGGTCCCTTGCAGGACCGGAGGGGAAAGCGCGTCGGCATCGTCGATCACGAGCACGAGGCCGCGATGCTGCGCGGCCGCGGATCGCATCACCGTCGCGGGGAACTCGCCACGGTCGTCGGGGGTGAGCCACACGAACCTCCGTCGGTCGCGCTCGGACCATTCGGAGAGCAGGCTCGACTTGCCGTATCCCGGTGGCGCCACGATCGTCGCGAGCGGGACGTCACGCGCGGCGAGGAGCCGATCGACCAGTCGCGGGCGCCGCACCAACCCTCGCCGGAACACCGGCCCGGTGACTCGCGCCCCCGGAAGTGCCCGAACGGCCGCGACCGGGCGCTCCTTGGACCGCTGTCGACGCGGCTGGCGGTGGGCTATCTCGGCTGTTGGAATGGGTCGCACCCCTTGCGAGTAGGGACTCTTGGTCCAAAGCTCTCGTACGGGGACGGCTGGAGCAACCAAGCCGGCCCCCATGTTCGGGGAGGCCCGCACCACCGTTGGAGGGCGGGGTCACGCCCGCGGTTCGCCCGATTCGGATGATGTTCTTCGCCGACAACGTGTCTACCGTGCTCCTGCCAAACGCCGACAGAAAGGCCCGCGATGACCGCCGTCACCCATCAAACCATCAAGCTCGGCAAGGGCAAGCACAGGTCGCCCGAAGACGGAGCCTGCGTGATGGAGCTCGCCTCGATGCTCGCCGGTGAGCCATTCACCGACCACCCCGTATCGGTATGTCCGGTGATCGGCTCGCTCCTGAGGGCATACAACGACTCGATCGACAGCGAGCGCCGACAGGACCTGTACGCCTACGCCGCCAAGGTCGTCGGCAGCCGCGCGACGGGACACGTGCAGAACGCGCGTGCGGCCCGTGTCAAGGCGTGGGTCGAGGACGTCAAGAAGCGGCGCGAGGAGCGGTCGCGCTTCCCACTCGGCCTCCGCGCGCTCGACCGGCTCCTGAAGCTCGTATTCGTTGAGAGCCACGCGCAGCCCTTCCACATCCTCGCCGACACCGATGATGAGATGCACGCCGCGGTCCTGGCCCTGATCGACGAGCTGCTGGCGATGAAGCCCCGCCGCGGCGCCGCGTTCGAGCCGGCCTCCCGACGCACAGGGGAAGCCGCGGACGTCAGCCTCGCGACAGCCGGCGGGTCACCGCGTCCGCGGTGACGTCGGCGACCGACGCCCCAAGTACGGCCCCGGCGACGACGTCCCCCGGGTAGTGCACGCCTGTGTGCACTCGCGAGTAGCCGACCACCGCGGCTAGGGCGCGCAGCGGTAGGCCCGCCGGCGGCACCACCCGCGCGACGCCGGACGCGAACGCGAACGCCGAGGCGGCATGACCGGACGGAAAAGAGCCTGAGCGCGGCATTCGGACGTGTCGCGTGAGCGGAACATCCGTGGCTTCCCGGTCGGGGCGGGGACGCCGCCCGAGCACCCGCTTGGAGATCAGATTCGCTATCGCGGAGGTGACCGCGACCGACACGATCCCGGAGGCGGCGGCACGGCGCCCCCGCGGACCGCCGATCAGCGCCATGATGGTGCTCGCGCCGATCCAGGGCTTCGAGTAGTTCGCCGCGTCGGAGATCCTCCGCATCGCGGCATCGAGGTGCGGAGTGGGCGTCGCCGCGATCGCCGCGAAAACCGCCCGATCGACGCGATCGAGCTCGTCGATCAGGGCGCGACGGCCAGGTCGGGCGAAGCCTTCACGATCCAGCGTCATCTCGAAGGCCCCCGCGAGGACCTCTGCGGGTGAGATTTCCGACGAATACCGACACGATCGTGACCAGATAGATCTGTCCGAGCAGCGCCTCGGCGACGGAGAGCGTGTGACCGAGGTTGGTCGCCGCCGTGAGGTCCCCGTAGCCGACCGTCGTCAGCGTCGTGAAGCTGAAGTGGAGGCAGTTCGAAACGGTCCCCCGAACGTCCTGCGCGAAGAAGTCATGAGCGATCTGATCGATCGCTCCGTACAGGAACGCAAAGAACATCCCGACCAGGATGTAGAGGCACAGCACTCCAAAGACCGCCTCGACCGTCACCCCATGCCGGGTCCGCAGGGCTCGAACGATGCCCACGACGACTGCCGGGGGAGCAAACGTGACCAGGAGCATGTTCGCGATCCGGGGCCCCGCGCCCTCGTTGTGCCCGGTCGCCGATTCCACCACGCTGAAGACCACGAGCGCCGCCGCGACGACGATCGCCGCGCGCAGCACCACCGGCCTCGCGTTGGCGGCCCACAGCGCCAACAGGAGCGTGACCGCAAGCAGCGCTGTGATTACGATCTGCTGCCACTTGCCCGGGCTGCCGATCCCCTGCAGCGCGAACGCCGCCAGGATCGCGAACAACAGCAGCCCGTACCGCTCGCGACGTTCGCTCGCACGCATCCTGCCGGTGCTGGCGGGGACATCGACGGCCATGCTGCGCGTTCGGGGCTAGCTCCTCGTCCGGACGGGCCACGATCCCCCGCCTGCGCTCGGCGCGCATCGTCCGTATCGGATGAGAGCCTGGTCTTCGCTCATCCCAATCGGATGATGGAAAAGCCCGGCACGGCGTGATGCTCCCGCGGTGGACGTCCCCCAAGGAGCGTGAGGACCGTGAGCAGCGTGGTCGATCTACGTGGCCGACATCTACTCACGCTGAACGACTACTCGCGCGAGGAGATCGTCTACCTCATCGACCTCGCCGCCGATCTCAAGGCCGCCAAGTACGCGGGGCGAGAGGAGCAGCAGCTCGTCGGCAAGGAGATCGCGCTGATCTTCGAGAAGGATTCGACGAGGACGCGCTGCGCGTTCGAGGTTGCCGCGTACGACCAGGGAGCACACGTCACGTTCATCGGCCCCACGGGCTCGCACATGGGCCACAAGGAGACGGTCAGGGACACCGCTCGCGTGCTGGGGCGGATGTACGACGCGATCGAATACCGCGGCTTCGCGGAGTCGGTCGCCGACGAGCTGGCGCAGTGGGCTGGAGTGCCGGTCTACAACGGGCTCACGGACGAATGGCACCCGACACAGATCCTCGCCGACTTCCTCACTTTCGACGAGCACGTGTCAAAGCCGCTCGACGAGGTGAGCTTCTGTTACCTGGGCGACGCTCGCTTCAACGTCGCGGACACGTACCTGGTCGGCGGCGCAAAGCTCGGGATGGACGTGCGGGTCGCGAGTCCGCGTTCGCTGTGGCCCGCGGATGAGATCGTCGACCTCGCCCGGCGGATCGCGCTGAGCAGCGGCGGGCAGATCATGGTCACCGAGGACGTGGAGGAGGCGGTGAAGGACTGTGACGTGCTGCTGACGGACGTGTGGGTCTCGATGGGCGAGCCGGCCGAGATATGGGGGGAGCGGATCGAGCTGCTCCTCCCCTATCAGGTCAACGCGCGGACGATGGCGCTGACCGGCAACCCTGACGTCAAGTTCATGCACTGCCTGCCGGCGTTCCACAACACGGACACCGCGGTCGGGAAGGAGCTATACGAAAGGTACGGCCTCGACGCGCTCGAGGTGACCGACGAGGTGTTCGAGTCGCCGGCCTCGCTCGTGTTCGACGAGGCCGAGAACCGGCTGCACACGATCAAGGCTGTCCTGGTCGCGACGTTGGGGAGCTGACGCCGGGGCTCCCGTCGCTTACCGTCGCCCCGACAGGACCCGGCCCGTCGCGGGCCCGCGCTTGCCGCCCGTCGGCATGGGCCTCGCGACGCTCCACCAGCGCCGCGTTCAGCAGCGGCGCGGCAACCATCAGCCGCCCGAGCAGGTACAGCCACCCGAGCACGACAAGCGACACGCCGAGCGACCCGTACAGCGCCGAGTCATGCTGGAGCTTGGGGCCGATCAGGTTGGTGGTCAGCGCTTGGACGAGGGCGAAACCCACCCCGACCAAGACCGCGCCGGGAACCAGGCTCCTCCAGCCAACGCCTTCCGGGTGCGGCAGGATCAACGATACCCCGAGCCAGATCGCGCCCGTGATCGTCGCCGCCAGGACCGACGCCCCGAGGCTCAGTCCGACTCCGGCGTCCACCCGAGCCCGCGTCGCCAACCCCGCGCAGAGGAAGGCAACCGCCACCGCGCCGAGGAAGATAAGCCCAGCCCTCCCACCGCGGCGCCAGCGAGCGATGGGCACCCCCCACGCGAGCGCATGGATCGCCCGCAGCGTTTCGGCGCACGTCCCCGCCCCGCTGAGCACGCCGACTAGACCGAGGAGCAGGACGGCCGTGCGCCCCGGATCGCTGAAGTTCGCGGAGCCGTTGATCGTGCTCGCGAGCACGCCCTTGATCCCCGCTTGCTTGAGCACGTCGGAGGGCGTCCCCCCCGCCGACTTCAGGTACCCCAGACCGACCACCAGCACGAGCACCAGCGGGAGCAGCGTGAGAAAGAACCGAAACGCGAGCGCTCCGGCGAGCACGGAGGCGGCCGCTCGGCGCCCGCGGTTGACGAACGCGAACGCCAGCGCGACCACGAACCGCCGCTCCCGCTCCTGCTCGACGCGGGCTTGCGCGCTCGCGACGGCTGCCTCCAGCCTCGCTTTCTGGCGTTGAACTCGCCCACTGGCCATGGGGCTCCCAGACACGCGAGCCGGCAGAGCTCACGCCGGAACGGCGACCGCCTTGTCCGGCTGCTTCGGCTTGAAGGAGTGGATCTGGTCCTCTCCCTTCCCGGCCATGCCCCAGCTTGCCTCCGGCACCTCGACCCAAGCACCGGGCAGGTCGCCGATCGGCTCCGACACCACCAGCCGCGCGTCGTCGGAGAGGCGTTCGAGCACCTCCCGGTCTGGATAGAGCTCCCTCAGCGTGCGGACATCACGGGACACGAACAGCGAGCGGGACTTGCGCTCGGAGGAGTACCGGAACGCCCACAGGTGCTCGCCGTTGGCGGTCGTGATCGTGCCCTGGAACGGGTACTCGACACCCCGCCGCCGGTCGTACTCCTCGACCAGCCCGATCGTGCGTGCGACCGCCTCCGGCGGGTCATCCTCGAGCCCGAAGGTGAGCGCCAGGAAGAAGATGATCTCCGTGTCCGCCTGACCGCGGATCTCCGGATACAACGCTTCGTCGACCGCGAGCACCAGATCCCGTTTGATCGAGGCGAATCCATCTACGAAGCCGTTGTGCATGAAGAGCCAGCGTCCGTGACGGAACGGGTGGCAGTTGGTCTGCTGTACGGCCGACCCGATCGCCGCCCGGATGTGGGCGAAGAACATGTGCGACCGGATGTGCGCGGCGAGCTCGCGTAGGTTCTGGTCGTTCCAGGCGGGCTCGATGCTGCGGAAGACCCCCGGCGTCCCCTCTTGGTCATACCACCCTAGGCCGAATCCGTCCCCGTTCGTCGTCTCCGCGCCGAGACGCGAGTGAAGGCTTTGATCGATCAGCGAATGCACCGGGGTGTAGAGGGCATCCGCCACCAGGACGGGCGACCCCGTATACGCGAGCCAGCGACACATCAGTCACTCCTTTCCGCCGAGAATTGAGCCGAGAGCACCGCGACCGTCTTATCTGCCGGCACCTGCCGCACGTTCAACCAGGGCTTCTTCCCGGTCATCACCCGATTAGGATGAGCACGCGGCCCTCACCTGTTTCGGGGGATGCCGGCGCCGCGCCTGGCGCTGAAGATCGCCGTGAAAGGAAAGACGAATGACCGCAAAAGCCGCCTTCACCGACGAGGAGTGGAGGACCGTGCTGGAGGGCCCGCCGAGCGCGGGCATGATCGTGATGACCGCCGCTCACGGCGGCACGTTCAAGGAGACGTTCGCGATCGGAAAGGCCTACGCCGAGGCGCGCCAGCAGCACGGCGAGAGCGAGCTGCTGGACGAGATCGTCTCCGCCAAGCCCGAGATCGATCACACCAGATACCACTCGGTCGAGGAGCTCCGCGAGCACGGGCTACAGCACCTCCGCGACGCGGTTCAGGTGCTCGAGCGCAAGGCGACAGCAGAAGAGCTCGCGGACTACCGGCGCTTCGTGCTGGCGCTCGCCGAGAAGGTTGCGGAGGCGCACCGCGAGCACGGAGTCACCGTGAGCGACCAGGAGCAGGCGGCGCTCGCACAGATATCGACGAGCCTCGGCGACTCGGGCGATGTCAGCTCAACAGCTGAATCAGCCCCTTGATCACGAGCAACGTCCCGATCACGGTGGTGAACCTGATCACGAATCGGCGCGCGTGGCTGCGCACGTAAGCCTTCGCCCGGTCTATCGCCTTCGGCGTCCAGTCAGGGGCGACGACGAAGCAGATCAAGGGGACCTCGAGCAGCGCGAGCATGATCAGATTGAAGAGGACGACGGTCACGACGGTTCCCGCTGTCGAGTAGTCGAGCTTGTGAATCTGAGTCAGGCCGGCCAGATACGACGCGCCGGGCAGCGTCAGCAGCGCACCGACCACGAAGGTGATCCGCGCGGAGCCCTTCTCGAGCGGACGCTGCCACCGCGGCGGGCCCTTTCGCGACTTGACCGCCGCCCTCCGTTCACGCTGGCGCTCGACGAACTGCCACCGCGGGCCGCTCGCGACCACGAACGCCACCGTCAGGAAGATCGCGCCCAGCGTCAGCGTCGCCGTCGGCCCGAGGGTGTGCTTGGTCGTGCTCACGACGTCGGACCCCTGCAGCGAGAACACGATCACGAGCCCGAGCGTGATGCTGGTGAGCATCGCCCCGAGCAGGTAGCCGAGCATCAGCCGCACCGGGTTCGGGAGCAGCATCAACACCGTCGAGACGGCCACGAGCGTCGGGTTCAAGGCCGCCGTCAGCGCAAACACGAATACGTGGTCCACGGGTCCCGCAAATCATGAGCGAAGCGGCGGCGTCCACCGACATCTCGCAGGCCGGCGCGACAGACGCGGCCACCAAGCGTGGCGCCGGGCTCGCGTTGCTCACACTCGCCTCGGGCCAGTTCCTGATGACGCTGGACACCTCCGTGATGAACGTGTCGATCGCGACCGTCGCGAAGGACGTCCACACGACGGTGACCGGGATCCAGGCGGCGATTACGTTCTACACGCTGGTGATGGCGTCGCTGATGATCACCGGGGGCAGGATTGGCGAGATCCTCGGCCACAAGCGGGCGTTCGCGATCGGGTGCGTCATCTACGGATGCGGCTCGCTGACCACGGCGCTGTCGCCGAGCCTCCCGGTGCTGATCATCGGGTGGTCATTCCTGGAAGGGGTCGGGGCGGCGCTGATCCTGCCCGCGATCGTGGCCCTGGTGGCGGCCAACTTCGCGCGGCCAGAGCGGCCGCGCGCATACGGGCTGGTGGCATCGGCCGGCGCTATCGCGGTCGCCGCCGGTCCGCTGATCGGCGGGCTGTTCACGACCTACGCCTCGTGGCGGTGGGTGTTCGCCGGCGAGGTCCTGATCGTGCTGATGATCCTGGCGCTGACCCGGCGGATGAGCAGCGCCGCGCCACCGGAGCGCTCCGGCCTCGACCTGGTCGGAACCGCGCTCTCGGCGCTCGGGCTGGGGCTGATCGTGCTCGGGATCCTGAAATCCGGGACGTGGGGCTTCGTCCAGCCCAAGCCGAATGCTCCGGATTGGCTGGGTCTTTCCCCGGCGATCTGGCTGGTGCTCGCCGGGGCTGTCGTGCTTGCGGTGTTCGTGTGGTGGGAGAACCGGCGGATCGGTCGCGGCGCCGAGCCGCTGATCAACCCGCATACGCTTCTGAACCCGACACTGCGCGGGGGGCTCACCTCGTTCTTCTTCCAGTACCTGCTGCAGGCGGGGCTGTTCTTCACGATCCCCCTGTTCCTGTCGGTCGCGCTCGGGCTGTCCGCGATCGCGACAGGGGTGCGGCTGCTGCCGCTCTCGATCACGCTGCTGCTGGCGGCGGTCGGGATCCCGAGGCTGTTCCCGCGCGCGTCACCGCGCCGGGTCGTCCGCCTCGGGTTCCTCGCGCTGCTCGCGGGAATCCTGGTGATGGTGGGGGCGCTCGACGCGGGCGCGGGCCCGGAGATCGTCACCTGGCCGATGCTGCTCGCGGGACTCGGGGTGGGGGCCCTGGCATCTCAGTTGGGGGCCGTCACGGTTTCGTCGGTGCCCGACGAGCAGAGCGGCGAGGTCGGCGGCCTTCAGAACACGCTCACGAACCTGGGCGCGTCGATCGGGACGGCGCTCGCCGGCGCGGTGCTCATCGCCGCTCTGACGAACTCGTTCCTGACCGGCATTCAGAGCAATCCCTCCGTCCCCGCGGACGTGAAGTCGAAGGCCAACACGGAGCTTGCCGCGGGAATCCCGTTTACGTCCGACGCCGACCTGGAGGCCGCGCTCGAGAAGGCCGGCGTACCTCAGGACAAGGCCAAGGCCATCACCGACGCGAACGCGAAGGCCCGCATCGACGGGTTGCGGGCGTCGCTGTCGGTGCTCGCGCTGCTCGCGCTGATCGCGTTCGTGTTCACGTTCCGGATCCCGACGAGGCAACCAGGTTCCGAGCCGGCGCCTACCTGACGAGCGCCGGCCGGTGGCCGAAGTGCTCGAGCGCCGCGTCCAGGGTCGGAAAGAAGTGCTCGGGATCCAGCGGCCCGATCAGCTCGTAGCGCTCCAGCTTCCCTCTGACCGGCTCCTTCAGCTCGGCGAACACGAGCGAGACGCCCTCGGCGTTGAGCTCCTCGTCCAGGTCGGCGAGCATGTCGGCCGCGGTCGTGTCGACATCGGTGATCGGCTCCGCGGCGATCACGATCCACCGCGGCCGCGGGTCGGCGGCCGCCAGGCGGCGGATCTGATCACGAAACGTCCGCGCGTTGGCGAAGAACAGCGGCGCGTCGAAGCGGAAGATCACGAGTCCCGGCAGCCCCTCCGCGTCGGGGTGCAGCCGGCGATCGTGGTATCCGGGCATTCCCTCGACGCGGCCGAGCGTCGTCTGGTAGGGCCACCACGCGCGCCTGAAGACGTTGAGGATCGACAGCCCGACGGCGACCGCGATTCCCTCGAGCACGCCGAGCAGCGCGACGCCGAGGAACGCCGCTACCGAGAGCGTGAACTCGACCCGCCGCTGGTGCCACAGGCGCACCGTTCCGGGAATGTCGGCAAGCGACAGCGACGCGGCGATCACGACGGCGGCGAGCGTCGGGTTCGGCAGGCTCCGCAGCAAGCCGGGCACGAGTACGAGCATCAGCACGATCAACGCCGCTCCGACCACGCCGGTCAGCTGCGTCCTCGCGCCCGCCTGCTCGGCGACCGCGGTGCGCGACCCGCTGGTGCTGACCGGGAAGCCCTGGAAGAAGCCGGCGGCGACGTTGGCGGCGCCGATCCCGACCATCTCACCGTCGCCGTTCACGTCCTGCCCGGTCCGGGCGGCGAACGCCGAAGCGGTCGAGATCGTGTCGGTGAGCGCGACGAGCGCGATTCCGAGCGCCCCGGCCACCAGCAGCGGCAGGTCCGAGACCGGGTGCGGCCACGTGAGTGGGGGGAACCCCTTCGGCAGCGTCCCCACCAGCGCAACGCCGTGGCTCCCCAGGTCGAAGAGCGACGAGGCGGCGATCGCGGCGAGCACCGCCGCCAGCACGCCCGGCACGCGTGGGAGCCACCGGCCGAGGACTAGGATCAGTGCCAGGCTGAACACTCCGATCGCGACGGCCGCGCCGACCGCCTCGCCTGAGGAGAGGCCGTCGACGAACTTGCGGGCCTCGTCGATCAAGCCATTCGCGTTGGTCGAGAACCCGAACAGCTTCGGCAGCTGCCCGACCAGGATCGTCAGCGCAAGCCCGTTCATGTAGCCGATCTGCGTCGGCTTGGACAGCAGGTCCGCGACGAACCCGAGCTTCGCGACGCCGGCGACGATCATGACCGCCCCGACGATCAGCGCGAGCATCGAGGCCAGCGCGATCGCCCGCTCGGGGCTGCCGTTCGAGCCGAGGATGGGGAGGATCGTGGCCGCGATCATCGGCCCGAGCGACGAGTCCGGGCCGAGCACCAGAATGCGCGAGGGGCCGAACAGCGCGTATCCGATCAGGCACAGGATCGTCGTGTACAGGCCGGTGATCGCGGGCAGCCCGGCGAGCTCGGCGTATGCCATCCCCTGCGGGACGAGCAGCGTCGCGAGCACGATTCCCGCCACCACGTCCCGGCGCAGCCAGGCGCGCTGATAGGTGGCGAGGCTCCGGAGGCCGGGCAGCGATGGCATCCGTGAGGACCCCGGCTATCCGGGCTCGGCCGCGACGCCGACGCGCTGCGTGTCCGAGCTCTCGTCGCGCGCCGTCGCAGGCTCACCGTTGCGGGGTAGGAGCCAGGCGGCGCCCAGGCCGATGAGCGCAAGCACTCCGAGTGAACCCATCGCAGCGATGTAGGGCGCGTTCTTGTTGCTGCTGGCCAGGTCCGCGACGAGGATCGTCCCGGCGATCGCGGTGCCGAGCGAGGAGCCGAGGTTGGAGACACTCCGGGAGAGCCCGGAGATCTCGCCCTGTTTGTCCTCCGGGAAGGCCGATTGCACGACGTTGACGGAGGGAGTCAGCATGCCCCCGAGGCCTATGCCGATCACGAACAGCCCGGGCAGGAAGGCCCAGATGTGGGACGAGAAGGAGACCAGACCGAGCAACAGCCCCACGCCGGCGATCGTCACGATGAAGCCGGCGCGGATCACGGTCCTCTGAGCGAACCGCTTGGCCAGCCGCTCCTGCGTGAGCGACGAGATCAGGATCCCGGCCGTCGCCGCGGTGAAGATCGCGCCGGTCTTGATCGCGCTGAATCCGCGCTCCTCCTGGAGGAAGACCGAGACCACGAACGTGCTCCCCATCAGCAGCAGCCACTGGATGTTCTGAGTCACCAGCCCCAGGTTGGAGACGCGGTTGCGGAACAGGCTCGTGGACAGCAGCGGCTCCTTCCCGGCTCGTTCGGTCGAGCGAACGTGAAGGTAGAACCACAGTAGGAACGCCGCTCCGAGCACCACGAAGATCACCAGCAGCCTGTTGTTGTTGCCGGCTTGCAGAATCCCGATGACCAGGAACGACATGCCGGCGGCGGAGAGGACGGCCCCGAGCTTGTCGAACGGGCGGGCCGGGTCTGGTGGCAGCGGATCGGTGAGCTTGAGGCTGAGGTAGATGATGATCCCGACCACGGCCGCTTGGAGCCCGAACGAGGCGCGCCAGCTGATCGTGGTCGTGATCAGCCCGCCGATCAGCGGGCCCGCGGCCGCGCCGACTCCGCCCGCGCCGCTGATCGCACCGAACGCCCGAGCCCGTGACTGGACATCCTCGAACGCAAGCGTCGCAAGGATGTAGATCGGCGGGATCATCAGCGCCGAGCCGACGCCCTCGAAGACCGAGTAGCCGACGATCAGCACCCCCAGAACGGGAGCGAGCGCGGCGATCACGGCTCCGGCGCCGTACACGGTCAGGCCCATCGTCAGGCACCGCTTGCGCCCCCAGCGGTCGGTCAGCTTGCTGCCGGGGATCATCAGCGCCGCCATGCACAGCAGAAACAGCGTGATCGCCGTCTGGACGCCGTGGATCGTCGTATTCAGGTCCGTGCTGATGTTCTTGATCGCCACGTTCATGTTCGAGCCGGCAAAGCTCGCGATGAACTGCGTCAACACCAGCGGCGCGAGCATCCGGCGCCGCGAACCGCTGGCGCTGACTGCCGCTGTGCCCCCGAGCGCGCTCACGCGGCTCGCCGGCGGGCCTGCAGCTTGCCGAGCTCCCACAGCGCCAGCAGCAGCACCGCCGACGCGACCGCCAGCCCGAACTGCCCGACCTTCAGCGGCGCGGTGTCGAGCAGCCGGTTGAACAGGTCCATCTGCGTGATCATCACCGCGAGCGCCAGCTCCGCGGCCGCCGTCCAATTCATCCGCGGGTTGTCGAACGTCGCGCTCTCGAACACCGACCGTTTCACGGCGCGGGACTCGTACGCGGCGACGATCAGCATCAGCGCGAACGCGCTCAGCCCGATCGACGACCCGATCACCGTGCTGTGGTAGTGCTGCTTGCCGAAGTAGATCACCGCGTCGAGTACGGCCGCCATGTAGAGGCCGACCAGAACCGAGGTGACCAGCACGCCACGGTTCACGATCGACTCGGTGCTGGGACGGGGACGGAGGCGCATCAGGCCGGGGGTCGCCTGGTCCAGCCCCAGCGCCACACCGAACGGAGCGCTCACGAAGAAGTGGATGTAGAGCACCTGAGCCGGCGAGAACGGCTCCCCCGCGGCGATGTTGAGCAGCGTCGCGCCGAGGAACGTGAGCACGAACGCGACGAGCGAGATCAGCACGAAGCGGACGTACTTGCTGAGGTTGTCGTAGAGCTTGCGCCCCTCGCTGACGGCGCGCACGATCGTCGCGAAGTTGTCGTCGGTCAGGATCATCCGGCCGGCGTTCTTGGCGACCTCGGTCCCGCTCCCCATCGCCACGCCGATGTGTGCGGCCTTGATCGACGGCGCGTCGTTTACGCCGTCGCCGGTCATCGCCACCACGTCCCCCTTCCTCTTCAGCGTCTCGACGAGCAGCACCTTGTGTTCGGGCGCCACGCGGCCGACGATCCCGATCCGGTCGATCCGCTCGAGCCGCTCGGACTCGTCCATGTCGGCGAACGCGGAGCCGAGGATCGCCTCCCCCTCGATCCCGAGCTGCTTGGCGATCGCCGCGCCGGTGATGACGTCATCCCCCGTGACCATCCGCACGCGGATGTGCGCCTTCTGAGCGTCGGCGACCGACTGCTTGGACTCCGCGCGCGGTGGGTCGATCATCCCCACGAGGCTCGTGATCTCGAGGCCGTCGACGTAGCTGAGCAGGTCGCCGTCGGGGTTGAACGAGGATGGGTCGAGGTCGCGGAAGGCGGCGGCCATCACCCGCAGCCCGTCCTCCTCCATCCGCCGCGCGTTGGCCTTGGCCCGTTCCCGGAGGTCGTCGTCCCACGGGATGCTCTTTCCTGCCGACAGCGCGCTCGTCGTGTGGCTCATCACCGCGGGCGCCGCGCCCTTGACGTAGCAGCGAACGACCTCTTCACCCGCGGCGTCAACCGCCTTCGTGAACGCGGCCATCAGCTTGTAGGTCGGGTCGAACGGGAGCGTGGCCAGGCGCGGGTACCGGTCTCTCGTGGCGTCGAGATCGAGCCCGGCTTTGTATGCCAGCACCAGCAGCGCGCCCTCGGTCGGGTCGCCGACGACCTTCCCGTCGACGATCGTTGCGTCGCTGGCGACGGCGTACGGCATGATCGCGTCCTCGATCGTGTCGGTCGATCCCGCGGCATGATGAACCGCCCCGTCGAGCTCGTAGCCCGAGCCCGAGATCGTGTATCGGTCCGTCGGGTCGAGCACCTCGACCGCGGTCATCTGGTTCATCGTCAGCGTCCCGGTCTTGTCCGAGTTGATCGCGGACGTCGAGCCGAGCGTCTCGACCGAGGCGAGGTCCTTCAGGACCGCGCCGTGCCTGGCGAGATCCGCCGCTCCGAGCGACATCACCACCTGCAGCACGGTGGGCATCGCCTCGGGGATCGCGGCGATCGCGAGCGCGACCGCGGTGGAGAAGACGACCGTCGCGGACTGTCCGCGCTGCGCGCCCAGCACGAACATGATCACCATCGTGATTCCGGCCGCGCCGGCGATCCACAGCGTCAGCGTGTTCAGCTGCCTTGTGAGCGGCGTCTGCTCGCGCGCCGTCGTGGCCAGCATCCCGGCGATCTTCCCCACCTGGGTGTCGCCGCCGGTCGCGGTCACGATCATCACAGCGCTCCCGTGAGTGACCGGCGTATGCATGAACGCCATGTCGGTCTGGTCGCCCGGGGAGAGATCGATTCCCTCGGGCGGCTCGACGCCTTTCGAGACGGGGACGCTCTCACCCGTGAGCGCGGACTCGTCGATCTGCAGCGCGCTCGCCTCGATGATGCGTCCGTCTGCCGGCACGTCGTCCCCTGCTGCCAGCAGCACCACGTCGCCGACAACGACCTCCTCCGCGGGGATCTCGGCCTCGGTTCCGTCGCGACGGACGCGGGCGGTCGCCTTGACCATCGCCTTGAGCGCGTTCATCGCGCTCTCGGCCTTGCCCTCCTGGCGGAGACCGACGACCGCGTTGAGCACCGTGATCAGCACCAGCAGCACGCCGGTGCTCCACTCCTTGATCGCCAGCGACACGATCGCCGCCGCCACCAGGATGATCTGCATGTAGCTGCGGTACTGCTGCAGGAAGCGCTTCCAGCCCGGCGTCGAGGACTCGGCCGGCAGGGCGTTCGGGCCGTCGCGCTCCAGTAGTTCGGCGGTCTGCGCGCTCGAGAGTCCCACGGCCGGATCGACCGCCAGCCTCTTGCTCACCTCTTCGGCGGGGACGCTGTACCACCCGTCGGTGGCGACCGCCTCGCCGGTTGCCCGGGGCGACGTTGTCGCCACGATCACTTCTCCCGCTCGGCCGTCCCACCCTCCGCCGCGACGGGCGCGACGACGGGCGGATGGCCGTCACCGAGCGCAGGCTTCGGCGCCCCGTCTGCTCGCTGCGCCTGCTCGAACGGGTCCGCGGCGGCTCCCTTCGGCGCCTGCTCCTCCAACGTCCGCTTCGCCTCGCGGAGCGCCTCGCGCTGCTCGTGGCCGACCACCGGGAAGCGCGGGTCGATCTCCATCAGCGTGTGCACGAGCACGGAGGCGGCGCCGATCCGGCCGAACCACTTCCGGTCGGCCGGAATCACGTACCAGGGCGCCCAATCAGTGCTGGTGTGCAACAGCATCTCCGAGAACGCCTTCTGGTAGTCGTCCCAACAGTCGCGCTCATTGACGTCGGCGTGCGAGAACTTCCAGTTGTGGTCGGGGAGATCCAGCCGCCGGAGGAAGCGGATGCGCTGCTCCTCCTTCGACAGGTTGAGGAACACCTTCACGATCCGAAAGCCGTTGTCGGTCAGGTGGCGCTCCCAGTCGTTGATCTCCCGGTACCGGCGCTTCCAGATGTCCCGCTTCTTCGCCTTGGCCGGGAGCTTCTGTCGGTCCAGCAGCTCGGGGTGCACGCGGACCACGAGCACCTCCTCGTAGTGCGAGCGGTTGAAGATCCCGATCTCCCCGCGACCGGGCAGCCGTCGTACGTACCGCCACAGGAAGTCGTGGTCGAGCTCCTCCGCCGAGGGCACCTTGAAGCTGTGGACGCTCACCCCCTGGGGGTTGACCCCGCTCATCACGTGGCGAATCGTCCCGTCCTTCCCCGCGGCGTCGAGCGCCTGCAGTACCACCAGCACCCCCCAGGTGTCCTGGGCGGCCAGCCGCGCCTGGTACTCCGTGAGCAGCTGCACCCCCAGTTTCAGCAACTCGACGCCTTCCTTCTTCTTGATGCCCTCCTTGAAGCTTGGATCGAAGTCCTTGGCGAGCGTCACCTTCGAGCCGGGCTTGACTCGAAACGGCGCGATGAACTCCTCGAGCCGCTTGCGCTGGACACGTGTCAACCGCTGGCTATTGGTCGCCATCTTCAGCTTCAACGGTGCCCGAGCGCTCCGCGGATGTCGTCACCCCCTTCAGGTGATGTCCTCGTGATAAGCCGCGCCTAGCGTCATTTCCGGAGCACCCAGCTACTGGAAGGAGAAATTGACCGTGAACGGCGTCAGGGGCCTCGGCCGGGCCATCCTCGCAGCGGTGCTGCTGATGATCGGCGGGATCCTCAACATCATCTACGGGATCGCAGGGATCTCGAATTCGCACGTCTTTACGCAGAACGCGCACTACGTGTTCGGCGACCTGAAAACGTGGGGCTGGGTCACCCTGATCATCGGAGTGATCGAGCTGCTCGCGTCCGCTTCGCTGTTCGGCGGCGGGGCGTTCGGGCGGTGGTTCGGCGTCTTCGTCGGCGCGATCGCGGCGATCGACGCGCTGCTCGCAATCCCCGCATACCCGCTGCTGGGGATCGCGATCTTCGCACTCAGCCTGTGGATCATCCACGGGCTCATCATCTACTCGCGGCCGGAGGACCTCAGTCTCGCGACGCCGGCGGACTACCCGTCCTCGACCGTCGCGGCCGGCGCCGGTCCGCGTCCGCCGGCGTAGGAGCCAAGCCGGCCTCCCGGGTCCGGGGGCCCGGGCGCGGACGGCTCGCCGCGCAGCGCGAACCTCGCCAGCGCGGCGACCGCCTGCGCGGGCGAGTCAGGCACGAGCGCGGATGGCGATGCGCCCGGATGGCTGGGCGCGATCCGGACCCGTAGCGCGCCGGGAATCGCGCGGAAGCGGAGCGGCGGATCGAGCACGGCCGCCTCGCCGTCGATTCCCGCGGGGACCGGCGTGGTCGAGTCGATCCTGAATCTGCGATCGGTCCATTGCTCGATCGCCTTCCGATTGCCCCGAGCCTCCTTGCCGTCCCCGGGCGGGGGATTCAGCACCGTGATTCCGAGACGGCCGGTGTCGAGCCGCGGGCGAGTGCCCGAACCCAGCGCCCGCCCCAGGCGGTACTTGTTGTTGGAGACGAGGATCGCGACGCCCGACTCGCGGCCGCTCGGCCCGACCCACCCCAGCTTCGGCGGCTGCGCCTGAGGACCGATCACGTCCGGAACGGTCTCCAGCAGCGTTCTCATCTTGGCCTCGCGGTAGCCGGCCTGCTGGACCGCTTCGGCATAGAGGCCGAGCGACACGTTGTTGACGAATACGCGGTCGTTCACCTCCGCGAGGTCGACCCGGCGCTCTCCGCCGTCGACGAACGCGTCGAGCGCGCCTACGACGTCCTCCCGATCGACTCCCAGATCGAGTGCGAAGTGGTTGCGGGTGCCGGCGGGGATGCATGCGTAAGGCAGGTCGAGCTCGGACGCGATCCGAGCGACGATCGCCTGCGACCCGTCGCCGCCCGCCATCGACAGCCCGTCGGCGCCGCTTCGCACCGCCGAGCGCACGAGCTCCTCGAGATCGTCGCCGAGCTTCAGCTCGATCGGCTCGATCCCACGCCGTCGTGCCTCGTCTGCGAGATGGAAGCGCTCGGCCTTCCCGCCACCCGATTTCGGGTTGTAGAAGAGGACGGGATGCTCGGGCCTCGGGGCCGGCTCCAGATGGACGTGCGTCTTGAACGCCTCTCTGGCGGCCGCGAGCGATCCCGCCACGGCGGCGATCACGATGAGGTCGGCGACGATCCCCCCCTCGGTGACCAGCAGCACGACCGCGCCGGCCAGGGAGAGGACCGCCACCGCCAGGGCTGCGCGACGGGCAACGCCGCGGCGCTGCACCCCGTACCAGGCGGCCAGCCCCGCGAGCGCGAGGCACGCCAGCACCGAGAGCCCCCGCGGGAACCGCGAGATCGCAGCCGCGATCGCGACCCCCACCGCGCCGGCCAGGAGCAGCACTGATGCGAGCGCCCACAGCCACCGCGTGGTCATTCTCAGAGTCCGGTCTGGGCGACGATCCGGCCGGACTTGACCGC
>Ga0187776_10000426_pt1 | contig 20379 bp, 13 predicted proteins | sample 0216_BV02_MP12_2_FD_132426 | JGI IMG/M metagenome (GOLD analysis project Ga0187776, IMG submission 132426) | Tropical peat soil microbial communities from peatlands in Department of Meta, Colombia - 0216_BV02_MP12_20_MG | ecosystem: Environmental > Terrestrial > Soil > Wetlands > Peat | place...
AGACGGGCCACGAAAACGCCTACTTTCCGCTCCTCATTCCCGAGAGCTTCCTCCAGAGGGAGGCCGAGCACGTGGAAGGCTTTGCGCCCGAGTGCGCAGTAGTGACCCACGGCGGCGGCAAGGCCCTGGAGGAGCGCCTCGTCATCCGGCCCACGTCCGAGACCATCATCTGGGCCATGTACAAAAGGTGGATCATGTCTTACCGGGATCTCCCCATCCTCATCAACCAGTGGTGCAACGTGCTCCGCTGGGAGATGCGCACCCGCCTCTTTCTCCGGACCACTGAATTCCTCTGGCAGGAGGGTCACACCGCTCATGCGAGCGCCGGCGAGGCCGAGGAAGAGGCCCTGCGCATCCTGAACGTATACCGCACGTTTGCCGAGGATTACGCCGCCATCCCTGTTGTGTCCGGCAGGAAGAGCGAACGGGAGAAGTTTGCCGGCGCCGTGCATACCTATACCATCGAGGGCCTTATGCAGGACGGCAAGGCGCTCCAGGCCGGAACCTCTCACAATCTGGGGCAGAATTTCGCCAAAGCCTTCGACGTTACCTTCCAGAACCGCCAGGGAGAGCAGGAGCTGGTGTGGGCGACAAGCTGGGGCATGAGCACTCGGATGATCGGCGCCATCGTCATGACCCACGGGGACGACCGGGGTTTGATCCTGCCGCCCCGTCTGGCGCCCACAGCGGTGGTCTTTATCCCCATCTTCAAGGGCCAGACCGGCCATGGGGAGATCCTCCAGTATGCTCACCAGCTCGCCGCATCCCTGGGAAAGGAGATCCCATCCCGGATCGACGCCCGTCAGGAATATACGCCCGGCTGGAAGTTCAACGAGTGGGAGCGGGCCGGAGTCCCCATCCGGGTGGAGGTGGGGCCGCGGGATCTCCGCCAGGGCGAGGCGGTGCTCGTCCGGCGGGACACGGGGGAGAAGATCACCGGGTCCGAAGAAGGTTTCAAAGAGCGGGCGGCGGCACTCCTCGGGGACATCCAGCGTGCCCTTTACGAACGCGCCCGTCGTTTCCGGGACGAAAACACCCACGTGGTGGACGACTACGAGGTCTTCAAGGAGCTTGTAGCCGACGAGGGCGGCTTTCTCCGCTGCCGCTGGTGCGGCTCCAGCGAGTGTGAGGATCAGATCAAGCAAGAGACCATGGCAACCATTCGCTGCATCCCCCTTGAGGACGCGAGCGACGAAGGCCCCTGCCTGCGGTGCGGCACAAAGGCGCGCGGTCGGGTTTACTTCGCCAGGGCCTATTGATACGAATAGCCGACAGCGAACCCCACGATGATCCGCCTCAACGACATTGTTGACCGGGTATTCTCCTATCATCCCGAGGCTGAGATCAGCGTCCTCGAGAAGGCCTATGTCTTTTCTGCCAAGGCCCACGCGGGTCAGGTGCGGCTGTCGGGTGAGCCCTACCTCATGCATCCCCTGGAGGTGGCCGGCATTCTGGCGCAGATGAGGCTTGACGTCTACAGTGTCGCCTCCGGCCTTCTTCACGACACCCTGGAAGACACGCGGACGACCGTGGAGGAGCTTCGCCGCGTCTTCGGCGACGAGATCAGCCAGATTGTGGACGGGGTGACCAAGATCGGCAAGTTTGAGTTCAGCAGCACGGAGGAGCGCCAGGCCGAGAACATGCGGAAGATGATCTTGGCCATGGCCAACGATATCCGGGTCATCCTCATCAAGCTGGCCGATCGACTGCATAACATGCGCACTCTTTCCTTTCACGCCCCGGAGAAACGTCGCGTCATCGCCCAGGAAACCCAGGATATCTACGCGCCGCTTGCGGGGAGACTCGGGATTGACTGGATCAGGACCGAGCTCGAGGACTTGGCCTTCTTCCATCTCCAACCGGAAACCCATGAGGAGATCGTCCGGGGTCTGGCAAAGAACGAGAAGGAACGGGAGCATTACATCCAGGAGGTCATCGGCGTCCTCCAGGGGAAACTCACTGAATCCGGCCTGGAGGGGAAGGTCAGCGGTCGTCCTAAGCACGTCTATAGCATTTACCGGAAGATGGTCCGGCAAAACGTGGAACTGGATCACATCTATGACATCATCGCCTTCCGGATCATCCTGAACAGCATCCGCGAATGTTACGGCGCCCTCGGCATGATTCACTCGCTGTGGAAGCCGATCCCGGGCCGCATCAAGGACTACATCGGCATGCCCAAGGCCAACATGTACCAGTCCCTGCACACGACCGTTGTGGGCCCTCACGGCGAGCGGGTGGAGATCCAGATCCGCACCGAGGAGATGGAGCGCATCGCTAAGGAGGGGATCGCGGCCCATTGGGTGTATAAGGAAGGGGGGAGCGTTCCGGAAGGCGACAGCAAGCGCTTCGCGTGGCTCCGCCAGCTCCTGGAGTGGCAGAAGGATCTCAAGGACCCCCGGGAGTTCCTCGAGACCGTCAGAGTCGATCTCTTTCCCGACGAGGTCTATGTCTTCACACCGAAGGGCGAGGTGAGATCCTTTCCCCGCGGCGCCACTCCCATCGATTTCGCCTACAGCATCCACAGCGCGGTCGGGGACCGGTGCACGGGCGCCAAGGTAAACGGCAAGCTTGTTCCCCTGAAGTACGAGCTGCGCAACGGCGACATCGTGGAGATCCTTACCTCGCCCAACCATGTGCCCAGCAAGGACTGGTTGAAGATCGTCAAGACCTCCCGCGCCCGCACGCGTATCCGCCATTGGATCAAGACCGAGGAGCGGGAGCGGAGCATTGCTCTCGGGCGGGAGATCTGCGACCGAGAGTTCCGCAAGCACGGCCTGAGCTTCTCCAAATACCTCAACTCGGACATCCTCGAGGAGGTTGCCAAGGCCTTCTCGCTCCAGAAGGTGGAAGATCTCCTGGCCAGCATCGGCTACGGGAAGATTTCGGCCCTGCAGGCGTTCGGGAAGTTTGCCGCGCTTCTGAAGCCCGAGGCGGAGGGAGCCGAGGAGGAGGTGGAACAAGTCCCTGCCGAACGGGTGGAGCGGAAGGAGCGTCCCGGCCAGCGGGGCGGGGTGCATGTGAAGGGTGTGGCCGACATCATGGTCCGCTTCGCCAAGTGCTGCAACCCATTACCCGGGGAAGGGATCGTCGGGTACATCACCCGGGGACGGGGCGTGTCGGTCCATCGGGCGGACTGTGCGAGCCTCCTCGCCAGCGGTTTCGAACGCCGGATCGAGGTGGAATGGGACAAGATGGACGGGGAGGTGCACCCGGTTGGGCTCGTGGTAATCTGCGCGAATGTAAAGGGAATGCTGGCTGCCATCAGCGGCACCCTGAGCAACCTCGACATCAACATTTTGGAAGCGAACATCCGGACGCGGGTAGACAATCGCTCCGAGTGCAAGTTCGTCGTCGAGGTCCACGACTCGGATCACCTAAGTCGAGCCCTCGCCGCGGTGCGGAAGATCAAGAACGTACTGGAGGTCTATCGTTCTTCCACGCTGGAGGTCCACTGAGAACGGGCGACCATGGGAATTTGGGGGGATGAAGAGGACGAGGAGATGCAGCCCAGCCGTACGGGTCGCCTGCGGCGGTTTCCTCGATGGCCGCATCCCTCAAGGCGGCCGTCAGGCGGCTTTACGGACCTTGCCGGCGCGGAGACAGCGCGTACACACACGGACCTGCTTCACCGTCCCCTGCTCCAAGGACCGAACCCTCTGGAGGTTAGGATACCATCTCCGTCTCGTCTTGTTGTTGGCGTGGCTCACGTTATTCCCAAGCCGGGGGCGCTTTCCGCAAATGTCGCATGTTCTGGCCATCTCTTCCACCTCCGTTGACGCTGTCGCCTGCCCGCAGCACGGCTGGACTCGCAACAACCAAATCTTTTAACACACCATTCCTCATCTGACAAGGGAAAAAACGAATTCTCCAGGAAGCCTACGGCGCGGTTGAGCGACCTTACACGATGACTACGGGCGGCTCTTGGTGGTCGCGGCCCTGGATGGAGCCGATGCGGTAAGCGCGCTGGCCGAGGCTGCGCAACAGCTCCAGGATATCGGCCATGGTCGCGGCGGGCACAATGAGGACGAAGCCGATCCCGCAGTTGAAAACCCGGTGCATCTCCTGTTCGGAGAGCTTGCCGTGCTCCCGGAGGAAGCTGAAAATAGGAGGCACATCCCAGCTTCCCTTCTCGATGCGGGCCTGGCACGGTCCGGGGAGGACCCGGGCGACCTTGTCGTAGAAGCCGCCTCCGGTGATGTGGGCCATGCCGGAAATCCGGAAGTCCCGGAGGATCACCTGCACCGCCTCCGAGTAGATGCGGGTCGGTCTGAGGAGCTCGTCCGCCACCGTGGAGGCGCACTCAGGAATGATGTCCTCCGGGGCGAGGCCGAGTTCCTGGAACACGATGCGACGGACGAGGGTGTAGCCGTTACTGTGGAGGCCGTCGGAGGCGAGACCGATGATCTGGTCCCCCACCCGGATATCGGAGCCGTCGATGATCTGATCCTTTTCCACAATGCCGACAGCAAACCCGGCCAGATCGTACTCGTTCTCCCGATAGAAATCCGGCATTTCGGCGGTCTCACCGCCGACCAGGGAGCATTTCGCCTGGCGGCACCCCTCGGCGATGCCGGAGATGATCGCCGTGACCAGGTCCAGGTTCATGCGGCCGATGGCGAGATAGTCAAGGAAGAAGAGGGGCCGAGCGCCCTGGACCAGGATATCGTTCACGTTCATGGCCACCAGATCGATGCCCACCGTATGGTGACGGTTGGCGAGGAAGGCGACCTTGAGCTTCGTGCCCACACCGTCGGCGGAGCTCACCAGCACGGGTTTTTCGTAGTCGAGGTTGGCGAGGGAGTAAAGCCCCCCTGACTGACCGATAGTGCTCATGACCCCGGCGTGGAAGGTCGCCTTGGCAAGAGGCTTTATCCTGACGACAAGCTCATTGGCGGCCTCGAGATCAACACCGGCTTGCTTGTAGCGGTCGGTGGCCATGTGATGCCTCCATCTCGGGCAACGAGGGGGGAGCCAGGCAATTCCCTGACATTCTTGGCGGCAGCCTGGCTGGTGCCGCGTGAGCTCCCCGGCCGGCTCGCACCACTTCCTCCTCGCAACGGGCAGGAACCGTGCACGTATCCTGCCGCGCCAGCAGCAACAAGGGAGGGTGACCGGCACGGTAGTTGCAGCTAGAGGTAGAAGGGCTGGGGCCTCAAAACGTCATTCTAGAAAGGGTTCCTGAAGGTGTCAATCGGTTTTCGGGCGGGAAACCTTTTGACAAGCAGGGAGCCTTGGAGTACGGTAATTTGCTAACCTGACACATGGAGACTGAAGATGCCGGAAGAACTTGTTCAATTCAGTCGCATGCGGCGGCTGCCGCCTTACGTCTTTGCCCAGGTGAACGCGCTGAAGATGGATCTCCGGCACCAAGGCGAGGACGTCATCGATCTGGGTATGGGCAATCCCGATCTGCCCACACCGCAACACATTGTCGACAAGCTGGTGGAGGCCGCTCAGAAGCCCCATAACTACCGCTACTCCGCCTCCCGCGGGATCACGAAGCTTCGTGAAGCAATCGCCCACTGGTACAAGCGCCGCTACGACGTGGACATCGATCCTGAAAGCGAGGCCGTGGTCACGATCGGCGCCAAGGAAGGCCTCTCCCACCTGGTGCTGACCCTCATCGGGCCGGGGGACGTGGTGTTTGCCCCCAACCCTACCTATCCGATCCACCCGTACTCGGTGATCATCGCCGGCGGTGATCTACGGAGCATTCCGATCAACAAGGATCGGGACTTCTTCGAGGACCTCCAGGCGGCCACCAAGCAGACCTGGCCTCACGCCAAGATGCTCATCATCTCCTACCCCCATAACCCCACCACCCAGGTGGTCGATCTGGACTTTTTTCAGAAGATTTGTGACTTCGCCCGAGAGAACCGGATCTTCGTGGTGCACGACCTTGCTTACGCGGATCTCGTCTTCGACATGAAGTACGCTCCCAGCTTGCTCCAGGTCAAGGGTGCCAAGGAGATTGGGGTTGAATTCTTCTCCATGTCGAAGAGCTATTCCATGCCGGGTTGGCGGGTCGGCTTCGGTGTCGGCAATCCGGCCGTGATCGCGGCCCTCACCCGAATGAAGAGCTACCTCGACTACGGCATTTTTCAGCCCATTCAGATCGCGGCGATCATCGCCCTCAACGCCGACCAGTCGTGCGTGACGGAGATCAAAGACACCTACCGGTCCCGACGTGACGTGCTGGTAGACGGCCTGAACCGGATCGGCTGGGCTATCGACAAGCCCAGAGGCACTATGTTCGTATGGGCCAAGATTCCCGACAAGCACCTCCCCATGGGTTCGGTCGAGTTCGCTAAGTTTCTCATCCGCGAGGCCAAGGTCGCCGTCGCCCCCGGGAGGGGGTTCGGTGAGTACGGTGACGACTACGTGCGCTTTGCCCTAGTGGAGAATGAGGAGCGTACGCGCCAGGCGATCCGCGGGATCCGTCGGGCGCTCTTCTAGCGGCAAGGGCGTCTCCTTGCGTCACGGTTTAGGATAAGGGCACCAGAGAGGGGAGTGCTCCGCTCTCTGGTGTTTTTTGTGGCGCACCAACGGCGTTAGCGAGCAACGCGAGCGCAAGAGGCAGGGAACGGTCATGAGAGAAATCCAGGTAGGGTTAATCGGCTTGGGCACTGTAGGATGCGGTGTGGCCAAGGTGCTCCTCGACAACGCTAGGATTCTAGCCCAGCGGATGGGCGGAATTCTTCGACTCAAGAAGATCGTGGACGTGGACCTTGATCGGCCGCGGCCGGTGAATCCGCCGCGGGAGATCCTCTCCACCCGGGTGGAGGACATCTTTGAAGACGAAGACATCCACATCGTCGTCGAGCTGATCGGCGGGATGGAACCGGCGCGCAGCTTCATCCTCGAGGCCATCAGGCGGGGCAAGCATGTGGTCACCGCCAACAAGGCTCTCCTGGCCGTGCATGGGAGTGAGCTATTCCGTGCGGCCATGGAGCACGGAGTGAACATCGCTTTCGAGGGGGCGGTGGGCGGCGGGATTCCGCTCATCCGTGCCTTGCGCGAGGGGTTGGTGGCGAACCGGATCGATCACGTCTACGGAATTCTGAACGGTACGGCCAACTATATCCTCACCCGAATGAGCCGAGAGGTGACCACCTTTGCGGAGGCCCTGCGGGAGGCTCAGGCCCACGGCTTCGCCGAGGCCGACCCGCGCCTTGATGTGGAGGGAGTCGACGCGGCGCACAAGATCGTCATTCTCAGCGCCCTCGCCTACTGCTGCGAGGTTGATTTCGACCAGGTCTATATCGAGGGGATCACCAACATCGATCCTCTAGATATCCAGTTTGCCGCCGACTTCGGCTATACCATAAAGCTTCTCGCCATATCCCGCTGCGACGGCGACAGGATCGAGATCCGGGTGCATCCGACCATGATCCACCGGGACCAAATGCTGGCCAAGGTGGAAGGCGTCTACAACGCCGTTCAAATCTCCGGAGATGCGGTGGGGGACATTATGCTTTACGGCCTCGGCGCGGGCATGATGCCCACCGGGAGCGCGGTCGCCAGCGACCTCGTAGACCTGGGGCGAAACCTCCTGGTCGGTGCCGGCGTCCGGATGCCTCCTCTGGCGTGCAGCCAGCAGGCCATGGTCAAACGGCAGGCGAGGCCCATGGATGAACTCGTGCTCAACTACTACTTCCGCTTTTCTGCGGTGGATCGTCCCGGCGTGCTCTCAAGGATCTCCGGCGTCTTGGGGAGCCATGACATCAGCATCGCCGCGGTGATCCAGAAGGGCCGGCAGGAAAGGGGTTCCGTGCCGGTGGTGATGATGACTCACGAGGCCCGGGAGAGGGATGTGCGTTTGGCCCTAACTGAAATTGACAAGCTCCAGGTGGTTACCGGACCGACGCGCGTCATTCGAGTGGAGAACAAAGAGGGAGAGGCAGAGCCAATTTCAGGGGCGCTGAGCTCTTAGCTGTTGAAAAAACCCATGAACCGGCGAAAGGGAATCGACTGGCAGGTGCTGGAGTGAAGCAGGGCAATCTGTTCGGCAACGCCGCATAGTCGCATGATCGATAGTATAGGGGCAGTCCGGACGTTTGTGCGGTGTAGTGGTGGAAAGTCCGGCAGGCTTTCCCGACGACCAAAGAGTAAGAGGTGGCTCCAGATGCCCGTTGCCTCACAGATCGCCCTGTGCCTCCCGCGCCAGCCTTCTCCGTGGCCATGAGAAAGGGTGTCCAGCCACCTGCTAGGTAAGGAGGAGGGGTGACAGCCGGACGACGGAAATACCTGATCATCGTCGGCGATGGAATGGGGGACGAACCCCAGGAGCAGCTCGGGGCGAAGACCCCCCTCGAGGCGGCCCGGACGCCTCACATGGATCGGGTGGCGGCTCAGGGTTTGCTGGGACTCACGGAGACCATCGCCCCCCACCAGGAACCGGGGAGTGACGTGGCCAATATGGCCATTCTGGGCTACGACCCCGATCGCTTTCATACCGGCCGCGCGCCCCTCGAGGCGGCGAGCATGGGTGTGAAGCTGGGGCTGCGGGATGTGGCCTTCAGGTGTAACCTGGTTACGGTAAACACGGATGGGCAGGGGTGTCTTTTGCTCGCTGACTACTCCGCAGGGCATATTTCCAGTGGAGAGGGCCGGGCCCTCATCGCGACCATTGAGCGAACCCTGGGAACGGAGTCATTTCAATTCTATCCCGGAGTGAGCTACCGCCACCTCCTCGTCTGGAGGGATGGGAGGGACGACCTGCGGATCACTCCGCCTCATGACGTGATGGGCGAGCCGATAGCGCCTCACTGGCAGGTCTACGATCAGGCGCCGGAGCTCAGGAGACTCGTGACCAAGGCCCGTCCGCTTCTTGCTGACCACGAGGTGAACCGGAAACGGCTGGCCCAGGGGAAGCCTTCGGCCAATGCCATCTGGCTCTGGGGGCAGGGACGGAAGCCGACCATGCCAACCTTGAGAGAACGATTCGGGCTCACCGGGGTCGCGATCTCGGCGGTAGATCTCATCCGGGGGCTGGGGGTCTCAGCCGGGCTTGAGGCGGTGGTCGTCCCGGGAGCCACCGGGTATCTCGACACCAACTATGCCGGTAAGGTGACGGACGCCCTGCGGGCTTTGGGGGAGAAAGACCTTGCCTTCGTCCACGTGGAGGCCCCCGACGAGGCATCCCATGAGGGCAAACTCCTTCTCAAGATCGAGGCGATTGAGGCCTTCGATGCCCGCGTCGTGGGGCCGCTCCTGGATGGCTGCGGGGTTCTGGGGAATGTGCGGGTCCTCTTGATCACGGATCATCTCACGCCGATTCGCATCCGAACTCACGCCCGAGGGCTTGTGCCATTCGCGGTCTGTGACGTTCCCGGTCGACAGGAGTCGGAGCAGCGGGGATTTTCTGAACGGGACGCGGCCGCGACCGGGTTTATTGTGCGCCCGGGACATGGACTCATGGAGAAATTTATTAGGGGGAATCTCCACTAGGACTCACCGGGAAAGGGAACCAAGGCTAGATTTGAAATTCGAATCAGAAAAGAGAATCGTGAAAATCCAAATGTCAAAGGTCAACTGTCAAATCAAGCTCAAATACCGAATGGCAAACTACGCCGGCTGCTCGGGATATTCGCTGACGCGTTGGGAGTTTTGACATTTGACATTCTGTCCATTGACGCTTGTTTCTGATCTGGGCATTCTAACTTGCGGCATTGTGTAACGAGGTCGCTCCCATGGAAAAGCCCTTCGTCGCCGAGCAGCGAGTCCTTTACGGCGACACCGACGCCATGGGTGTCGCCTATTATGCCAACTACTTGAAGTGGTTCGAGATCGGCCGTACCGAGCTCTTCCGCCTGGTGGGAAGCAGCTATCGCGAGCTTGAAGGGCGAGGTTGCTTTCTTCCGGTTCACGAGGCGTACTGCCGGTATCGGCAACCGGCTCGCTATGACGACGTGATCCGAATCGAGACCAGGTTTTCCCTCTCAGGCAGAGCCAGGCTGCGCTTCGACTACCGGCTCTTCTCTCGGGATACTGACGCCCTGCTCGCCGAAGGATACACGGTGCACGCCTGCACCGACGGGGAAGGTCGGCCCATCAAACCCCCCGTCTACCTAAGAGATCTCCTCGGACCACTGGCTTCGGCAGGGGGGACGTGATGGAAGGGTGAAGGAGATTCTTGGGCCGGTGCTGGAGCTGGGGGCCGACGGGAAATCCGAAGCCCTACTCCCTTTCTCGCCGCCAAGCGGCTTTCGCCACGGAGTCGAACCGATGATCATCTTCCCCGCCATTGATCTCAAGGATGGTAAGTGCGTCCGCCTGGAGCAAGGGGTGATGGCCACGGCGACTGTCTATGGGGAGGACCCCAGGGCGACGGCTAAGCGTTGGCAGGAGGAAGGTGCGGAGTGGATCCATGTCGTGGATCTCGATGGGGCCATGGCCAAGGAGCCCCGGAATCGGGAGGCCGTTGCCCGGATTCTTGAGGCGGTCAGGATCCCGGTCCAGGTGGGTGGCGGGGTGCGGACGCTGGAGGTCCTGGCGGCCTATCTTGATATCGGGGTGCGGCGGGTGGTGCTCGGCACCGCAGCCCTCAAAGACCCGGACCTCGTGGTGCGGGCCTGCGACCGTTTCCCAGGCCGGGTGGTCCTCGGTATCGACAGCCGCCAGGGTCGGGTGGCCGTCGAAGGGTGGGACCAGACCACCGCGGTCGATTCGGTGGAGCTCGCCAGGAAGTTTGAGTCTCTTGCCCTTGCCGCCATCGTGTATACCGACATCCAGAGGGACGGGATGCAGACGGGTCCCAATCTCGAGGCGACCCGCAAGCTGGCCCGGGCGGTGAGGCGCCCGGTGATCGCGTCCGGGGGAGTGGGGCGGCTGGAGGATATTGTGGCCCTTCGGAGTCTTGAGCCCGAAGGTGTGGTCGGAGTGATCGTCGGCCGGGCCCTGTACACCGGGAGCATCCGGCTGGCGGAGGCCATGGCCCTGGCAAGACGTTGATGAGGTCCGACTTTTTTCGCTGGACACAGGGGATGGTGACTTTACCCATTGTGCGAGCAATGACGGCTCTTCTTTCGTTCCGGGGCTCCCGGCCCGGTCACTTCTAGCGCGCCCGCGCTCGGGGGAGGCCGCCCCCTTCGTGTTCTCCTCGCTGTTTCACAGCGACCAGCCAGGGGGTCCCCCGCCCGCAGGCGCGGAAGTGGCTCAGGCCTCCCGCAGTCACGTCAGAAGAACCACCATTGCTTCCACGTCCGAGCCCATGGGTCGAGCAGCGTGGTCTATGGGTAAACACCAGGGCAAGAGGCGGGCAAACAGGCGCGCCCCCAAGGACGGCGTAGCTTTGCACCCCTGTGCTCCGGGCTGTGAGGTGGGGCCGTACCAGGGCTCCCATGGCGATACCGATTGTGAGACGATGGGGTCCGGAAAAGTCCGGGCTATACGGAGTTTCTCATTGACAAGCGTCTTGTTGGCGCTATTATAAACCGTTAAGCATGATAAAGCGGGAAACTCCGGGTTCCTGCAGATTTTTCATGAGAGGGGGATGGCTGGATGCCTTTGAAGTTTGCGTCCGGCGGGCCCGACGGGCGTCTTCGCCCCATCTCGATGAGAGGGGGGTGGGGCAATGCCGTGTGTTCGGGTTAAGCCGAGCGAGTCTTTCGAAGGCGCACTGAAGCGCTTCAAGAAACAGTGCGAAAAAGAGGGTATTCTCTCCGAAGTACGCAAACGGGAACACTATGAGAAGCCGAGCGTCAAACGGAAGAAGAAGGCCCTTGCGGCGAAAAAACGGGCGCTGAAGCGGATGCGCAAACTAGCGTCGAAGCCATGAGTCTCCAGGAGAAGATCACCGCAGCTCTCAAAGAGGCCATGCGCTCAAAGGACCAGGCGGCCCTCACCAGCATGCGCCTTCTCCTCACCGCGATGAAGGTGCGGGAAAAAGAGGTTTGCCGTGGACTGCGGGAGGACGAGATCCTCGCGGTCATCTCCAGTCAGATCAAGCAGCGACGAGAGGCCATTGAGCAGTACCGCAAGGGTGGGAGAGAGGACCTCGTCCAGGCCGAGGAGAGCGAACTCCGCGTGCTCCAGAGTTACCTGCCTGCCCAGCTCTCCGAGGAAGATCTCGCCATACAGGTGGATGGGATCATCGCCGAGGTGGGCGCCGCCAGCGCCAAGGACATGGGAAAAGTCATGAAGGTTGCCATGGCCAAGTTGGCGGGGCGGGCGGACGGCCGGACCATCAACGCCTTAGTCAAGGCGAAATTGGGGGGGTAGAGCAGCCCTGGTTCGCTCATTGCCGGGGTTTGGCTGAATCACAGGATGTGACGCCTTTGGTGCCCCCAAAATGCCCACTCAGTGTCAGAGAGCCTTCCAAGAGGTGTTTCTCGAGCTGGCGACCGTGTGAAGGGTACGCTGCGTGCTCATGCTGCTGTGCGGCGTCCGACGATATATATCTCTCTCCGGAATCGTCCCGTCACCACTCCTCTTTCTTCGCGGCACGACCCGTCCGGGAGGCAGGCTTGCGGGTGCCACCAACCGCCCGGAGTCGGCGTTCCCCGGTCCGCTCCTTCCCCAGGGTAGAGGCGGGGCTCGAGGTGTCTCCTCGGCATGGAGTGATATGGATCGCCAATCGCTTCGGGTGCTCGAGTACCCGCACATCCTGACCATACTCGAAGCCCTGGCTACGACGGAGCCGGGGCGGCAGGCGGTCAGGGATCTCCGGCCCAGCACGGAGCGCGAGAAGATCGCAACGTGGCTCGGTCAGGTGACGGAGCTCAGCGATTACCTCCAGAGCGGAAACTCACTCCCTCTGAGCGGAATCGAGGCTGTCGGCCCGATTCTGGACCGGATGGGCACGACCGGCCAGGTAATCCTGCCCGAGAACCTCCTCAAGGTGGCAAGCACCCTGGGGGTGACCCGCCTCCTTCACCGACTCGCCGGTGAGTTGCCTCCCCGTTCGTCCCGACTCGCGGAGATCCTGGGCGGGGTCCAGCCCCTTCCCGAGCTGGAGGCGAGAATCGGCCGGGCCATCGATCAACGTGGGAAGATCAGGGACGACGCCAGTCCCGCCCTCGCCCGGCTCCGGGCCGAGATCGGTCGGCTGCGCGAGCGCCTCCACAACGAACTCGCGGAAATACTGGAACTACAGGCCGCCCAGAAAACGCTTCAGGAAAAACTCATCACGATCCGGAACGGTCGTCTCGTGATTCCGATCCGGAGCGGTGCTCGGGGCGCTGTGGACGGCATAGTCCACGACACTTCCCAGAGCGGGGCGACTTCCTTTGTCGAACCCCTTGCGGTGGTACCCCTGAACAATGAGCTGAGCCGGACGCGGAGCCTTGAGCAGGAAGAGGAGGCTCGCATCCTCAGGGAGCTGACCGAGGCGGTGACCGCAGCGGCCGAGGTGCTTCGCGCCAACGAGTGCCGGCTCGGGGCGATCGATTGCCTCCACGCCAGGGCGAGATTGAGCGTTCTGCTTCGGGCTCGAGAGCCCTTGCTCAATAGAGGCGAGGGGATCCGCCTGCTCCAGGCGCGCCATCCCATTCTTGCCCTGCAACGGCTGGCACGGGAAGGCGACGCGGTGCCGGCCTCGCTCGCGGGGCTTCTCTGGCGCGATGAGGGTTCCGCTGACCTGAAGCCCGGCCCGCTTGAGGTCGTGCCCATCGACCTGCACCTCACCCGGGAAGAGAACATCCTCATCATTAGCGGGGCCAACGCGGGGGGGAAGACGGTGTCCTTGAAGACACTGAGCCTTCTCGGCGTTATGGTCCAGGCCGGTCTTCACATCCCGGTTGCCGAAGGGAGTGAGTGGCCGGTCCTGACCGGAGTCTTCGCAGAGATCGGAGATGAGCAGGATTTGCGGGCCCATCTCAGCACCTTTTCGGCGAGGATTCAGCGGCTCGTGACCATCCTGAGCCTCGCCGACGACCGATCGCTCATCCTCCTTGACGAACTCGGCACCGGGACCGACCCCGCGGAGGGGGCAGCTCTAGCGCTCGCGGTGCTCGACGGGCTGAGAAGCCGAGGGGCTCTTACGGTGATAACCACACACTACCACCTCATCAAGGCATACGGCATGGTGCGGGAAGGAGTGATGAACGCGGCGGTGGACTTCGACGAGGCGAGCGGCCGCCCCGCCTACCGCCTTCGCTACGGGCAACCCGGAACGAGCAACGCCCTCAAGATCGCTGCGGATCTCGCCATGCCAAATGAGGTGATCGAAGGCACGAAGCGCTATCTCAGTCGGGATGAGCAGCGAACCAGCGAATTGATCCAGCAACTGGAGGAGGCCCGCCGCGAAGCGGAAAGAGCCGGGGAGGAGCTTGGACGGAGGCAGCGGGATCTCGAGGCTACCCAGACGGACCTGGCGCGGGAACGGGACGAGCTGGCCCGGTCCCGGGGGCAGGTGATTGTCGCAGCCAGAGTGCGAGCGGAGGCGCTCATCTCGGAGGCGGAGAAAGAGCTGAAGGCTGCCATTGCCCGCTTCCAGGAACAGGGCTCTTCGGGGGCCGCGGAGGCCCGCAGGAAGGTGCAGAAGTCAAGGACCGGCCTCAGGGCGGCGCTGGACGCGGAGACTCCCCGCGGACACAGGGTCCTTGCCGGCTCAGCCGCAGGCAGGCTGGTCAGGTTGCGTGGGGCGGGGGGAACCGGGGTCATCCTGGAGGTGAGGGATGAGGGCAGGCGGGCCGAAGTTCAGGTGGGGCCGAAACGGGTGGAGGTGGACGTAGAGGCCATCGAACTTCTCCCGGCTCAAGGGGAGAGGGGGAAGAGCTTGGCGGGCGGGAACGGCGTCCGGGTGCTCCGGAGCGAGACGGATGCTTGGCAGGACCGGCTCAACTTGGTCGGGCTTCGGGTGGAAGACGCCTTGCCCCTCCTCGACAAGGCCATCGATCGAGCACTGCTCGACGGCCGTTCCGAGCTTCACGTTGTCCACGGCCACGGCACCGGACGACTCCGGAAGGCGGTGCACGAGTTTCTCCTGAGCCATGCCGGGGTCAGGGGCTTCCACCACGAGGTCCAGAACCGAGGCGGGTCCGGGGTTACGGTGGTGGAGCTGAAGGAGTAGAGAGCAATCCGGACGAAGCGGAGACGAGCGTGGGACGACTCACCCGGGAGGCGATCGAGGAGATCAGAACCTCCGTCAACATCGTGGATGTGGTAAGCGCCCACGTGCCGCTCCGTAAACGCGGCAAGACCTACGTCGGCCTCTGTCCCTTCCACGGGGAGAAGACCCCATCCTTTACTGTGAGTGACGACCGCCAGGCCTTCTACTGCTTTGGCTGCGGGGTGGGGGGGAGCGTGTTCGACTTCCTCATGCGGGTCCGAAACCTCACCTTTGTCGAGGCCGCACGAGAGCTGGCGGACCGCTACGGCATTCGGCTGCCGGAGGCGTCCGAGACCAAAGATCAGAGGCGTGCCCGAGAACTGGCGGATTTCCTGTGCGGAGCGAATGAGACCGCGGCCGCATACTTTCACCAAGTGCTCCTTGAGGATCCAGCGGCCGCGAGCGCCCGGGACTATTTGCGTAGTAGGGGTATGGGGCCTGAGATCACCCGGGAGTTTCGGCTGGGCTACGCGCCGTCAGGGTGGGATGGGTGTAAGCGCCATCTCCTCAGACACAAGATCTCGCCGCAGGCGGCAGTTCAGGCCGGGCTCCTCGTTCAGAGCGGCCAGGGCGAGCCGTACGACCGCTTCCGGAACCGGATTATGTTCCCCATCAGGGACCTTGCGGGACGGGTAGTCGGTTTCGGGGGCAGGGCCCTGGACGACACCCCGCCCAAGTACTTGAACAGCCCGGAATCGCCTGTCTTCCACAAGGGGCGGATCCTCTACGGACTTCCTGTAGCAAAAGAGGCGTGCCGGAAGGAGGGGGAGACCCTCGTGGTGGAGGGTTACTTCGATCTCCTGGCCCTGCAGAGCAACGGCATTCGTAATGTGGTCGCTCCCTTGGGCACGGCGCTTACCCCACAACACGTCCGACTCTTGGCTCGGCTCGCGCCGCGGGCTGTGGTAGTCTTCGACGGTGACGAGGCCGGCATGAGGGCGGCCCTGCGGAGTCTCGAGATCTTCCTGAGGGAGAAGCTCCCCGCGCGACTGCTCAAGCTTCCCGGCGGTATGGACCCCGACGATTTCGTGCGCCAGCAGGGAAAGGAGGCTTTCTTCCGACTTCTCGGCGAGGCCCGGCCCCTGCTCGAGGTTTTTCTTGACGAGACCCTGGCAGACTTCGACGGATCCATCGCCACCAAAGTGAGATCGGTGCGAACGGTTGGCCCGCTCCTCAAGCTCCTCGATGTCGGGGTGGAGCAGGAATCGTATCTTCAGTTCCTGACTCGGCGTCTGAACGTGAGTGAGGAGGCGCTTCGGCAGGAGCTGAGACTGGGGGGAACTCCTGAGGCCGAACGGGGACGCGCGCCGGCCGAGGCGCCGGGAGGCGGTCGGGTGCCCGCCATGGAAGAGGTGGTGCTCAGGATTCTCGTCCACTATCCGAAACATATTCCCCTCGTTATGGAAGCGGGGGTGATCGAGGATTTTGAGGGCAGGGAGTGGCAGAGGCTTGGGCGTTTGGTGGAAAAACACGGCGGAGAGGGTGGAATCCTGGATGTGGGCGGGTTATTAGTCGACCTCGATAACGCAGAGCTTCGGCGACAAGTGAGCTCTTGGTCTGTCGAGGAGAAGCCCTGGTCGGAGGAGGATGCAAGTCTCCGTTTGCGAGAATACCTCGGAGGGATCAAGGGGAGAAAGAGGCGAAGGTTGGACGAGCTGAGGCGGCTGCAAGAAGAGATTCGTGCTGCGGAAGAGAAGCGGGACGACGTCCTACTTCGTGAGCTTCTTGCGAAAAAGGTTGCCCTGGCGGCCAGGAGCACCCACGGCAAGGCCAACCTCACCAAGGGGGAGATGGATTGATGGCAAAAAAGACGGACATCGAAGACCTGAAGCGGTTGATCACCATAGGGAAAGAGAAAGGGTACCTCACCTATGAGGAGGTGAATGATGCCCTTCCCGACGAACTGGTGGACTCGGAGAAGATCGATGACATGATGATGATCTTCGATGAGATGGATATCGCCATCGTTGACTCCTCCCAGAAGGTCAAGGTGCTGAAGGAGAAGATCGAGAAGGAGGCCAGTTCCCTCGAAGAGGAAGATAATCTTCGCATCGAGGAGGAAGAACAGGGCGGCCGGATAACAGACCCCGTGAAGATGTACCTCCGTGAGATGGGAATGGTTTGTCTCTTGACCAGAGAAGGCGAGGTGGAAATTGCCAAACGGATCGAGCAGGGCGAGCAGGAGGTGATCGACGCTATTATCGCAACCCCTATCGGCGTGCGAGAGATTCTCGGCCTTCGCGAAAAGGTTGCCCAGAATCGCCTTCGGATCCGAGACGTCTTGAAGCACCTGGATGAGGAGCTCAGCGCGGAGGAGGAGGCGCAGGAACAGCAAAAGCTCATCCGGCTTCTCGATGAGGTGCAGGGCCTGGATGAGGAAAACCGCAAGCTTGAAGAGCAGGTGCAATCCGGGATCCTGGATAAGGCCGAACGCCAGGCGAGAGACCAGTTGGCTCGCACGAACAAGGAGCGGATCTTCCAGCTCCTCAAGCATCTACGCCTGGAGAAGCGGCAGATCGACCGAATCGTGAGCAAGTTGAGGAACTGTGTCGAACGCATCGAGAAGGCAGAGGAGGAGATCGGGCAGTGCATGCTCCGCACCGGCAAACCGCTCCAGGAGCTGCGCCGGTTCTTCCGGCAGGCCAAGAATGATCCGGAAACGACTCCCCGTCTGGCGGAAAACCTCGGCCTCAACCAGGATGATTTTCTCGAGATGGAGAAGCAGATCAAGAACGGTCAGCGTAGGATCCGGCGGGTGGAACAGGAAGCCGAGATGGACGCTCGCTCTCTGAAGCAGATTCTCCGGCACGTGGAGTCCGGCGAGGCGAAGGCAAAGGAGGCGAAACGGGAGCTGGTGGAGGCGAACCTCCGCCTCGTCGTGAGCATTGCCAAGAAGTACACCAACCGGGGCCTGCAGTTCCTGGATCTCATCCAAGAGGGGAATATCGGGCTCATGAAGGCGGTGGACAAGTTTGAGTACCAGCGCGGGTATAAGTTCAGCACCTATGCCACATGGTGGATTCGTCAGGCCATTACCCGTGCCATCGCGGATCAGGCGAGAACGATCCGCATCCCGGTGCACATGATCGAGACCATCAACAAGCTCATTCGCACCTCGCGCTATCTGGTGCAGGAGCTGGGGCGGGAACCCTCACCCGAGGAGATCGCCGAGAAGATGGATTTCCCCCTGGAGAAAGTGCGGAAGGTCTTGAAGATCGCCAAGGAGCCCATCTCCCTGGAGACGCCTATCGGTGAGGAGGAAGACAGCCATCTTGGCGACTTCATCGAGGACAAGAAGGTGACCTCGCCGGTGGACGCGGTGATAAACCTGAACCTATCCGAGCAGACACGAAAGGTCCTCTCCACTCTCACGCCCCGCGAGGAGAAGGTGCTTCGCATGCGGTTCGGTATCGCCGAGAAGGCGGATCATACCCTCGAAGAGGTAGGTCAGGACTTTGCGGTGACCAGGGAACGGATTCGTCAGATCGAGGCCAAGGCGTTGCGCAAGCTGAGACATCCGAGCCGCCGAAAAAAGCTCAAGAGCTTCATCGAGAGCTGATGCGGTCGGGGATTTCCCTTGACAAGGCCGATGACAGCCAATTATACAGACATGATTAGCCGTGCTTTTCGCTGCGGCCGACGCCATGCGAGGGTTTTGGTGGCGGGCGTGACGGCGGATCGTTTCGGGAGGGAGGGGGCCCATAGCTCAGCTGGAAGAGCCACCGGCTCATAACCGGTTGGTCCCTGGTTCGAATCCAGGTGGGCCCACCAGTTGATCAGCGATGCTGGAAAGGGTGACGAGACAACCTGGCCACAACCCACACAGGGAGAGGCGGCTTTGGTTCCTCTTTCCCGGGGGAAGTGGTCAGTCCCCGCAAGCGGTAGAACAAAGGGTGCGCCCGGATGGTCGCGCCTTTTTTTTGCTTGAGCAACCTGAAGTGGGAGGCAACCGTTGCAGAGAGAGTTGCAACTTCTCATTGAGCTTCAACAGGTGGAGCGGAAGATCCAGGCCCTGAGCGACCAACAGGCTCGCGCTCCGGAGCAGCTCGCCGCTCTTGAGGAGCTGGCGAGAAGCGCCGAGGCCGGGAGGGACCGGCAGCGGGAGATGGTCGAAAATGCTCGCAAGGCTCGACGCCGGGTGGAGCTCGAGGTTGAGGAGCTGGAGCAACGGGCGAGGAAGAGCAGGGAGAGACTGGGATCGGTAAAGACCAATAAAGAGTATCAGGCCCTCCTCAAAGAGATCGAGGATCTCCAGGGGCTCATCCGGGAGCGGGAGGACCAGATCCTCGAACAGATGGAGACGGTAGAGCGTCACCGTAGCCTCCTCGAGGAGGGGGAGCGGGCAGCGGAGGAGGCGCGTCAGCGCCTGACCTCGGAAGGGGCCGAGATTGAAGCAGAACGGGCGAGGGCCGACTCCCAGATGGAGGTACTCAGGAGGCAACAGGAGGCGCTGAACCCCCAGATCCCGGCAGATCTCCTCCAGACTTACCGGGTTCTCCGAGCGCACCGAAGCGGGACCGCCGTGGCGCCCGTGGTTCAGGGCGCTTGTCAAATGTGCCATATGAATTTACCGCCCCAGGTCTTCATCGATCTGCAAAAGGACGAACATGTGCTCCACTGCCCCACCTGCCAGCGGATCATCTACTGGGTAGGCCACGAGGCATACCAGTCGGCGGCGGCAAACGCCAAGGAGTCCGGGTAAGTGACGGAGAGAAGCTCTGGGAGCCGGGGACGGGTGGCCAAGATCCTTGAAGTGGTGGCGGAGCGGCTCCATCCGGGGCTGCTCCCGCCTGAGTATGCCAAACTGAGTTCCGACGACCTGCGCCGTCTCTTTCGAGACATTGCCAAGCATGTGCGCACCTGTCCAACGTGGCTGGCGGCGGATAGGCGGGAAGCGGAAAGGCCCGTAAAGGGCGTTGCTTCCCTCTACGCTGACGGAGCGTCTCGAGGCAATCCGGGGCCATCCGGCGCGGGCGCGATTCTCCTTGATGAAAGAGGCCGGCGTCTCGCCGAACTCAATCGATTTCTCGGCGCAGCCACGAACAACGAGGCCGAGTACCAGGGGCTTATCGTGGGCCTCAAGGCTGCCGAAGACTTCGGGATTACGAGGCTTCGGATTTTTCTCGACTCTGAACTGGTGGTGAAACAACTGCGGGGTGAGTACCGAGTGCGGAACCCACGGCTGCAGGTCCTTTTCAAGGAAGTTGCCTCGCGATTGCAGCGACTTACGAGCTATGCTATCATGCACGTGACGCGTGAGTTTAACCAAGAGGCCGATCGGCTGGCCAACGAGGCCGTTGATCGTGGTCTTCGAGGAGGATCGA
>Ga0187776_10000427_pt1 | contig 20371 bp, 16 predicted proteins | sample 0216_BV02_MP12_2_FD_132426 | JGI IMG/M metagenome (GOLD analysis project Ga0187776, IMG submission 132426) | Tropical peat soil microbial communities from peatlands in Department of Meta, Colombia - 0216_BV02_MP12_20_MG | ecosystem: Environmental > Terrestrial > Soil > Wetlands > Peat | place...
CACCGGTGCGGGCGAGTCGCCTCCCCCATCCGACCACGGCAAGGAGGGCGAGGAGCGCCTGGATCGAGAGAGCGGACGCGAGGCCGGCCGGCTCCGGACCCTCGGGCACGACCCGCGTGAGCGGTGGGAGCGCCGTGCTGTGCGCGCGCAGCAGGATCCACGCCGCCAGAAGCACGATCGTGGCGGCCGCGAGCGCGTCCCACAAGGCGCGGTCGCGAGAACGACTGCGGCCGCCGACGAACGGCGCAAGGGCGACGAGCGCGGTCCCCAGGATGCCGCCGACCGTCGCGGCCCAGGCCTCGGCGGGCTGGAGCGTGTTGCCGCCGAGAACGGGGACGATCGCGAAAGCTGCGGTCGAGAGCGAGCCGACGAGGAAGCCGGCCGCCAGAAGCAGGTCCGTGCGCAAGCCGTCGACCGCAAAGCGGTTGGCGGCGAGGACGGCGACGAGAAGCCCGGCGAGCGACGTGATCGTCTCCAGCACGAGCACGAGCGCCGGGTCGTCGTACTGCGTCCGCAAGACCGGATGCGACACGAAGAGCGCCAGGCTGGCGCCGAGCAGCCCGGCGAGGACGATCTCTCCCCAGAGCCACGCCTGAAGCTTTGTCCGATGCGGTCTCACATTGGGTCTTGTCGGCAGAACCGAAGCTGCCGATAAGGACTACGTGCCGACCAGCGTTCTCATCGTCGATGACCACCCGCTCACGCGCGAAGCGCTGGCCGCGCTGCTGCGGTCGCACGGCTTCGAGCTCGCGGGAGTCGCAGCGGACGGTGAGGAGGCGGTAGCCGCCGCCCGATCCACCCAGCCGGACGTCGTGCTGCTCGACCTGGCGATGCCGGGCGTAGACGGTCTCACAGCCTTGCCACGCCTCCGTGAAGCCGCGCCCGCCTGCGAGGTCGTCGTCCTGACGGCCTCCGGCACCGAGGAGAATCTCCTGGCGGCGATTCGTGGCGGTGCCGCCGGCTATCTCCTCAAGACGGAATCACCGGAGCGGATCGCCACCTTCCTCGACGGCGTGGTGCACGGAGAAGCGGCCCTCTCGGGACCGGTCGCTCGCAGGTTGCTCGACGAGGTGCGGGCCGGACGGCGCGGTTCGGGTGTCCCGGACCGGATTGCCGCTCTTCTCTCGGCACGAGAGGTCGAGGTGCTCCTCCTGCTCGACGAGCACCACGGCACGGACGAGATCGCCCAGCGCCTCTTCATCTCCGAGCACACTGTCCGCTCGCACGTGAAGAGCCTCCTCCGCAAGCTCGGCGTATCGTCGCGGCGCGAGGCCCTCGAGCAGCTCGCACTCGCACGCGGCTAGGACGTGAATCCGTCGAGCGCGGCGTCGACGAGCCCGGGCAGCGTCTCGACCTCGTAGCCTCCCTCGAGCACCGCGGCTACTCGGCCGGCGAGTGCGCGGCAGCGGCGCGCAAGCTCGCGGAAACCGTCCTCGGTCACGCGCATGCCCGCGAGTGGGTCGTCGACGTGTGCGTCGAAGCCGGCCGAGACGAGCACGAGTTCCGGCTCGAACCGCTCCACCGCCGGCTCGACCACGCGATCGAACGCCTCGAGGTACTCGTCGTCCCCACAGCCGGCCGGCAGCGGCACGTTGATGGTCGTCTCCGCCTGGTCGTCGGGACCGCCGCTCCCCGGATAGAACGGCCACTGGTGGAGCGAGACGAAGAGGACGCTGTCGTCATCGCGGAAGATCGCCTCGGTGCCGTTCCCGTGATGCACGTCGAAGTCGACGATCGCTACGCGCTCGAGGCCGAGCCGCTGCTGCGCGGCCCGCGCCGCCACGGCCACGTTGTTGAAGACGCAGAAGCCCATCGCGCGCCCCGCGTAGGCATGGTGGCCGGGCGGGCGGACGAGCGCGAAGCCGCCGCGGAGCGCCGCCTCGATCGCGGTGCCGGCCGCGATGGCGGCAGCCTCGAAGGTCGTTCCGGTACAGATCGTGTCGCCGTCGAGCCAGACCGCATCCTCGACCTCACGGACGAGCTCCACGTGCTCGGCGGTGTGGCAGAGGAGGAGCTCGTCGGTCGTCGCGGCGCTGCCCTCGCTCCAGACGTGCTGATGGGCGAGGAGCACGGCGATGCGCTCGGGCCGCTCGGGGTGGTTGCCGGTCGGGTGCAGCCGCGCGAGCGCCGGGTGCGTCAGGACGTCGATGAGGCGAGCTCTCCCACGCGTCCGGCGACTGCGCCGAGGCCGAGCCGCTCGAGAAAGGAAGACGCCTCCGCCCACGCCGGGGATGTTGCTGCGAGGGGAGGAATGGGGGCGGAGGCGTCCATCGTGGCGATTCGCCGGAAGAGCCTCAACTCCTCCGCCTCCGCTGCGAAGCGGCCGTCGGAGAGCGCCGCATCGAGGGACCCGTACTGTGCCAGCAGCTCGGCCGCCCTTTTCGGCCCGATACCCCGCGCACCGGGAAGCTTGTCCGATGGATCGCCGCGCAGCGCGATCAGGTCCGGTACCTCCTCGGGCTCCACGCCGTAACGCTCGCGCACCTCCGCCGGCCCGATCCGCGCGAGCTCGCTCACCCCGCGCGTCGGCTGCAAGATGGTGACGCGCTCGCTCGCAAGCTGGAATGCGTCTCGGTCTGACGTCGCGACGAGGACGTCGCCCGGCCACTCCCGAGCGGCCGCCGCGAGGAAGTCGTCCGCCTCGTAACCCGGCGCCTTCGCCACGAGGAAGCCGAACGAGGAGACGACATCCGGGAGAATCTCGAGCTGCTCCAGAATCGACTCCTCGAAGACGCGGCCGGACTGGTACGGCGCGAATGCCTCGTGCCGGTAGGTCGGCTCCGAGAGTGTGTCCCAGGCGACGAGCACCGCGTCCGGGCGCTCCGCCTGCCACAGCCGTACGAGCATGTTCGTGAAGCCGACGACCGCGTTGAGCCTGACCGACTTCGGGAGCGCGTGGTAGGCGCGGTGCGCGAACGAGTCGCCGTCGACCGCCAGCAGCACGCTCAAAGCGATCTCTCGAGCTCGGCGATCCGGGTCATCAGCCGCTCCGTTGCCTCTTGCGACGCATGCCGGTGGTCGGAGCTCGCGCGGAGGTCGTCCATCTCGATGGCCGAACCGTAGGCGACGCGCAGCGGCCCCAGCCTGAGCAGCCGGTCCGTGCCGGCGACTGCCGCCGGGATGAGCGGCACTCCCGCCATCAGCGCGATCCGCGCCGCACCCGAGCGGGGCCGCGCCTCGTGCCTCTTGACGAGCCCTTTCCGGCGCCGCGTTCCCTCGGGGAACATCACGACCACGTTCCCCTCGCGCGCGAGACGGACGGCCGTCTCGATTGCCCCGACGTCGGCGCGCCCGCGCCGGACCTTGAACGCGCCCGCCGTGTCGAGCACGAGGGTGGCGGGCCACCAGTAGAGCTCCGCCTTTGCCATGAAGCGCAGCCAGCAGCGCGGCCACAGCGGCATGCCGAGCGGCCACGGGTCGAAGCTCGAGAGGTGGTTGCAGGCGAGGACGCAGCCGCCGGTCACCGGCACGTTCTCGCTCCCGCGGTCGCGCAGCCGGAAGGGCCCGCGGAGGAGAGGCCAGCTGAACACAGCGACGATGTTGTAGAGCAGCGGCGGGCGCACGGGGGGAGTATTCCGCCTGCAGCGGTGGCTATCGTGACCCGCCGATGCCGAAACGGCTCGTCATCGTGGAGTCGCCTGCAAAGGCGCGGACGATCGCCGGCTACCTGGGCCCCGAGTTCGTCGTGGAGTCCTCCGTCGGCCACATTCGCGACCTCCCGGACAGCGCGGCCGAGATCCCGGAGCGCTACAAGGGCGAGCCGTGGGCGCGCCTCGGCGTGGATGTCGAGCACGACTTCGAGCCGCTCTATGTCGTCGACCCGGACAAGAAGAAGACCGTCGCGCAGCTGCGCAAGCAACTCGCGGACGCCGACGAGCTCCTGCTCGCGACGGACGAGGATCGAGAGGGGGAGGCGATCGCATGGCACCTGCTCGAGGTGCTGAAGCCGAAGGTGCCGACGCGTCGCATGGTCTTCCACGAGATCACCCGCGACGCGATCGAGCGCGCCCTCGAGGAGACGCGCGAGGTCGATGACAACCTGGTCGACGCGCAGGAGTCGCGGCGCATCCTCGACCGGCTCTACGGCTACGAGGTCTCGCCCGTCCTCTGGAAGAAGATCATGCGGGGCCTCTCTGCCGGCCGCGTCCAGTCGGTGGCGACGCGTCTCGTCGTCGAACGGGAGCGGGAGCGGATGGCTTTCCGAGCGGCCGAGTGGTGGGATCTGCTCGCAACCTTCGGCTCAGGGCTGGAAGCGACGGCGTCGAAGCCGCCGTCGCCCGGCCAGGCTGGCTCGCCGGAGGCGAGCCGGGGGGAGAGCTTCGAGGCGCGACTCGTGTCGGTCGACGGCCGGCGCGTCGCCCAGGGCCGCGACTTCGGACCCGACGGCAAGCTGCGCGGTGACGCCCGCCGGCTCGACGAGCAGGAGGCGCGCGGGCTCGCTTCCCGGCTCGAGGGCTCCTCCTTCGAGGTGGCGCGGGTCGAACGCAAGCCGTACGTCCGCCGCCCGAGCCCGCCGTTCATGACGTCGACGCTGCAGCAGGATGCGAGCCGCAAGCTCCGCTTCTCGGCGCAGACCACGATGCGGCTCGCCCAGCGGCTGTACGAGAACGGCTACATCACGTACATGCGAACCGACTCGACAACGCTGTCGGAGTCGGCCCTCACCGCGGCCCGGGAGCAAGCGTCGTTGCTCTTCGGCGCCGACCACGTGCCCGAGGATCCCCGCCGCTACGAACGGAAAGTCAAGAACGCGCAGGAGGCGCACGAGGCGATCCGCCCGTCCGGCGACCGCTTCCGCACGCCGCAGGACGTGCGCTCGGAGCTCTCCCCCGACGAGCATGCGCTCTACGAGCTGATCTGGATGCGGACGATCGCCTCGCAGATGAAGGACGCACAGGGACAGACCGTCTCGCTGCGGATCGCCGGGGAATCGAGCGACCGCGTGAAGGTGGAGTTCGGGACCTCCGGGACCGTGATCACCTTCCGGGGCTTCCTCGCCGCCTACGAGGAAGGGCGCGACGACGACCGCGCCGCGCAGGACGGCGACGAGGAGCGGCGCCTTCCGAACCTCGGGGAGGGCGACGCGGTCGACCTACGGGCACTCGAGGCCCAGGGGCACGAGACCAGCCCGCCCGCTCGCTACACCGAGGCGACCCTCGTGCGAACGCTGGAGGAGCTCGGCATCGGCCGCCCGTCCACGTACGCGTCGATTCTCGGCACGATCCTCGACCGCGGCTATGTCTTCAAGCGCGGCACGGCGCTCGTTCCCGCGTTTCTCGCCTTCTCCGTCGTCGGCCTGCTCGAGCAGCACTTCGGCCAGCTCGTCGACTACGACTTCACGGCCCGGATGGAGGACGACCTCGACCGGATCGCAGCGGGCGACGAGCGGCGGGCGGAGTGGCTACGGCGCTTCTACTTCGGCGACGGCTCAGCCGGGCTGCAGGAGCTCGTTTCGGACCTCGGTGCGATCGACGCGCGCGAGATCAACTCGCTCGAGATCGGCGACGGGATCGTTCTCCGCGTCGGCCGCTACGGCCCGTACCTCGAGCGCGACGGTCAGCGCGCGAGCGTGCCCGACGAGCTCCCACCCGACGAGCTGACGCTCGAGCGGGCCGAGGAGCTTCTCTCGCAGCCGAGCGGAGACCGGGCGCTCGGTACCGACCCCGCTACCGAGCTCCCGATCGTCGCCCGCACCGGACGCTACGGCCCCTACGTCACGGAAGTCCTCCCCGAGGAAGCGAAGGAGAAGCCGCGTACGGCTTCCCTGTTCAAGACGATGTCGCTCGACACCGTGACACTCGAGGACGCGCTCCGTCTGCTTCGGCTGCCGCGCACGGTCGGCGTTGCGTCGGACGGGGAAGAGGTTGTCGCGCGCAACGGACGCTACGGCCCGTATGTCCAGAAGGGAAAGGAGTCGCGCTCGCTCGAGGCGGAGGAGCAGCTGTTCAGCGTCTCCCTCGAGGACGCGCTCGCGCTCCTGGCCCAGCCGCGTCAGCGTCGAGGGCAGCGCGCAGCCGCGAAGCCGTTGCGAGAGCTCGGGACCGACGCCGTCGGAGGTCGGGAGATCGTCCTCAAGGAGGGCCGCTTCGGTCCGTACGTCACCGACGGCGACACAAATGCGAGCCTCCGGAAGGGCGACGATCCGGAGACGGTCACCCTCGACCGCGCCGTAGAGCTGCTCGCGGAGCGTCGCGCGAAGGGCCCGGCCAAGCGATCGGGCGGTCGCCGCAAGCGTTCTTGAGGGTTCCTGCACCAACTTCGCCGGTCGGTTCGCGTCCTAAGCTGACGAGCCGGCCGGGGCGCGGAATAGACTGCGCGCGCGCCGCGTTCGAGGGTCCGGGTAGGCGGCGCCCGGCCAGAGGGTGGTAACCGGAGGACTTCCCTCCTAAGGTAGGAAGGCTGGACGGAAGGCGACGAGGCAGGACGAAGGGACTGAGGGAGAGCTGACGCAGAACCAGCTGAACGAGTTGCTCGAGTCGGAACAGATCCGTGCCATCGTCGAGCGGGCGGAGGAGCGCGGCTTCATCGACCAGGTCGAGCTGGACGCCTTCACGGCCGAGCTCGAGCTGAACGACGAAGAGGCGGAGGAGCTCACGCGAGAGCTAGAGCGCACCGGACTCGAGATCGGCCAGCCGGCAGCGCCTGTTCCCCCCGCGGCGCCTAGGGCCGAGGCTGCGAGTGGGGAAAAGGAGAAGCCTGCCGAGCAGGCGGCCGAGCCCGAGGCGGCCCCCGTCGCGGTCTCCGGATCAGCCGACAGTCTCCAGCTCTTCCTTGCCGACGTCGGTCGCCACAAGCTGCTCACCGCTGCCGAGGAGGTCATGCTCGCGAAGCGGATCGAGCGCGGCGACCCGACGGCGAAGCGCCACATGATCGAGTCGAACCTCCGTCTCGTCGTTTCGATTGCCAAGGGCTACCGGGGGCTCGGCGTCCCGTTCCTCGACCTGATCCAGGAGGGGACGCTCGGCCTGAACCGAGCCGTCGAGAAGTTCGATTGGCGCCGCGGCTACAAGTTCTCGACCTACGCGACCTGGTGGATCCGCCAGTCGGTGCAGCGCGCGGTAGCGAACCATGCGCGCACGATCCGCGTGCCCGTCCACGTCGTCGAGCGCCAGCAGAAGCTTTCGCGTGCGGCGCGCCGGCTCGAGGTCGAGCTCGGTCGCGAGGCGACGAAGGAGGAGCTGGCAGAGGCGACGGGCCTGCCGATGCAGCACGTCGATGAGGCGCTCGGCGCCGCGAACGCGTCCGTCTCCCTCAACCAGACCGTCGGCGCCGACGACGAGGGCGAGCTCGGCGACCTGTTCGCCGACCGCGAGGCGGTCGATCCGTTCGACGAGGCCGAGGAGTCGCTGCGCCGGCAGGGAGTGCGGCGGGCGCTCGAAGCGCTTCCCGAGCGCGAGCGGCGCATCCTCGAGCTGCGCTTCGGCTTCGAGGGCGAGCCTTGGACGCTCGAGGCGATCGGGAACGAGCTCGACTTGACGCGCGAGCGCGTCCGCCAGCTCGAGGGCCAGGCGCTCTCGCGGCTCGGCGCCCTGCGCGACCTCATCTCGGTCGCGGCCGCGTAGCTACCCCACTACATAGTCCCGTGTACGCAGGATCGCCTCCCGCTCGAGCGGGGCGACACGCAACTCCGGCGGCGGTTTGCGCAGGAACGAGTCGACGAGGAGGAGCGCGTCGAGGTCGAGCTCTCCGGGCCGCCTCGCGGCAGCAAGGCCCGCCTCGACCTCGAGCGCCGCGCCGCCGCCGGGCGGCAGCGTGCGTTCGGCCGCAATCCGGCCGCCGGCGACGAACGCGGCTCGCACATGGCCCTGCTCGCCGGCGGGGACGAGGATGCAGCACTCGAGCCGCCGCACCCGGTCGAGGCGCTCCAGTTCGTGGCACACCTTCTCGAGTGCCGCGAGGCGGTCGCGGAGTCGGCCCGCATCCTCGAACCTTCTCGCGTCGGCGAGGTCGCGCAGACGGTGCCGCAGCCGTGGCAGCGCCGCTTCGGGCGCGGCGAGGTCATCCGGAGCGAGCACCCTTGCGGCGAGCTGCGCGGTCCGGCGTGACCGCAGCGGCCCGACCGGCGACGGTCGGGACGAGGAGACGACCGAGTCGCCGCGCGCTCGCAGCCAGACCTGGCGCTCGGGCCGCGACACGCGCGCGTTCCCGGGCGGCCGCAGCTCGCGAATCAGGCGGAGCTCTTCCAGCGCCGCCTCGAGCTCCGACCCGGTCACCTGCCACTCGATCGACTGCGCAGCCGCCAGCGCAGCCTCGACGGCCGGCCGCTGTCGTTCGCTGCGGAAGTACGAGCGAAGCCGCGACCGCAGGTTGCGGGCGCGGCCGACGTAGAGGACCTCGCCGTTGCTGCCGAGGAAGCGATAGACGCCGGGGCGGGTCGGCGCCCCAAAGGCCAGATGGCGCTTGTCGAGCAGCCGCCGAGCCCTCGTCGCCGAGAGCGCGGCCAGATCGGCGACCGTGCGGGCGCCGCGCTCCTGCCCGAGCCCGATAAGCGCCAGAAGCAGCTCCGCGGTCGCGCGTGCGTCGGGCAGCGCGCGGTGGCATGGGCGCTCGGCAGTGTCGAGGAACCAGGCGAGCTGAGCGAGGCCGAAGCCCGGCACCCGTCCGGCGAGCAGGGTGCGCGCGAGCCGAACGGTGTCGAGGACGGGCGCGCCGATGCGGGAGCCCGTCAGCCGTTCTGTCTCGCGGTCGAGGAAGGCGAGGTCGAAGCGGGCGTTGTGGGCGACGAGGACGGCGTCTCCCGCGAAGGCGAGGAAGCTCCGCACCGCTGCGGCAGGTCTCGGCGCACCTCGCAGCTGCTCGTCCCGGAGACCGGTCACGGCGCTCGCCCCGGCTGCGATAGGCAGGCCCGGATCGACGAGCGTCTCGAACTCGCCGTCGGCCTCGAAGCCGCGCAGCCGGACGGCACCGATCTCGCAGATTCCCGCGCTGCCCGGCCGGAGCCCGGTTGTCTCGAGGTCGACGACGACGTACGTCGCCTCCTCGAGCAGGAGAGACGCGCCCGGCGGCTCCGCGAGCATGACGGCGTCGCCGCTCCACGCAAGCCTCGAGTCGGTGTCGACGACGTCCGTGAGAAGCGAGCGCGCAAGCGCGACGGGAGCCTGCCGTAGGGCGAAGAGCCGTCTTGCCGCTTCCTCGGCTCGCACCGGTCCGCGTTCCTCCTCGACCAGCTCCACGAGTCGATCGGCCGCGTCTAGCCTGAGCTGCATGGTGGAGAGCCTAGGCGAACATACGTTCGCACGCCAGCTCGCGGCACTTCGCGCCGAGCCTGCCGAGGACGCCGAGCAGGTCACGCAAGCATTGGCGGGCGAGCCGCTGCGGGTGCTCGAGGAGCGCGGAGACTGGGCCCGCGTCGAGACGGCCTACGCGTACCCCGGCTGGGCGCGCCGAGAGGACCTTGGCGGCGCCCGCGACGGCGCGTGGCTGCGGCCGGTTGCCGGCAATCCCGTCGACTTTGCGCGCACGCTGCTCGGCACGCGCTACGAATGGGGCGGGATGACCTCGGCCGGCATCGACTGCTCCGGTCTCGTCCACATGGCGTTCCGCGCCTGCGGCCGCCTCGTGCCGCGAGACGCCGACCAGCAGGAGGAGGCGGGCGAGCGGCTCCCCGAGGCGGCGCTCGACCTCGGCGATCTCGTGACGTACGGCACCTCGAACGGCGCCGACCACATCGCCTTCTGGGTCGGCGGCGGACGGATCCTCCACGCAACCGGACGTGAAGGCGTCGACCGCGTCGTCGAGGAAGACGAGCCGCTCGAGCTCAGAGCCCGGCGGAGGGTCTTCGTGCGCCTCGGCCGCAGCGGCGATCTGCAGCCCGACAGCTAGATTTCGCCGCTCGCGTGGAGCCCACCGGACGCGTTCGTCGCACAAGAGCCGCGCTGGTCGCCGTGCTCCTTGTCCTTGCCGCGCCGGCCGCAGGATGCGGTGGCTCCGAGCGCGGCTCGCCGAGCGCCGCATCGCCGGTCACCGCACGGTCGACGACGACCATCTCCAAGCCCGCGGCCTCCGCCGCCGGGCCGCCTCACGAGTTCCCCGACTTCCGGATCGCGATGGATGAGGCGACGGACTATCTCGACCCCGGGCTTTCCGATACGACCGAGGGCTGGGGCGTGATGTGGAACGTCTACCTCCCGCTGCTCGGCTATCGCCACGCGAGCGGCAAGGCGGGGGCGCAGTTGGTCCCGTACCTCGCGACGTCTTTGCCGCACATCTCACGGGACCGCCGGACGTACCGGCTCACCCTGCGCAAGGGACTGCGCTACTCGGACGGGAGCCGCGTCAAGGCCGGCGATTTCAAGAAGACGGTCGAGCGCGACTTCGTCCTCGACTCCGCGGGCGCCGCCTTCTTCCGGAACATCGTCGGCGCGCAGCATTTCGCAAAGAGGCCGAAGGGCGGCATTCGCGGCATCGTCGTCGACGACGCGACGCGGACGATCGTGATCCACCTGGTACAGGCGCAGGCCGACTTCGCGAACGTTCTCGCCTCGGAGTTCGCCGCGCCCGTGCCGGCGAGCGCTCCGCCAGCCGACACGTCGCTCCACCCGCTGCCTTCGACCGGGCCGTACGAGATCACGAGCTACCAGCCGAGGTCGCGGATCGTCGAGGAGCGCAATCCGTACTTTCAGGCGTGGCGCTTTCACGGGAACGTGCCGGCCGGCAATCCGGACCGCGTCACCTGGGACATCGTCCCGGGCGCCGGGGTCGCGCTCCGGCGTGTCCTGAGCGGCAAGGACGACTGGATGAGCTACTACCAGATCCCGAGCAGCCGGCTCTCCTCGATCGAGCAGAAGCACGCGAGCCGGCTCAAGGCCTTCACGCCCCCGGACCTCGTGTACTTCTTCATGAACACGCGCGTGCCGCCGTTCAACAGCGTCAAGGTCCGGCAGGCGGTCAACTACGCGATCTCGCGTCGCTGGCTCAGGCGCCTTGCGGGCGGCAACGCCCAGACGACCGAGAACATCCTGCCGCGGCAGTACCCGTCGTTCCGGTCGCACGACCTCTACCGCCATGACCTGCGCAAGGCGATCCGCCTCGTGCGCGAGTCGGGCTACCGGGGCAAGCGGGTCTTCGTCTGGAACCACGACGTCGCCGCCGACCTGCCGTTCACGGAGTATCTCGTCTCGGTGCTGAACCGGATCGGCTTCGATGCGAGCGAGAAGGTCGTGACCGCCGGCAGCTACTGGACGACGATCGGCGAGGAGAAGACGAGGGCACAGATCGGCTTCGCGGACTGGGTGCAGGACTATCCGCATCCGCTCGACTGGTTCGGCGTCCTCCTGGACGGCCGGACGATCACGCCGACCCACAACTCGAACTACGCGAACTTCGACGTCGGGTGGGCGAACCGCGACATCGACGCGCTCACGCGACGGCCGAGACTGACGCCCGAGGTGGAACGCGGCTGGGCCGCACTCGACCGCAAGATCATGCAGCTCGCCCCGTGGGCCCCATTTCTCACCCGCGAGGAGACGAACTTTTTCAGCGCGCGTGTCGATCTCGGCTGCTACGTCAACAACCTCTTGTACGAGTTCGACTACGCGAGCATCTGCGTCAGCAAGAGATAGTGCGTATTGATAAGACTCCGACGTGGGCTATTCCGCCCACGAGCGGGGCCAGCGGCCCAGGCACCCGTGCTCGCCGACCCAGGAGGTGTACAGAGTGAGAACGAAGCGAGCGAGATCCGTCGCGCTGGCGGCGGGCGTCGCGGCGGGGCTTGCGTTGCTGGTGAGCGCCTGCGGCGGCGGTGGTGGCGGTGGGACGACCGCCCCGACCACGGTCAAGAGCTCGACCGCAGGAAAGACCTTTGCATTGCTGAAGGTCGTCGACGGGACGACCGACTACCTCGACCCTGGGCTGTCCTACCGGCTCGAGTCGTGGCAGCTGTTCCAGGACGTCTACCTCGGCCTGGTCGTCAAGGCCCACGTGGCGTGCGACAAGGGGACTGCCACGCTCAACTGCACGACGATCCTGCCGGGCCTCGCGACGACGACCGGAACCGTGACGAACAACGGCAGGGACTATGAGTTCACGCTGCGCAAGGGGCTGAAGTACTCCAACGGCGAACCCGTGAAGGCGAGTGACTTCAAGGCGACGATCATTCGGGACTTCAGGCTGAACTCGCCGGGGATCGGTTTCTTCTCGAACATCGTCGGCATCGACTCCTGCGAGAAGAATCCGACGAAGTGCGCGTCCATCAGCGGCATCACGACGGACGACTCCGCCGGGACGATCAAGATCAATCTGGCGGAGCCGCAGTCGGACTTCCTCTACGTGCTCTCGATCCCGTTCACGTCCGTCGTGCCGGCCTCCACGCCGCAGAAGGACACGGAGGATCCGCCGCCGGCGGCGAACGGCCCCTACTACTTCTCGAGCTACTCGCCCAGCAAGCAGATCGTGATGCTGCGGAATCCGAACTGGCAGAAGGGCGAGATCCCGGCGATCCCGGACGGCAACCCGGACAAGATCGTCGCCACGCTGACGGACGACCAGGCGCAGTCGGCGCAGCTCGTCGCCTCCGGACAGCAGGATTGGGACGGGAACATCCTTCCGACCGATCGGCTCGCCTACTACAAGCAGCACTACGCGAACCAGATCAACTTCTTCACGACTCCGTCGACGTACTACTTCTTCATGAACACGCGGACCCCGCCGTTCAACAGCCTCCAGGCGCGGCAGGCCGTGAACTACGCGATCAACCGCCAGGCGCTCGTCAACCTGCGCGGCGGTCTCGGCGTGCCGACCTGGAACTTCTTGCCGCCGAGCTATCCGCAGTACAAGAAGATCACGCCGACGCCCTACCCCTACGACCTGAACAAGGCGAAACAGCTCGTCCAGCAGTCGGGGACGCAAGGGATGAAGGTGACCGTCTACACGATCTCGGACGTCGCCGTCGACAAGTCCACCGGCGAGTATCTCCAGGGCCAGCTGAAGAAGATCGGCTGGAACGCCCAGATCCGGGAGCTCGCAGGGGCGAACTACTTCACGATCATCGGGAACCAGGCGACGAAGGCCCAGATCGGGTTCGCCGACTGGTTCGAGGACTACCCGTATCCGACGGACTGGTTCAACATCCTGCAGAACGGCAAGAACATCACGCAGGTCCACAACAACAACTACGGGAACGTCAACTTCCCGTCGATGAACTCGGCCATCGACAAGTACGGGCATCTGCCGCCCTCGCAGGCGCTCTCTGCGAGCACCAATGATGGGTGGGCGAACATCGACCATACGCTGATGGTCCAGTACGCGTCGACAGCGCCCTACCTGAACGGCATCCTCACGTCGTTCTTCTCGTCGAAGATGTCTCTTCCCTGTGATGTGTTCGACGACAACAACGACGACCTAGCGCAGTTCTGCCTTAAGTAATCGGTTGACGCCGGCGCAGCGGTGCCCGCATCGCTGCGCCGGGTCGACTGCTCCACTACTCTGGGAAGGGACGCGTGGCTACCACCGGCACCGGCCAAGAGGAGTTCACCCTCGACACCGCCTCAGAGCTGGCGGAGGAGGAGGGTGGGGCCCGGATCGAGGGGCGCAGCCCCTGGGCGCTCGCCGGCCGGCGGCTCCGCCGGAACCGCTTCGCCCTCGCCTTCCTAGGGCTTTTCATCGTGATCGTCGTCGCCTGCCTGCTGGCCGGCGTCTACGTGAACCACGTCTCGAACCTCGGAGAGAACGACACGAACACGGACGGGTTGATCACCGTGAATGGCAACAAGGTTCATGTCATCTCGCAGGGGCACACGTCGATCAAGAACGGTCAGGTGCAGATCGTTCCCGGAGGAGTTCCGATCGGACCGCAGTGGGGCAATGCTGGGGGTAAGTACATCCTCGGCGCCGACCAGCTCGGAAGGGACACTGCGACTCGTCTCCTCTACGGCGGTCGCAACTCGCTCTTCATCGGCTTCACCTCGGCGCTGATCTGCACGTTCCTCTCGGTGGTCTTCGCCTTGCTCGCGGGCTACTTCGGAGGGGCCACGGACTGGATCATCTCGCGGGTCTTCGACCTGATTTGGGCCTTCCCGGTCGTCCTGCTCGGGATCGCGCTCGGCACCGCGCTCAGTCTCAACGGCTTCCATCACGGGCCGATCAACATCTCGGGCGACAGCCTCTGGATCCCGATCGGCGTCATCTCCTTCGTCTTCATCCCGTACATCGGCCGACCCCTCCGCGGCCAGGTGCTCGCCCTCCGTCAGCGGGAGTTCATCGAGGCTGCGACCGCGCAGGGCGCGGGCTCACTGCGAATCATGTTCAGCGAGCTGCTGCCGAACATCGCCTCGTCCGTGCTCGTGCTGTTCACGCTGATCGTCGCGAGCACGATCCTCACGGAAGCTGCCCTCTCGTTCCTCGGAGCGGGCGTGCAGCCGCCGAACCCATCGTGGGGGACGATGATCGCGGATGGTCAGGGCACCCTTGCGAACAACCCGTGGCTCAGCCTGTGGGCCGGGCTGATGCTCGCCCTCACCGTGCTCTCCATCAACGTGTTCGGCGACGGGCTGCGCGACGCGCTGGATCCGCGGGCGAAGGTGAGGATCGAGCACTGATGGGGCAGGCGGGCTAGATGGTCGCGTTCATCATCCGGCGGCTCATCGGGATGCTCCTCGTCCTCGTAGCCGTCAGCTTCATCGTCTATCTCATCTTCATCGTGATCCCCGGCGGCGACCCCGCCCTCCGGATCGCCGGCAGGGTGGCGACGCCGGCCAACATCGCGTCGATCCGTCACAAGCTCGGCCTCGACCACAACGTCATCGTCCAGTGGTTCGACATGGTCAAATCGCTGCTCAGCGGGACGCTCATCTCGTATTACGACGGCACGAACGTCGTCCAGCAGATCAAGGAAGGGCTGCCGGCAACCTTCTCGCTCTGCATCGGCGCGGGAATCATCTGGCTCGGCTTCGGGATCCTCGTGGGGACGATCTCGGCGGTCACCGCCGGCAGGGCGACCGACCGGGTCATCACCGGGCTCGCCCTCATCGGGATCTCGCTGCCGGTCGCCTGGCTCGGGCTGATCCTTCTCTACCTCTTCGCAGAGAACGGCCTGGGCTCGTGGTTCCCCCCGGGCGGCTACGTGCCGTTAACCCAGGACCCCTACCAGTGGTTCCTGCACCTCATCCTGCCGTGGTTCACCCTCGCGGTGCTCTTCATCGGCTTCTACGGCCGGGTGCTGCGGTCGAACATCCTCGACACGATCAACGAGGACTTCGTACGCACCGCGAAGGCGAAAGGTCTCACCTCTCGGCGCATCCTCGTCAAGCATGTCCTGCGGGCCTCCCTCATCCCGATCGTGACGCTGTTCGGGCTCGACTTCGCCGCGGTCCTCGGAGGCGGCGCGATCATCACCGAGGCGGTCTACACGCTGCACGGAGTCGGCTACCTCGCTTATCAGGCGATCGGCACGCAGGACCTGCCGACGCTGATGGGCGTCACGCTGTACGGCGCCGCGTTCATCGTGTTCTTCTCGACCCTCGTCGACGTGGCCTACGCCTATCTCGACCCGCGGATCCGGTTGACCTGATGGCCGAGCGGCTGCTCGAGGTCAAGAACCTCAAAGTGCGGTTTGCGACCGAAGACGGGATCGTGCAGGCGGTCGACGACATCTCGTTCGAGCTCGAGCGGGGCAAGGTCCTGGGCATCGTCGGCGAGTCGGGATCGGGCAAGAGCGTGACCTCGATGACGCTGATGGGACTGACGCGCGGCGTGAACGCCCGCTTCGACGGCGAGGTGCTCTACAAGGGAACCGACCTACTCAAAGTCTCCGACCGCGAAATGCAGAACTTTCGCGGCAACGAGCTCGGGATGATCTTCCAGGATCCGATGACCTCGCTGAACCCGGTCTACCGGATCGGAGATCAGATCATCGAGGCCATCCAGGCGCACGAGGCGGTCGGCAAGCGCGCGGCGCGGGCGCGGACGGTCGAACTGCTCCGCCAGGTCGGGATCCCGAACCCGGAAACGCGGGTCGACGACTATCCGCACCAGTTCTCCGGCGGGATGCGCCAGCGCGCGATGATCGCGATCGCACTGTCGTGCAACCCGGCGGTCCTCATCGCGGACGAGCCGACGACGGCGCTCGACGTCACGATCCAGGCGCAGATCGTCGAGCTGATCGGCCGGCTGAAGGACGACTTCGACTCCGCCGTCATCTTCATCACCCACGACCTTGGCGTGATCGCCGAGATCGCGGACGAGATCATCGTCATGTACGCCGGCCGGGTGGTCGAGCGAGGCACGAAGCGGAACATCTTCTACGACCCGCAGATGCCCTACACGTGGGGGTTGCTCGGCTCGATCCCGCGTCTCGATCGCCCGCGCCCCGAGCGTCTGCACACGATCGAAGGAATGCCGCCGTCGCTCATCAACCTGCCGCAGGGCTGCAAGTTCCGGCCGCGCTGCCCTCACGCCTTCGAGAAGTGCTTCGAGGAGCCTCCGCTCGAGAACCGCGTCGAGGAGCCCGGACATCTCGACCGCTGCTGGCTGGACGTCGAGTTCAAGCGCTCCCACCGCGACGAGACGATCTCCCCCGGCTCGGCGGAGGCGGCGTGACGGCTGTCGGCCGGCTCGGGGAGTCCTCTGAGCCTCCGCTCCTCGAGGTCCGGCACGTCAAGAAGTACTTCCCGATCCGCAAGGGGCTTCTGCAGCGGGAGGTCGCGCACGTCCACGCAGTCGACGACGTGACCTTCGAGGTGCGGGCCGGTGAGACGCTCGGGCTGGTCGGAGAATCCGGGTGCGGCAAGTCGACGCTGGGACGCACGCTCATACGCCTGCTCGAGCCGACCGCGGGCGAGGTCCTCTTCCAGGGAACTCACATCGAGAAGCTCGGTCGCCGGCGCCTGCGGCCCCTCCGGAGCGAGATGCAGATGGTCTTCCAGGATCCGTACGCATCGCTCAACCCGCGCAAGCGTGTCGGCACGATCGTGTCCGACCCGATGCGGATCCACGATCTCGGCAATCGCACCGAGCAGAAGCGGCGAGTCGGCGAGATTCTCGAGACGGTCGGGCTCTCGCCCGAGCACTACAACCGCTTCCCGCACGAGTTCTCCGGTGGGCAGCGGCAGCGGATCGGGATCGCACGCGCGCTCGCGCTACGGCCGAAGCTGATCATCGCGGACGAGCCCGTGTCCGCCCTCGACGTGTCGATCCAGTCGCAGATGCTGAACCTGCTCGACGACCTGCAGAACGAGCTCCAGCTGACGTACATCTTCATCGCCCACGATCTGGGCGTCGTCCGGCACGTGAGCGACCGGATCGCGGTGATGTACCTCGGCAAGATCGTCGAGCTCTCGCCCGCCGAGGAGCTGTACACGCGGCCGATCATGCCGTACACCGAGGCGTTGCTCTCGGCAGTCCCGATCCCGGATCCGGATCTCGCGGAGCAGCGGGAGCGGATCGTGCTCGAGGGGGACGTCCCGAGCCCGATCAACCCACCGAGCGGCTGCCGCTTCCATCCCCGCTGCCGCTACGCGACCGATATCTGCAAGCAGGTCGAGCCGCCGCTCATCGACTACGGCAACACTCATCTCGCCGCCTGTCACCACCCGCTCAATGTCGACGAGGAGACGCTTCGCAAGGCCCAGGTCGCCGAGGAAGAAAGCCCAGCAGCTGCCGACGACACGGCATTGCCGCAGGACACGTCAGGGGCCTCGGATCCGGTTGGTGCGCCTTCGACGCCCGACACCCATTCGAGGTAGGCCCACGCGCTAAAGGGGGTATGTGGGGGCGCCGATATTCGTGGCGTGGATGCTGCTGAGCGCAAGGAGATCCTCAGCCGTTACCTGACGCATTCGCGCCGCTTCGAGGAGGTCGCGGCGCGGCGTCGTGGTGCGGGCGGGGCCGACGTGATCCCGCTCCAGAGCCCGCTTCGCGAGCTCGAGCAGGAGCCGACGGGGCGCGAGATCGAGGTGCTTCAGCTCATCTCCGACGGGCTCGTGAACCGCGAGATCGGCCAAAAGCTGTTCCTGTCGGAGGAAACGGTCAAATCGCACGTGCGTCACCTGCTTGCGAAGCTCCAGGCGCGCTCCCGCGCGCATGCCGTAGCGGTCGGCTTCCGCCGGGGCATCATCGGATAGCGAGCTTTGCCCCACAACCGGGTTCATCTGGTTGTGGACAAGGAAAAACGAAGCGCCGGGTGAAGATCACCCGGCGCTCGTGAAAAAGCTTATCCGCCTCTCGCCAATGGCCCGGATCCCCCACAGGGGGGATGAGCACAGGCTGTGGATAACGGACTATCCGACGGCTTTACCAGAACTTGTTCTGGCCGACCGTACCAGCGCGGAGAGCCAGCCGGGCAAAGGAACTGCGCATTGAGAACTCCGATCGATCGTGGACTGACGGCTCCGCAAGGGTATACCCCTTTTGGGGGACATGCAAGGCTGGACCGGCTTTTCAAAGCTCTACCTAGTAGCGATATCCGAACGTGCGTTTGGGCCTCGTTCCTCGGCTTGTTTTCTGCGGTCGCGGTTACTGCCCTGTGGCTTGACGGCTATCGACTGCCGCACTGGTGGGCCTTGCTCGCGTTGGGTGCGATCGCGGCGGTCGCCGAACGTCAGAGCGTGGGAGTTGCGGAGCGGACCTGGTCGTCCGTTTCGTTCCTCCCGTTGGTCTTTTCTGCTGTGGCGTTCGGGCCGCTCGGAGGTTTCGCGGTCGGTGCCCTGTCAAACGTCTCGGATCTGCGCGAATCGCGCCTGAAATGGAGCGTCTACACACCTATCCGCGGTCTGACAGCGGCGGCCGCAGGCCTCGCCGCTTGGACACTTGTGCCCAGTCCAACCAGCTTCGGGCCATGCCTGTTGGCAAGTCTTGTCGCATCCGTCGTCGACGTCGTAACGGAGGCCGGTCTCGTCGGCATAACCGTCTGGGTACGTCGCGGGGACGTCGCCGAGGTTCTGAGGACGATCACGTCGGTCTTCTTGCTGACGGTGCCGCTCTACATACCCGTCCTCGCTCTATTCGTCTACGGCTACCACGTCTACTCGCTTGGACTCGTCCTCGTCTTCTTCATTCCGGCTCTCGCAGCGCAGCGTCTTCTGAACCTCTACCAGCAAGAGAAAGCGGTTACTCAAGACCTTGCGGAGGCGAATGAAAGGCTGCGGCGGGCAAGTCTTTCTTTCGCGACGGCTCTTGTTGCGACGCTCGACGCTCGAGATCAGTACACGGCGGGTCATTCGGCAGCTGTAGCGATCTACGCCCGCGACATCGCGAAGCGGATGGGTCTACCCGAGGCGCAGAACGAACTTGTACATCTGTGCGGACTCGTCCACGACATCGGCAAGATCGGACTCCCCGCCGGCCTGCTCGAGAAGCCCGGCCCCTTGACACTTGAGGAACGCCGCCAGATGGAGCGGCACTCCGAGATCGGCGAGCGAATCCTGCGGAACGTCGACGATTACGCCGAGATTGCCGACATCGTCCGTTATCACCATGAACGGATCGACGGGATGGGTTATCCCGACGGCTTGCGTGGCGACGAGATTCCCCTCCTCGCGCGGATCATCGGCGTAGCGGATGCATACGACGCCATGACGTCGGACCGTCCGTATCGTGCTGCGCTCCCGAGCCGAGTGGCTCGCATGCGTCTGGCGCAGGCTGTCGAGACACAATTCGATACGACTGTCGTAGCAGCCTTCGAGGCGATCTTGGCCGCAGCGGACGACGATTACCGCTCGGGCCGAGGTCTTGCATTCATGCGCGAGCGGCAACAGCTCGAGCAAGACGACGTTGGCATTGGCGCCGCGCTAGATGTCCTCGCGTAGCGCGCGCGCCGCCTCCAGGCGCGAGTGGACGCCGAGCTTCTCGTAGATGTGCTTCACGTGCACCTTGGTCGTCGAGAGGCTGATGTAGAGCAAGCTCGCGATCTCTTCGTTGGTTAGTCCCTGGGTGAGCAAGTCGTGAACCTCGCTCTCGCGTGGCGTGAGATCCTCTCTGCGCTTGGCGGTGCGCGGTATTCGAATGCCGAATCTGCTCGCAAGTGTGGAGTCTGACGACGCGGAGAGCAGCTGCTGTAGCCAGATCCGTCGCTCGGGTTGGTCTGCAATGAACGCGCCAACCGCGGGAGCCGCACGTATGGCGATGACAACCGGATCCCAAATCCGGCTCTCTATCACGGCGTTGATTCGAGACGCCGCGGTTGCAGTGTCCCTGCTCTTTAGCGCGACGATGGTCTCGGCCAGAAGTGACACCGTCCTGGCTTCAAGCCCGCGGCTTGTATTACGGGCGGCTGCGGCCAACGTGAGCGCTTGATCGGACTCACCTGCAGACGCGCGGAACAGTGCCTGCCAGGCGAGAAACTCGCCACGTCCCGCTCTACTTGAATGCTCAAGCGGCCCTAGTGACAGAACGTCGAGCGCTCGCCCGAGATCGCCGACACTGACGTAGAGCCGAGCAC
>Ga0187776_10000428_pt1 | contig 20360 bp, 15 predicted proteins | sample 0216_BV02_MP12_2_FD_132426 | JGI IMG/M metagenome (GOLD analysis project Ga0187776, IMG submission 132426) | Tropical peat soil microbial communities from peatlands in Department of Meta, Colombia - 0216_BV02_MP12_20_MG | ecosystem: Environmental > Terrestrial > Soil > Wetlands > Peat | place...
CAGATCGAACGGTAGTTGCGCATCTCTGCGGGCGCAAGGGCCAATTTGTGTCTAGCCGTGGCAACGAGGGCCGAGGTCCCGAAAGCGGGCCTCGTAGAGTGGGCGGGGCGATGCCCTTCGACACCGGAACCGTGGCGCGCACGCTGCCGTTCGCGGCCCTCGCCGCTGCAGCGGCGGGCATCGCCTGGCTGGCGAATGGGAGCACGAGCGGGCCCGATTGGCTGCCGTACGCCTTTCTCGGCGCGCTGCTGCTCGGGGTCGTGCTGGCGAGCGGAGACGCGGCCCGCCCGCATGCGCGCGAGCTCGTGGCCCTGGGAGCGCTCGTCCTCCTCGCCGGCTGGGCGGCGCTCTCGATCTCGTGGTCGGCAGTGCCGCCGCTCGCGCGCGACGAGGCGCTCCTGACGCTCTTCTACGCGATCGCCCTGGGAGTGCCGCTCCTGACACTGCGGACGCCCGGCGATCGCGCGCTCGCCTGCAGCGCGGTCGCCGCCGCCTCGGGGCTGCTCGCGGTCGGGTCCGGGATCGTCCTTCGCTCCGGCGGCCACCAGCTCGACCACTTCTACCTGGGCCGGCTCTCGTATCCGATCTCGTACCCGAACGCGCTGGCGGCGGTGTTCCTGATCGGGTTCTGGCCGGCGGTCGTGCTCGCGTCGCGCCGCCCGCTGCCGGTTGTCGCCCGGGTGCTCGCGCTGGCCGCCGCGACGGCGATCGCCTCCGGCTGGCTGACCGCGCAGAGCAAGGGCGGCATCCTCGCCCTCGCGGCGTCCGCCGCCCTCGTCTTCGGGCTTTCGCCGCTGCGGCTGCGGCTGCTCCCGCCGGCGCTGATCGCCGGCGTGCTGACCGCTGCCGCCTACCGCCCGCTGACGGCGCCGTTCCGGACCGAGACCGTCGCGAATGTCCGCGGCGCCGGGTCGGCGATCCTGCTGCTGACGGCGCTGGGCGCAGTCGCGGGACTCGTCTACGCGCTGGCCGACCGGAAGCTCGAGCCCGGGCCGCGCGCCGTGCGTGCCTGGGGGATCGCCGCGCTCGGGCTCTTCCTGGCCGCGGTCGCCGCGGTCGTCGCCGTCTTCTTCGCCCGCATCTACCACCAGGGCTGGTTCGACGAGAAGTGGCAGGCCTTCACACACGCGCCGTCCGCGAACACGACGTCGAGCCACCTTTTCCAGCTCGGCTCGTACCGGTACGACATCTGGCGCGTGGCCGTGCACCAGTTCGAGCACCACCCGCTGGCCGGGATCGGCTCGCGCGGCTTCGGGCCCGCCTACCTCCAGCACCGGCACAGCCCTGACACGCCTGCGCGGGCGCACTCGGTCGAGCTGGACGCCCTGAGCGAGCTCGGCGTGGTCGGCTTCGCGCTGCTCGTCCTCGCGATCGTGCCGCTGCTCGCGCCCGTGGTCTCGCGGATGCGTGCGCGTGACCCTGCGGCGACCGCCGCCTTCGCCGGCGCGGCCTACTGGCTCGTGCACGCGTCGGTCGACTGGATCTGGACGGTGCCGGCCTGCGGGGTGCCGTTCTTCCTGCTGCTCGGGGCCGGCAACTCCGGCGGCGAGCGGCGAACGCTGGAGCGCCGTGCGGCCGTCCCCGCCGCGGCGGCGGCAGTGCTCGTGGCGCTCGTCCTGTTCGTGCCGCCCTGGCTCTCGGCGAGGCTGACCGACCGCGGGCAGCTCCGCTGGGCGAAGCGGCTCGACCCGCTCTCGGTCGACCCCTACGTCGCCGAGGCCGCCCGCGCCCGAACGCCGCGGGCGGCGGCGGCAGCGCTCGAGCAGGCCGTGCGCAAGGAGCCGCGCGTCGTCGAGCTGCACTTCGACCTCGGCCTCGCGTACCGGCGCGCGGACGAGCTGCGGCGGGCCCACGCCGAGCTCGACAAGGCGCGCCTCCTCGACCCGCGCGAGCCGCGGATCGAGGAGGCGCTGAAGAACCTCTAGGAGAAGAACATGAAGTCGGCGGTGTGCACCGTCGACGTTCCGTCGGCGAGCTTGATCTGGAACTGCCGGCACGTCCCGGCCCAGGCCGAGTCGGTCTGCCAGCCGTAGGCGTAGTGGTTGGACGCGACTCCGAAGGAAAGGCCCGGAGTCGTGCCGTCACCGGCGGCGGGAACCGAGCCCGGCGCCGCCGAGGGGCACGCGATCGGGACCGAGGCCGGATAGCCGGCCGCGAACACGTTCAGGCCCCGGTCGCCGTTGAGGCCGAACCCGAGCTTGATCAGGTCGCCCGCGTGGACGAGGTTGAGGCCGTCGCCGGAGTTGGAGACCGGCGCGAAGAACCCGTTCCAGGTGTAGACGACGTTGTAGTGCTTCGTGAGTGTCGTCGTCTGCCCGCTGCTGTCGGTCGCGGTCACCGTGAAGGTGTGCGAGCCGATCGTCGACGTGTCGATGTCGTCGCCGTTGTCGACCGTGGCGACGCACGACGAGACCGCGACGTCGTCGTCGCACTTGTAGATCGCGGCCACGGGCTTGTCGAGCGGGAAGGTCGCCCCCTCGGCGGGCGTGACGATCTTGACCGTCGGCTTCGAGTCGAAGGCGAAGGCGCCCGCGTCCCTGGCCGAGTCGAAGCCCCCGACCACCGGCAGGATGATCTTGCTCAGCCTGGTGTCGAGCGTGATCGCGGTCGCGGTCGTCCCGTTCACCGACGAGTAGCCCGAGAAGTTGGCCCCGATGATCACTCCGATCCGGTGGCCGGCGACGAACGTGAAGTCGTTCGGCAGGGTCGGCCACTTGAACTCGTACTTCTGCCCGATCGTCGCCGGGCTGGCGAGGCCGGTGAAGAGCGAGTCGCGGTTCGACGAGTCGAGGATCCCCTTCGAGACGCGCCAGGTCGTCGGCATGTACGGCGTGGAGCTGCTCGGCGGGTTCGTCGTCGTCTCGGCCACGTCGAGATAGCAGCCGTCGTCGGCCGCGGTCGCGTCCCCGTAGCAGGACGAGGTGGTCAGGTTGTGAACGCCCTCGTTGCTCGTCCGGAGGATGCGCAGGACGCCTCCGCCGTAGTCGACCAGGAACGCCGAGAGGTTCGTCTGTGTCTTGCTGAGCGACGCCCAGATGTCGAGCCGAGGCGTTCCGGAGATGCGCAGGTCCCGGGTCAGCGGCGGCGAGAGGAACATCGCCTTGTTCGCCTGGGAGTTGGTCAGCGACTCGTAGTTCGTCTCGCTCAGGTTGGCGTCGGTGAACGTCAGCGAGTCGGTGCTCCCGCCCGGGGCCGAGCCGAGATGCCCCTGGAAGCCGGCCGCGGTCCCCTGCAGGTAGAAGTCGATCGGCTTCGTGTTCGGGAGTGGCCAGCTCCTCGCGGTCTCCCACGTGTTGGGAGCGACCTCGATGTCCACCTGCGGCTGTTTCATGATCCCGTTGTCGACGCCCTGGAGCCAGTAGTCGAACCAGCGGTGCAGGGTGTCGACCCACACGGCCCGGCGGTAGTCGAACGGGTCGACGTGGCCCTCCTGGGAGAGCCAGAGCTTGCGCGGCACGTCGTTGGCGGTCAGGCCCGCCCACCACTGCGAGAAGTGGTTCGGGCGCACGTTGTCGTCGTTCAGGCCCTGCGACTCGAAGACGGCCGCATGCACGTTGGCCACGCCGAGGTTGTAGTTGCGCGCCTGCCAGAAGTTGTTGATGTCGCCGTCCGCGTCCCCGTCGCCGTTCGTTCCCGCGGCGCTCATCGCGGTCCGCGAGGCCGCGCAGAGGGAGTTGCGATTCGGCGGCACGACGCCGAGCTGCGAAGCGCCGACGTTCTGGGTGATCGTGTTCGAGAGGCTGGCCGGATAGTGGGTGTTGAAGCGGATCCCGCCCATCCGCGAGTAGTCGTACCAGTCGGAGATCGCCGAGATCGGGACGATCGTGGTCAGGCCGTCGACGCCGGTCGCGGCGACGCCGTTCGCGAAGGTGCCGTCGTACGACTTGCCGATCAGCGCGTTCTTGCCGTTGTCCCAGCTCGCGGTCACGGGAGTCGTGTCGGCCAGCGTCGTGTAGCCGGGCGTGCGGCCCATCAGCCAGTCGATGACCGCCTTGAAGCCGGCGACGTCGCCCGGGCCGCCGTGGAGCGGGCAGCCGGTCGAAAAGGCCGTTCCGATCGCGTCCGCGGCGATGAAGGCGTAGCCGCGCGGGACGAAGTAGTTGTCGTAGAAGAGCGGGAACCTGTCGAGGACGCCGCCAGCGGTCGTGTGGATGAACTCCGACTCGTTGCCGCGTCCCAGCGACGTGTAGTAGGGGCTCGGGTCGATGATCGCGGGCACCTTGAGCCCGGCATCCGTCTCGGCCGGCCGGACGATGTCGATCGACATCTGGTCGGTGACCCCGTCGCTGTCCTGGTCTACCCCGGGAACGGGAATGAACACGCGCTCCCTGATCGCGTCCGCGTAGCTGAAGACGTCTGCCGTCGTGCCGTCGGGCCCGATCACGATGTGCGGGACGTCCGCCTGTGCCGTACCGGAAACGGCGAACACCGCGACTGCGGCCGCGGCGGCCGCGACCCATCCAACCCAGCGCCTCATGCCCTACCTCCCCCTCGATCTGACGGAACCACGATTGTCTGCTTCGCCCTCCACCTCGTCAACGGACAAGGCCCGAGGCGGTCGTTACGCTCTTCGTCATGTCAGGGAAGGCGCTTGTCACCGGCGGGGCCGGGTTCATCGGCTCCCACCTCTCGGAGGCCCTTCTCGCGAGCGGCTGGGAGGTGTTCGCGCTCGACGACGTCTCCACCGGCTCGCTCGACAACGTCGCCCACCTGCGCGACCGCCCCGACTTCCACCTGGTCGTCGACTCGGTGCTCGCACCGTCGGTCGTCGGCGACCTCGTCCACCGCTGCGACGTCGTCTACCACCTGGCGGCCGCGGTCGGCGTCCGCCTGATCGTCGAGCAACCGGTCCACACGATGGTGACCAACGTCCAGGGGACCGAGACGGTGCTCGGCTACTGCAGCAAGCTCGGCAAGCGCGTTCTGGTCGCCTCCAGCTCCGAGGTCTACGGCGACCACCGCGACGAGCGGCCGCTGGCGGAAAACGACCGCCGCGTCTACGGGCCGACCACCGAGAAGCGCTGGCTGTACGCCGACTCGAAGGCGATGGACGAGCACCTCGCGCTCTCCTACCACCTCGAGCGCGGCCTCGACGCGGTCGTGGTCCGGCTGTTCAACACCGTCGGCCCGCGCCAGAGCGGCCGCTACGGGATGGTGATCCCGCGCTTCGTCGAGCGGGCGCTGGCCGGCGAGCCGCTCGAGGTGCACGGCGACGGGACGCAGACGCGCTCGTTCTGCCACGTCTCCGACACCGTCCGCGCGCTGACCGGCGTCATGGACGAGCCGTCGACCTCGGGCGAGATCTACAACGTCGGCTCGTCGGAGCGCGTCACGATCCTCGAGCTGGCCGAGCGGGTTCTGCGGGCCACGGGCAGCGCCTCGGAGCTCTCGTTCGTCCCCTACGAGCAGGTCTACGAGCAGGGGATCGAGGACACCCTCCACCGCGAGCCGGCAACGGAGAAGATCCGGGCCAAGATCGGCTGGCAGACGACGCTCGACCTCGACCAGATCATCGCCGACGTCGTCGAGCACACCCGCCGCCGGGAGCCCGTCGCCAGGTCCTAGCTTGGGCCGTCGGCGCAGAGGCCAGACGCCTCCCGACAGCTCGCTGCCAGAGCGCATGCTCGCGGCCGGCCTGCCGTTCGACGAAGCTGCCCTCTCGGTGAACGAGGCGGCTACCGGCGCCGCCGGCACGACCGGCGCCCGCGTTGTTCGAGGCGGCCTCTGGAAGATGCTCGCGAACACGCTGCCTCAGCTGTACACGCTCGTAATCTCGGTCGCGGCGGCACGCTACCTCGGCGCCAGCGGGTTGGGCCGCCAGAGCTTCATCGCCTTCGTCGAGGCGACGGCCGTCACGCTCCTCTCTGCCAACTTCTCCGTGGCGCTGATGCGGTACGTGGGCGAGGCCGTCGGCGCCGACCGTCCCGGCGCGGCGCGCTGGCTCGCCGCGAGGATCCTGCGCATCGAGGTCGCAGCGGCGGCACTCGGCGGTGGCGCCCTCGCGCTCGCCGGAGCGCTCGGAGCCTCCCCGCCCCGCGCGTGGACGTTCGCCGGGATCGCCACCGCGAGCGGAATCCTGGCGACCGTGCCCGGCGCGGTCCTCACGGGCCTGCAGCGCTGGCGCCAGGCGACGATCGCCGGCCTGTCCACCGGCGGCTTCGGTGTGGGCGCCACGATCGCCGTCCTGGCGCTGGGGGGCGGGATCACCGGAATGTTCGCGGTCGAGGCCGCGACGACGACGGTCTCCTTGCTCTGGACGGCGTGGCTCGCCCGCGGCGCCGTCCTCCGGCTGCGCGCCGAGCCTACGGCGGCGCCGGACCTCGGCCGGGGCGCGCTTCGCTTCGCCGCCTACTCGTTCGGAGGCACGGTCCTCTACCTGATCGTCTGGCGGCGTTCCGAGTTCTTCTTCCTCGCGCACTACTCGACCGACCGCGAGATCGCCTTCTACTCGATCGCGTTTGCGGTCGCGACCGGTCTGGTGCGGCTGCCCGCGGCAATGGGCGAGGTGGTGGCGCCGGCGGTCGCAACCCTGTACGGGGCGGGCGCGCACGGCCGGATTCGCACGGGGTTCAGCCGGGCCCTGCGGTTGCTCCTGCTCGCGACTTTCCCGGTCGTCGCAGCCGCCGCGGCGCTCGGTCCGGAGGCCATACGAGTCATCTGGGGACCGGAGTTCGCCCCCGCGAAGGACCCGTTCCTGGTGCTGGTCGCAGCGTCGTTGCTGACCCCGGTGACCGTGCTCAGCTCCTCGCTCGCGGCCGGCCTCGGCCGTGTCGGCGTCCCGCTCGTCGTGGACACCGCGGCGGCCGCGGTGGACGTGGGCGCAGCTTTCGCGCTCGTGCCCGACCACGGTGCCCTCGGCGCCGCAATCGCGAGCGCCTGCGCGTTGCTCGTCTCGGGCGTGCCCCTGACGGTCTACGCTGCGCGAATCGCCGGCCCGGTTCGCTGGGAGACAGCGCGGCTTCTCCGGGGGGCGCTGATCTCTGCCGCCGGTGGGGTCGTTGCGTGGCTGCTCGTCGACGCGCTCGGCGGTGGGCTAGGGGTCGTCCTCGGCCTGATCTGCGGCGCAGGGGTCTTCGCCTCGCTCGCCCTCTTGCTCGGCTTCCTGCCGCGAGAGGACGCGGAGTGGCTCGAGAGCCTGCTCGGCGATCGCGCCGGGCGGTTTCCGCGCAGGGCTGTGCTGGCACTCGCCGGGTGGCGCCGGTGACCCAAGGAGCCGGGGTGCCGCTGCGGGCGCTCGTCGTCCTGACCCAGCCGCCGCTCCCCGAGGGAGGCGCGCCCGGCAAGACGTCGGTCGGTCTCTTGCGCGGGCTGCGCGAGCACGGCGTGGAGGTACGTGGGATCGCGGCCCGCAGGCCGTCGTCCGTGACCGGTGAGGTTCCGGCCGACCTGCCGGTCGAGGTCGTCGACGTGGAGCCGCCGGGACCCTGGCGCGCCCGCCTGCAGCGGGTCCGGCGCCCGCTCGGAGAGCTCTCGGGCGCCTTCGCGGCCCGGGTCCGGGAGGCGGCCTCCGGCGTCGACCTCGTCCACCTGGAGGAAACCGAGACCGTCTGGTGCGGCGAGGGGATCGTGGCGCCGTCGCTCGTCCACCTCCACTATCTCGCGCGCAGCGACCGGCCCTTCGGCGCACCCTGGCGGCGGCAGTTCCGCGAGGTGCTCGACGCGACCCGGGCCGAGCGGGCCGCGCTGCGCCACCGCCATCTCGTCGCGAGCTCGCCGCTCGTGGCCGACGCGCTTCGCCGCGCGGCGCCCGGGGCCGAGGTCGTGCTCGCCCCGCTCTCGCTCGACCCGGCGCTCTACCGGCCCGCGCCGCTCGACGGCCCGCCGACCGCCGGCCTGATCGGAACCGCGGCCTGGCCGCCAACCGCGGCGGCGATCGACGTCCTGGTCGAGGAGGTCTGGCCACGCGTGACGGCGCTGGCTCCGGAGGCGACCCTCGCGCTGGCGGGCCGTGGGACCGAGCGCTTCGGCTTCGCCGGCGAGGTCGACTCCGCGCGCGACTTCTTCCAGGGCCTCTCGCTGCTGCTGTTCCCGCTCCCGCGCGGCAGCGGCATGAAGGTCAAGGTGCTGGAGGCTCTGGCGAGCGGCGTGCCGGTCGTGACCACTCCGGCCGGCGCGGAGGGAATCGAGCCCTCGGACGGCGTCGTCGTCCTGGAGGAGCCGCAGGCCCTAGCGGCCGCCGCAGCGGAGCTGCTCGTGGACGAGGCCGCGCGCAAGGAGCGCGGAGCCGCGGCCAGGGCCGACTTCGAGCGGCGCTTCGCCCCGGGCCCGGCGACCGAGCCGCTCGCCGAGCTCTACCGGCGCTTGGCGAGCACGCGCAACGCGCGCCGTTCCTGACGCTCGTACGCCCTCATCAGACGCGAGCGGGCCCGTGGGGAGAAGTATTTGGCCGAGCCGCCGAGGCCGACCGGGACGGTGCTCGAGCAGGTGCTCGTCCCCGAGGCACACACCCGGTAGGTGAACGTCCCGCTCGCCCGTCGCGGCGGCTTGTCGGTGAAGGAGCCGTCGTTCTGGGTCGTGACGAGCCGCGAGCCGTTGCGGTAGACGTCGGCGCGGTGGGCGCTGACCCCGCTCCAGGCAAGGTGCACCGAGGTGCCCGAGACCGTGACCGTGAGGACGATCGGGCTCGGCGGCGTGGGAGGTGGCGGTGGCGGTGGCGGTGGCGGTGGCGGTGGCGGTGGCGGCGACTCGGCCGTCGAGCGCAGGATCGCGCCGCTCGTCGGCCCGAGCGTCACGGAGGTCGCGGGCGATCCGTCGGCGCCGACGTAGGTCTGGCCGAGCTGCACGGTCACGGTCGAGGAGCTCGGGTTGACGACGACCGTCCCGGACGAGAAGTTCCTGCGCCAGGCGGCCCCGACCTGGAAGCGTGAGCCCGTCGGCGAACCGACGTCGGCGGTCCAGGAAGCCGAATAGGGATCCTGCGCCTCGGGGTCGCTCGCCTCGAACAGCAGCGCCCCGTGGTTCGACGGCTGGTCGAAGAGCAGGAAGTTCGCGCGGGCCCAGGTCTCCGAGTGCGTGTCGGCCTTGGGCGCGTAGGTGATGCCGAGGAAGATCTTGCCCGCCTGCTCGGTGATCGCCTGGAACTGCTGCCGGTAGGTCCAGTCGCTGCCGCTGAACCAACCGGAGCTCGTCGTCCCCCACTTGCCGTAGAACTCCTGCGCGGCGCCCGAGGTGAACTGGATCCAGTCCTGCCAGGTCGCCTGCGCGTCGTAGTCGGAGGCCCACGGCGTGGAGAGGTTCGGCACGGCGAGCACGCCCGCGGAGGTGAGGCCGGGGCCGACGACGGCGAGCATCGAGCGCGTCGCGGCCCGCCAGGCTGCCGAGGTCGGGTACTTGGCGATCATCCGCCCGTCGAGGTGCCAGCTCATGTCGGCGTCCGTGTCGTCCATGAAGACGCCGTCCCAGCCGCCCGCGTGGACGTCCGCGAGCACGTTCGAGAGCCACTTCGCCTGGTAGGCCGGGTTGCCCACGTCCATCATCCAGGAGCCGGTGAAGTAGGCCGAGTTGAGGCGCTGGCCCGACGGGTCCTTCAGGAACCAGTCGGGATGATTGGCGTTCGCGTCGCAGTAGCCGACGCCGGCGGGAAGCCGCTGCTGGTCGACGCCGCCCGAGCAGGCGCCCGCGACCGTGAAGGAGAGGTTCTTGTAGACCAGCGCCTTCAAGCCCGGGTTCGCGGCCTTCAGCGCGGGCAGCAGCGGCGCATCCCAGGAGTTGAGGATCACGTAGCCGTACCGCGAGAGATCGCCGCCGCTCTGCGCGCAGCCCGTGCAGATCCGGAGCGTGCCGATGTCCACCTGCGGGGTCGCGGCGGCGCCGGCAGCCTGCTGCGCTCCGGGGCCGGAGAGGACGAGAATGACGAGAGCTGCGGCGACGATGAAGCGGCGTGAACCTGCGGCGGTCACGCCGTCTGCATCGTCTCCCCTCGTTCGGGGCTACTCCCTCGTTCGAGTTACCGGCCAAGGCGCCGGCTTGCCGGCGCCGCCCAGAGGCCGTACAAGCTTCGCTCGTGCGGTCGTGTAACGCACCTATTTGGAAGCGCTACGTCCCTCCTGCATGCGCGAAATCGGCTTGGTCAAGTCCTCGTAGAGGGCGACCAGGCGGCCCATCATCGTGTCCAGCGACAGCTCGGCCTGGGCGACTTTTCGCCCCGCGGCGCCGAGCTCCACCGGGTTCGCGAGCACCTGTTCGAGCGCGCGGGCCAGGCCTTCGGCGTCGTCCTTCTCGCTCAGGGCACCCGTCTTCCCCGGCCGCACGAGCTCGCCGGTGCCGCCCGCGTCGGTGGCCGCGACTCCGACCCCGGCGGCCATCGCCTCGACGACGGCGAGCGGGCAGCCCTCGTAGTCGCTCGCGAGCAGCGCGCACTCGGCGGAGGCCAGCAGCTCGGGCACGTCGTCGCGGTGGCCGAGGAAGCGCACCGCCTCCGCTACCCCGAGCTCTCCGGCCAGCCGCTCCGCGCCCGCCCCGAGCGGCCCGTCCCCGACGATCCAGAGCTCGGCCTGCGGGACCCGGGCACGGGCCCGGGCGAGCGCGCGCAGGGCGAGGTCGGGCCGCTTCGGCGGCGCCAGCCGGCCGACCATCAGGATCCGTCCGCGAACCGGCTCGCGCGGCAGCGCGAACCGCGCCAGGTCGACGCCGTTCGGGATCACCCGGTACTGCTCCGGCCGCCCCACGCCCTGCTCGAGCCCGGCCGCTCGCTCGTCCTGCGAGAGGGCGACGATCGCGCCGCACCAGCCGGCAGCGACGCGCTCGAGCCCGGCGTACAGCCGCCCCTCGGCGCCGTCCGCGGCCCAGAACGACCAGCCGTGCGGCGTGAAGACGCAGGCGCGTCGCTTCCCGCGCGCGAGAGAGGCGAGCCGGCCGAGGAAGCCCGCCTTCGAGGAGTGGACGTGGACGACGTCCGCCCGTCCGGCGAGCGGGAGCAGCGCGAGCCAGGAGCGCACGTCGCCCGGCGCCGGCCGGCGGTGCGCGCCGATCGCGTGCAGCTCGATCCCGGGAGCCCCCTCGAGGCTGGCCCAGGTCAGGGAGCCGCGCGGGCAGGCGACGTCGACCGTAAAGCGGTCCCGCGGCAGCGCCTCGACCAGCGAGACGACGTGGCGGGCGACACCCCCGTCCATCGGCTGAGCGGCCAGGAGAATGCGGGTTGGGGTCACGTCACGAAGGGTATTGTTCGGTCCCCCCGAACCACCTCTGAACGGCCTCGCTCAGCGAGAAAGGTGACGTGACTCTCAACGATCTCCTGCAGGTGTTTTGGCGGCGGAAGCTGCTGATCGTGATCGTGACGCTCGCGGTCGTGATCCCCGCCTACGCGGCCACCAAGCTCGTCACGAAGCAGTACGAGTCGACGGCGACGATGGCGCTGATCCCGAAGCAGAACGACATCGTCTTCTTCGGGCTGTTGGACACGATCTCGCCCTACTACGCCGACGCCGCGACCTCGCAGTCGACGCTGACCCAGGCGCAGCAGATCGCCGGCATCTCTCTCTGCAGCACCTCGGTCGAGACGTTCAAGGGCACGCCGATCATGAAGATCCACGCGCGCTGCTCCAGTCCGAGGCGCGCGCAGCTGACTGCGGCCGGGGTCGCCAATGCGCTGCTCAGCCGCGACCAGAGCGGCGAGCTCGAGATCCACTCGGTCCACCTCATCCTGGCCGACCCGCCTTCGCTCCCCACCGCGCCGGTCTTTCCGCGCACGAAGCTGACGCTGCTCGTCGCCTTCCTGCTGGGGCTCGCGCTCGGACTGGGCGCGGCGCTCCTGCGGGAGAGCCTGACGACGAAGGTCGAGAGCGCGGACGACCTGGCCGAGGTGACCGGCCTGCCCGTCTTCGCGGAGATCCCGGCCGAGCCGGCGATCCTCAAGCTCCACACGGCCGAGGACCTGGCGACGGACTCGCGGCTGCGGGTCGTCGCCGAGGCCCTGCGCGACCTGCGCACGAACCTGCTCTTCACCGACGAGAGCATCCGCTCGATCGTCATCACCAGCCCGGACGGGAGCCACGGCAAGACCACCGTCGCGTTCGGGCTCGCCGCAACGCTCGCCCGCGCCGGCACCAAGACGCTGCTCGTCGACGCGGACCTGCGCCGGGGCCGCGTTGCGGACCTCCTCGTGATTCAGCGCTCGCCCGGGCTGATGGACGTCCTGCTCGACGAGGTGCCGTTCGAGGAGGCCGTGCGCCACGGCGAGGACGGGCTCGACGTGCTCGTCGCCGGCCGCCGCTCGGCCGATCCGGTCGAGCTGCTGACCAACGCGTTCCCCGGGCTGCTCGCACGCCTCGAGCGCGAGTACCAGGCCGTCGTGATCGACTGCACGCCGGTGATGCCGATCAGCGACGCCAGGATCGTCGCCCGCCATGCCGACGCGACGCTGCTCGTCGCCAGGGCCCACGGTGCCCGCCGCCGCCACGTCCGCGCCGCGATCGAGCGGCTCGACCTGATCTCCGTCAAGCCGACGGCGGCGGTGCTCAACTACTCGCTGGCCGTCCGCGGGTCGAGCTACCACGTGCGGCCGACCGCCGAGGACGAAGGCGAGGGGCCGACGCCGCAGCTGTCCGAGAAGCGCAGCGCCGCCCGGCGCGCACGCCGCTGACGGACATGCTCGACGGACGCATGGAGGCAGCCCTGCGGCGCCGCCCTGACGTGTTCGAGTGGTTGGGCCTGCTCGGGCTCGCGGCTGCGGCCGCCGTCCTGGTCCTGGGCGCGGTCGCAGCCCCCGCCATGGTGGCGCTCCTGGTCCTCGCCGGGGCCGTGGTGCTCATCGCCCTTGCCCGCACGGACCTCGCGATCGTGCTCGTCGTCGCCGTAGCGCCGATCGAAGGCGCCTTCTCCTCGACCGCAGGGAGCGGGATCAGCGTCACCAAGCTGACCGGCGGCCTCTGCATCGCCAGCTTCGCCGTCTCGCTCGTCCGCCAGCGGCGCGTGCTCGTGTTCGAGCGCGGGCAGGCGATCGTGCTCGGGATCCTCGCGCTGGCGATGGTGTCGACGCTACAGGCTCATGACACCTCGGCCGCGACGACGACCACCACGCGCTACGCGAGCTTTGCGCTCGTCTACCTGATCGTCACGCAGTACGGCCACGACCGCGTGCTGCAGCGCCGGATCGCCTGGGCTCTGGTCGTCTCCTGCTCGGTCGCCGCCTACCTCGGCCTGCACGAGTACCTCTCGAACAAGGAGGACCTGGCGACGCTGCCCTACGTGAACCAGAACGACTTCGCCTTCGTGCTCGCCACCTCGCTGCCGCTGATGTTCGTCGTGCTCGACGGCCCGAAGCTGCTGCGGCCCCTCGTGCTGGGCGCGATCGGGCTCGTCTCGGCGGCGATCCTGCTCAGCCTCTCGCGCGGGGCGCTGGTCGGCCTCGCCGCCGGCTTCGTCCTCTTCGTGCTGACCCACCGGCGGCGCTGGCAGCTCACCCTGGCGGCCGGCACGGTCGCGGCGGCCGGCGTGGTCCTGGTCATCCACAGCAACCCGCAGCGCTTCCAGGAGGCGCTGACGCTCAAGCAGCACGTCGCGCACGAGAACGTCGCCACGCGCTTCGAGGCCTGGGGCGCGGCGAGCCGGCTGATGGCCGACCACCCGCTGCTCGGCGTCGGCCCCGGGAACTTCCAGTTCTACTTCAACAGGCAGACCGGTCAGCCGGTCGGCGGCCTGACGCTGACCGTCGCGCACAACGCGCTCCTCGACGTCGGCGCCGAGCTGGGCGTGGTCGCGATGTGCCTGCTCGCCCTCTACCTGCTGCTGGCCTTCACCCGGCTGACGGACTGCCTGCGCCGCGGCTACGGGGACTACGGCTTCGTCAGCGCGTTGCGCATCTCGCTCGTGATCGCCGCCGTCAGCTCGATGTTCCTCTCGGAGCAGTACTTCCTGCCGTTCTGGCTGATCGGCGGGCTGGCCGCGGCTATCTGGGTCCGCGGCCGACAAGCCGAGGCCGTCGGCGCGGCGCCTGCGGCCGGATGAGGGTCGTCTACGTCTCGACCATCGAGCGCGGCGGCCCGGTCTCGCACCTGAGGCAGCTCGCGCCGCGCGTGGCCGGGCAGGGCGTCGACGTACGCGTCCTGTGTGCAAGCGAGGACGTGGCCGAGAGCTTCAGGCGCCTGGGCGTCGACGCCGAGGCGGCGCCGGTCGGGCACAAGCTCGACCTGCGCGGCGGGCGCGACCTCTCGCGCCGCCTCGCGGGGGCCGACCTCGTCCACACCCACGACCGCCGCGCCGGGCTGTACGGCCGGATCGGCGGCCGGCTGCGCGGCGCCCGCGTCCTCCATACCCTCCACGGAATGCCGGAGGAGATCGCCGTCCGCGTCGGCCGCCCGGATGCGCCGGTGCCGCCCGGTGTCTCGCGCGCGCGGCTGGAGTGGCTGCTGCACGGCTACCTGCCGCTCGAAGCCTCGCTGGCGCGGCTCGGCGACGTCGTGACGCCGTCGCGAGCGATGGCCGACTTCATGCTCGAGCACGGCTTTCCCTCCCGGCTCGTGCACGTGATCCCCTTCGGCGCCGAGCCGGGCGAGCCCCGTGGCCCGCGCGACGGCGGCGGGACGCTGGTCGCCGGTGTCGCGGCCAACCTCGAGCCGTGGAAGGGGATCGACCTCCTGCTGGAGGCGTCGGCCCAGGCGCGGAGCCCGGTACGGCTCGAGATCTACGGCACGGGCTCGCAGCGCGACCTCCTCGAGCGGGAGGCGCGCGAGCTCGGGGTCGAGGCGCGCTTCCACGGTTTCGTCGCCGACCTGCGCGAGCCGCTCGCCGGCCTCGACGTCCTCGTCCAGCCCTCGCGTGCGGACAACTTCCCGCTCGCCGTGCTCGAGGCGATGGCCGCCGGCCTGCCGGTGGTCGGCACCCGCGTCGGCGGGATTCCCGAGCTCGTCCTCGATGGCGAGACGGGGCTCCTGGTCGAGCCGGAATTCCCGGCGGCCCTCGCCGCCGCGCTCGACTCGCTGGCCGAGAGCCCGGAGCGGCGCGAGGCGTTCGGCCGGCGCGGACGGGAACGGGTCGCCGAGAGCTTCTCCGTCGACGCCTTCATCCGCCGGACGATCGAGCTCTACGAGGAGCTTTGCGGATCCTCCACGTGATCCAGGAGCTCGGGACCGGCGGCGCGGAGCGGATCCTGGTCTCGGCCTACCGCGGCGCCCGCGAGGCCGGCCACACCGTCTCGGTCGCCGCCGCCGCCGGGCCGCTCGCGGCCGAGCTCGCCGAGCAGCCGTACCCGCTGCCAATCGTGGGCCGGCGGCCCTGGCGGGTTCCGGCCGCGGCGCTCGCCGTCCGCCGGGCCCTGGGCGCGACCCGGCCCGACGTGGTGCACGCGCACAACCCGACGATGGCGCTCGCGGCAGGTCTCGTCACAGGGCGGGGCCGGAAGCCGCCGGGCCTGGTGAACGTCCACGGCGTCCCGGAGGAGGACTGGCCCACGGCGGTACGCCTCGTCCGCCTGTCCGGGCTCGCCCCGGTCGCGTGCGGGCCCGGAGTGGCTGCGGCGCTCGCCGAGCACGGCTGCACGCCGTTCGCGACCGTCCCGAACGCCGTCGGCCCCGCGCCGCCGCCGGCCGGCCGTGCGGAGCTGGGCCTCGAGCCCGGCACGCAGCTCGTGCTCGCCGTCGGGCGCCTGGTCGAGCAGAAGAACCACGAGCTGGCGATCCGAGCCATCGCGAGCGTGCCCGACACGGTCCTCGCGATCGCCGGCGACGGGCCGCTGCGCCCGCACCTCGAGCGCGTGGCGGACGAGGAGGGCGTCGACGGCCGCGTGCGCTTCCTCGGCGTCCGGCCGGACGCCCGGGCGCTGATGGGCGCCGCCGACGCGATCGTGCTCTCCTCGCACTGGGAGGGCCTTCCGCTCAGCGCGCTCGAGGCCCTGGCCTCCGGGACGCCGCTCGTCGCGACAGACGTTCGCGGCCTGCGAGAGCTCGTGGTCGACGACCAGGACGCCCTGCTCGTGCCGGAGGAGCCGGAGGCGCTTGCAGCCGCGCTGCGGCGCGTGCTCGACGACAGGGGGCTCGCCGCGCGACTGGCCGAGGCGGGGAAGCGGGTCGAGGGTGCGGGCTCCGACGGCGCGCTCGTCGAAGGGTTCCTGGCGCTATACAAGAGGCTTGTGGAATGAGGGTCTCGGTCGTGATCCCGGCCTTCGACGCCGAGCGGACGGTGGGCGCCGCGATCTCCTCCGTCCTCTGGCAGACGTACGGCGATCTCGAGGTGGTGGTCGTCGACGACGGCTCGGGCGACGCGACCGGGGCGATCGCCTCGTCGTTCCCGGAGCCGGTGCGGGTGGCCCGGCGTGAGAACGGCGGCGTGGCGGCCGCCCGCAACCTGGGCATCGCCGAGGCGCGCGGCGAGCTGATCGCGTTCTGCGACGCCGACGACGTGCTCCTGCCAAGGCATCTCGAGGCGCTGGTCGAGGTCCACGGCCGGGCCGGCGGGATCGCGACGTCGAACTGCTACTGGCTCTTCGACGCCGGCATCCACCCCGCCCGCGTGCGCTACAAGGGCGGCTTCCCGCGGCCGGAGCGCCAGCGCCTCGCCATCCTCGAGCAGAACTTCGTCTCCACGATGTCCCTCTTCCCGAAGGCGGTCTGGGAGGAAGTCGGCGGCTTCGACGAGGAGCTGGCCCTCGCCGAGGACTGGGACTTCTGGCTCCGGGCGATCTACGCGGGCTACCGCGTCGCGCTGCAGCCACGACCGCTCGCGCTCTACAGCTGGCGTGGCGACAGCCTCGCGGCCGACCCGGCCCGGATGGACGAGCATGGCCGGGCACTGCTCGGCAAGGCGCTCGCGCGCGACGACCTCGCGCCGGAGGAGCGCGAGTATCTGAAACGGCGGCTCGCCGGGCCCGGGCCTGCCGAGCTCGGCCGCCGCGGCGACGAGGCCCTGCGAGCCGGCCGCTACGGCGAGGCCGCGGCCAGCTACCGCGCGGCCGCCGAGCTCTGCCCGACCGAGCCGGCTCTGCGCCGGAAGGCACGCGTCCTGCGGGCGGCGCCGTGGCTCACGGGCCCACTCGTCCGCGCGCGCCAGCTCCGGATCGAGCGCGAGGTCGGCTTCGGGGAAAGGCACGCGCGCTGACCGTGACCGAGCTCCGCGTTGCCTTCGTCTGCACGGGAAACCGCTTCCGCAGCCCGATCGCCGCCGCCCTGTTCGCGCGCGAGACGTATGGCCTGCCGGTGCGGGTCGCCTCGCTCGGCACGCTCGACCTCGGACGGGAACGGGCGCTGCCCGAGGCGGTCGCGATCGCCGAGAGCATGGGCCTCGACATCGTCGGCCACCGCGCCCGCAGCGTGACCAAGGCCGATCTCGAGCGCTTCCACCTCGTGCTCGGCTTCGAGCGCAAGCACGTGATGGCCTCGGTCGTGGACGCCGACGCGCTGATCGAGCACACGTTCTCGCTGCCGGAGCTGGTCGAGCTGCTCGCCGGGCTGCCCGACGCGCCACCGCCCGGCGACCCGGTCCACCGGGCGGTGGCACGCATCCACCAGGCACATGCGAACCGGCCGCCGGACTTCCGCGACTCGTTCCCGGAGGTGCCGGACCCGCTGGGGATGACGTTGCCGGCCCAGCGCGAGACGGCTCGCGAGCTCGAGGCGCTCGTCGCCGACCTCGCCGCGCTGCTGTTCCGTTAGCCGCGCCGGGCTTCCCAGCGGTCGAGCGTCTGCGCTGCGGTGCCGGTGCGGCCGCCGCGCTGCTCGATCCACGCGAGCAGGCGCCGGTAGAGCCGCCCGTAGCCGCGCGAGAGGAGCGGGTGGTGCGAAGGCGGGTGCCAGAGGATCGCGACGGCGCCGCCGTGCTCGGCAACGGGCTCGAGCGCCTCGGTCGCCACGGCGAAGGCGTCATCGGCGTGGAGCCCGAGGTAGCGCTCCTCCGCCAGGGTCGCGTCCATCAGGACGAGCGGCAGCTCCCACGCGCCCGGCTCGCGCCGCTCGGGGTCCCAGAGCCGGTACGGATACGGCGTTCCCGCCCGCAGCCCCGGTCGCGAGGGCCAGCCGATGCTCGAGTCGTACCGCAGCCTCGCGGCGCGCAGCTCTCCCGCCAGCCGCTCCGGCGCGCTGCGCAGGTAGTGGTGCCTCAACCCACCAAGTAACACAGTGTTACTTGGGATGGCGGCTCGGAGCTCGGTGGCCTGGACGGCGATCGCTCCGGGCTCGTCCCGCGCGCGGTACGAGGCGTGCAGGCCGAGCTCGCGGCCGTCGGCGCTCGCCTGGCCGAGGGCGCGCGCGAGGGCGGGCCGGTAGCGCTCCGGGTAGCCGTCGCGCGGGTCGTCCTGGCGCGCCAGGAAGAAGCAGGCCGACGGCGGCCCCATCCGCCGCAGCGGGAACGCGGGATCGCGGCGCACGAGCGCGTCGGCCAGGAAAGCCGTTCCCTCGCGGAACCGGCCGCGCGCGAACCGCCTGGCCGCGGTCGTAAGCCCGCCCGCGCCGAGCAGGTCGACGTCGTGCGTGAGCGCGACCAGAAAGCGCTCTCCGCCGGGGTAGGGGCGCGGCTCGAGCCCGAGCCCGGCGGCGAGCTCCGCCACGCGCGGGCCCGGCGGGTCGGCCGGCGGCAGCGGCCGTCCGTGCTGGTCCAGCTCCGCCTCCCGCTCGTGCGCCAGCGTGAGCAGCGAGAAGACCTCGTCCAGCTGCTCGTCCCCCACACGGACGCCCTCGTCGAACGGCAGCCCGAGCGCGTCGAGCAGCGCGTCGAGCGCGTACCGCCGCTCGGGCGTCACCGAGGACGCAGCGCCGGAAAGAGGATCACGTCGCGGATCGCGTCGCTCCCGGTCAGGACCATCGTCAGCCGGTCGATTCCGACGCCGCAGCCGCCGGTCGGCGGCATCCCGTAGGAGAGCGCTTCGACGAAGTCCGGGTCGCCCGGCTCCGACTCCTCGGCGCCGGCCTCCCGCTCGGCCTCCTGCATCGCGAAGCGATGCGCCTGCTCCTCGGCGTCGTTGAGCTCGCTGAAGGCGTTGGCGAACTCCATCCCGCCGGCGACGCACTCGAAGCGCTCGACCAGGGACTCGTCGTCCTCCGTCGTCCGCGCGAACGGCGAGAGCTCGATCGGCCAGTCGTGGACGATCGTCGGCTGGACGAGCTCCGGCTCGACGAAGTGCGAGTAGGCGTGGTCGGCGAGCTGCGACCAGGAGCCGTCGCGGCCGGTGTCGACCCCCGCCTCCTCGAGCGTCGCCCGCAGCTCGGCCTCGTCGCGCGACCAGACGCCTTTCGCCTCCAGCGCCTCGACGAACCTCACCCGCTGCCACGGCGGCGCCAGGTCGACCTCGTGCCCGCGGAAGGACACCTGCGTCGAGCCTGTCGCCTCGGCCGCCGCCAGGACGAGCGCCTCGGTCCGGTCCATCGTGTCGCGGTAGTCGGCGTAGGCCTCGTACCACTCGACCTGCGTGAACTCCGGCGAGTGCTTGTACGAGATGCTCTCGTTGCGGAAGTCCTTGCTCAGCTCGTAGACCTTCTCGAGCCCGCCGACAATCAGCCGCTTGAGGTAGAGCTCGTCGGCGATGCGCAGGTAGAGGTCGGCGTCGAGCTCGTTCGAGTGCGTGGCGAACGGCTCGGCGAAGCCGCCGCCGTAGCGCGGCTGGAGGATCGGCGTCTCCACCTCGAGGAAGCCCTGGCCGTCGAGGTAGGCGCGGACGGCGGCGACGATCTGCGTGCGCATCGCCGCCAGCTCGCGCGACTCCTCGCTCATCAGCAGGTCGAGGTAGCGCTGCCGGTAGCGGGTCTCGACGTCGGTCAGGCCGTGGAAGGTGTCGGGCAGCGGGCGGCGGATCTTGGCGAGAAGCTCGAGCTCCGTCACTTCGAGCGACGGCTCGCCTCGCCTCGAGCGGGAGGGCTTGCCGGTAACGCCGACGATGTCGCCGAGATCGAGATCGGCCTTCTCGCGAGCGATCAGCTGGATCCGGCCCGAGCGGTCGACGAGATCGAGGAAGGTCAGCTTCCCCATCTCGCGCCTGGCCATGACCCGGCCGGCGATGCGGTGCTCGTCGTCGAGGGTCTGTCCCGGCTCGGCCCGCTCCGCAACGCCGCGCACCGCCGCGATCGCCTCCCGGTCGGGAAACCGCTTCGGCAGCATCCGCGCGAGTCTATTGGGCCTCGATGGAGCCGCACCTAGAATCGCATGGCCTTGAAGGAGCTCGCATCCCGCATCGCCCGCTGCCCCGCGTGCCTGGGAGAGCTGGACTTCGGCGAGACGATCGTCTGCCGCGGCTGCGGCTCGAGCTACCTCCGCGAGGGGAACACTCCGATCCTGCTCGCCGGCGGCGGCGATGCGCCCCGGCTCGGAGAGTGGTACCCGGGCTTCCTCGACGCGCTGCCGCCCCGGATGCGGCCGCTGGCGGCCCGGGTCGCCCCGCGCCTGCGCCCCACGCTCGTCTACAAGTCGCAGCAGGCCAGGACAGAGGTGGAGCGATTCGTCGC
>Ga0187776_10000429_pt1 | contig 20351 bp, 20 predicted proteins | sample 0216_BV02_MP12_2_FD_132426 | JGI IMG/M metagenome (GOLD analysis project Ga0187776, IMG submission 132426) | Tropical peat soil microbial communities from peatlands in Department of Meta, Colombia - 0216_BV02_MP12_20_MG | ecosystem: Environmental > Terrestrial > Soil > Wetlands > Peat | place...
GAGTCCGCAGAGATGGAGCAGCTTCTCGAGTAGCGCAGGAAGCCAACGTCGCGCCGCCGCGGCAGCTTCCCCATGGCCTCTCGCAACGAGAGGTCTTTTTGTATCCGGAGGCAGACATGGAGATGTACGACCCACAGGCGATCGAGGCGAAGTGGCAGCGGGTCTGGGAGGACGCTCGCGCCTTCTACACCGACGACCCCGGGCCCGGCGAGGAGCGGCAAAAGTTCTACCAGCTCGAGATGCTGCCCTACCCGTCCGGCGACCTGCACATGGGGCATGTCCTCAACTACACGCTGGGCGACGTCCTCACGCACTTCCGCCGGCGGCACGGGTTGCGCGTGCTGCGCCCGATGGGCTGGGACTCGTTTGGCCTGCCGGCCGAGAACGCGGCCATCCGCGAGGGCGGGAGCCCGCGCGAGATCACCGAGCGCAACATCGCCAACATCGAGCGCCAGATGCACCGGCTGGGCTGGGCGATCGACTGGGACCGGGTGATCGCCGCCCACGATCCCGCCTACTACCGCTGGACCCAATGGCTGTTCCTGCGCTTCTTCGAGAAGGGCCTTGCCTACCGCAAGGAGGCGCCGGTCAACTGGTGCCCGCACGACCAGACGGTGCTCGCGAACGAGCAGGTGATCGACGGCCGCTGCGAGCGCTGCGGCACCGTGGTCGAGGCTCGCAAGATGGAGCAGTGGTTCTTCCGGATCACGGCGTATGCGGACGCGCTGCTGGAGGACCATGCGCTGCTCGACTGGCCCGAGCGCACGATCACGATCCAGCGCAACTGGATCGGCCGCTCGGAGGGCGCCGAGCTGCTGTTCCGGATCTCGGAGCTCGATGAGGACGTTGCCGTCTTCACGACTCGGCCGGACACGGTCTTCGGGGCGACCTTCTTCGTGCTCGCGCCCGAGCATCCGCTGGTCGACACGATGGTCGGGCGCTCGCCGCACGGCGAGGAGATCCGGGAGTACGTCAAGCACGCGTTGGCAAAGCGCGGCGAGGTGCGGGCCGCCGCCGAGGAGAAGACCGGAGTCGACACCGGGCTGACCGCGACGAACCCTGTAACCGGCGAGGAGATCCCGGTCTGGGTCGCCGACTACGTGCTGATGGAGTACGGGACCGGCGCGATCATGGCCGTGCCGGGACACGACGAGCGCGACCGCGAGTTCGCCGAGCAGTTCGGCCTGCCGGTCCGGCAGGTGGTCGACGAGGAGCTGGGGGTGCTCGTCGAGTCCGGAGAGTTTTCCGGGCAGCCGGTTGAGGATGCGAAGCGCGCGATCGTCGAATGGCTCGGCTCGCTGGGGCGCGGCCGGCCCGCAGTCAGCTTCCGGCTGCGCGACTGGGGGTTCTCGCGCCAGCGCTACTGGGGGTGCCCGATCCCGATCGTCTACTGCAGCGAATGCGGGATCGTGCCGGTGCCGGACGACGAGCTGCCGGTGCTGCTTCCGGAGGTCGAGGACTACCGCCCAAAGGGCAAGCCGCCGCTTGCCTCGAACGAGGAGTGGCTGAACGTCCCCTGCCCGTCGTGCGGCGGCCCCGGGCAGCGCGAGGCCGACACGATGGACACCTTCGTCGACTCGTCCTGGTACTTCCTGCGCTACTGCGACCCGGGGAACGACCAGGCGCCGTTCTCGCGCGAGCTGGTCGACTTCTGGATGCCGGTCGACCAGTACGTGGGCGGCATCGACCACGCGACCGGGCACCTGCTCTACTCGCGCTTCTGGGTCAAAGTGCTGAACGAGCTCGGCCTGGTCGGGTTCCGCGAGCCGTTCGCCCGGCTGTTCCACCAGGGCTGGGTGCGCCAGGGCGGGACGAAGATGTCGAAGTCGCGCGGGAACGTGACCGCGCCCGACCAGCTGGCCGACATGTACGGCGCCGATGCCGTGCGCCTGTACATCCTCTTCGTCGGGCCGGCCGACCAGGACATGGACTGGACCGAGGAGGGCGTCGAGGGGATCGCGCGCTTCCTGCGGCGGCTGTGGCGAATCGTGCACGAAGCCGCCTCGGCGGGTGAGGGTGGTGGGGACGGCGCGCTGGTGCGGAAAACGCACGAGACGATCGCCAAGGTGACCGACGACATCGGGCGGCGCTTCGTGTTCAACACGCCGATCGCGGCCGTGATGGAGCTGGTGAACGAGCTCGGACGGGATCCGTCGGCGCCGGGTGCGCGCTTCGCTGCGGAGACTGCGGTCTCCCTGATCCAGCCCTACGCGCCGCACATCGCCGAGGAGCTGTGGACGGCACTCGGGCGTGAGCGGCTGTGGGAGCAGCCGTGGCCCGTGGCGGACGAATCGCTGCTGACCCGCGAGACGTTCGAGCTGGTGATCCAGGTGAACGGCAGGGTGCGCGACCGGGTCGAGGCCTCGGCGAGCGAGTCGGAGGAGCAGCTGGTCGAGCGCGCACTCGCCTCGCCGCGCGTCCAGGCCCATCTGGACGGGAAGGAGATCCGCCAGACGATCGTCGTCCCTGGCCGCCTCGTGAACCTGGTCGTCTAGGGCCCGCCGGCTGCCCGTGAGCACCCGCCCGCGGGCGCGAGCCTCCGTGTCGGCGCGAGCCTCCGTGCGAGCCTCCGTACTAGTTCACGCGCGCGCCCCCGGGGTGGGTGGGGGCTAGGGACGGTACCCGCTCCCCGCGGCCCGAATGTGCCGTTTGTGTGCCGATTTCGTGGCACCTCCGCCACGAAGAGGTCACCCACGCGTCACATCTCCTCGGGCACCCTCGAGCCATGCCGGAGTTCCTCCTCCAGCGGCGGCGCGCCCTCCTCGCCGCCGCGGTCGCGCTCGCGCTGCTCCTGCTCGCGGTCCGTTACGTGCTGCCGGCGGGAACGACCACGCCGGCGGCCCCGCTCCCCCCGCCGCCGGCTCCCGGCGCGAGCGCGACCGGGGCTTCGGCCGCCCGCGTCGTCGTGGACGTCGTCGGCGCCGTCAGGCAACCGGGTCTCTACCGGCTGCCGCAGGGCTCGCGGATCGCGGACGCGGTCGCGCAGGCGGGGGGCGCGACCGGCAAAGCCGAGCTCGCACAAGTGAACCTCGCAGCGCCATTGGCCGATGGCGAGCAGGTCGTCGTGCCCAAGCGCGGTGCAGCCGGGGCGACCATTGCGCCGAGCGCATCCGGCGCCGGCGCAGGGCCCGCCGCTCCCGTGCAGCTGAGCACCGCGACGCTGGAGCAGCTCGAGACCTTGCCCGGGATCGGACCGGTGATGGCCCAGAAGATTCTCGACTACCGCACGAAGCACGGAGCCTTCAGCTCGGTCGACGAGCTCGACGCGGTCTCGGGAATCGGCCCGAAACGGCTGGATCAGCTCCGGGACCTGGTCGTCCCGTGAACGACTGGCGCTCGCCTCACGTCTACGCGGCCGCGATCTGCATAGGCATCGTTGCGGCGAATCTTGCGCGCCTGCCGCGGGCGGCCATTGGGCTCGCGGCCGGAGCCAGTCTCCTCGCGGCCGCGATGCGCGACGCGTCACGTCGCGCGCCACTGCTGGCGGCGGCTCTCGTCCTGACCGGCTGGTGGTGGGGAAGCGCCCGCCTTGAGGCCCTCGACCGCAGCGTTCTTCTCCCGCGCGTGGGCACGGCAGAGCGCTCACAACTGGTGGTGACCGGACCTTCACGCGTAAGCCCGTTCCAACTGCGGCTTCCGGCGGAAGTGAGGCGTTTCGGCCGGCTGCGCTTCCACGAGCCCGTCTTGCTCGAGCTTCCACTGGGTCGCGCGCCTCCGCAGGGAGCCGTGCTCGAGGCGATCACAACGGTCCGCCTGCCTCGGCCGGCGTCGCACGGCTTCGACGAGCGCACCTGGCTCAGGCATCAGGGCATCCACGTCGTTCTCCGCGCCGACCGCTGGAAGCTGGTCGGACACCGGGGCGGCCTCTGGGGCGTCGCCGACCGACTGCGCGCCGCGCTCGCGCGATCGACCGCAAGCAGGCTGAGCGGCGAGCGCCGCGGAGTCGTCGAGGGTGTCGTTCTCGGTGACGAGCAGGCGCTCTCGGCGAACCTGCGCAACCGCTTCCGCGCTTCGGGCCTCTACCATCTCCTGGCGGTTTCCGGCCAGAACGTGGCGTTGGTCGCCGCGGGCGCGCTCGCCCTCGCCTGGTTGATCGGGCTGCCGCGCTGGCTGGGGCAGGTCGGGGCGTTGACCGCGATCGGCGGGTACGTGCTCGCAGTCGGGCCCCAGCCGTCCGTCGTCCGGGCCGGGGTGGTCGGAGCCCTTGGCTCGCTCGCGTGGCTTGCCGCACGATCCGCCGACCGCTGGTACTTCCTCCTGCTCGCGGCGCTTGCCCTCCTTGCGTGGAACCCGTACGACGTGCTCGACGCCGGCTTCCAGCTCTCGTTTGCCGCGGTTGCGGCGATCTTCCTGCTCGTGCCGCGGTTCCTGGCCCGCCTCGAGGGCTACCCGCTGCCCGCGAAGCTGGCTGCCGCGCTGGCCGTCTCCACCGCCTGCGGCCTCGTGACCGCTCCGATCCTCTGGCTCCAGTTTCACGCGGTGCCGCTGCTGACGGTGCCGGCGAACGCGCTCGCGGAGCCCGCCGTCGCCCCGCTGCTCTATCTGGCGTTCGCCGCCGCCGCTGCGGCGCTCGTCTTCCCTCCCGCGGCCGCGACGATCGCCTGGCTCAACGGCTGGTGCGCCGCCTATCTGGCCGGCTGCGCCCGGTTCTTCGGCGGCCTGCCCGGAGCACAGCTTCGCTCCGGCCGCGGCCTGCTGGCCGTCGTCCTGCTCGCCTCGCTCGGCGCCGCCTATGCTTGGCGGCGGTGGCAGAGCTCGCTCCGGTCTACCTGATCACCGGCACCGATCGTCCGAAGGTCGGCCGCGCCCTGCGTCGGCTCCGCGACCGAATCGGCGACGACGCGACGGAGATCCTCTCCGCCCAGGAAGCGAGCGGCGAGGACGCCGTCGCGGCCTGCAACGCCCTTGGCCTCTTTGCGGTCGAGCGCCGCCTGGTGATCATCGAGCACGTCCAGCGCTGGAAAGCCGCCGACCTGAAGGCTCTCGGCGAGTACCTCCCACGCCCGGCGCCGACGTCGGTCCTCGTGCTTGTGGGGGACGAGGTCAAGGGCGACTCGCCGCTCGCGAAAGCCGTCGCGAAGGCGGGCGAGGTGCTCGTCTACGACCTGCCCAAGCGCGGACGCAAGGCCGACTTGCCGCGCTGGGTCGAGGCCCAGCTCCGCGAGCGCGGAGTGCTCGTCGACCCGGAGGCAGCCCGGGCGATCGTCGAGCTCGTCGGCGAGAACGCCGACGAGCTCGCAACCGAGATCGACAAGCTGGCGACCTGGGCCGCCGGGGAGCGGATCGGCGAGCGGGAGGTGGCCGCGCTGGTACCGGCCCGCGCCGAAGCCCCGCCCTTCGACCTGACGGACGCGTGGGGAGCCAGGGACGTCCCCGGTGTCCTCGCCGCAAGCGAGCGGATCATCGAGCGCTCCGGCGACGCAACCCGGGACGTTCTCCTGCGGACGGCCGGCCTGATGACGTCGCACGTCGGGCGCGTCCGCGAGTGCCGTCGCCTCGACGCCGAAGGGGTTCCGCCGGCCGCGGCGGCCGAGCGGCTGAAGCGAAACCGCTACTACGTCCAGAAGCTCTACGAGCAGGCCGGAAACTTCAGCGAGGACGAGCTCGACGAGGCGATCGTCCGGCTGGCGCGGCTCGACCACGCGCTGAAGGGCGGCAGCAAGCTCCCGGGCGAGCTCGAGTTCACCCGGGCGCTGATCGACGTCGCGCGAGGGGCCGCGACGGCCTGAGCGCTGCGCTAGGAGGAGCTTCCGGAGACGAGCTTCGCGGCCTGCGCCTTCTTGCGCGCGGCGGTGTTGCGGTGCATGGCGCCGTTGGCCGCAGCCTTGTCGATCCAGCGCACGAGCTCGCGGTGGTCCGCGGCGACGCGGTCGCGATCGCCGTCGGCGACGGCCGTTCGCAACCGGCGCGTGAGCGTCTTCACGGTCGAGGCGTAGCGCAGGTTCTCGAGGCGCTCCTGCGCCGCTGTGCGGACGCGCTTCTTCTGCTGCTTGATGTTCGGCATAGCGTGAAAGAGCCCGCGGAGCGGGCCGGCCGATGGTAGCAGCCACCGCCCCGAGCTCACCGGCGGCGGGCCCCCCAAGTGGCACACATTCGGCACATTCAGGTCACCCACCCGTGCGTATCCCGCCAATAGGCTCATAGCGGGGAGGAGGTCAACGGGTACCAGCGCCCCGCAAAGCCGCCCCGGTTCTTGCGACGCGGCACCGGCTGAGTCGCTTCCTATACTCGGCCCCGTGGACGAGCCGCCTCGCGGCCGACGGCTCGCGTGGTCGACGGCGATCTTCTCGCTTGCCACCGGCATCTCCCGCATCCTCGGCCTCGTCCGCGAGGTCGTAGCTGCCTACTACTTCGGCGCCCAGGGCAAGATCAACGCCTTCACGGTCGCCTTCCAGGTGCCGAACCTCTTCCGCTCGCTGGTCGCCGACCAGGCGCTTTCCTCCGCGTTCGTGCCCGTCTTCAGCGAGCTGCTGGAGAAGGGCGACCGCAAGCGCGCCTGGCGCGTCGCCTCGAGCCTCTTCTGGCTGATGCTCCTCGGTCTCGGCGCGCTCACTGCGCTTCTGATCCTCCTCGCCCCGCTCATCATCGCGCCCTTCGGAAACCCCGGAGGCGATAAGGAGCTCGCGATCACGCTCTCGCGGATCCTCTTCCCGATCGTCGCGCTGCTCGGCGTCTCGGGCGTGATCGTCGGGATCCTCAACAGCTACGAGCAGTTCGCGATTCCCGCCATCACGCCGGTGTTCTGGAACCTGGCGATCATCCTGGGCCTCGTCCTCGGCGTCCCCCGGACCGACAACGTCGACACCCAGCTCTACATCTACGCCGGCTCGGTCCTGGTCGGGACGCTGATCCAGGTGCTCTTACCCGTGCCCTGGCTCCGTGGCCTGGACGGGCGCCTCCAGCTCGTGCTCGACTGGCGCGACCCCGCTGTCCGGAACGTCTTCAGGCTGATGATCCCCGTGACCATCGGACTCGGGCTGATCAACTTCAACGCCGTCGTCGACTCGATCTTCGCCTCGCGCCTGATCGACCCGCTCCTTGCGCCGACCGCGATCGACAAGGCCTTCCGCCTCTACATGCTCCCGCAGGGCATGTTCTCAGTCGCGATCGCGACAGTGCTTTTCCCATCGCTCTCGCGTCTGGCGGCGCGCGGGGACCTGGCCGGTTTCCGCGACCGCGTCAATCTCGGCCTGCGCCAGATCGGTTTCCTGCTCATCCCCGCCGGCGTGGTCACGGCCGTGCTCGCCGAGCCGATCATCCGGATCGTCTACCAGCACGGGCATTGGCGCCCAGACCAGACCCCGGTGACCGCGGGCGCCCTCGCTGCCTTCTCCGGCGGGCTCGTCTTCAACGGCTGGATGCTGATGCTCAACCGCGGCTTCTTCAGCCTGCAGGAGAACTGGATACCCACCGTCGTCGCGCTCGTGAACCTCGGGCTCAACGCATTGCTCGACTGGGCGTTCTACGGCTTCGGCGTCTGGGGGATTCCGCTCTCCACCAGCCTCGTGAACGTCGCCGGCGCCGGCCTGCTGCTCTGGTTCCTGCGCCGCCGGCTCGGGAGGATCGACCTCGGCCAGACTCTGCCCGCCCTCGGGCGGATCGTCCTCGCCTCCGCGGTCGCCGCCCTCGCCTACTTCGTCTGGCTGCCACTCGACGACGCGCTCGGCCGCTCGCTCGCCGGGCAGCTCGGCTCGCTGCTCCCGGCGCTCGTCGCCGCGACCGCGCTCTACCTCGGGGCCTGCAGGCTGCTCCACGTGCGTGAGCTCAACGCGCTCCTGTCGCTGCGCTCACGCGAGCCGTGATCGAGGTCCAGCCGCTCCGGGAGGAGGACCTGCCGCTCGTCCGGGGCTGGCTCGGGCGAGAGCACGTCCGCCGCTGGTGGCGCGATTCGGTCGACGAGGCGATCGACAAGCGGCGGCAAGGAATCGAGGAGGGCCGCACCGACCAGTACCTCATCGTCGTCGACGCCAGGCCGGCGGGACTTATCCAGACCTACCTCGTCGCCGACAGCCCCGAGTGGGAGGAGCTCGTCGGCGCGGAGCCCGGCCTCGCCGGTGTCGACCTGCTGATCGGCGAGGAGGAGCTCGTCGGGCGCGGCCTCGGACGCGAGGTGCTGCGGGCGTTCGCGCGGGAGGTTGTCTTCGCGCGCCCCGAGACCAGCGCCTGCGTCGCCACTGTCGAGGAGTCCAATCGCCGCTCCTGGCGCGCGTTCGAAAAGGCGGGCTTCCGGCACGTCGGCGACATCGAGGAGGAGGGGGTCCCGCACCGGCTGCTGCGGCTGGAACGCCGCTACGCTCAGTAGCAATGGAGCAGGAGCGCATCCGCAACTTCTCGATCATCGCGCACATCGACCACGGCAAGTCGACGCTCGCCGACCGGATCCTCGAGCTGACCGGAGCCGTCACCGGCCGGCAGCTTCGCGAGCAGGTGCTCGACACGATGGAGCTCGAGCGCGAGCGCGGGATCACGATCAAGGCACAGGCGGTGCGCGTCTCCTGGCGCGACCACGAGCTCAACCTGATCGACACCCCGGGCCACGTGGACTTCACCTACGAGGTCTCGCGCTCGCTTCAGGCCTGCGAGGGCGCCGTGCTGGTCGTCGACGCGGCGCAGGGCATCGAGGCCCAGACCGTCGCCAATGCGTACCTGGCGATCGAGAACGATCTCGAGATCGTGCCGGTCGTGAACAAGATCGACCTGCCGCAGGCCGACCCCGATGCGGCGGCCCGGGAGATCGCCGAGCTCGTCGGCGAGAGCCCGGACCGGGCCCTGCGGATCTCGGCCAAGACGGGTGAGGGAGTCGAGGCCGTGCTGGACGCGATCATCGAGCGGATCCCCCCACCTAGCGGTGATGTAACACTCGAAGCACCGCCGCGGGCGCTCGTCTTCGACTCGGCGTACGACCAGTACAGGGGAGTCGTCGCGTTCGTCCGCGTGGTCGACGGCTCGTTCAGGGCGCGCGACCCGCTTCGGGCGATGGCACAGGGGACTCGCTTCGAGGCCGAGGAGGTCGGCTTCTTCTCGCCCACGATGAGCGCGGCCGAGGAGCTCGGCGCCGGCGAGGTCGGCTACGTGATCACCGGCCTGAAAGACGTCAGCCGCCTGCGCGTCGGCGATACGCTCACCTCGGAGCGCCGGCCCGCCGGGGAGCCGCTGCCCGGCTACAAGGACGTCAAGCCGATGGTCTTCGCGGGGCTGTTCCCGACCGACTCGGACGAGTATCCGGAGCTGCGCGACGCGCTCGAGAAGCTGAAGCTGAACGACGCGTCGCTCTTCTACGAGCCCGAGACCTCGCAGGCGCTCGGTTTCGGCTTCCGCTGCGGCTTCCTCGGCCTGCTGCACATGGAGATCGTTCGCGAGCGGCTCGAGCGCGAGTTCGATCTCGACCTGCTCGTCACGGCGCCGAACGTCGCCTACCGCGTCGCAACCAAGGCCGGCGAGGAGCTCGAGGTGCACAACCCCTCCGAGATGCCGCGGGAAGTCGAGCGGATCGAGGAGCCGTACATCAAGGCGTCGATCATCGTCCCCAAGGACTTCGTCGGGCCCGTGATGGAGCTGAACACCGAACGGCGAGGGCGCTTCGACCACATGGAGTACCTCTCCGAGGAGCGGGTGCTGCTCGACTACGAGCTGCCGCTGGGCGAGATCGTGCTCGACTACTACGACCAGCTCAAGTCGCGGACGAAGGGCTACGCGAGCTTCGACTACGACGTGCTCGGGTTCCGCGAGGGCAAGCTCGAGCGGGTCGACGTGCTGATCGCGGGCGAGCCGGTCGACGCGCTTTCGCTGATCGTGCATCGCGACGGCGCCTACGCGCGCGGACGGCAACTGGTCGACCGGCTGCGCGAGGAGATCCCGCGCCAGTTCTTCGACGTGGCCGTGCAGGCGGCGATCGGGTCGCGCGTGATCGCGCGCGAGACCATCAAGGCCAAGCGGAAGGACGTGCTCGCCAAGTGCTACGGCGGCGACATCACGCGCAAGCGGAAGCTGCTCGAGCAGCAGAAGAAGGGCAAGAAGCGAATGAAGCAGGTCGGCTCGGTCGAGGTGCCGCAGGAGGCGTTCCTGGCCGTCCTGAACCTGGACGGGGGGAAGAAGTGAGCGCCGGCGGGGCGGTCCGGCACCTGTACGTGCACCTGCCGTTCTGCGCGTCGCGCTGCGGGTACTGCGACTTCGTCACCGTCGTCGGGCGGGGCGGTCAGCACCAGGCCTACGTGACCGCGCTGCTCGCCGAGCTCTCACTCGAGCACGAGGTGCTGGCGCCGGGGCTCGAGAGCGTCTTCCTCGGCGGCGGGACGCCGACCTTCACCGCGCCCGGCGAGCTGCGGCGGCTGTTGCACGCCCTGCCGCCGGCCGAGGAGGTCACGGTCGAGGCGAACCCGGAGACCGTCACGCCGGTGGTCGCGGCGCTGCTGCGCGAGAGCGGCGTGACGCGGGTGTCGCTCGGGGCGCAGAGTTTCCAGCCGGGGCTGCTCGCGGTGCTCGAGCGCCGCGCGAGCCCGGCCGACGTCCGGCGCGCCGTCTACGCTCTGCGTGATGTCGGCTTTGACAACATCTCGCTCGATCTCATCTACGGGATCCCCGGCCAGGGCGCCGCCGACCTCGACGCCGACCTGAGCGAGGCGCTCGCGCTGGAGCCGGAGCACCTCTCCTGCTACGAGCTGGAGGCGAAGCAGGGGACGCGCTTCACCCACGCGCACGGCGCCGAGCTCGCGCGCCAGGCCGAGGCGATGGAGTCGTACTTCGAGCGCGTCGTCGCGCGCGTGACGGCAGCCGGCTACCGCTGGTACGAGACGGCGAACTTCTGCCGGAAGCCGCAGCTCGCGGACGGGCGCGACCTGCGCTCGCGCCACAACCTCGCCTACTGGCGGAGCCGCGACTACCTGGGCCTCGGCATCGGCGCGGTCTCGACAATTCATGGACGGCGCTGGCGGACGAAACCACGCCTCGGCCCCTACCTGGCGGCGCTCGCGGCGGGCACGCCGCCCCCGCGGGAGGTGGAGGAGCTCTCGGCGCCGGTCCGGCGGTCGGAGCGGGTGCTGCTCGGGCTCCGCCTGGACGAGCCGCTCGCGCTCGGTACCGGGCTCGACCGGGCAGTCGACTGGTCGGCCGTCGAGCGGCTCGAGCGGCTCGGCCTCGTCCGCCGCGGCGACCCGGCGAGCGACACGCTCGCGCTGACGAAGCGCGGCCGCTTCCTCGGCGGTGGCGTCACGGCGGAGCTCCTGGCCTAAAATCCCTGCAAACGATGTGGGACCCGGCCGAGATCGATCTAAGTCCGCGGCAGCGGGCGCTCCTGCGCGGCGTCGTCGAGGAGTACGTGGCAACCGGGCAGCCAGTCGGCTCGCGCACCCTGGTCGAGCGGACGCGCCTGAACGTGTCGCCCTCGACCGTGCGCAGCGAGCTGGCGGAGCTCGAGGCCCTCGGCCTGCTGATGCACCCGCACACGTCGGCGGGCCGCGTGCCGACCGACCGTGGCTACCGCTACTACGCGGACCGCCTGCTCGAGCAGCTCGAGCCACAGCCGGAAGGCTTTCCGCTCGACCTCCGCTCCGCCCGGAGCGAGGTGGACGCAGCCCTGCGTGCGACGACCGAGATGCTCTCGGACGTGACACGCCTGCTCGCGCTGGTCTCGGCCCCGCCGCTGGGCACGGCGACGGTCCGCCACGTCGAGGTCCTGCTCCTGCAGCCCCAGGTGGTGATGGTCGTCGTGATCGCCTCGACCGGCAGCGTTACGAAGCGGGTCTACCGCTTCCCCGAGCCGGTCGATCCGGGTCTCGCGAACTGGGCCGCGCAGTATCTGAACGACCGCGTGCAGGGGCTGGAGCTCGGTAGCCACCTGCTCCGCCGCCGGCTCGAAGATCCTGGACTCGGCGTGCGCGAGCAGGCTTTCCTCGAGACCGTCGCGACCCTCTTCTCCGAGGCGCTGGTCTCCGAGGAGCAAGGTCTCTACGTCGGAGGGACCGCGGGGCTCCTCGAGGATCTCCGTGCCGAGGAGCTCGACGCCTATCAGCGCCTGGTCGAGGTGCTGGAGAAGCGCGCCGCGCTGCTCGAGGTCGTCAGCCAGGCGCTCGACCCCCGGCGGCCCTTCGTGCGCGTCGGCCCCGAGCTCGACCATCCGGCGCTGCGCGACCTCGCCCTCGTCGGCGCCTCCTACGGCCTCACGACCCGGACGCTCGGCGCCGTTACCCTGCTTGGCCCGGTGCGGATGGACTACGAGAAGGCGCTCCGCTCGGTGCGGTCGGCCGCGCACGAGCTCTCGCGCTTCGTCGAGGAGATCTACGAGGACAACTAGTGAGCTCGGCCCCTAGCGGCGACGCTGTCGACCGGTCATTTCAGACGGATGCGCGGCGAAGCCGCACATCCTGAGGGCAAGCATCGCAAGCGATGCCTGCGGGCGTGGGGAAGTGAGCTAGGCGCCTAGAGGGCAGGCATCGCAAGCGATGCCTGGAAGGCGACGCCTGAGCGCGGAGCTAGGCTTGGTTCCCAATGGCCTCCACCCAGCGTGACTACTACGAGCTGCTCGGCGTATCGCGTTCCGCGGACGAGGCGGAGATCAAGAAGGCCTTTCGCCGGCAGGCGCGCGAGCTCCATCCCGACGTCTCTTCCGAGCCGGACGCCGAGGAGCGCTTCCGCGAGGTCGTCGAGGCCTACGAGGTGCTCTCCAAGCGCGAGACGCGCGAGCTCTACGACCGCTTCGGCCACGCCGGCCTGCGGAGCGGCGGCTTCACGCCGTCGAGCTTCGACTTCGGCAGCCTCTCCGACCTGTTCGCCGCCTTCTTCGGCGACGACCTCTTCGGCGTGTCGACCAGGCCGCGCCGGGCGCGCGGCGCGGATGTCGCGGCCCAGGTGGAGATCGAGCTCGCCGAGGCTGCGAAGGGAACGAAGCGGGACGTCCCCTTCCCGGTCACCGTCTCCTGCGCGACCTGCGGGGGTGGCGGCGCCGAGCCCGGAACCGAGCCCGTGCCCTGTCCGACCTGCGGCGGCGCCGGGCGCCTGCAGCACGTGTCGCGGACCGCGTTCGGCGAGTTCGTCCGCTCGCAGACCTGTCCCCAATGCGGTGGAGCCGGCCGCGTGGTAGAGCATCCCTGCGCCGAGTGTGGGGGGTCGGGCCGCGTGGTCGAAGAGCGCAAGCTCGAGGTCGAGATCCCGCCGGGGATCCACGACGGCCAGCAGATCCGCGTTTCCGGCGAAGGCCATGCCGGCGCACTCGGCGGGCGTTCGGGCGACCTCTACGTCCAGGTGCGGATCAGCCCGGACCCGAGGTTCGTGCGCGAGGGGAACGACATCGTCTCGACCGTCGACCTGACGATGACCCAGGCCGCGCTCGGGACAAGGCTCTCGGTCCCGACGCTGGACGGCGACCACGCGCTCGAGCTCGAGCCCGGCACACAGCCTGGCGAGGTCCGCGTCCTGCGCGGGCGCGGCATGCCGGTCCTGCAGGGCTTCGGGCGCGGTGACCAGCGGATCCTCGTGAACGTGCAGGTCCCGCGTCGCCTGACCGACGAACAGCGGGCCCTGCTCGAGTCGTTCGAGGCGAGCGCGGGGGACGACACGTACCGGGACGAGGGGTTCTTCCAGAGACTGAAGAGCGCGTTCCGCTGAGGCCGCTCCGCCGCGTGGCAGCCGTGGTCCCCGCCGAGCGGGCCGAGGCGGCGCGTGCTCTGATGATCGAGCTCTTCCCCGAAGGCTTCGAGGAGCGCGACCTCGCCGACGGCGTCGAGCTCGCCGCCTACACCGACGCGGGTGGCGAGGAGCGCGTGTGGGCGGCCTTCAGCACGGTGTCGTCGGCCCGCGTCGACGACGGCTGGGACAAGCGCTGGCGGGATTTCCATCGCCCGATCCAGGTCGGTCGCCTCTGGGTCGGGCCGCCCTGGGAGACGCCGCCGACGGAGCTCGAGGTCGTCGTCATCGACCCCGGTCGAGCCTTCGGGACCGGCGGGCACGCGACGACCCGGCTTTGCCTGGAGCTCCTGCTCGAGCTCGAGCCGTCGAGCCTCGTGGACGTCGGTTGCGGCTCCGGCGTGATCGCGATCGCAGCCGCGCGGCTGGGCTTCGCGCCGGTCCTCGCCGTCGACCACGACCCGGCAGCGCTCGCGGCGACGAGCAGGAACGCGCGCGCAAACGGCGTCGAGCTCGAGCTGAGCTCCGCCGACGCGCTCGCCGGCGCACTGCCGCCGGTCGACGTGATCGTTGCCAACATCTCCGAGTCCTCGGTCACCCAGCTCCGTCCGGACGCGGCCACCCGGGCCGTCATCGCCTCCGGCTACCTGGAGTCGGAGCGGCCCGCGCTCGCCGGCTTCCAGGCCGTCGAGCGGCGCGTCCTACAGGGATGGGCCGCCGACCTGTTTCGGCGCGCAGAGTAGAGTCCCAGCCCCGTGGCCGGTTTTTCGGTGCGCTTTCTCGGCTGCAAGGTCTCGTACGCCGACGCCCAGGCGATCCGCGAGCGCCTGCTTGCCGATGGGCATTCAGAGCTCGAGCACGGCGAGATCGCTGTCGTGAACACCTGTTGCGTCACCCACGAGGCGGTGCGCAAGTCACGCCACGCCGCGGCCCGAGCCGCGCGGACCCATACGCGCGTCTACGTGACCGGCTGTGGCGCCAACCTCGACGCGGACGGGTTCGCGGGGCTCCCGGAGAATGTCGTCGTGGTCTCGCGGCCCAGCGAGGACACGCCCGACTTCGTGGCCCGCGATGTCGGCCCGATCGGCTGCGTTCGGGCCGAGACCGGGCTCGACCGCGTGCGGGCGTTCGTCAAGGTGCAGGACGGCTGCAGCTTCTCGTGCGCCTTCTGCGTGATCCCGCTCGTCCGCGGGGCGTCGCGGAGCCGCAGCGCCGAGGCCGTTCTCGGTGAGGTGCGGCGGCGGGTGCGCCAGGGCCACCGCGAGGTCGTCCTGACCGGTATCAATCTCGGCTGCTACCGCGACCGCGTCGCAGGGTGCTCGCTTGCCGGGCTGGTGCGGGCGGTCGGGGCGGTTCCCGGACTCGCGCGGCTGCGGCTCTCCTCGCTCGAGGTGAACCATCTGAGCGGCGAGCTCGTCAGGGCGCTGCGCGAGACGCCGACGGTCTCACGCCACCTGCACGTCCCGCTCCAGTCGGGCGACGACGGAGTTCTCCGTGCGATGGGGCGGCGCTACGACGCGTCCACGTACCTGCGGCGGGTCGCCGGGCTCGACGACTTCAACCTGACGACCGACGTGATCGTCGGCTTCCCCGGCGAGGACGAGCCCGCCTTCCGCCGGACGCTCGAGGTGGTCGACGCGGCCGGCATCTCCTCGGTCCACGTCTTTCCGTACTCGCCGCGCCCGGGAACGGCAACTGCGCTGGCCGATTCGGTTCCTCGCGAGGTGAAGCGAGAGCGGGGGGCCAGGCTGCGCGAGCGCTCTCGCCGTGCGACGCTGGAGCGCTGGCGGTCGAAGCTCGGCCGCGAGGACGTCGTGCTGGTCGACCGCCCGGGTCGCGGCTACGGCGACGACTACTCGCCGTGGCTCGTTCGCGGGCGGGTCGGCGAGCTCGTGCCCGTTCGCGGCGAGGCCGTGACGGAGGAGGGGATCCTCGCTGCCTGACGACTGCCTCTTCTGCCGGCTTGTTCGCGAGGGCGATCATGTGCACGCCGCAGACGGGTACGTCGCGATCCGCGACATCAGCCCGAAGGCTGAGACGCACCTGCTCGTGATCCCTGAGCGCCACGTTCCCAGCTTTCGCGAGATCTACGAATTCCCGGCCGACGAGGCCAAGCGGATGCTCGAATTCGTCGCCGAGGCGGCGAGGAGCGCCGGTCTCGAGGACTACCGCGTCGTCGTCAACGTCGGCGAGGGCGCCGGCCAGACGGTCTTCCATCTGCACTGGCACCTCCTCGGCGGCCGGGTCTGGGGGTTGGCCGGGTGAGCCTGATCGAGCGGCTCGAGGGCGAGTTGAAGGATGCGATGGTCGCGCGCGACGCCGAGCGCCGGAACACCCTGCGCCTGATCCTCGCCAGCCTCCGCGGCGCCGAGAAGGAGCTGCAGCGGCCGCTCCACGACGACGAAGAGCTGCAGGTCCTGCAGCGGGAGCGGAAGCGCCGGCGCGAGGCGGCCGAAGGCTTCCGTGCCGGTGGACGCGAGGAGCAGGCGGAGGCGGAGGAGCGGGAGCTCGCGGTGCTGGAGGAGTTCATGCCGGCGCCGCTCTCGGAGGAGGACCTGGAGGAGATCGTCGACGACGCGATCGCCGAGGTCGGCGCGACGAGCATGCGCGACTTCGGGCGCGTGATGGCCGACGTGATGCCCCAGGTCTCGGGCCGAACCGACGGCTCCGTCGTCAGCCAGCTCGTCAAAGAGAAGCTCGCCTAGCCGCCACGACCATCGAGCCGTCGGGCGGGCTGTTTACGGCACGCCCAACCTCCTCCCCGAGGCGATCGTATCGAGCAAATCCGCACGCGTGTGGCACGGGACCGTGCCGAATGGGTGACGTTTCCGGGGGGAGGTGTGGCCCGGTGGAGCGCCTACACTGAGCCCGGAATGCAGGAGGTTCTCTCCGTATCCAACGACGTGGCGGCCGAGCTCGCGACCGTCGGCGACGGCGTGCTCGATGCGCTCCGCGACCGGCTCCGTTGCACGATCCTGCTCCGCGGCAACCGCCTGACGATCGAGGGCTCGGACCCGGATGTCGCCCAGGCGCGGGCGGTGATCGACGAGCTCGGCGAGCTCGTCGAGGGCGGGCACGAGATCGACCCGGCCACCGTCGACGCGGTGCTTGCCGCGCTCGCCCAGGCCGAGGATCTGCGCGAGGTGTTCGAGGACGTTGTCTGGCGCCATCGCGGCAAGAAGATCTCGCCGAAGACGGTCAACCAGAAACGCTACGTCGACGGCATCCGCCGGCACACCGTCACCTTTGCGATTGGCCCGGCGGGGACCGGCAAGACCTACCTGGCGATGGCCCTCGCCGTCGCCGCGCTCTCTGACCGCGAGGTCGGCCGGATCATCCTGACGCGCCCCGCCGTCGAGGCCGGCGAGCGGCTCGGCTTCCTGCCCGGTGACATGCTCGCGAAGGTCGATCCGTACCTGCGCCCGCTCTACGACGCACTCTACGACATGCTCGACCCCGACCGGCTCGCCGCGTACATGGAAAAGGGCACGATCGAGGTCGCGCCGCTCGCGTTCATGCGCGGGCGCACGCTCAACGACTCGTTCATCATCCTCGACGAGGCGCAGAATACGAGCCCCGAGCAGATGCAGATGTTCCTGACGCGCCTCGGCTTCGGCTCGAAGATGGTCGTTACCGGCGACATCACGCAGGTCGACCTTCCACGCGAGCAGGCGTCGGGCCTGATCCACGTACAGGACATCCTCGGCTCGATCGACGGGATTTCCTTCGTTCGCTTCGGCCACGAGGATGTCGTGCGTCACCGGCTCGTGCAGAGGATCGTCGAGGCCTACAAGCTGCACGCAGAAGAGACGGGCACGCAGCGCCGTCGCTAGGGATGGTCGCGGTCGAGGTGGCAAACCGCAGCGGCATCGAGATCGAGGCGGACGCCGCCGTCGCGCTCGCCCGCCTGGTGCTCGCCGAGGAGGGCGTCGACGACGGCGAGCTCGGCCTGCACTTCGTCGGCCCGGAGGAGATGCGGGAATTGAAGCGCGACCACCTCGGGGTCGACGAGGTGACAGACGTGCTCTCGTTCCCGATCGACGCACGCGACGAGCTCGAGGCCGGCCCTCCACGCCAGCTCGGGGACGCTGTGCTCTGTCCCCAGGTCGTCGGGGACGCCTGGCGGCGGCCGCTCGTGCACGGCGTCCTGCACCTCCTCGGCTACGACCACGGGCCCGAGATGGAGAGCCGCGAGGCGCGATGGAGCGACTGACCCACCGCCGCGCGCGGACGCTGCTCGAGAGCTTCAACTTTGCGGTCGAAGGGATCATCCACGTCGTCCGCACGCAGCGGAACATGCGGATCCACCTCCTGGCCGCGGTCGTCGTGCTGGTGGCCGCGGTCGGGGTCGGCGTCTCGAAGCTCGAGCTGATCGCCCTGCTGCTTGCGATCGCCTTCGTCTTCATCACCGAGATGATCAACTCGGCGCTGGAGCAGGCGATCGACGTCGCCACAACCTCGTTCGACCCCTTGGCGAAGCTCGCGAAGGACGTCGCCGCGGGCGCGGTCCTGATCGCGACCGTGAACGCGATCGCGATCGGCTACCTCGTCTTCTCGGGGGAGATCGCGAACCGCAGCTCGCGGCTACTCGACCGTCTCCGCGACGCGCCGGCGCAGGTGACGCTGATTGCGCTCGTCGTCACCGTGATCATCGTCATCGCCGCGAAGGCCTACACGGGCCGCGGCCGGCCGCTGCGGGGAGGCCTTCCGTCCGGTCACGCCGCGGTCGCGTTCGCGGGCTGGATGGCCGCGACGCTCATCGTCAGCGGCTCGCACCGCTTCCTGATCTCTTCGCTGACGTTCATCATGGCGTTGCTCGTGGCGCAGACACGTGTCGAAGCCGGGATCCACTCCGCGCTCGAGGTCACTTATGGCGGTGTCCTCGGTGCGCTCGTCACGCTGGCCGTGTTCCAGCTCCTCACATGACGGACGAGCTCTACGAGCGGGCGGCGGCGGTGGCCGAGCGGGCGTACGCGCCGTACTCGAACTACCTGGTCGGAGCGGCCGTGCTCGCGCGAGACGGCCGCGTGTTCGAGGGCGTGAACGTCGAGAACGCGTCGTACCCGCTCGGGATCTGCGCCGAGCGAACGGCGCTGGCACGGGCGGTCGTGGAGGGCGGTTGCCGGCCCGGTGACCTGGAGGCCATCGCGATCACCGTCTCGCCGTGCGGCGGCTGCCGCCAGTGGCTGTACGAGTTCCGGCTCGACCGGGTCACGTTCCGCAACCGCACGGGAGAGATCGTCTCGTACACGCCCGCCGAGCTGCTGCCCGAGACGTGGGACCTGAGCTGAGGCCACACGCGCAGCCGCCGGATGGCTCGCGTCTGGGCCCCGAAGAGTCACAGCATTGTCACAAACAGGTCAGACCCATGTGCGCTTTTCGGAGCTACGCTCCTCCCAGAGGGAGGCGGGTGGTAAGCCCCACCCTGGGTGGGGGGCGGCCCTGTTGAGGAGTGGCGTGGCCGCGGTCGCCGGGCGGCCCAACGTCGGGAAGTCGACGCTCGTCAACGCGCTCGCCGGGGGCAAGGTGGCCATTGTGTCCGACAAGCCTCAGACCACCCGGCGGCGGGTCGTCGGGATCGCCAACGGCACGAACGAGAGCGCCGGCGACTACCAGCTCGCGCTCACCGACCTGCCGGGCTTCCAGCGTCCGCTTGATCCGCTCACCGAGCGGATGCAGCGCACGGTCGACCGCTCGCTCGAGGACGTCGAGGCGGTCCTCTTCGTTCTCTCCGCACGCGAGCGGATCGGCGCAGGCGACCGCTTCATCGCCGAACGGATCTTCGGTCTCGGCGTGCCGGTTGTGATCGCCCTGAACAAGGTCGACCGCCTCAAGCCGGGCCACGTCGCCGAGCAGATGGCCCGGGCGGCGCGGCTCGGCGACTTCCACGCACTCCACCCGGTCAGCGCGCTCACCGGCGACGGGATCGACCCGCTCCGCGACGAGCTCGTCGAGCTACTGCCCGAAGGACCGCCGCTCTATGCGGTCGACCGTCGCACCGACCTCCCGCTCGAGACGCAGATCGCCGAGCTCGTCCGCGAGAAGGCGCTCCAGCTCACCCGCGAGGAGGTCCCGCACGCGATCTCGGTCGAGGTCGAGGAGCTGACCGACACCGCCGTCCGCGCGACCGTGTTCGTCGAGACCGACTCCCAGAAGCAGATCGTGGTCGGCAAGGGCGGCTCGGTCGTGAAGCAGATCGGGACGAGGGCGCGGCCGGAGATCGAGCAGCTGCTCGGCCACACGATCTTCCTCGAGCTGACCGTGAAGGCGAGACCGAAGTGGCGACAGGACGAGGCCATGCTCGAGCGCCTCGGCATCTGATGGCGCTCCTCGCCCTCTTCGATGTGGACGGCACGCTATTGCTCAGCGACGACCCGGTCGCAGGCGAGGCGTTCAACGCGGCCCTGCGCGACGTCTACCCGGTCGACCCCGCCGCCGACGCCGTCGCCCACGTTGACCACCCGGGGCAGACCGCCCCGAGGATCGCTCGGCTCGTCCTCCGCGCCGAGGGTCTCGGCGACGGGGCGATCGATGAGGGGCTGGACGCGTGGTGCGGCCGCTTCGCCGAACGCTACGTTGCCCTCCTCGCGAAGGCGGACACGAGCGGCTGGGTCGCACCGCCGTATGCGGCCGGCGCGCTGGAGCGCCTCGAGGACGGAGGCGTCGTGCTCGCCCTCCTGACCGGGAACCCGGAACCGATGGCGCGCGCTCGCATGGAAAGACTCGGCCTCGGC
>Ga0187776_10000430_pt1 | contig 20320 bp, 20 predicted proteins | sample 0216_BV02_MP12_2_FD_132426 | JGI IMG/M metagenome (GOLD analysis project Ga0187776, IMG submission 132426) | Tropical peat soil microbial communities from peatlands in Department of Meta, Colombia - 0216_BV02_MP12_20_MG | ecosystem: Environmental > Terrestrial > Soil > Wetlands > Peat | place...
CCTCGGTCTTGCCGACCGTGAATCCGGGCGTGCCCTTCTCGACCAGGAAGCCGGTGATGCCGTGATGGCCCTTCGCGCGATCGGTCTGACCGAAGACAAGCGCGAACGATGCCTCCCGCCCGTTCGTGATGAAACGCTTGCGCCCGTTGATGACGTAGTGCTCACCGTCGCGCACCGCCATGGTGGCCTGGTTCGTGGCGTCCGAGCCCGCCTGCGGCTCGGTCAGCGCGAAGCAGCCCTGCGCGTGCCCCGACGCGACCGGCGTGAGGAACTGCTCGCGCTGGGCGTCGGTGCCGAAGCGTGCGATCGGATCCCCGTAGAGGGAATTGTTGACCGACATGACCACCGCGTGACTCGCGCACACCCGCGCGATCTCCTCGAGCGCGATCACGTAAGCGACCGCGCCGGCGCCGCTGCCGCCCCAGCGCTCCGGGATCACCATGCCCATGAGTCCGAGCTCGCCCATCCGCTTGACCGTCTCGTGCGGGAAGCGCGAGTCGCGGTCGATCTCGGCGGCGATGGGCCTGATCTGGGTCTCGGCGAACTCGCGCGCGGTGGCTCGGATCAGCTCTTGCTCGGACGTCAGATCGAACGTCACGTCGTCCTGCCTATTTCTCCAGGAGCTTCTTGAACTCTTTCGTCAGCTCGGGCACGACCTCGAACAGGTCGGCCACGATCCCGAAATCCGCGATCTTGAAGATCGGCGCCTCCGGGTCCTTGTTCACCGCCACGATGACCTTCGAGGTCCGCATACCGGCCAGGTGCTGGATCGCGCCCGACACACCGAAGCCGAGATAGAGCTTGGGCGAGATCGTGCGCCCGGTCTGGCCGATCTGGAACCGGTGCGGCCGCCAGCCCGCATCGACGGCGGCGCGCGAGGCACCGACCGCGGCGCCGATCACCCGGCCCAGCTCCTCGAGGATCACGTAGTTCTCGGGGCCCTTCATGCCGCGCCCGCCGGAGATGACGGTCTCGGCCTCGGTGAGCTCGGGCAGGCCGGTCGACACCTCCTCGCGTCGCTCGACGAACTTCATCTGCGCGCCCGGGGCCGAGAGGCTCGGCCGCTCGACCGTCGCGGTCTTGCCGGGCTGGGCGTCAGCCGGCCGGAACACGTTGGGCCTGAGCGTCGCGACCCACGGCGACTTCGCCCACGTCACCCTCGACAGGAGCTTGCCCGCGTAGACCGGCCGCGTGGCCACGAGCTTGTCGCCCTCCATCGCGAAACGGACCGAGTCGGCCGAGAGCCCGACGCCGAGCTTGGCGGCGAGCCGCGCCACGAACTCGCGCTGGCGGCTGGTGACCGGCGCGAAGATCGCCGTCGGCGATTCCTTCCTGGCGAGGTCGGCGGCGGCCGCCGTCCAAACCTCGCTGCGGTACGGCGCAAACGCAGCGTTCTCGAGCAGCAGCACCTTGCTCGCACCCCACTCGCCCAGCTGCTTCAGACCGGCGTCGCTCGCCTTGTCGGTGAGCCACACCGCCTCGACCCGGCCGGGCGCGAGCCGCGCGGCTTCCCCGATCACCTCGGCCATGACCTTCTTGGGCGAGCCGTTTCGATCGTCCTCGACGATGCACCAGAACGCGTTGGGCATTCTCGACTCTCCTAGATGGCCTTGGCGTCTTCGCGCAGGGCGCGGACGAGCTCTTTCACCGCGGTGGGCACGTCGCCCTGCATGATGCGTCCCGGTGGACGGGCCGGCAGCGCCTCGAGTCCGACGATCGAGAGCTGCGACGGCTCGGCGGCGATCCCGAGGTCGGCCGCCTTCACGTCCTTGATCTCCTTCTTCTTGGCGCCCATGATGCCCTTGAGCGTGGGATAGCGCGGCTCGTTGAGCCCTTTCTGCGCGGCGAGCACGGCCGGCAGCGGCACGTCGAACACCTCGAGGCCGCCCTCGACCTGGCGCGCGGCCCGGACGGCCTTGCCGTCGGCGTCGATCGTTTCCTCCATGATCCAGTAGGCGCACGGCCAGCCGAGCAGCTCGGCGAGTTGCGCGGTGACGGCGCCCATGTCGTCGTCGATCGCCTGCCGGCCGCACAGCACGAGCTGCGGCGCCTCCTGCTTGATCACCGCGGCGAGCGCCTTCGCGGTCGCCAGGGTGTCGGCCGCGGACCATGCGGCATCGTTCAGGTGGATTGCGCGGTCGCATCCCATCGCCAGGCACGAGCGCAGCGTTTCCTTCACGCGATCGGGGCCGAGCGAGACCGCCACGACCTCACCCTGGCCGCGCTTTTCCTTGATGCGCAGCGCCTCCTCCACCGCGAACTCGTCGTAGGGCGAGACGATCCACGTGATGCCAGTGGTGTCGATCGACTTTCCGTCCGCCGCGATCTTCACCTGGGTGGCCGTGTCCGGCACCTGCTTGACGGTGACAACGATCTTCATGAGGTCGCTCCTTCGTAGTGGAGTTCGCGGGTGATCCGAAAGCGGTCGCCCGGAATGAAGACGCGATCGAAGACGACCGGCGCGCCGCCGGCGTCGTACGAGACGCGCTCGGACTCGAACGCGGGCTCGCCGGCGCGGCAGCCCAGGTCGCGGGCCTCGCGGCGGCCCAGGCGCACCGCCGAGACGCTCTCGTGCGCGCGCGTGATGATGACGCCCAGCTTGAACTCGAGGACCTGGTGCAGCGGGGTCAAGGCCAGATCGGCGCGGATCACCTCGTCGCCCAGCGGCGACGGGATAAACGAGCGCTGGAGACTCATCGGGTGCCCGTCGACCAGCCGCAGCCGCTCGAGCACGAGCACGCGTGGCCGTCCGGCGAGGCGCAGCGCCTCGACGACCCGGCGGTCCGGTGCCGCGAATCGCGTGCCCAGGAGCCGGGTCGCGACGTGCTCGCCCTTGGCCGAGAGGTCGCCGGCGAAGCGGCGGAGCTGGAGGATGTCGTAGTCGATGGACGGCGCGGCGACGAACGTGCCGAGCCCGTGCCGCCGCGCGATGAGATGCTCGCGCTCGAGCACCTCGAGTGCCTGCCGGAGGGTCATGAGCGTCACGCCGAAGCTCTTCGCGAGCTGTCGTTGATTGTCGAGCCGCGCGCCCGCCGGAAGCTCGCCGACGCGGATCCGTTCGCGCAGGGCCTCGGCGATGCGGTGGTAGCGGGGCACTCGACCGTTCAGCTTCAGTCGGACGCTGTTCATCGGAACCTCAGTGTTCTAGAACTCCGAACGCCGACAGCCATCGCGACAGCGCCATGACATGGAAGAAAACGCCAACTCCGAAAGGCACTTCCGCCCGGGAGCGCCCCGCGACGGGCCTATCCTACCACCTTTTTCGGTACGCCGTCGACTCGCTGTTCAGGCGCTGCCGGCGAGCGCCCGGGTGAGGCTCACGAGCCGCTCGAGCTTCTCGCGGGCGGCACCGCTGTCGATCGAGCGGGCGGCCAGCTCGACACCTTCTTTCAGATCGCGCGCCCGGGCACCGACGACCAGCGCCGCCGCGGCGTTCATGAGCACGATGTCGCGCTTGGCGCCGGGCTCGCCGCTGAGAATCGCGCGGATGATCTCGGCGTTCTGCTCGCGGTCGCCGCCGAGGAGGTCGCGGATCGAGGCACGCGACAGGCCGAAGTCCTCCGGCCGCACGGTAAATGTCCGCACGGTGCCCTCTCGAACCTCGGAGATCCGGCTCTCGCCGGTGTTCGAGATCTCGTCGAGGCCGTCGGCTCCGTGCACCACGAAGGCGCGGAACGTGCCGAGCTCGGCCAGGACCCTGGCGAGCGGCTCGGTGAGCGCGGCCGCGGCGACGCCGATGACCTGGACGTTCGCACCGGCCGGGTTCGTCAAGGGACCGAGCAGGTTGAAGACGGTCCGGATCCCCACCTCGCGGCGCGCCGTCATCACGTGCTTCATCGCCGTGTGCAGCAGGGGCGCGTAGAGGAAGCCGATGCCGACCTCGGCCAAACATCGCCCGACCTGGTCCGGCGTCAAGGTCAGGTGCACGCCGAGCGTCTCGACGACGTCGGCCGAGCCGCAGAGCGAGGCGCCGCTCAGACCCGACATCGAACGGTTGCCGTGCTTGGCGACCCGCAGGCGGGCGCCCGCCACCACGAACGCCGTCGCGGTCGAGACGTTGAACGTTCCGGAGGCGTCGCCGCCGGTGCCGCACGTGTCGACGAGCATCTCGCGATCCGTGCCGGTGAGCGCCGCCGTCTCCTCGGCTGGGGTGTGGACCCGCGCGACCTTCGAGCGCATCACCTGCGCGAAGCCGATCAGCTCCTCGACGGTCTCGCCCTTCATCCGGAGCGCGGTCAGGAACGCGGCGATCTGCGCGTCGGTGGCTGTACCGGACATGATGGCTTCCATCGCGCCGGCGGCCTCGATGCGCGTGAGATCGCGTCGGTCCACCAGGACGCGCGTGGCTTCGGTGATGATCGGACTCGTCATTCCAGGCCCCTCCTCGATCGCTCCGGGGCCCACAGAGTATCGCAAATCAGTCCAGGTGGCGGGGCCTCCCGCACCCGGTCGCTGCCCGTCCGCCCAGCCCCGGAGGAGATTGTGATAGCTGGCTATTTCGTCAGGATCAGCTTGTCCGACTTCGTGATACGCAGCCGGTACTCCTGGCCGTGGTGCATGATGAGCACCTCGCGCCCGCGCTCGAAGAGCGTCGCGCTCTCCAGACGACGGACCGGCCGCGGCTCGACCGGTCGGGCCGCCGTCTCGCCGGCGCGCCGCGACTCGGCCAGCGCGCTCTCTGAAGTTCGGTAACCCATTCTATTCATATTAATACACCCTAATAAGTAGCCTTAAGAAGTAGCCTGAAGGACCCGACAATGTCAAGGCCTGTCAGTGCCCAGGCCTGTCGGAGCAACAGCTCAGAGGCCGAGGTAGGCCTGCTTCACGTGCGGGCTCGCGAGGAGGCTCGCCCGGGTGCCGTCCAGAACCAGGCGCCCGTTCTCCAGGACGTAGCCCCGGTGCGAGAGCTGGAGCGCGCGCGGCACGTTCTGCTCGACGAGCATGATCGTCGTGCCCGACTCGTTGACCTGCTGCAGCGTCTCGAAGATGAGCCGCACCATCACCGGCGCCAGCCCGAGACTCGGCTCGTCGAGCAGGAGCAGACGCGGCCGCGCCATGAGCCCGCGGCCGATCGCGCACATCTGCTGCTCGCCGCCCGACAGGGTGCCGGCCAGCTGGCGCTGGCGCTCGCGCAGCCGGGGAAAGAGCGCGAAGACGCGCTCGATCGTCTCGGCCCGGCGCGGGCGGTCCGCCCCGCCCGCGCCGAGCTCGAGGTTGTCGCGCACGGTCAGCGACGGAAACAGGTGGCGGCCCTCCGGCACGTGCGCGATCCCGCGCGCGACGATCTCGGCCGAGCGCAGCCCGTCGAGCCGGGCGCCGTCGAACTCGATTCGCCCGGCGCGCAGCGGCACGAGCCCGCTGATGGCGCGGAGGGTCGTCGTCTTGCCGGCCCCGTTCGAGCCGATGAGCGAGACCGCCTCGTGCTCGCGCACCTCGAGCGTGACCCCCGAGATCGCGGTCAGGTCGCCGTAGCCGGCCTCGACGCCGTCAAGCCGGAGCAGCGCGGACATACTCGTCGCCCAGATAAGCCTCCACGACCTTCGGATGATTCGCGATGTCGGCCGGCGCCCCTTCCGCGATGCGCTCGCCGAAGCTCAGCACGACGATCCGGTGCGAGAGCGCCATCACCGCCCGCATGTTGTGCTCGATCAGCAGGATCGACACCCCCGATTCGTGGATGCGGCGGATGAGCTCGATGATCGCCTCGATCTCGGTCGGGTTGAGCCCGGCCATCACCTCGTCGAGCAGGAGCAGCGTCGGTCCGGTCGCCAGCGCCCGGGCGAGCTCGAGCCGCTTACGCTCCGGAAGGGTCAGGGCCGCGGCGGCCAGCCGCTCGCGCGGGCCGAGGCCGACACGGGCCACGACCGCGCGCGCGCGATCGAGCGCCTCGGTCGCGCGCGGATAGCGCGCCAGCGCGCCGACCCGCACGTTCTCGAGCACCGTCATGCGCGGGAACGGCCGGACGACCTGGAACGTTCGGGCCAGGCCGAGACGACAGATGGCGTGGGGCGGGAGCCCGACGATCGAGCGGCCGGCGAGCGCGATCTCGCCGGCGTCTGGCCGGAGAAATCCCGAGAGCAGATGGAAGACCGTGGTCTTGCCGGCTCCGTTGGGGCCGATCAGGCCGACCATCTCGCGCGGCGCGACCGTCAGGTCGAGCCCGGCGACGGCCTGCAGGCCCCCGAACCGCTTCGCGAGTCCGCGCGCGGCCAGCAGGCTCATCACGCTCCATCGGCGCGCCGCGCCAGCGCGCGCCGCAGGCGCGGGTACGCGCCCTCCGGCAGGAACAGGACCACGCCGATCAGCAGCGCGCCGTAGGCGATGAGGTGCGCGCCGTGCAGTCCCCCCTGCCCGAGATAGAGCCGTGAGATCTCGGCCAGGGGCGTGAGGATGAAGGAGCCGACGATCGGTCCCGCCAAGGTACCCGCGCCGCCCACGATCGGCCGGATGATGATCTCGACCGAGAGCGGGATGCCGAAGAGCGTGTTCGGCTGCAGCGAGAACAGGTAGAACGCGTAGAACGTGCCGCCGAGCCCCGTGAGAAAGGAGGACACGATCATCGCGAGCATCTTGTACTTGAAGGCATTGACGCCGAGCGCCTCGGCCGCGGTCTCGTCCTCGCGGATCGCCGCCAGGTAGACACCGAAGCGCCGCCGCTCGATCGCCCACGCCGCCGCGGTCGCCACGAGCATCAGCGCCAGCGCGACGTAGTAGTAGGCGCGCCCGTCCTGGAACTGGAACTGCCGCGGGTTCCCGGTGAAGGTGATGTAGAGCCCGAGCGGGCCGCCGAGCGCGTCGATGTTCGACACGGCGATACGGCAGATCTCGGCGAACGCGACGGTGAGCAGCACGAAGTAGAAGCCGCGCAGCCCGAAGCGAAACCCCAGGTAGCCGATGATCGCGCCGAGCAGCGCCGCGAGCGCGCCGCCCGCCAGCATGCCGATCCACGGCGTCAGCCCGAGCTGGGTCGACAGCATCGCCGCCGTGTAGCCGCCGACGCCGACGAACGCGGCGTGACCGGCCGACAGCTGTCCGGCGTAGCCGCCGACGATGTTCCAGGACTGCCCGAGAAAGCCGTAGAAGAAGATCAGGATGAACAGGGTGAGCGCGTAGGCGCTCAGCACCGCCGGGAGGGCCAGCAGCACCACCACCCCGGCCGCCAGTACCCACCTCATGCGGATCGACGGCCGAAGAGTCCGGCGGGCCGGAACAACAGGATCACCACCAGGAGCGAGAAGCTGAACAGCTCCTTTAGCGAAGGCGCCAGGAACACGGCGCCGAGCGATTCGGCGAGCGACACGAGGAGTCCGCCGACGAACGCGCCGAGAAGGCTCCCCATCCCGCCGATGATCACGATGTTGAACGAGGCGACCGACAGCGAGAGCCCGGTGGGCGGCTGGAACGGCACGATCGGCGAGACCAGCGCGCCGGCCGCGCCCACGCAGGCGGCGCCGATCCCGAAGGCGATCGCATACACGCGCCGCACGTCGGTGCCGATGACGAGCGCGCCGTACGTGTTGTCGGCGGCCGCCCGGATCGTGCGCCCGAGATCCGTCCGGAAGAGAAACATCCAGAGCGCGAGCGTGAGCGCGACGGCGACCAGGAAGGTGACGAGCCGCGCCACGTCGACGAAGATGGGGCCGAGCCAGATCGTCGCGGCGGCCAGCGGCGACCGGACCCGCGTCGGCTCGGGCCCGAACAGCACGAGCGCCACGTTCTCGAGCACGAGCGCGACGCCGAGCATCAGGAGGATCTGCATCTCGTGCGGTGCGTCGATGATGCGGTCGACGAGCCCGCGCTGCACGCCGAGCCCCAGCGCGAAGAGCGCCGCGGCACAGATGACGAAGCTCACGTACGGATCGATCCCGGCCCGCGTCGCGAGGATGTACGCCAGGTACATGCCCCACACCATCATGTCCCCGTGCGCGAAATTCACGACCCGCATCACGCCGAAGATCAACGTCAGCCCCACCGCCATGAGGCTATACACGCCCCCGAACAGAACCCCGCTCAACACCCCCTGCACGACCAGCGTCAAATCCACGTAAGCCTCTCGGCGCCGGGTCTGGGTCCGCGTGCTGTATTGGTGTCCCGCCGCCACGGGTGGTTCCGACTCTGGGTGGCGGTGAGCGGGCGTGGGAGGGTCGAGCGGACCTGTTCCCGCCGACGGTGCGGCGGACGTCCCGCGCCGGGATGGAGCCCAGCCGCGGCGGGGCAGCGCACGCGTACCGCGTGGTCCGTCCGACCCCTCCCACGCCCGCTCGCCGCCACCCAGAGTCGGACGTCAGGCGTGAGGCCGCGGGAAGACGAACTTCTGGAGCGCCGCGTCCTTAGGCCAGATGGCGACCGGTTTCTGGCTCAGGATCTGGATCATGGTCGGGATCGCGTTCGGATTGTCGCCGAGCTCGTTGAAGACGACCGGGCCGCCGTACTGCATGAGCCCGCCCGTGTAATTCGTCTTCTTCATCGCGTCGACGATCGCGTCGGGGTCGTCGAGCGTGGTCGCGCGGTCGAGCATGTCGGCGATGACGAACACAGCGTCGTACGAGTAGCCCGAGTTGGTGTCGAAGGTCTTGCCGCCCGACCGCTTGCGGTACTCCTCGGCGACGGCCACCGTCTTCGGGTTCTTGAAATTCGCCCACGGCACGCTGGTCAGCACGTACTCGAGATCTTCCTTGAGCTGGGCGATCTGGCCCGCTTCGTAGATGCCCGGGCTGCCCGGGCCGACGATGCCCATCATCTCGATGCGCTGCTTGCGGATCTCCGGGAACAGCAGCAGCGCCGAGGCCGGGCGCGTGATCGGCGCGATGATGTCCGGCCGGGCCGCCTTCGCCTTCGACACCTCCGTGGAGAGATCGGTCGGCGGCTCCGGCCACGGGATAACCTCGACGAGGTCCCACGACGGGTTGGCCGCCTTGTGAGCCGCCTGGAAACCGCGCGCCTGGTTCTGGCCGAACAGGTCGTTGCAATACATCAGCACGACCCGCTTCGGCGAGACGTTGGCTTCCTTGAAGATGTCGATGAAGTACTGGACGGCCTTGCGCCCGAAGCTCGAGCCGGTCGGGAAGTTACGGTAGACGTACTGGACCTTCTGCTGCCCGCTCTTCACCGACGCGGCGACGTTCGCGGTGATCGGATCGGCGGCCGCGATGTCGATCAGGAACGGCACGCGCCGCTGCTGGGCGACCGAGACCATCGCGTTCGTGCTGCCCGAGTCGAACGAGCCCAGCAGCATCTGGGCGCCCTGGGTCACGACGCGCTCGGCCTCGACGCGGCCGTTCTCCGGCTTGGTCTGGGTATCGCCGACGATCAGCTCGAGCCGGACGCCCTTCGACTTGATACCGCCGGCCGCGTTGATCGCGTCGACGGCCATCTGCGCCCCGAGGCGGCACGCCTGGCCGGGCTCGGCGAGCGCGCCCGTCACCGGGTGGATCGCGCCGATCTTGAACGTCTTCGGCTGGGCGCGGAGGGGAAGCGGAAATCCGAGCGCCGCGGCGCTGCCGGCCGCGGCGCTGAGGAAGGTCCGACGAGTCACTCGAGGTCGATGCGTCATCCCAGGAGCTCCTTGGCTATGATCATTCGCTGGATCTGGTTGGTGCCCTCGTAGATCTGCATGATCTTCGCGTCGCGCATGAACCGTTCCACCGGGAACTCGCGCGTGTAGCCGTAGCCGCCGAAGATCTGCACGGCGTCGGTGGCGACCTTCATGGCGGCGTCGCCGGCCCAGCACTTGGCCATCGACGCCTCGTAGGTGTTGCCGCGCACGCCCGCGTCGACCTGGCGCGCGGCGTGGTGCACCATGAGACGTGCGGCGTGCACCTGCATCGCCATGTCCGCGAGCATGAACTGGATGCCCTGGAACGCGGCGATCGGCTGGCCGAACTGCTGGCGCTCCTTCGCGTAGCCCGTGGCCGCGTCGAGGGCGGCCTGACCGATGCCGACGGCCATCGCGCCCGTCATCGGCCGCGTCACGTCGAGCGTGCGCATCGCGATCTTGAAGCCCTCGCCCTCGTCGCCCAGCCGCTGCTCGGCCGGCACGAGGCAATCGGTGAAGTGGAGCGCCACCGTCGGCGAGCAGCGGATCCCCATCTTCTTCTCTTTCTTGCCGACCGAGAATCCGGGCATGCCCTTCTCGATGAGAAAGGCGGTGATGCCCTTCGCGCGCTTGGCCGGATCGACCGTTGCGAAGACCGTGAGCACGTCGGCGTGGTCGCCGTGCGAGCACCACTGCTTCGATCCGTTCAGGACGTAGTGATCGCCCTTGCGGATGGCGGTGGTCCTGAGGCTCGCGGCGTCCGAGCCCGAGCCCGGCTCCGAGAGGGAGTACGCCGCCATGAACTCGCCGGTGGCGAGCCGCGGCAGGTACTTCTTCTTCTGGTCCTCGTTGCCGGCCAGCACGATCGGCAGGCCGCCGAGCGGGTGGGCGCCGAAGTTCGTCGTCGTCCCCGCGCATGCCCAGCCGAGCTCCTCGGCCACCAGCGAGAGGGCCAGGCAGCCCATGTTCGTGCCGCCGTACTCTTCGGGGACCCAGATGCCGAAGAGGCCCGCCTCCACGAGCGCGCGCATCGATTCCGTCGGATAGCTCTCGGTCTCGTCGTACTTCGCCGCGTTCGGCGCGATCCGGTCGCGCGCGACCTTGCGGGCGAGGTCGCGGATCATCCGCTGCTCTTCGGTGAGATAGAACACGTCGTTCATGGTTCCTCTCCCTCAGACGATCTGTCGCTGCTGGAGCTCGGCGAGCTGCCGGGGCCCGAGGCCGAGGGCTTCGCGGTAGATCTTCTCATTGTGCTCGCCCAGCCGGGGCGGAAAGCTGAGCGCCGGCGGCCCGCCGGCCGGCGGCGCCGGCAGCGCGATCCGGAGCCCGGAGCGCAGATCCGTGACCTCCACGAGCGTGCCGGCCACGAATCGATCGACCATCACGTCGGCCAGCGTGCTCACGCGAGAGACCGGAACCCCCGCGCGCCGCAGCGAGTCGAGCGCCTCGTCGCTGGTCAGGCTCGCGAAGCACGCGGCGAGCTCGCGGTCGAGCCGCTCGACGTCGTCGATGCGTCCGGCGTTGGCGGCGTACTCGGGCCGGGCGAGGCGGCCGAAGCCGGGCAGCGCCGTCAGGGCCGCCCACTGCTGGTCGTTGCCGACCGCCAGGTAGACGTGGCTGTCGCGGGTCCGGTGGACGGCCACCGGGGCGAAGAACTGATGGCGATTGCCCTTGCGCGTGACGCGCTCGCCGAGGCTCGAGAGCGCGACGGGCGCGACCATCCAGGACACCGCGCTGCGCAGCATGGAGATGTCGATCCGCGTGCCCTCCCGCGTCGTGGCGCGGCGATAGAGCGCCTTCATGACCTCGCCGTAGCCGTGCTCGGCGGCGCCCAGGTCGACCATCGGCAGGCCGAAGACCAGCGGCGTGCCGTCCAGCTCGCCCGTCAGCTCCATGAAGCCGGAGCGCGCCTGGAGCACCGGATCGTAGGCCGCCTCGTCGTGCTCGGGACCGAAGCCGGTGATCCCGAGCCAGATCAGATCACGCTTCACCGCGGTGAGCGTCGCCGGCTCGATGCCCAGGCGCGCGTAGCTTCGCGGACGCTGGTTGCAGGCGAACACGTCCACGCGCAGCTTCGCGATCAGCTCCTTCAGGATGGCCCGCCCTTCGGAATGGCCGAGGTTGAGCGTGATGGCTTCCTTGCCGCAGTTGTTCGGCAAGAAGTAGCTGCGCATCCCCGGCTCCGGGAGCACCTCGCGCCCCACGAACCGGTTGGGATCGGGGCGCTCGGCGTTCTCGACCCGAATGACGCGCGCGCCGTCGCAGGCGAGGCGATAGGTCAGGAACGGCAAGGTGGTGGCCTGCTCGAGGCTGAGGACGGTCACGCCGGAGAGAAGCCCAGCGCTCATCAGCGCGACCGGCGATCGATCACGCGCACCGCCTTGCCCTGCGCCCGCTCGATCGCGCCGTGGGCGCAGAGCAGGATCTCGGGGCTCAGCGCCAGCGCGTCGTGGAGCTCCCGGCGGATTCGCGCGGCGACCGCCGGGTCGCAGCCGGGATCGGCCTCCACGTGGATCGTCATCCGCTCGCCGCCGCCGTCCGACTCGAGCACGACCTGGTATTCGTGGCTCACGCCGGCGTGCTTCAGGATGGTCGTCTCGATCTGGCGCGGGTAGAAGTTGATCCCCTTGTAGATCACCATGTCGTCGACCCGGCCGCGCAGGCGGTCGAGCCGCAGCGACGTGCGGCCGCAGTCGCAGCGCTCGCGGGAGACGACGCGCGTGAGATCGTGCGTGCGGTACCGCACGAGCGGCAGCCCCTCGCGGGTCAAGGTCGAGACGACCAGCTCGCCCTCCGTGCCGTCGGGCACGACCGCGCCGGTCGCCGGATCGACGATCTCCGGATGATAGTGGTCCTCCCAGACGTGGATCCCGCGACGGGCCGCGCAGTCGATGCCGAGCCCGGGCCCGCCGGTCTCGGTCATCCCGATGATGTCGAAGGCGCGAATGCCGAGCTCGCGCTCGATGCGCGCCCGCAGCTCGTCGGACCACATCTCCGAGCCGAGGATGCCGACCCGCAGCGAGAGCGAGCCGAGGTCGAAGCGCTCCTCGCGCGCCGCCTCGATCAGGCGCAGCGGATAGGTCGCGATCGCGGTGACGACGGTCGCCCGGAGATCGCGCATCAGGCGGAGCTGCAGCGCCGTGCGTCCGGCCCCGGTCGGGATCACCATCGCCCCGATCCGCTCGGCGCCGTAGTGGAACCCGAAGCCGCCGGTGAAGAGGCCGAACGACGGCGTGATCTGGATGACGTCGTCGCGGCCGACCCCGGCCGCAACGTAGCAACGCGCCATGACCTCGCCCCACTGCGCCACGTCGCCGGCCGTGTACGGGTTCAGGATCGGGTTGCCCGTCGTGCCGCTCGACATCTGGACGCGCCGATAGCCGGCCGCGCGCGCGCACGCGAGCCCGTAGGGATAGGCGTCGCGCAGCTCCTCCTTGGTGAGGAAGGGCAAGGCCCGCCAGTCCTCGACCCGCGCGATGTCCGCCGGGCGGACCCCCGGCAGACGGCGCGCCCACGCCGGCTCGGCGAGCACCCGGGTGAGCGTCGCGCGCATCCGCTCGATCACCAGGCGCTCGAGCCGCTCGCGGTCCAGGGACTCGAGCTCGGGCTGCCACGGACGGCTCGCGCTCACGGCCATCGAGTCTAGCGCGTCAACCCGCGCCGTCGGTGCGGGCGCGGTCGAGCCCTAGATACGCGGTCCGGACGCGGGGATCGGCGGCGAGCTCGGCGCTCGTGCCGGTGGTGACAAGCCGTCCGGTCTCGAGCACGTAGCCGCGCGCGGCCAGCGCCAGCGCCCGCCGGGCGTTCTGCTCCACCAGCAGCACCGCGACCCCGTCGTCGTTGATGCGGCGGATCACACGGAAGATCTCGCGCGCGAGGATCGGGGCCAGGCCGAGCGAGGGCTCGTCGAGCAGCAAGAGACGCGGCCGCGTCATCAGGGCGCGGCCGATGGCCAGCATCTGCTGCTCGCCGCCCGACAGGGTGCCCGCCGTCTGGGCCGTCCGCTCGCGGAGCACGGGGAAGAGCTGGAACACCGAGTCGAGCCGCTCGCCGATCCGCGACCGCTCGACGGTGTGACCGCCCACGAGCAGATTCTCGCGCACGGTGAACTCCGGGAAGATCTCGCGGCCCTCGGGCACGTGACTGACCCCCTCGGCCACGATGGCGTCGGCGGCGGCGCGCGTGATCTCGCGGCCCGCGTAGCGGATGCGCCCCCGCGTCGATCGCACGAGCCCCGACACGGCGCGCAGCGTGGTCGACTTGCCCGCGCCGTTCGCGCCCAGCAAGGTGACGATCTCGCCCGGGAGCACCCGCAAGGTCAGCCCTTCGAGCGCGCGCCGCTTGCCGTACGCGACGGCGACGTCGTCGAGCTCGAGCACGGGCGTCACGCGTCGGCCTCGCTGCCCAGATAGGCCTCGACCACCGCCGCGTCGGCCACGATCTCGCGGGGCTCGCCCTCGGCGATCTTGCGGCCGTGATCGAGCACGGCCACGCGGTCCGAGATGCCCATGACGAGCTCCATGTCGTGCTCCACCACGACGATCGTCAGCCCGCGCTCGTCCCGCAGAGCGCGGATGACCGTCATCAAGGTCCTGGTCTCGGTCGGATTGAGTCCGCCGGCCGGCTCGTCGAGCAGGAGGAGCTGCGGCTCCGAGGCGAGCGCCCGGGCGATCTCGAGCCGCTTCTGGGCGCCGAGCGGCAGGCTTCCGGCCTCGGCGGCGGCGGCGCTCTCGAGCCCGAATCGCGCCAGCAGCGCGTGGGCCACCTCACGCGCCCGCGCTTCCTCGCGTCGCACGACCGGCAGCCCGAGCGCGCCGCGGATCACGCCGGTGCGCAGATGGGCGTGGCGGCCGATTAGGACGTTGTCGAGCGCGGTCAGTCGGCGGAACACCTCGGTGTTCTGGAACGTTCGCGCGACACCGCGGCGGGCGATCCGGTGCGGGGCCAGCGCGAGCAGGTCGCGGCCGTCGAGCGTGATCCGGCCTCCGGACGGCCGATAGAGGCCGGTGATCACGTTGAACACGGTCGACTTGCCGGCACCGTTGGGGCCGATCAGCGCGAAGATCTCTCGATCCCGGACCTCGAAGCCGAGCCCGCTCAGCGCGGCGAGGCCGCCGAAGCTGATCGAGAGATCCTCGACGCCGAGCACCGGTCTACTCGGACTTGAGCCAGTCCGTCATCTGCTTGAAGCGCCCCTTCTCGACGCGGACCCAGAACCCGTACTTCTGCGTCTCGTGATCGGGGCCGATCGTGATCGGGGGCAGGATGCCGGTCTCGTAGCCCTTGAACGACTCGAAGGCGGCCATGAGCGAATCGCGCGTCAGGTTCCGGCCGGCGCGCTTGGCGCCCTCGGCGAAGAGCATGGCCGCGCAGTAGCCCGCGATCGAGTACCGGTTGGGCTCGTTCTGCGGGAAGTAGCGGCGCATGTGCTCGCGGTAGAGCTTCACGCCGGGCAGGTCGGAGTTCACCGGATCGGGCCAGAGCGAGAGCCCCTCGACCCCCTCGGCCGCGTCGCCCGCGAGCGACAGGTAGCGCTCGTCGGTCAGCGGTCCGGTCGAGACCATGACCGTGTCGTTCCACCCGATCTTCTGACGCTCCTTCAGCGCCTGCGCGCCCGGGCCCGGCACCAGCACGAGGAAGGTCACCTCGGGCCTGGCGGCCTGCAGCTTGGCGACCTGCGCGCTCACGTCGGTGACGCCGCGCTTGACCGACTCGGCCGCGACCAGCTTGAGGCCGTACCGCGCCAGATCCTTCTCGAACGCGGTGAGGAACGACTTGCCGTACTCGTCGTCCTGATAGAGCGCCGCGAACTTCTTGATCTTCCGCTGGCCGGCGAGATAGTCGATCATCATCTTCGACGACCGGTCGCTCAGGGTCGTCCCCTGGATCACGTAGCGCTTGCCGCGCGTGACCGGCGAGCTCTGATACGGAAAGAGCAGCGGGACCTTGTTGTCCTCGAGATAGTCCAGGGTCGCGACCACCGGGGGCGAGCCCTGCGGGATGATGATCGCGAAGACGCGATCCTGCTCGACCAGCTTCTTGGTGTTGGCGACGGCGTCCTGGGGCCGGTAGGCGTCGTCGTAGTAGACGGTCCGGATCTTGCGCCCGTGGATGCCGCCGGCGTCGTTGATCACCTTGAAATAGAGATCCACGCCGTACTTGGTGATCTGCTCCCCCGTGAACGCGAGCGGGCCCGAGAACGAGTTCGAGCCGCCGATCACGATCTCGGTGGCGCTGATACCCGGCGGCTGCGCGGCGACGGGCAGCGCGCTCAGCAGAACGGCCAGGAGCAGCACAATGCTCGAGCGACTGATCATCGATCCTCTCCTTGTCGGGGCGGCCGCGAGCCCGCCCCGGAGATCTTGCCGAGGGCGCTGGCGATGCCGCCCGGCAGGAACAGCATGGACGTTACCAGGATCGCGCCGAAAATCATCGGCCGATAGTTCTGGAAGCCGGCGAGCGAATCGTTGAGCGTGGTGATGACGGCCGCGCCCAGCACCGAGCCGAGGATCGAGCCGAGGCCGCCGACGATGATCATCGCGACGAAGTCCACCGACAGGAACACGTCGAACGAGTCGGGAGAGAGGAAGCCGACGACCAGCGCGAAGAGTCCACCCGCCACGCCCGTGTAGAAAGCCGACACCACGAAGGCCAGCGTCTTGTAGGCGGCCAGGTTGACTCCGCTCGCCTGGGCCGCGATCTCGCTCTCGCGGACGGCGAGCAGCGCGCGCCCCGTCCGTGTCCCGCTGATGTTGACGGCGGCGACGATGAGCAGCGCCGTCACCGCCACGACCAGGTAGTAGCGCGCGACGTCGGTCGCCAGCACCCAGGGGCCGAGGCGCGCGGCCGGCACGCGCAGGCCGTCGTTGCCGCGCGTGAGCCAGTCGAGGCTCAGGATCGCCTCGACCACGACGAAGCCGAACGCGAGCGTGGCCATCGCCAGGTAGAGCCCTTCCAGCCTGAGACACGGCACGCCCAGCGCCAGCCCCACCGCCGCGGTGACGAGACCCGCGATCAGGAGCGTCACCGCCACCGGCATCGCCGGCGCGCGGATCGTGAGGATGGCGGCCGTATACGCACCGATCGCGAGGAACCCGGCGTGACCGAACGAGAGCTGATTCGTGTAGCCCGAGAGGAGGTTGAGCCCGATCGCGACGATCGCGTTGATCGCGATCAGGCTGGCCAGGAACACGAAATAGGGGGGCACGGCCCACGGCCAGCCCAGCGCCACCGCGGCACCCGTGGCGAGCGCGGCGCGCCGCATCAAACCTTGCGCCGGGCCACGCGCCCGAGCACGCCGCCCGGGCGCACCAACAGGATCGTGATCATGACCAGGAACGGCACCGAGTGCTTGATCGACGCGGGCAGATAGAGCGGCGCCAGGTTCTCGAGCACCCCCAGCAGCATGCCGCCGACCACCGCGCCGGGCATCGAGCCGAAGCTGCCGAGCACGGCCGCCGTGAATCCGTTGATGGCCACCAGCCCCATCTTCGACGACAGGAAGATCACCGGGGCGATCAGGACACCGGCGACCGCGCCGACGACCGAGGCGATCACCCAGGAGGCGGAGTAAACGCGCTCGACGCTGATCCCCATGAGCCGCGCCGCCCGCTGGTTCTGGGCCACCGCCCGCATCGCCCGGCCCAGGCGCGTCCAGCGGAACAGCGCGCCGAGCGCCAGCATCAGCGCGAGCGAGGCGCCGATGATCCCGAGCGACACCGGCGCCACCCGCACCGGGCCGAGCGCCACGGGGCGATTCGAGAAGAACGACGGGAACGGAAACTCGTCGTGGGTCCAGACCGCTCCGGCGGCCGAGCGCAGGATGAGCGACAGGCCGAGCGTGATGATCAGCACGTCGAAGTGGGTCGCCGAGATCGCGTGCCGGATGACCACGCGCTCCAGGATCCAGCCGAGCAGGGCCGCGGCGACCACCGCGACGAGCAGCGCGACGATCAGCGGCGCCCTCAGCACCTGTAACGCGGTCCAGCCGACGAACGTCGACACCATCAGCATCTCGCCCTGCGCGAAGTTGAGCGTGCGGGTCGCGTTGTAGACGATCACGAGGCTGATGGCCATCAGCGCGTAGATGGAGCCGGTCGCGAGCCCGCTGATCACGACGTGCACGAGGGATGCCCAGGTCATCGGGCGACGAACCGACAGACGGGCGCGCCCACCGCGAGGCACGCGGTCTCGACCACGGTGGCCGGCCGGCCGAACGTCGCGCTCGCCAGCGATTCGAGCACGCCGCGGGTCAGATGGCAGACCGGCACTGCGGATGGCCCGTACGACTCGGCGACCGGCGAGCGTCCGACGCTCACCGTCAGTTCGGTCGCCGTCAGCCGCTCGAGCGTGAACTCGCCCCAGCCGATCTCGCCCCCGATCCGGAGGAGCCGGCGGACGCGCTCCTCGGCCGATCCGTCGAGCGACGCGGCGGCCCGGGCGCCCCCGGCCCGCCCGCCGGCGAGGATGCAGGCCGCCGCGCGCTCGCCCAGCGCCTGCTCCACGGCCTTCTGGATCCCCACGAGCGTCTCCGGCCGGATCAGCAGGTAGCGCGCGCCGCCGAAGGTGAGGCCGCCCCGGCCGTCGGCCTCGAGCCCGGGCGGCACGCTCAACGAATCACCTTCGCCCAGATCGGCGACTCCCAGCCCTGGTCGAGGAATCCGCGAATCTCGCGCCGGCTGAAGTCGCCGAGGCCGAGGTGCTCGAGCGCCCGGCCACGTCCGGAGAGCTCACGCCCGAGCAGGGCGCGAAACGTCAGCAAGAGCCCGGAGACGCCGGGCGTGTCGACACCGGCGGCGCGACCGGCCGATTCGAACAACGCCAGGCCGAATGCGACGTCCTCCGTCACGTACCGATGCTGCATCGTGACGATCTCGCTCCAGAGACCGCTCGCGAGCAGCTTGGCCTTGGCGCCCGCGCCATAGAGGCCCTCGGCGGCGAGCGCCTCGTCGTAGTACGTCGCGAGCTCGTAGTGCGGCGCCGGGTAGCCCCATCCCTCGCGCGTCGCCACCCGCTCACCGTCGACCACGTCGATCAACCGACGGACGCTCGGCGTCGTGCCCGCGGCATGCACGTCGAAGCGCCCGCCGTCGATGGCGCCCGCGTTCAGCAGCACCAGCGGCGGATGGATCACCGGGCCCGCGTTGGTCAGCGCCGCGTCGAGCGCGTCGACGCACGGGCGCGCGGCCGGGAAGAGCTCTGCGAGCCGCGCGACGGCGTGCTTCGTGCGCGACGCCGGAAAGACGCCGAGCGGCAGATTCGCGGCGCGAACGGGCGCCGTGACGGCCGCCGGGCCGGTCTTGCGCGTGAGGTACGGCAGGGTACCGGTCTCGGCGAGCGCGAAGGGCAACCGGGCGCCGGCGCGGGCGAGCGCGCGCGCGATCGCATAGCTGCCGAGCGTGCCCGGCGTGAGCAGGATGATCTGCCTCTCGTCGACGTGCGGCGCCAGGCTCTTCGCGAGATCGTCGTGACCGGTCGCGGGGATCGCCGCGATCACGACCTCGGCGCCGGCCAGCGCTTCGGCGAGATCGGTCGTCGCGCGCGCGAGCCGCGCGGCGCCCGCACGCCCCTCGGCCGCGAGCGTGATCGTCGGATTCTGCGCCAGTGGCCCCAGCGCGGGCGCCGAGCGCGCCCACAGGCGAACCGCGTGGCCGGCCAGCGCCAGATCCGCCGCGGTCGTGAAGCCGCCGTGGCTTGCGCCGAGAACGGCGACGTTCACGCGATGGCCCCGGTCGCGTGGAGCTCGGCGATCTTCACGTTCGAGTACTTGAGCACGCGGGAGAGGATGTCGTTCGTGTGCTCGCCCAGGCGCGGGGGCGGCGCGACGTCGAGTCCCATCGCGCCGTCGATCTTGACCGGCGTGCCGAGGGTCTGCGTCTTGCCGTGACGCGGATGGTTCATCTCGACGACCATCCCGCGCTGCACCACCTGAGGGTCGGACAGCACGCGATCGACGCTCAGGATCGGCGTCGCCGGCACGTTCGCGCCTTGCAAGCGCTCGAGCCATTCCCGGGTCGTCCGCGTGCGGAACGCCGCCTCCACGAGTGGCATCAGCACGTCGCGGTGCAGGACGCGGTCGCGGTTGGTCGCGAAGCGCAGGTCGCGCTCCCACTCCGGATGCTCGACCGCGCGGCAGAAGAGCGGCCAGAACTTCTCGGCGAAGATCGCGACGATCAGGTGGCCGTCGCGCGTCTGCAGCGCCGAGTACGGCACGACCGAGGCGTGACCCGAGCCGAGCGGCATCGGCACGCGTCCGTTCGTCCAGAAGTACTGCGCGATGTAGGTGAGCAGCGAGACCTGGCAGTCGAGCAGCGAGAGATCGATGTGGGCGCCGTCGCCCGTCCGCTCGCGGCGGAACAGGGCGCCCGCGATCGAGAACGCGCCGAACATGCCGCCGGCGAGATCCGCCATCGGCAGCCCCATGCGCACCGGCCGGCCGCCCGCCTCCCCGGTGACCGACATCGCGCCGCCCATCGCCTGCAGCGCCAGGTCGAAGGCCGGCCAGTCGCGATACGGCCCGTCCTGGCCGTAGGCCGAGACCGAGCACACGATGATCCGTTGATTGAGCGACCAGAGCTTCGAGTACGCCAGGCCGAGCCGCTCCATGATGCCCGGCCGGAAGTTCTCCCAGACGACGTCCGACTGTCGGACCAGGTCGTAGAACACCTCGCGGCCGCGCTCGCGCGCCAGATCGAGCGCGATCGACTTCTTGTTGCGGTTGATGGCGAGGAAGTACGCCGATTCGCCGTCCGGCAGGAACGGCGGGCCCATGATCCGCATCGGATC
>Ga0187776_10000431_pt1 | contig 20299 bp, 17 predicted proteins | sample 0216_BV02_MP12_2_FD_132426 | JGI IMG/M metagenome (GOLD analysis project Ga0187776, IMG submission 132426) | Tropical peat soil microbial communities from peatlands in Department of Meta, Colombia - 0216_BV02_MP12_20_MG | ecosystem: Environmental > Terrestrial > Soil > Wetlands > Peat | place...
CGCCGCAACCAGAGCGGCAGGAAACCAAGGGTCAGTTGGCCCACCATGCGGGAGACGTCGCAATCCGGCTGGATCCACGCCTGGGCTGCCGCGTCGCACAGCCCAATCAGGTCGTCCAGCGCAGCGCCTCGCAGCCTCTCCTGTGCGGCCTTGAGTTCCCCCACCAACCGGTCGGGGCTGTCTTCCACGGGACAGCGTTCGGGATCGCCCGCCGGTTCGATGTGGCGACCTCTTCCATCAAATAGGACGTAGATCTTCATACCTAGGCGTGCACCTGGTACAGCTGCTCGGGCAACGTGTCCCCGCAACCCCGAATCTCGGCGCCCTGCGCTCTTCCCAAAACCTCGAAGCGCGTCCCGAAGCGTCCGCCCTCCTCCTGGTCGCGGGAGACGATGCGTCCTATGTCATCCAGCAGAAGAGCAATTCCCGGATAGCTGTGTGGCAACGGCGTGATGAACTCCAGAAGACCGGGCATCCCATCGGGGACAGGCGCGAGCGTCACCGGGTCCCGTACGACTACTTCCGAATACACCGGAGCCAGGCGTGCGCCGTTGCCGTTGTCTGGGTAAATCACTCCCAGTTGCTCGGTGAAGCCGTACACGTCGCGTACACACGGTTTTGCCATGGGAAAGACCTCCGCGACTTCCGTGTTCAGCCGTTCCCGGTCCACCGCTTGCCGTTGCAGCCGCTTCCAGCCGCCAAAATGCAGAACCATGCTGCCGGGAGGCAGGCGCAGAGGGCGTCCGCCTCGGGCCAGCGGAGCAACCACATGCTGGTATAACATGTAGGTGTATCCAATCAGGCAAACCGGCTCTTCCCGGGCAGCGAACCGCTCCAGAATTTCCTCCAGGCGATCTACATTCAGGGTCAGCTGGCCGGCGTGTGCCTCCATAACGTAGTGGCTTTCGCTGGCCATCATGAGGTAGCCGCGCATCCCGGCCACACGCGCCGACAACTCCTTATCCGCACCCGGGGCGGCCGCCGCATCCATCACGATGAAAGGACGCCGAGCCGAGCCCATCAATGCACTGAGCAGTACCCCCAGGGTGCGCAACTGTCGGTCGCGGGTCACTCGGTCCAGAACCACGCGGCTGGGAGTTTGCGACGAGGTTGCGCTCGACTTCAACACCCGGACCACATCCTGTTCGCCGACCGAATCGAGCGCGATCCGTTTGAAGATCGACACGGGCAGAAAGGGAACCCGCGTGAGGTCCTGGATTTTCTCGCGGGGATCCGCTCCCTGCTTTTGATACCAGCGCGCAAAGGGTGCGCAGTGCGCACAATGATGTTGGACAGCCTCGGCCACCGCCGAAAGCAGCAGCTCCCGATGCTCCCCGGGGTGAGTCGCGTACGGCGGCTGCCGCAATAATTCGTCCACAGCTCCCACGTTGTGTTATCCGATCTCCGCCAGCAGTTGCGCCAATTCAGGAGCTCCGAGCCGACTGTTGTTGGTCCGCAGGCAAACATCCCGCGCGGCAATATCAGCCAATGCCTGGTACTCGGCGGCTTCCGGCGCTCGACCCAGCAATTCCTCGAAGCGCTGCGGCAGACCTACCCTAGCGGCGAGATCGGACAGCGCTGAAATCAGGGCCCCACCATCGGCAACGCCGCAGCCGATAGCCAGTTCGTCGTAGACGGCCGGATTTTTCCTGCGATTCAACCGCATGGTGGGAAGCAGGTAGAAGCCCGTCGCCGCCCCATGCGGCGCTCCATGCAACTTGGACGTTGCATGCGATAGGGCGTGCGCCGCACCCGTCGATGCCATGCTCTGGCACAGACCGGCCAGAAACGCGGCCTCAAGCATGCCCTCGCGAGCGCCGAGGTCTTGCGGGTTTTCAACGGCGGCGGGCAGGTGTCGCCGCACCAGGCCGATGGCGGTAGCGGCCAAGTTGCGCAGAAGAGAATTGCTCAAGCTCGACACCGCCGATTCCACAGCATGTGTCAGCGCGTCAAAGCCGGTGGCGACAGTGGTCTCCCGGGACAGACTAACGGTAAGGGCGGGGTCCAAAATCACCACATCGGGCACCCAGTGAGGCGACACATAAGGAACTTTGGTGCCGTCGTCGGCCATCAATACCGCTGCCTGCGACGCCTCCGAGCCGCTACCGGCGGTGGTTGGCACCGTAACCAATCGAGCTTTGTTGCGCAGTGGCCCGATGCCTGTCAGAACCTTGCCCGCGAATACAACCTCAGGAAGTTCATACTGCGCCCACAGGAATTTAGCAGCGTCCAGCACCGCGCCGCCTCCCAGCGCCACGAACCACTCGGGTGCGAAGCCTTGCACAGCGGGGTGTGCTGCTTTGATGGTGGCCGCGCGTGGCTCGCCCCCCGCCAGATCAAGTACTTCACACGCCCTCGCCTCCTTGAGCTGGGTTTGAACCTGGTTGAGAATGCCGTAGCGCCGCGCGCTGCCACCCGTCACGATGAGCACTCGAGCCGGCTCGAGGCAGGCCAGACGCGCAATGCTTCCTTTGCCAACGCAGACCTCGGGCGGGCAGAGCACGCGCTTCTGCATTTGCAGCTTCATTGCCCGGATGTCCATGCCGGCTCCTTCGAACTACGCAACATCTGACGCTGGATTTTTCCCGAATTGGTCCGCGGGATTCGTTCGATCCGTTCGATGACCGTCGGAATTTTGCACTCTTCCACGCGCGCGCGGAGAAAGCTGACAACTTCGGATCGGGAAATCTCGCGGTTGGATACCAGGAATGCTTTGACGGATTCCCCCAGCAACCCGTCGGGCTCACCAACACAGCCGGCGTCCAGCACCCCGTCCAGTTGACACAACAGATCCTCGATCTCGTCGGGGGCCACTTTGCGCCCCCCCACATTGATCAGGTCGTCACGCCGGCCCAGCAGAAACAAGTACCCGTCCCTGTCGACATAGCCCATGTCACCCGTTTTCAGGCCCTGCGCGCAAAGGGTCTGCCGCGTGAGTTCGGGCTGTCTCCAGTACTCCCTCATCACTATTCCGCCGCGCACGACCACTTCTCCCGTCTGCCCGGGTGGCAACTTACCCCCGGTCTCGTCACAGATCGCGATCTCGACGTTCGGGGCTGCTCTGCCTGCCGTCCCCGGCTTGTGCGCGTCGGCGTGATATTCGGTAAATACGGCTCGCGAAGCCTCGGTGAGCCCGTAGTGGTGACAAATGCGGGTATGCGGCAACAATCCCACCAGCCATTGTCGTGTTTCGGGCTTCATCGGAGCACTGCCGATTTCGATGTAGCGCAAGTGTTCCCGCGCCTGGCCGAGGACGTCGCGGGTCATCTGCCGCAAGATGTCAAATCCTGCGGGCACCAGTGCCAGTCCGGTTGCACGGAGGTCAAGAATTCGTTTCAGCACTTGCGCCCCGGTACCCACTCCCGCTTCCAGGATAAGCGTGTTACCTGTCACCGCCAGGCAGCGCAAGCGCCCCAACCCGAATGAATGGCTCAAAGGCAGGGGCACCACTTCGACATCCTCCGCCTTGTTCCCCACGAATTGACTGATGTTGTATGCCGCTGCCAACACATTGGCTTGCGTCAGCACGACTCCCTTTTTTCGGCCGGTGGTTCCAGTCGTGTAAAGCAGATCGGCGATCGCATCTTCGGAACACTGCGGCTCGATCTGTTCCTCGCCTGCATCCCATGTTGTCAGCCCGGCAGGCGAAGCCACGCGGCAGGGCAGGCGCGTCACCGCCTTCTCCACGACCGCAAGCCGCGCGCCGGCATCGGCGGCTAATGCCGCCAACACGGTCTCAGGCGTGTCGGGAGGCACCGGCGCGGCCACGGCTCCGCGCGCGTGCACCGCAAAATACAAGACGGGAATCGCCAGCGTGTTCCCGCCGCAGATCAAAACCCGATCGCCCTCTTCCACGCCCAGCGCCCGTAGGCGTGCCGCAGTCGCCAGAATTCGCGATCGAAAGTCTCCATACGACAACGCTTCGCCCCCACACTGCAGCGCAGTTCTAGGGGAATGCTCCCTGGCGATCGTAAGAAGATGGGAAAGCAGCGTTGCCACGTCAAGCCTCAGGTGGTGGGTTTTCCTTTGGCGGCCAGCAGTTCGCGGATCTGCCCCACCGACTCGATCGCGATAATCTCATCGATGCTTAGCCGGTCGTCCAAGACCCGTTCGATCTCCAACACCAGGCGGACGCGTGCCATCGAGTCCAGGTTGGGAATCTCTTCCAGACGGGTCGTGTCGCTCGGAGCAAAATCTTCTTCGGTTTGCAGTACGTTGCGTAGAATCTCAACCACCGTGTCTTCTGCCATAACCTTGCTCTAGCCTGTCTCCAGTGGGTTAGCTTTGTCAGGTTTCGCTTCGGGAACCGGGTCGCGGCTCGACGAACTCGGTCAGGAGGCTGGGCTGCAGGTTGGGAAACAGAAATGCGACCCGCCTTCCTTCAAATCCGACCACCGGAGGACACACCACCACAGCCCGTGCTGCCTCGAATTCACGCAACGCGGCCTCGATATCGGGGACTTCGAAGGCGACGTGGTGATACCCTCCGCCGCGGGTCTTGGCAAGAAACTGCGTGACTGGTGTATCGACGCCGACGGGTTCAATGAACTCCAGGCGCGTGTCACCACTGGCGCGCACAAAAGCCACTCGCACTCGCTGCGCTTTGTCCTCGAAGGGCACTGTGGTTTCCTGCAACTCGAATGCTTCGGCATAGCCGGCGAGAGCCTTTTCCAAATTCGCCACGACAATGCCCACATGATGGAAACGGTATCGTCCGGGTTCTGGAGCCATCGTAGTTCCCAGCTCGACCGCTGCTTGCGTTGCGGACTCTTTCAATTGGATTCGTCGCTCCCCCTGGCCACCGCTACCAGCAAATTCGTCAAGGCCAGAAATAGTTGCGCCTGAGGCCAGCGCAAGAAGGGTACCGTATGCCGCACTCCACCCCGGTAAATCCGGGTCACCCAATGGCCTGCGGGCAGCTGATATTCGCCGATCAGGCCTGCAGCCAGAGTCTCCGCCAGCTCGAACGCCTCCGGTATCTCAGCCTTGAGTAGCACTCCCAGGCTGATGGCTTCGGCGATGTCGTACATCTCGAGGCGCACAATCTGCAGGCGGGGAGCAACCGCATAGGACTTTGGCTGGTCTTGCCGATCGAATAGAGCCTTGCGGTACCACGCATATCCCCGCTCGACCGCTTTCCGCACTTCCCCGCTTTCGAGGTAACGATTGATCTTGTAGAGATTCTTTAGCACAAAGCACGTGTGAAAATGGTCGATGAAGGCCTCGGCTGGATTGTCGATGGCGTACAACCAGGAGCCGTCGGCCTGCTGGCTGTCGAGGATAAACTGCAGGTTTCTCTCAGCCTTTGCCCGAAACGCGCTATTCTGAAATCGCTGCGCCGCATCAAACAGCAGAAACGCCCGATACGCACTCGCGTTCACAACTTTACCGTTGTCGTGCGGAGTGTAGCTCGACGCCGCCGCATCGTCTGCGGTGGGGGTATCTTTGAGGTCCTCAAACACAAAGGCCATAATGGACCGCATCACCTCGAGGTACTGCAGTTCCCCGGTCAGGTCAAAAAGTCGCGCGAAGACCTCGTAGCAATACGGGGTCGCAGTTATGTGGGGCGTACCCTTCGGCATGAGCCCGTTAACATTCTGCCAATCGAAGGGATATCCCCAGCAAAATCCCTTATAGCCGGGAACACTCTGTCGCAGCAGATCCTGGGCAAGACCCCGCGCCTGATCGAGCCAGGGGCGTTTCTCCCGGCCCTGGCGTGGGTTCGCTGTTCCGCCTCGCTTTGCTTCTAGCTGTTGTGCCTCATAGAGATTCAACCAGGCCAAGGCCAACTGTGCATCCGCGGTCGGAAACCGGCATTTCTCGACAAAGATCCCTCTCAGTTGAGGACACATTATCTCCATTGCGATCAGAGGCGCAGTCATGAGAATTCCCGCCGGGTTCTTCTGGTAATACAGGCGGCGCACCCAACGCCCGTATCGTGTCCCCCAAATGTCGTAAGGATCGTAGCTCAGCCCGCCGCATCGGTTGAGCCAGTCGCAGAACCTGTCCGCCGCCCTCCACAGTTCCTCGGTGGTCTTGAATCGCCCTCGCACAATCGCGCACTCCGGAGTTGCGATCATGATTCGGCGCCCTCCACCGATGTCCTGGATTGAGCGGTGCTGGCAACTGGCACGGTGACCAGATCTCTCATCATTTCCAGATAACGGCGCTTCATGACGTCCCATCGGATGGATACATGTTCCTCCAGGGCTTTGGCGGCCAGCCGCGCGCGCAATCCGGGATCACGATACAGGCGTATCATCTGTCGGGCCAGATCATCACGGTCGTTTGGCTCGAAGAACGCCAAGGCGTCGGCACTGAAGTAATGACCGATCGCCCGGAGCCGCGATACGATGACCGCCTTGCCCATGATGATGAATTCCGGCAACTTATTGGGGAAGGCGAATTCGAGAAATACGTCACGGCGGATAGGCAGAATGCCGGCATCACATTTCTGCAGCCATCCCGGAATCTCCTCCGGAGTCACCTGGCCGACGAACTTCACTGTTGACGCTAACCCGCGCTCCTGGGCGAGCCGCACCAGCCTCGTCTTTTCAGGTCCGGATCCGAGAATCCACAGCTCCGCTCCGGGAATCTCCTCGTGGACGGTGGCCAGCGCCTCAATGGCGATATCCAGGCCATAGAGCCCGGTCAGGGTTCCGTGGTACATCATGACGAAACGGTGCGGGGCAGAAGCGGGTTTAGCAAGTTGGGAACAGGAAGCAAAGCGTGTCTCGTCTGCGGAGTTTGTGATGATTGTCGATTTTGCCCGTGGTAGTCCGCGACTGACCAGCAAATCCTCAATGGGCTCGTTGATGGTGATCACGTGGTCGGCAAAATCGAAACTGATCCGCTCTACTCGTTCCAGAAGACGAATCCAGCGAGAGGTCGGGCCAATCCCGTACTTGGACATGTAGAACTCGGGCGTGATCTCATGCATGTCCAAGACCACTCTGGCTCCCATCCACTTGGCCAAGGCGGCGGCAAAAACCAGGAAGTCAGGCAAGGTATTCACATCGATGACGGTATAGCGCTTCCACGGCATGCGGACCGTCAGCTGAAACAGGGCCCAGAAGAAAAATGCGCCATACTCGAAGGCGTATCGGGCTAGCGAACCCCGCTTTTTCCCCAGGGAGAGCGCATGAACATTCACGCCCTGCAGGGTATATCTCTTTTGCCCCTGGCCGTTACTCAGCGCAAACACGTCGACTAAATATCCGTCGGCGACCAGAGCCTCCGCCTTGCGCCTCACACGAATGTCGATGTCGTAATGGTTCTGGAGCAGAATGCAGACCGATTTCATGATACGGAATTGATCACAACTTGTGGAGGACGGTGGGAAAAATGCGAAGCAATCTTTTGCTCCATCTCTTCAACCGACTTTCCATTCCATGGAATATCAACGAACTCCGAGGTGGCCTTGCGGCCAGCCCCGAGTGCAGATGTGGTCGGAGGGTAGATTCGTACTGTCAACGCGGGAAATATTTCCTCCCCGGGGTATTGAAGGCGGGGGGCCGTGCCGCCGACTCCCTCTGCTGTAGTAAACGCCACTTGACGTCGCTTCCTGAACCAGCTAACCACCTCGCCGGCGGTACCAAACCATGCACCCTCGGATTTCAGCGCGTGCACCAGCCGGACATAAAAATCACCCCAAAACCGCTCCGGGCCGTGGCTCCGGTCATGCCAGAGAATGGTGAGGGCGCCTCCTGAGTCGCAGGCATGGTCGATCAGAACTCGGCTGCGTTTCTCGGCCTCGGGCTCGGAAAGATCAAGCCTCTGGGGATAAAAAAGTGCCCCGTCTTGAATATGAAGTGGAAGCTCAAGCAGTCTCCGCGTGCCCAGCGGTCGAAAAACCTGGCCTGTCCCGGCACGGTAGCCGATGGTTTCGTTGTACCCTACCGTGGAGTCGTATGCGTACCCCGCGGCTTCGAGCACCAACGGGGTTCGCTCATCACGGAGCAGCCAATGCATGCGGATACCCGGACGGTTCTGCCCGGTCGCGTCTGCCACCCGGCCTAACTCCTCACAGCCCTTCTCCACACTGTGCCATGAGTCGATCCCGTGGACGGCGAGTTCACAGCCGGCCCTCTGCAGCGCCGCAGTGGAATCCACTAGATCACCGACGTCATAGGCAGTAGCGCGCCGTGATGGGTGCGGCCCTGCCACCTTCTCGCCCGCACGTCGCTTGAAGGGAATCAGGAAATAGGTGGAGGGCAGGCCTTTTTCGACCTCAAGGTACCAGGCAAACGGCTCCCAGAAGTCCTTGGCCCATCCCAGGTACACGAAGGGAAGGGACACCACCGCGCGTAAGCTCTTGCGCAGTTGCCCGGTGGAGATTCTTCCCCTGAAGGTTCTGCGCACTGCCTCGAAGGTAGCACGGTAAAGAAAGCCCCACATCGAATGATCAAACTTGTGGTTCCTGATTCCCACAAAATCGATGTCATGGGTCAGGCAAACCGAAAACAGGTGGCCTGCAGGAATGGCGGGAATCTCCAGGAGGGGCATACCCGCGTTCAGGATCCAGTCCCGCAACATGCGGATATGAATGTCTAGGGTAGGAAGGTGGGCGTGTTCGACCGGTTGTCCACTCGAAAGCAGGAACCGCACCTCATCGAAGAGGTCATACCCCAGCCGAATAACAATGGAATCCGGGGAACCGGCCACGACCCCTGCGATTTCACGATTGCGGGTAACGCAACAGGACCGATTGGCACCGGCTGCGAATGTGGACAGCTCTCCGTATATGGGTAGACCAGTTTCTCCCTCGCTCAGCCAGGCACCGCGATGCCGTTCGCGACCCGCGATCCCAACCCAGGCATCGAGATTCTTGGTTCGTGGGCCGTAAGCGACCACTAACCTGGCCCGAACTTGGGGTATCTCGTCGGCGGTGGCAACCACGACGTCGTAAACCCTTCCCGGGCGGTGATACTCCCATGCCGTCTTGAAGAGTTCAAAAAACTCCTCCACTACCTCCACCTGGTCAGGTCTTGCGATCACTCCGATCAAGAACGCCACTCCCTGGCGCCTTGTGGCCGGGCAACGGCGAAGGATCCAGCCGTCTTGTCGAAGAACTCGGAGATCGAATCAACGACATACCGCAGCTGTTGCTCCGTGAGTTCCGGGTAAATCGGCAACGCCAGCGTCTCCCTCGCCGCTCCCTCACTCTCGGGGAAAGCGCCTGCCCGATAGCCGAGGTAGGCGAAACACTCCTGTAGGTGGAGCGAAACCGGATAGTACACCTCGGTGCCCACACCCTTCTCCTTGAGGAAAGACTGCAGAGCATCCCGGTCGGCAAGACGAATCACGTATTGGTTGAAGATGTGGCGATTGGCGACCACTGCGGGAAGGCCAACCGGCACGCCCTGCGCGCTCAGCAGTTCATCGTATCGTTTGGCATTTCGTTGACGGGCTGACGTCCAAGCATCCAAGTGCGGCAACTTGGCGGAAACCACCGCCGCCTGGATCGCATCCAGGCGAAAATTGCCGCCGATGACCTTGTGATGGTACTTCGGTTTAGCGCCATGCGCTCGAAGACATCGCAGCTTCTCCGCCCGTTCGGCGTCGTTGGTGACAACCATTCCCCCATCGCCCGCGCCACCCAGGTTCTTGGAAGGGAAGAAAGAGAAGCACCCGTAATGTCCGATCGAGCCGGCTCGCCGACCCTCGAACTCCGCGCCAATTGCCTGGGCCGCGTCCTCGATGACAACCAGACCATGCCGGTCCGCCAGGCGCAGGAACGCTTCTACATCGACCATTTGCCCGTAAAGATGAACTGGGATGAGAGCTCGGGTGTGCGGGGTGAGCTTTGATTCGACCTCAGACAGATCCAGGTTGTAGGTCGCCGCATCAATATCGGCAAAAACAGGGGTGGCCCCCAGCCGTGAGATCGCGCCGGCTGTGGCGAAGAACGTGTACGGGGTAGTGATCACCTCATCGCCGGGACCAATGTTTTCTGCCATCAGGCACGCCAGCAGTGCATCGCTGCCGGACGACACTCCTACGGCATGCGAACATTGCGAGTATGCGGCAATCGCCTGCTCGCAGTGGTCTACCTTGGGCCCCAGGATGAAATGCTGGGATTCGAACACCTCTGCAATGGCAGCGTCCACTTCCGGCTTAATCGCTGTATATTGTGCCTTAAGATCGAGTAACGGAACATTCATACTTGGTTTCCTCTCTCAGTTGTCGGTAGCTCTTGGTGCCGACCGTCACCTCGGCTGGGAGGGGTGCTTCTTCGTCGAGATCGAGGCACTTGAGAACGCCGGCTTCGACTTCCTGATAGCGATAACCCGTTTCCGGGCACCGCATCACGCCATCGATATCGGGCGAATTAAGACGATGTCCGTGTCGGCTCATCCATCCCACCTGGCGAGCAGGATTTCCCACCACCAGGGCGAAGTCCGGGATGCTTTTGGTTACGACCGAGCCGGCGCCCACAAAGGCATAGCGTCCGATCGTAACCCCGCACACGATGGTGGCGTTGGCCCCGATCGTGCATCCGCGCCTCAAATGCGTCGTCTCATACAGCCCTTTTCGGTTCACCTGCGAGCGTGGGTTCGTGACATTGGTCAGGACGCAGGACGGGCCGAGAAAGACGTCGTCTTCGATCACCGCTCCGGTGTAGACCGAGACGTTATTCTGAATCTTCACGTTGTTGCCAATGACGGTACCGCCGTCGACATTCACGTTCTGGCCAATGATCGATCGTTCTCCGATCCGCGCACCCTTCATCACGTGCGAGAAATGCCAGATCTTGGTGTGTGCCCCGATTTCCGCGCCCTCGTCGACGTATGCGGACTCGTGCGCAAAGTAGGGCAGAACCTTTCCTGTAGGCTTGCTCGGAGTCGGTGGCAGCGCAACCGTTTCATTCAGCAGGGCGCGCTGGCATGCGTCCAACACCCGTAATACCCGTAGCCCTTCCTCGCCGTCGCTGACGGGGGCGGTTCGGGAATCGATGCAGTCCAGGAAATGCCGGCACTCGGCCCGTAGCGGTTCGCCGTGCTGCAGTTCGACGACCTCGCGCTCGGCCTTTACCGCTGTGGGGACCCGGTTTCGCCACTCCACCTTGTGCGGATACAAAACCAGCTTGTGCTCGGCCGTATCGTCGAACACCGCCATTTTGTCCGATCCGACCACGACCAGTTTTTGTTCTTTAACGGGATGCAGCCAGCTCACGAAGATGTGGGCCTGCACGCCACTGGGAAAACTGAAGTGGCTCAAGGTAACGTCGAACACATGTTGATTGAGGCACGCGCTGCCCTGGCAAGAAACCCGGGTCGGCATTTCATCCAGCAGGGAAAGCATGACCGAGATATCGTGGGGAGCGAAGCTCCAAAGAATGTTCTCCTCCGTGCGAATTTTCCCGATGTTTAAGCGGTTTGAGTAGAGGTAGTTGATCTTGCCGAGTACGCCCTCGCGAATGAGCTGCTGCAATTTCAGGATCGCAGGGTGGTAACGCAGGATGTGCCCCACCATCAGAACCCGGCTCTTCCGAGCGGCCAAGCGGACGAGTTCTTCCCCATGTGCGACATCGATGGCCAGCGGTTTTTCGACGAATACGTCCTTGCCTGCCTCCAGGGCCGTTTTGGCCATTTCGTAGTGACTCACTGCCGGGGTCGCCAGGGCCACGGCGGCGATCGAGGGATCGGAGAGGACTGCGTTGAATTCGCGGTGGAACGTGACGCTGTTGTACTTCTGGGTGCAGGCTGCCGCTACCGACACTTCGAAATCACACAAGGCGCCCAAGGCGCCCAGGTCGTGGAAGTTGCGCACCAGGTTCTTTCCCCAATAGCCGACCCCCACAACCGCGACGTTTCGCTTCGAACGCTCGGGCGCTCCGTTATCCATAAATGCTCCCCTTGGGCAAACCAGCATTACAATTGGACATTTCTCTCCAGCTAGCGTTCTGACAGTTGAGCCACACACTTGGCCGCGGCCTGTCCGTCCCCATAGAGCGGGGGATGGGTTCCATTGGGCGCAAACGAAGCTACCGCTCGCAGAATGGCCCCTCGGTCGGTGCCCACTAGTGTGTTCCAGCCTGCTTCCACCGTTTCCACCCACTCCGTCTCGTCCCGCATCGTCAAGCAGGGTACGCACAGCCAGTAGGCCTCTTTCTGCAGGCCGCCCGAGTCTGTCAGCACCAGTCGCGCAGCTTCCGTCAGGGCAACCATCTCGAGATATCCAACCGGATCGATCAATCGAACATGGGGTTCGAGAGGAATGGACGCCTGGGCAATGACCTTCCGGGCGCGAGGGTGCACGGGGAACACGATGGGCTCGGCGATGGAATTAAGGGCAAGCAAAATTTGCCGCAGCCGTTCCCGGTTGTCGGTGTTCTCGCTGCGATGGACCGTTGCCAGCAAGTAACGCCGCCTGCCTAGGCTGAGCCGGTCCAGGACCTGCGAAGGCTGCGCCACCAGGCGTTGTTTCGCCCACGTCAGGACGTCCAACATGACGTCGCCGACAAGATGAACTCCTTCTCTGATCCCCTCGCTGGCCAGGTTCCGAACCGCGGTGTCGCTCGGGCACAACAGCACTTCGGACAGGTGATCCGCCACGACGCGGTTGATTTCTTCCGGCATGCGACGATTAAAACTGCGCAGACCCGCTTCCACGTGGGCGACCGGCACGGACAGCTTCGAGGCTGCCAGGGCGCCCGCCAGCGTGGAGTTCGTATCCCCGTAAATCAGGACGTAGTCAGCGCGCTCCGCCGGCAGAATCTCTTCGATGCCCTTCAGCATCGCGCCAGTTTGTGCGCCGTGCGGGCCGGAACCAACCCCCAGGTTTACCTCGGGCAGCGGCAGTTCCAGGCCGTCGAAGAAGATCCCCGACATCTCGTAGTCATAATGCTGTCCGGTGTGGACCAGGATCTCGGCGTGTTGCTTCCGCAGTTCCCGGCTGATGGCGGCAGCCTTGATGAACTGCGGCCGCGCGCCAACTATCGATACAATCTTCACTGGCGGTCCGGCCCTCCGCTCTTCCTGGCTTCAAGTGTTCAGTTCGGCTCCGTCGCCGACTCGAGCGCGACAGCACCGGGTGTCGACGATACCTTGGCGGTGGCCGAAACTCCACCGATCCCGAGGTATTGGAACCCGTGGTTGGCCACAGTTTCCGGAGAGAGTGCGTTTCGTCCATCGACGATCAAAGGCCGCTCCACTAGAGTGGCCAGGCGGCTCCAGTCCACGTGCCGGAACTCTTCCCACTCGGTGAGGACCAATACCGCCTCAGCTTCGGCGGCCGCCTGGTATAAGTCCTGACAGTAGTTGACCTCAGGGATTTCCGCCTTGGCCTTTTCCATCGCCTGCGGATCGTATGCCTGGACCACCGCACCCTCCGCGAGCAGTGTTCGGATGATGGCCAGGGCGGGCGCAAAGCGAACATCGTCGGTGTTGGGCTTGAAGGCCAGACCCCAGACGCAGATCCGCTTCCCCCGCAAGACCCAGAGTTCGGCCCTGATCTTTTCCACGAAGCGATCGATGCGAGCCTGGTTGATTCGCTCGACTTCCCGCAGCAAGGAAAAATTACAACCGAACTTGTCTGCGATGCGCACGAACGCCTGTACATCCTTGGGAAAGCAGAACCCTCCGAATCCGATTCCCGGCCGCAGAAACGATGAACCAATGCGCGGATCCAGCCCGATCCCTTGCGCGACCTGATTGATGTCTGCCCCCGCCGCTTCGCACAAGTCCGCCACCATGTTGATGTAAGAGATCTTCATGGCAAGAAACGAGTTGGAAGCGTGCTTGATCAGTTCCGCCGAGTTTGTATCGGTTACCAGGAACCGAGGAGGGTTGCGGTTTGGGCATTCGGCATGCAGCGGACAGGGAAACTTCTGATCGATGATGGGCTGGTATATCTCTCGCAGAAAATCGGCGGCCCGCTGCGTCTCCACGCCAATGACAATCCGGTCGGGGTGGAGGAAGTCCTCGACGGAAGATCCTTCTCTCAGGAACTCAGGGTTCGAGGCCACGTCGTAGTCCAACCGCCCGGTGCTGTGCACGCACAAGTGCTTGCGCAATTGGGCTCCCGTCTGTACCGGAACGGTGCTCTTTTCCACAATCAGACGATACCCGGTGGCTCGCTTGGCGATCGTTCGAGCGGCGCCCTCAAGCGCGGACAGGTCGGCGTCGCCGTTTCCCAGCGGCGGGGTGCCTACACAAATAAAAATGGCCCGGCCCCGTGCTATGGCTTGTTCGGTTGAGCCAAAGCTCAACCGTCCTCGCTTCTTCGACTCAGCCACGACCTCATCCAGGCGTGGTTCGAAGATGGGCATGATGCCCTCTTGCAATTTCTGTAATTTGCCAGCGTCACTTTCACTGCAAAATACTTCGTGACCAATTTGCGCCAGGCAGGCGGCCGTCGTGAGGCCTACGTATCCTGCGCCTATGACAGATATGTTCATACTCAGCCGTTGCCTTTATCGAACGAGTTCAAGATTGCAGCCCCATACGTTGTCAGGCAGGGCGTTCCAGCGAAGTCAGGGTGCCGACGGCCGCCGTAGCCGGCTCGGATGCGGCTTCCGATTTCAGGAACAGGGCGACCTCGGCCGCCACTCTCGCCTGCTGCGCCACGGTAAGGTGAGGAAACATCGGCAGCGACACGATTTCCGCCGCTAGCCGTTCCGAAACCGGGAATTCTCCCACTGCATATCCCAGATGCGCGTAAGCCTTTTGCCGAGGAAGGGGAATCGGGTAGTGGATCCCGGTCTGGATGTGTGCCGCATCCAGGTGCGCCATCAATCTTTTACGGTTCCGGACTCGAATCACGTAAAGGTGGTAAACGGCTCGCGAATACGGGGGCTCGAAGGGAGGTGTCACTTCGCGGATGCCTTCAAGTAGGCGATTGTATTCCTCGGCCCGCGTCTGGCGTTGTGCGTTCCATGTGGACAAGTGAGCGAGTTTCACGTTCAACAGACCCGCTTGGATCGCATCCAGCCGGCCGTTATAGCCTTCCACGTCGTGGTAGTACTTCTTCGCTTGGCCGTGATCCCGAATCATGCGGACCTTTCTTGCCAACTCCGCATCGTTGGTGGTCACCGCTCCCGCTTCTCCCAGGGCGCCCAGATTCTTGCCCGGGTAGAAACTGAAACCACCCGCGATACCCATGGATCCGGCTTTGAGCCACCTGCCCTGTTTTTGCGAGAAATATTCTGCTCCGTGCGCCTGGCAGGCGTCCTCGACCACCAGCAGTTTATGCTGCTGAGCAAGCTCCAAAATCGCATCCATGTGTGCCGTCTGCCCATACAGATGAACCGGCATCACCGCTGCCACGGGCCGGTTACTTCGTTTCGATATGAGTCGGCCGGTCCCATTCACCGAGCACTGGGTCTCCAGGTAGTCTCGCAACTTCTCCGGGTCGAGGTTGTAAGTTCGCTCGTCGACATCCACAAACTCGGGCAAGGCGCCTGCCTGGGAAATAGCCTCAGTCGTGGCGATGAACGTGTTCGGCACCGTCACCACCACATCGCCGCTGCGAACTCCTCCCGCCATGAGTGCAAAGCGCAAGGCATCCGTACCGCTATTGACGGCTACTGCGTGGCGCGTATGACAAAAGCCGGCGAAGGCTTTTTCGAAGTTCTCGACCATCGGCCCGCCGATGAAGCCTGCGGTCCGCAGAGCCTGCAAGAACACTTGGGTGAGTTCGTGCTCAAGCTCGATATGTGGACCAACCAGATCAACAAAAGGAATGCCGTTGAAAGAACTCACTTGGTTATCTCCCGGGTCTGATCAACGCAGCGATGAAACTTGGCGGGGTTTCCAATCACAATGCTGTTGGCGGGCACGTCCTTCGTAACTACGCTTCCTGCGCCGACGATCGCATTTTCTCCGATGGTTAGGTTGGCCAGGATGGTCGACCCCGAGCCAATCGACGCCCCCTTCTTCACCAGTGTCTTCTCCACCCTCCAATCGACCTCGGTTTGCAGTTGTCCCTCGCCGGTAGTCGCTTGCGGATAGGAATCATTGATGAAAGTCACGCCGTGCCCAACAAATACGTTGTCTTCGATGGTGACCCCTTCACAGATGAAGGTGTGGCTGGAGATCTTGCAGCGTTTCCCGATCGTCGCATTTTTCTGGATTTCAACGAAAGCCCCTATCTTGGTCTCGTCTCCAATCTGACAGCCGTAAAGGTTGATGAATTTTGAGAGTTTCACGCCATGTCCCAGCTTCACATTCGGCGCAATGCACACGAATTCGCTCATAGAATCGGAACCCTGTTCTTTACTCGTGGATCCTGCGGAAAGAGGCAACTGCGGAGGCCGAGGCGCGAACCGAGTCACAGCTGCACCAGGGCTCCTCGCTTGATCAGCGAACGGCTGGCGGCCTCCAGCGTTCGCACCACCCGCAGGCCGGCGATACCATCGTTGAAGGGTGTTTCGTCCTTGTGGATGCACTCGGCGAAATAGGAGAGTTCCAGGTGCAATGCTTCGCACGGCTCGATCTGGGGCGAGTACATGTCGCCAGACCGGTAGCTCACCAGCAGGTTGTAAACCCCTTGCTGGCTGGTGACGTTGACTCCCTTGTCATAAATTTTGATCTTCTCATCGGCTGCCAAGTCGTTCCACACGAGCATCTTCTTCTCACCGCCGATGAGGGTGGTCCGCACTTTCACCGGAGATAGCCAGTTCACATTCACGTGCGCGATGATGCTGTCGGGAAAGTATGCGGTAATAAATGCGATGTCCTCATGTCCGTTGAGGTGTGCCTGCCCGGTTGCGACCACCGCCTCGGGCTCCTCTTGCAGGAGATAATCCATGATGGAAAGGTCATGGGGCGCAAGGTCCCAAACCACGTTCACGTCGTGCTGAAATAGGCCGAGATTGACGCGGGTTGAATCGTAGTAGTACAGCTTGCCGAGTGCCCCGTCATCTACCAACTGCTTGATCTTTCGTACAGCCCCGGTGAACAGGAACGTGTGATCCACCATGATCTTCAGCTGCTTTCGGTTGGCCAGATCGATCAATTCTTCCGCCTGGGCGGAATTGCTGGTAAATGGCTTCTCCACGAAGACATGTTTGCCGTTTTGCAGGGCTGCTTTCGCCAGCTCGTAATGCGTCCACACCGGGGTGATTACAGCAATCACGTCAATGTTGGGAGCCGATACCAACTCGCCGGGATTTGAAATCACTTTTAACTCCGGATGGGCACGTTCCACCCGGCGACGTGCCGCCGCGCCCTGGTCGCAGATGGCCACCACTCGGCACCCATCCATGCTCATGAGATTCCGTACGATGTTCGGCCCCCAGTAGCCATAACCGATCACGCCGAAACTAAGCATGGGATGCACCTTTCAACGGGAGTCGGGGACGATTGTTACGAGTTGGAAGGGGGGACAATCCGTGAGCTAACGAAGAAGAAACCGGTATGTATGGTTATCAGCAGGCACCGTCGCCGGCCACGACTGCCCTTGGCGTCTGCAACAGGATCTTCACGTCCAGCCAGGGGGACAAGCTCTTAGCGTAGCGCAGATCAAGCCGCACCATCTCGTCGAAATCCACTCGGCTGCGCCCATGAATCTGCCAAAGTCCCGTAATCCCAGGTTTGGCTTCCAGCAGCCGGCGCCGATGCCAGATGTCATACGCCTCGACTTCGTAGGGGATCGGGGGACGCGGTCCGACCAACGACATGTCGCCGATCAGGACATTGAAAAATTGCGGCAATTCGTCCACGCTGGTCCGGCGCATCAGCTTGCCCAGCGGCGTGATTCGCTTGTCGTTGTTCAATTTGTAGATGCCGCCGCCGGCGCTTGTAACCTGGCGAGTGGCATGACCGGCAATCAGCCGCCGAACATATTCTTTGTGCTGGCTGGCATCGTTGTTCACATACATGGATCGGAATTTTAATAGGGTGAAAGACTTTCCGTACTGTCCGACCCGCCTTTGCTTAAAGAAGACTGGCCCTTTCGATGTCAGTTTTACTGCCAGCGCAACGCCTAGGAAGACCGGGGACAGAATGAGCAGACCCAGCACGCTGCCCGCAACATCCATGGATCGCTTCACGACACGCAAGGTTCGCGTGGACTTCTGGCGGGTTTCCAGGTCGGGATACAAAGTCGGGTTGGGGGGGCGATCTGGCCCCTGGTGGTCCCAGTTCTCCGGGAACAAGTGGAACGAGAGCTTGACTTGGTTGAACTGTTCCAGGCTGAGATTCTTGCGCAAGACATCGCTCACCCGGTTCATCAACGTACTCACAATCGATGATCCCCGGTCGATTGCGATCTCGGTGAACATCACCCCGACTACGCGATCGTTGGCGTACCAACCGACCATGTCGGTTTCCCGAGTCGTCACCGTCAAAGATTCCAGAACGTCCCCCAAAAGACTTTGGACCCGCGTGATGGGAAGTCCACCGCCGGCATCGAGCAGCATGAGCAGGAAGGCCTTCCGCGAACGCTCGCTCCGTTTCCGCTCGAGGGCGAGCATGCGGTGAAAGACATCTTGCGGCAAGATGTGCGGATTCGCATCCGCCGTTTTTGGGTCGTCATTTCCGCGCCCGGAGCCAACTGGAAGTAGTTTCACGACTTGACTTCTCCTGGGTAGCAACTCAGTCTTCAAGAGCAGTGCGAATACATTGGGCTATTGGCTCACATCTGCTTTCGGGGCATCGGAAGGTTCACTCGAGGATGCAACTTGAAGGGCGGCGTATCGCTGGTAGTATCTCTTGCCGTCGGTACTGCCGGCTGCGTTCAATACCCACCCCAGCACGAGCGAGGGCTGGATCATCTCCATCGCTTTTTGCAAGGGCTTCTTTTCCGTCACACCCTCACGGACTACCATGACTACGCCGTCAGAGACCTTCATCAAGAGGCTGGTGTCGGCCAAGGGCATGATGGGCGGAGAGTCAATGATGATCCAGTCGAAATGGGCTGACAGTTCATCCAGAAGATGTTGGAATTTGGCTGACTGCATCAGTTCCAGAGGGTTCGAGGGTGGGGTGCTCGCGGGCAGCAAGAAGAATCCGGAAGGCTGCACTTCGTAGATCACATCACTCAGCCCGGCTTCGGCCTGCAGATATTCGCTCAACCCAGGCAAGGCACGTCCGGCAATTAGCTGCGCCAAGGTGGGCCGTCGCAGGTCGCACTCGAGCAAGAGCGTCTTAAGATGCCGGCCGCGCGCTAGGGTGATGGCGAGATTGGCGCTGATCACGCTCTTGCCTTCTTCCGGCATGGTGCTGGTGATCAACACCCGCTTGAGTCTGCGAGTCTCCTTCATGGTCTTGAGGCGGAGCGCCAACAGACGCAGTTTCTCGGCACCGAGACTGCCTTGATGGGTCATGCAAACCAGACGGCTTTCAGGAGCCCCGGTGGCATCCACCCGTTTCAACTTGGCAAAATCCCACACTTCGGGCGGGAGTGGCTCGGCCACTTCTGGCTGGCGCTCGGCGGCGCCGTGCAACGACTCCGCCGCCTGGACCAGTTCGACTACTGAACTGGGTGACGACGCACCGCCTGCGCGCTCTGACTCGGCCTGCTGCAAGGCTTCAAATATTCGGCTCATCCTCTTTTCGCTCCTGGTGTCATTGTAATCAACGTCTCTTTCTGCCGTGCCGTCTGCAGGTAGTCGTGCAGATCAAGTAACGTCCGCACGGCGCTCTGCACTTCTTCACGAACGCCATGATTCCCCGATGGCGGATTCGAGGCACTGATCACACCCAAACGCATGTCAGCGGCCACTTCCTCGATCGCTTCCGGGGATATGCTCGCTGCCTGGCGTGCGTAGGCACCGATCAAGGCGTTTTCACAAATCGTGTTGATCAGGCGGGGGATGCCTTTGGAATGCCGGTGCACCTGAACAAGGGTGGCATCCGGAAAAATCTGCATTGGAGACTCTGCACCGGCCACGTGCAGCCGGCGGCGCACGTATTCCCTTGTCTCATCCGCCAACAAGGGTTCCAGATGGCAGCGCAGCGCAACCCTTTGCTTCAATTGCCTCAGCTCCCAGGAATCCATTTTGTCGTCGAGTTCGGGTTGTCCCACCAGCAGAATTTGTAGCAGCTTTTCTTGCGAGGTTTCCAAGTTGGTCAGCAGCCGGACTTCTTCCAGCACATCAAGAGAGAGGTGGTGTGCTTCATCGACCACCAGCAGCGTGGTGAGTCTCTTGTAATGGCGTTGCACCAAGAACGCGCTCAATTCGAGCAGAAGCTCATCTTTGGCTTTGCCGCTCACCGGGATTCCCAGATCGCCGGCGATGTAGCGTATGAACTCCAGAGGAGACAAGCGAGTGTTGAACACGTAAGCGAAGCCTACGTCGGTGCGGCGAAGCAGCTCGAGAAGACAGCGGACCAGCAGCGTCTTCCCCGTGCCG
>Ga0187776_10000432_pt1 | contig 20251 bp, 20 predicted proteins | sample 0216_BV02_MP12_2_FD_132426 | JGI IMG/M metagenome (GOLD analysis project Ga0187776, IMG submission 132426) | Tropical peat soil microbial communities from peatlands in Department of Meta, Colombia - 0216_BV02_MP12_20_MG | ecosystem: Environmental > Terrestrial > Soil > Wetlands > Peat | place...
GAGCGGTGCCGCCGTGATCCCCGAGAGCTTCAAGCAGGACCTGCTGAACCGCGTCGACATCGTCGACGTGGTGTCGCGCTACGTCCAGTTGAAAAAGGGCGGCGCGAACTATCTCGGCCTTTGTCCCTTCCACAACGAGAAGACGCCGTCGTTCACGGTCAGCCCGGCCAAGCAGTTCTATCATTGCTTCGGCTGCGGCGCCCACGGCAACGCCATCGGCTTCCTGATGGCGCACGCGGGGCTCGGCTACGTCGAGGCGGTGAAGGAGCTCGCATCGTCCGCAGGCATGCAGGTGCCCGAGTTCCAGCCGCGCAGTCCCGAGGACGCGGCGCGCCGCGAGCGCGAGACCGACCTCTATGCGCTCATGGACAGCGCGATGGAGTTCTATCGGGCCGAGCTGAAGAAGTCGCCGCGCGCCATCGCCTACCTGAAAGGACGCGGGCTGACCGGCGAGATCGCGGCGCGCTTTCGCATCGGCTACGCGCCGGACGACTGGCAGGGGCTGCGCGCGGCGTTCCCGCAATACGAGGACAAGGCGTTGGTCGAGTGCGGGCTGGTCGTGCAAGGCGAGGAGGGCAAGCGCTACGACCGCTTCCGCGACCGCATCATGTTCCCGATCCTGTCGGCGCGCGGCGCGGTGATCGGCTTCGGCGGACGCGTGCTCGGGGACGGCGAGCCCAAGTACCTGAACTCGCCGGAAACGCCGCTGTTCGAGAAAGGCCGCGAGGTGTACGGCCTAGTGCAGGCGCGCGACGCGGTGCGCGCTGCCGGCCGCGCGCTGGTCGTGGAAGGCTACATGGACGTGGTGGCGCTCGCCCAGTTCGGGATCGGCTACGCGGTGGCCACGCTCGGCACGGCGACCACCCCGGTGCACGTAGCGAAGCTCCTGCGCCTGGCGGACGAGCTCGTGTTCTGCTTCGACGGCGACGCGGCTGGCCGCAAGGCGGCGTGGCGCGCGCTCGAGGTCAGCCTGCCGCTCGCCCCCGACAGCAAGCCGGTGCGCTTCCTGTTCCTTCCGGAGCGCGACGACCCCGACAGCTACGTGCGCGCGCACGGCAAGGATGCCTTCGAGCGCCTGCTGCGCGAGGCCCAGACGCTGTCGGGCTTCCTGCTGGCGGAGCTACGCGCGCAGTCGGACCTCGCCACGCCCGAAGGCCGCGCACGCTTCCTCGCGGCGGCCAAGCCCCACGTGCAGCGCATCGCAGCCGGAGGGCTCAGGCTTCAGGTGGTGAAGGAAGTGGCCGAGCTTGCGCGCGTCTCGCAGCAGGAGGCTGAGCGCTTGCTGGAGCTGCCCGGCGCCCCCATCTATGCCAGGCAAGCGCCAGCGCGCGCCGGCGCACCGCTGCCGCTGTCGCTCGAATGGAAGCTGCTGGCGCGAGCTTTCGCGCGGCCGGAGCTCGCGCTGGAGGTCGATCCGGCGCTCCTTGGCGCCGAATTGCCGGAATCGCAGGCGTTGATCGAATTGAGGGCGCTGGTCGAGCAGGCCCCGGATCCCGCCCGGCTGACCGACAGCGTGCTCGCCGAGCTGATCGAGCGGGCCGCGCACCGCGAGGTACTTTCGCGCGCCCAGGCAGCGCTCAATTTCGAGCTGCGGCTCGGCGCAGACGAGGCGCAGTCGGAGTTCCGCGAATTGCTCGCGGCACTCGAGCGGCGCGAGCCGGAGGCCGATCGCGCGCTGCGGCAGCGCGTGCTGAAAGGCGTCGCGACGGCGGACGAGCGGCGCCGCTTCGAGGAAAAGATGAACGCCGCGCATCGGAACAGGCCTTGAAGATCAAGGCCTTTGCTAGAATATAGGGTTCTTTCACGCCCCCACGTGACGCGAAGAGGTCAGGATGGTCAAGGACAAGCGCAACCGTAACGTCAGGCAGGCCCGCGCGGCCAAGAAAAAAGCGAAGGCAATCAAGAGCTTGAAAGCAAAGAAGCCAACAGCGGCGCGTCCCGCCGCGAAGAAGGCGAAGGCAGTCCGCCCACCGCGCACGGTAGCCAAGACGAAACGTCCGGAACCGAAGAAGGCAGTGCTGGTCAAGGCGGCGGTACGCCCGGCCGCCAAGCCGCCCGGCAAGGACAAGGCGCAGCCCAAGCCAATTGCCGCGAAGGTCGAGGCCCAGGCGGGCAAGAAGGGCAAGGCGCCGATTCATAGCGCCAAGCAAGCGCTCGAGCTGCTCGAGGCCAAGGTCAACGCGGGCCTCAAGGCCGCCAAGGACAAGAAGGGGCGTGGCAGTCGCAAGGCGCGCCGCGAGGAATGGCTCGCCGCAACGGCGGAGCTGCCCAAGGAGGACGCCGAGACGCGCCGTACGCGCCTGAAGAACCTCATCAAGCTCGGCAAGGACCGGGGTTTCCTGACCTACGTCGAGATCAACGACCACCTGCCCGACGATCTGGTCGATGCCGAGCAGATCGAGTCGATCATCTCGACGTTCAACGACATGGGCATCCAGGTCTACGACCAGGCGCCGGACCAGGAATCCCTGCTGATCACCGAGGCGGCGCCGGTAGCGTCGAACGACGAAGACGTCGAAGAGCAGGCCGAGGCGGCGCTTTCCACCGTGGACTCGGAGTTCGGCCGCACCACCGACCCGGTGCGCATGTACATGCGCGAAATGGGCTCGGTCGAGCTGCTCACGCGTGAAGGCGAGATCGAGATCGCCAAGCGGATCGAGGAAGGGCTGCGCCACATGGTGCAGGCGATCAGCGCCTGCCCGACGACTGTTCAGGAAATCCTGGACTTCGCCGAAAAGGTCGAGAAGGACGAGATGCGCATCGACGAGGTGGTCGACGGCCTGATCGATCCGAATGCGAAGGACGACTTCGATCCCCGCAAGGCCGAGTCCGAGCAGGAAGAAGAGACCATCGAGGAAGAGATCGAGGAAGAGGAGGACGACGAAGGCGCGGCCGCCCGGGCCAGCCTGCTGCAGCTGCGCGCCGATGCTCTCGAGAAGTTCGCGCGCATCCGCCGCCTGTACGAGAAGTTGAAGCGCGTGCTCGAGAACAAGGGCCCGCGCGACAAGGACTACGTGCGTGCGCGCGAGCAGATCTCCAACGAGCTGATGACCATCCGCTTCACTGCGCGGACGGTCGAGCGGCTGTGCGACGGCGTGAGGAGCCTGGTCGACGACATCCGCTCGCGTGAGCGCGAGATCCACAACATCTGCACCGACAAGGCGCAGATGCCGCGCCAGCACTTCATCAAGGTGTTCGCCGGCACCGAAGGCTCGCGCCGCTGGCTGACCGCAGAGGTCAACTCCGGCAGCCCGTGGAGCGAGCTGCTGGTTCGCTTCGAGCCAGCGATCCTCGAGCTGCTCGGCAAGATGCAGGGGGTGCAGCAGAAGATCGGCATTCCCATCAAGGATCTCAAGGAGATCAACAAGCAGATGTCGACCGGCGAGGCCAAGGCGCGCCGCGCGAAGCGCGAGATGACCGAGGCCAACCTGCGTCTCGTGATCTCTATCGCGAAGAAGTACACGAACCGCGGCCTGCAGTTCCTCGACCTGATCCAGGAGGGGAACATCGGCCTGATGAAGGCGGTCGACAAGTTCGAGTACCGCCGCGGCTACAAGTTCTCGACCTACGCCACGTGGTGGATCCGTCAGGCCATCACGCGCTCGATCGCCGACCAGGCGCGCACCATCCGCATTCCGGTGCACATGATCGAGACGATCAACAAGATGAACCGCATCAGCCGCCAGATCCTGCAGGAGACCGGCCAGGAACCCGACCCGGCGACGCTGGCCGCGCGCATGGAGATGCCGGAAGAAAAGATTCGCAAGATCCTCAAGATCTCCAAGGAACCGATCTCCATGGAGACGCCGATCGGCGACGACGACGATTCGCACCTCGGGGACTTCATCGAGGATCAGTCGACCATGGCGCCCTCCGACGCCGCGACTTACGCTTCGCTGCGCGACGTCACCAAGGAAGTGCTCGACACGCTCACGCCGCGGGAAGCGAAGGTTCTGCGCATGCGCTTCGGCGTCGAGATGTCGACCGACCACACGCTGGAAGAGGTCGGCAAGCAGTTCGACGTGACGCGCGAGCGAATAAGGCAGATCGAAGCGAAGGCGCTCAGGAAGCTGCGCCACCCTTCGCGCTCGGAGCGGCTGAAGAGCTTTCTCGATCAGGAATCCTGATCGGGCAGGGCAGCAAGATAGGGCCGCGCGAGCGGCCCTTCTTTTTTGGGGAGGACGGACTTGGGCACCAAGCTGGTCGACTACTACTTCTCGCCTTCGTCGCCGTGGAGCTTTCTCGGCCACGCGCGCTTCGGGCAGATCGCGCGCCGTCACGGCGCGGCCGTCAACGTGAAGCCGGTGGACTTCGGGACGATCTTTCCGCAATCGGGCGGCCTGCCGCTCGGGAAGCGCGCGCCGCAGCGCCAGGCCTACCGCCTGGTGGAGCTCAGGCGCTGGAAGGCGTTTCTCGGCGTGCCGCTGAACCTCGAGCCCAGGTATTTCCCCGTCGACGCCACGCGCGCGGCGTGCATGATCGTCGCCGCCGAGCCGCAGGGCGCGGAGGCGCAGATGCGCCTGGCGGAAGCGCTGATGCGCGGCCTGTGGTGCGAAGAGAAGAATCTTGCGGACGCGGGTCAACTGGAGGCGATCGCCGGATCCGCCGGGTTCGACGCCGCGGCCCTGCTCGAGCGGGAGGAACGCGCCAGGGAGCGCTACGAGAACCTGACGCGCGAGGCCCTGGCGCGCGGCGTGTTCGGCGCGCCGACTTACGTATATCGCGACGAGCTGTTCTGGGGCCAGGACCGGCTCGACTTTCTTGACCGCGCGCTCGCCATGTAAGCTGCGCTTCGGGGGCCGGTAGCTCAGTCGGTCAGAGCAGGGGACTCATAATCCCTTGGTCCTTGGTTCGAATCCAAGCCGGCCCACCATTGATGTTCCGACGTCACGGGAGCCGCTATTGCAAGCGGACTTCGCGCGCGGCGCATCGAGGAGCTGGGGAAAATGCAGGGCAATATCCCGGGCGCGCTCGCGTATCGCCCAGAGCAACGCCAGTAATGCAGTAGCGCAAACGAAAAACCCCGCCGAAGCGGGGCTCGTGTTCTCTCGTCCCTCGGAGCGTGCTAGCTAGCCGGTGCGTCTTCGGCGGCTGAAGGCAAGGTTCGCGAGGCCGATACCGAGGAGAGCGATGGTGGCGGGTTCCGGCACCGTGACTTCGGGCAACAGCGTCGACGAGAACGCGCTATACAAGGGAATAATGAACGGATAGCTGATTGTCAGCGCGGTACCGCTAGTTGTGTAGATGGGCTGACCGTTGTGGCACAGATCGAGATCCGGGCAGAACGGGCCAAAGCCCGCTGTATCGAAGTCTGACGCCAGGTCATACGTTCCGAAGCCCGCGTTGCTTCCGTAGGTCGCTAGCGGGTACGTCGGCCCGTACTGGGAGCCGAATCCCGCGCCGCCGTTCGTTTGATCGACGCTGACGAAGAGCTGCGCCGAAGTAACGTCCAGGTCGGCATCAAACGGATTTTGCCCGCTGTTGAATATTATGTGAATCTTCGCCGACTGGAGCGAGTTCTCGAGACCACTGGCACCTGTAACATTAAATGCGGTGATGTTGTTCGTATCACCAACAGCGGTAATGGTAATAAAAGCGCAATTCGAGTCGGAGAAGTTGGTGCAGTCGTGAGGCGCACCACCGATATTTACCGAAACGTCTCCGATATAGTCGCTATAACTGATCGGCCTTGCCAACGCGCCGCAGCTCCAGACGGCGCTTAGTACTCCGATGCCAACGATGCAGAGCGGCTTCGCCAGGGTAAGCCTCAGCATGCGTTCGCACGCCTGTAGCGGCGGCTCAACCCTAGGCCGAGCAGTCCGACGCCCAGGAGGGCGATGGTAGCGGGTTCCGGCACTGATGGGGGTTGGCTAGCTTCGATCGTCAGCGTCGCCGTCTGAGTGACATCGGTACCAGGTTGATACCCAAATAAGAAAAAACCCATGCCTGTGACCGAATCGGAGGTGAAGCTTGGCGTAAGCGCCATGTTTACGCCGCTCATGATGCCGCTGTCCGAGACGCTCATTCCGGTGATCGGTCCAGAGATATTGGTGAGGTCAAAGGTTATTTCTCCTGGTTGCGCTTGACCGAAGAATCGGACCGAGATCGCGCTAGCACTCACGTCTGCCCGTGCGGTTCCGCTCAGAACATTGCTTGACGTAGAAAATCCGCCTTGGGTGAGTTGCTTTGAGAAGGACTGGCTAATCTCAACACCGCCGCCGACAGTAATGAGGCCCGAAAAGATCGGAATCGTATAGAAGCCGTTGTCATCTGATCCGGCCCACGAAATGTCTGCATTAAGGGTCGTTCCGATGAGCGTTGCATTTGCATTGAGGCTCCCGCCCAATATAGTTAGTAGTGAGCGCCATGAGAGCTATCAGTGTTTTCTTAAACGAAGGCATGTTCGACTCTCAAGGATTCATTGATCACAGCCCGCACCTTAGAGCTCAGAAGGGAAAAGCAATCCTTCTCTCGCTGCGCGCAGGTCTTAGCGAAACAGATAGCCTTGAGCAAGTTTCGCGCCGAGACTCAGGATGCGTGCGACATCACGTCTAATCAATAGGTTACTCTTACACGGACGATCTGGGGCTTAGCGAGTGTAAGAAACCTCGACAGCGAGGTCTTCCTCTAATAGCGTAGTTGATCGACCTGCGCGCCCGCGACCGGCAACGATGGCCTGCATCTGTGGTGCGAACTTCTCCGGCTTGTGGTTGTAGACCAGTGCGGTCAGTGGGAGCGTGGGGCGCGGTGCGACGAGCTCGAGACGCATTTCGGCCGCGAGATCGTAGCGACTAAATGAATTCCAGACGGACTGATACGTTGAGCTTGGCGTTCGGCGTTGAGTTGCTCGTAGCGCTTGTAGCGCATGTAGCGGCTCCTATGGGGTGTGAGCGCATGGCGATTTTCGAGCGCATCGGCTCGCCCATGACCGTTACCCGCGAGTCGGTTACTGCGACGGTCCATATAGCGGCACACTTCCGGCACATTCCGGCGTGACTTGTTCCAGTAATCTACAGCAAGTGGCATCAACCGACTGCCCGCTTTTCACTCTAAGAATGTGCGGCTCAGTGCTGTGGAGTGCTGCTGTATATTTGTACACTTGGCCTCATAATCCCTTGGCTCTTGGTTCGAATCCAAGCCGGCCCACTCCATTCCCAGCCCAGACTCTCGCGCTTGACCGGGCGCGCCTTGCGCCAGCATGATCCGTCATGGGTTCCAGCGATGGTCTGGCCGATTCCCAGTCGCTGATCGAGGCGCGCTTCGCGGCGCAGCGAATCGCCTTTGGACCCATCATCTTCCAGTGCGTGAGGTTGCTGCGGGACTTCGGCATCCTGGAAGCCTTGCGTGCAGCGCGAGCCGGCCTTGCGCTTGACGAGATAGCCTCGCGAGTCGAGGTTTCGCGCTATGGCGTACTCGTGCTGCTGGAAGGCGGACTCGCGGCCGGCGTCGTGCGCGCCGAAGGGGACCGGTTCGTGCTCACCAAGACCGGTGCCTGCATCCAGCGGGACGAGCTGACGCGCATCAACATGGATTTCGTGCACGACGGTTGCTTCCAGGCCTTCTACTACCTCGAGGAATCGATCCGGCAGGGCACGCCCGCCGGCCTGAAACACGTGTTCGGCGACTGGGACACGATCTACCCGGCCCTGTCTACGCTGCCGGAGCCCGCGCGAAGCAGCTGGTTCAGGTGGAATCACTATTACTCGGATGCGGCTTTTCCTGATGCGCTGCCCATCGTTTTCGAGCGCCCGCACCGCAGGCTGCTGGACGTCGGGGGCAACACCGGCAAATGGGCCATCCAGTGCGCGCGCTACTCCCCGGAGGTAGCGGTCACGATCCTCGACCTGCCCGGCCAGACGACCGTCGCCCGGCAGAACGTCGAGGCGCTCGGCTTGCAGGAGCGCATCGCGATTCAATCCTGCGACCTTCTGGATCACTCGCGGACTTTGCCGACGGGATTCGACGCGATCTGGATGAGCCAATTTCTGGTGTGCTTCGGCGAGGCCGACGTGCGCGCGCTGCTCGAGCGCGCGGCCGCCGCGATGGAGCCGGATAGCCGCCTGTACATCCTCGACACGTTCTGGGATCGGCAAGACCACGAGATCGCGGCCTACTGTCTGCGGGCCTTCTCGCTTTATTTCACTTGCCTGGCGAATGGCTGCAGCCGCATGTACAAGGCGGCCGACATCGCCGCGATGGTCGAGGCGGCCGGACTGAGCGTCGAGAGCGTGAGCGGCACCCTCGGCATCTGCTCGTCGCTGATCATCTGCCGCCGGCGCTGACCGTAACAGATCTGCGAAGGCGAGCGCGGTCGTACGCGCCATGTAAAGTTGAGTAAATCTGCTCGGATGGCGATCCGCGCGCTGATATAACTTGCCCACCCGACCCGCAGGAGGCCCGCGCATGAAAGCGACAATGGCAATAGTAGGCGCCCTCTCCGCTGCGCTCATCCCGTTCGCGGCAGTGGCGCAACAGGACCAGCCGAGCTTCGAGGAAGTGAAGCACAGAGCGGAGCAGCGCATACAGGATCGAATCGCCGATTTGCAGAGCCGGCTGACCTGCGTGCAGAACGCCCAGGATCCGGATGCGCTGCGCGCCTGCTTTCCGCGGAGGAGCGGCGGGAGCCGCGGCGGCCGTCCCGGGGGTGCGCCGCAGCCTCAATGAGCGTCGAGCGGGGCCGGATGCCGCCGGCTCCTGGATTGCGGTAAAATCCGCGCCTTCCCACGGGGTGGTAGCTCAGCTGGGAGAGCGTCGCGTTCGCAATGCGAAGGTCGGGAGTTCGATCCTCCTCCACTCCACCAGTCTTCTTCGCCCCGGCGCCTGGCGCCGTTCATTCAGCTCGTCGGGCCGGCCTCGCGGCTTGGGTCGGCCGGCTGCAGGCGATCGGCGCGCAGAAGCCTTATCAACCCGGACAAGTACAGGCCCCGCGAAAGCAGCTTCCAGGCGACCATGCGCGTGATGCGCGCGATGTCGAGCACGGGGTGGAAATGGCTGCGGCGCGCGCGCGCGCCATAGACCGCAGGAACGCGCACTGCGAGCAGCGCGAAGCCGGCGCGCCCGGCTTCGATCAGTACCTCGCTCTCGAACACGAACCCTTCCGCGCCGCAGTGCGAAACCACTTCGCGCCACGCGGCTCCGGGATAGACCCTGAAGCCCGACTGGCTGTCCTCGATGCGTTGCCCGGCGGCCCAGGCGATCCAGAAGTTCGCGAAGCGGTTCGCGAGATAGCGATCCGGCGGAATGTTTGCCGAGTCGTGCAGCCGGCTACCGATCGCGATCGAGCGCGGTACGCCTCGTTGGGCCGACAGCAGGCGGGCGATTTCCTCGGGGGGATGCTGCCCATCGCCGTCCAGCGTGACGACCGCGTCGGCGCCATGCCGGAACGCTTCCTCCATCCCGCGCAGCAGGCTGCACGCCTTGCCCCGGTTGCGCTCGTTGCGCAGGACGATCACCGGCAAGCCGCCGAGCGCCGGCACGGTACGGTCCGACGAGCCGTCGTCCACCACAATCACGCGCCCGACGTGTCGCAACGTTCGCTCGACGACGTCCCGGATCGTCGCCTCTTCGTTAAAGGCGGGAATGACCGCCGCGACTGCGTTCACGCCATTCCTCCATCGACAGCCAGCACCTGGCCAGAGACGTAGGATGCCTCATCCGAGCACAGAAACGCCACCACCCCGGCTACTTCCTGCGGCGTTCCCGCGCGCCCCATCGGTACCATGCGCGCGATGCGCCCGTCGTCGAAAGCTTCGTGCGCCATAGGCGAGGCGATGATCCCGGGCGCCACGGCGTTCACCGTCACGCCGCGGCTCGCGAGCTCGATGGCGAGGGACTTCACCGCCCCATGCAGGCCGGCCTTTGCGGCCGCGTAGTTGCTCTGCCCGCGATTGCCCATGATGCCGGCCACCGAGGTCACGGCGACGATCCGCCCCCACCGCGTGCGCAGCATCGGCAGCAACAGAGGGCGGGCGGTATTGAAGAATCCGTTCAGCGACACGCCGATGACGCTCGACCACTGCTCGTCGCTCATGCCGGCCATCGGCGCGTCGGCCGTGATGCCGGCGTTGTGCACGAGGATCTGGATCGCGCCCCCATCGAGCAGGCGCTCGACCGCGGCCGTCGACGCGGCCGCATCGGAGACATCGAAGACCACGCTTTCCGCGCTGCCGCCCTGCGCGCGCAGCGCCTCGACCAGTTCGCCTGCGCGCGCGGGATCGCGGTGCGCGTGCACGATGACGTGCGCGCCGCTCCTGGCAAGAGAGCCGCAGATGGCCGAGCCGATCGTTCCCGCGCCGCCAGTCACCAAAGCGCGCTTCACGCGCCGCCCTGCGGCGCGAGGACGACCGCCGCCCGGCCGCGCAGCAGCTCCCTTCCGCCGGCTTGCACGACGAACTCGTAAAGGATCTGCCGGCGCCCGCCGACGAGCCTGCGTGCCGTGAGCATGAGATCGTCGGCGATGTCGTCGAGGCGCTCCACGTTCAGGGTAACGTCCCTGACCGCGGCGAGCATGCCGCTGTGCGGCGCAAGCGGTTCGACCAGCGCGCCATGCACCGCCATGGCCTGGGCGGCATACTCGATCGCGCACAGCGCGGGCAGGGCGCCGCGCTCGCGCAAGGGATGCGCCGGATCGCGATGGCTGTCGGCACGGCAGGTGATGCTTTCCTCGTCGAAGCGAACGACCTCGCTCAGTAGGCTCATCGTCCCGCGGTGCGGAATGAGATTGCGGAATTCCTTGCTGCTCATCGGCATGGCGAGGTTTCGACCGTCATGTGCCGGTCGCCTACGTACACGATTGACACGCGCTGCGCGGTGCTGGCGCGGGACGCCGCGAGCAGCGGCAGGGCTTGCGCGGCCGGGTTCGTCGCGAGCGCCGGCGGCAGCATGCGCGGAAAGCGCGCGGGCTGCACGCCCGCGCCGAGCGAGATTCTCCAGCGCGCGAACGCCCGATTACCGGGGGCGGGCGAAATCAGCAGCGCCACGCCGAAGGGCAGCCTGATGTCGCGCAACGGGGTCAAGGGCTCGGGGAAGGGCAGATCGCAGGCAACGAGCAGCACGGGCACCTGCTCCGCGAGCACGAAACCGACGGCCTCGAGCAGGCCCACAGCGAAAGAGGCGTCGTAGCCGCAAAGCGCTACCGAGCGCTGCTGCGACCCGGTGCTGATGCTCCAGTAGCCTGGAGCCGCGTTGTGCACGGAGTTGTGGAACATCGTCGGGGAGACCTCGCGTTCCGGCGAAGTGACCGCCTCGCACAGCTTGTGCACGATCTCGCCGTCCCCCGAGCTCGACGAGAACACCATGGCGACCTCTCCTGCAGCGCGCTCGGCCCCCGCGAGCGCCTCGTGCGCCACCGCAAGCGCCCAGCGAACGAGCTGCGGAACGCGGCGGCGCTCGTTCGGCGGCAGCTGGGGCGGATCCGGGCGCGGGACTTCGGCGCGATGCGGGAGCTCGCCGTCCAGCACGCGACGCGCCGTTTCCCAGTCGGGCAAGCCCGGACCGAGCACCCCGACCGACTCCAGATAGACCGCCTTCACGCCGCCCTCCCGAGCAGCAAGCTGCAATTGCTGCCGCCGAAGCCGAAGGAGTTGCTCAAGGCGTAGCGCAGATCGCGCGTTTCAGGGGCGGCTGCGACGCGGCTCGCAAAAGCCGGGTCGATTCGATCCAGGTTGAGCGTGCCGGGAATGAGGCGTGCCTCCAGGCACAGCGCGCAGATTATCGCTTCGACAATACCTGCGGCACCGAGGGTGTGGCCGGTCCAGCCCTTAGTCGAACTGCACGGCACCGAGGCGCCGAACAGGCGGAAGATGGCACGATCCTCGATGCGGTCGTTTGCCGGCGTGCCGGTGCCGTGCATGTTGATGTATTGCACCTCGCTGGGCGCGATGCCGGCGCGCTGCAGGGCGAATTGCATCGCCGCATAGGCGCCATCGCCGCTCGGGTCGGGCGACGACATGTGGAACGCGTCCGAGCTCTCGCCGTAGCCGAGCAAGGCGACGCCGCCCTGGGCGCATCCGGGGCGCTCGAGCAGCGCGAAACCGGCGGCTTCTCCGATCGAAATTCCGTCGCGTGCTGCGTCGCAGGGTCGGCACGGCCGGCGCGACAGAAGGTCGAGAGACTCGAAACCGTACAAGGTCGTCAGGCACAGGCTGTCGACGCCGCCGACGACCGCGGCGTCGGCGTAGCCCGCGTCGATCATGCGCGCCGCGCTGGCGAACACCTTGGCGCTCGACGAGCAGGCGGTGGAAATCGCCGCGGCCGGCCCGCTGAGCTCGAGATAGCGCTGCACGAAGTCGGCGACCGAAAACAGGTTAAGGGAGTAGCGCTCCTTGAACCATCCCGGGAGCGCGCCGCTCTCGCGATCGCGCTGCCGATAGGCGCGCTCGCAGTTCTCCATGCCCGAGGTGCTGGTTCCGACGAGGACGGCGATGCGCTCCGGGCCATAGTGCGCTCGCGCCAGCGCGACGGCGGCGTCGAAGCCGTCCTGCCGCAGGCCGAGCTGTGCCAGGCGGTTGTTGCGGCAGTCGAACTCGGCCAGCCGCGCCAGGATCTGCTCTTCCTCTACGCCGCCGACCCGCCCGATCCAGGTGTCGAGCGCAACGCCGTCCAGATCCATGGGGCGCAGGCCTCCGCGCCGCTCGCGCAGGGCGGCGAGCGTCGCGGCACGACCCAGCCCAAGCGGATTCGCCGTCGAGTAGTGAGTCAGGAGTAATGGCTGCACGCGAAGCTCCGACAGGTCGAGCAAACTATACCGGAGGCGGGATCTATGCGGGCCGGGCGGCGAAGGCGGCGGCGAGCAACAGCGCCAGCGAAGCGCCGAGCGCAACCGTCATGCCAATCTCGTGCAGGACGGGAATGCGCGACAGCGCAAGGCAACCGAACGCCGAGAGCGTCGTTCCTGCGCACACCGCGACCGCGCGTTGCGCGCGCCGCTTGTCCGCGCTGTCGGCGTAGCGTCCGGCGAAGAACAGCGCGTAATTCAGGCCGACGCCCACGACCAGCAGCAACGCGACGAGGTTGAACAGCGAAAGCCGCTTGCCCAGGAGCAGGAGCAGGGCGACGTCGAGCGCCACCGCCGCGAGCGTCGGAGCCATGACGCGCGCGGCGCCCCGAGCGCCGAGAGCGAATGCGAGCAGCGCCGCGATGCACGCGAGCCCGAGGGCGATATAGCGCAACGCCTGGTTCTTGTACGTCGCGACAAGCGTGTTCGATTCCGCCTTCAGGTCGATGAACTCGGTGCCGTGCGCAGATGCTTCCCGCGCCAGCTCGGCGGGCGCGCTCACCGCGCGCAGCGTGGCGAGCGCGTTCCAGCCGTCGTCGTTGCGCACCAGCAGCGATTCAACCCTGAAGGCGAGAGCGGTTCCTTCCAGGTCGCGCATGTCGAGCAGCGGCGCGGTGCGCGCGCGCGCCACGTCGAGGAGGAACGGCGCGAAGCCGCCCGCACGGAACGGCGAATCCCTGAGCGCGCCGTCGAGCCTCGCCGCAAGCACTTCCCGCTCGGGCAGCGCGGCGCGGCGCGCTTCCTGCGTCCGCTTGCTGGGCAGGTAGGTCGACGCAACGTCGAAGCCTGCAAGCCAGCCGCGGCGTACCGCGTCGTCCAGCCACGCGGCCATGGCCTCGCTCGCCTGCAGGGCGGCTTCGCGCGTGGCCGCGCGGGCGACGACGAGGTAGCGCAAGTCAGGCGCGCCGAGCTCTGCGCGCAGGTCGCGGTCCAGGCGCTTGGCCGAAGCCGACACAGGGGTCAAGCTGGAAAGGTCGTCGTCCCACAGCCGGTCGTGCTTCCATGCGACCACCGCGAGCGCCCCCAGGACCAGCGCGGCCGCGGGCCGCCGGGCATGGCGGGCTGCGTCCGCGAAGCGATCCAGCCACGGGAGCCCTCTTCCCGCGGCGGGCAAGTCGGGTCGCACGGGAAGCACGGCCGGCACGACCCAGCGCGTCGCGGCACCCGCCGCGGCCACGCCTACCACCGTGAACACGCCGAGCTGGGCGAGCCCGGTAAAGCTGGACAGGGCCATGGCCAGCGCGCCGAGCACGGTGGTCAGCACGGCGAGCCTGAGCGTCGTGCCGATGCGCGCAAGCGCCTCGCCGAGCGCCTCGCCCGGACGGGCCTGCATGAAGAGATAGGTCGGATAGTCGACCGCTTCTCCGAGCAGCGTCACGCCGAAGCCAAGCGTGATCCCCTGCAGCTTGTCGAAGCCGAGCCCGACGGCGGTCACGCCGATCACCAGCCCCGTCGCGGCGGGAAGGAAGCTCACCGCGAGTATCGCCAGCGAGCGATAGGCCGCATACAGGATCGCGAGCACGAGCGCAGCGCCGAGCAGCGACAGGCGCCAGACGTCCGAGTCGACGGTGTCGCGGATGTTCGCCGCGAAGACGCCCGGACCCGAAAGCAGAATGTGGCCGGTTGCCGGCCGCATCGCCGCGTAGGCTTTCTCGATCGTTTGCACGACGCGGCGCTGAGCGTCGGCGTCGAACGCCGGCGCGCGGCTCTGCGCGACAAGCAGCGCCCGGTGCCCGTCGCGCGAGAACCAGACGCCGTGGCGCGTCTCCGGCCCCGCGTCCGGGGCGAACTGGCGCAAGACCTGCGCCATTTCCCCGGTCGGGTCCGCCGGCAGCGTGGCGCGCACGAGCACCCCCGCCGACGTACCGAGCAGCCGATAGGTCTCAGCGAGCGCCGCCTCCAGGCCAGCGACCGAGAAGCGCTCGGCACGGACCGCAGGGCTGAGCAGATACCGGTGTTCGAATAGCAGCGCCTGCTCCCTGCTGCCCATCCCGGCCGCGCCGTTGCCGACGTACGCGAACTCGCCGCTCGCGTTAAGCCTGCGGGCGAGCTCGCCGCTGGCGCGCGCCAGCGCGTCTTCCGGCGCGCCCTCCAGGCCGATCAGGATTAGGCGCGACGCGGCGCCGTCGCGCAGCTGCCCGAGCAGAATCCGCTGTGCGGGCGTCGTGGACGGAGGCAAGAAGGCGGACAGGTCGGTCGTGAGCGTCAGATGGCCATACAGCCAGGCACCGCAGGCGCCGAGCGCCAGGAGCCAGGCGGCCACGCGCGCGCGCGCCGCGTTCGTCAATCCGTCGCCTCCTCGACTTCCGTCACCGTCCGGTCGCCGCTCGCCTCCCATACCTCGATGCGCTGCAGGCGCGCGCCCGAGCCCCACACACTGACCGCGCTGATGTAGCGCGCAACGTCGGCTGTGCGCGGCTTGAGCCGCAGCCGCCAGTCGTCGCGCGTCCCGGTCACCTCGACCACGAAGTTGCGCTCGAGGTCGGCCAAGTCGCCCGCGCGCGTCGCGCGCACTGCTTCGATCAGCGCGCCGATGCCCGCGGGGGCGGCCCCGACATCGATCTCCCTGCTGGCGGCAGCCGCGGTATCGATCGTCAGCCGATCGCCCCGCAGCGCGAGGCGCTCCTTCTGCGGCGACACGACGAGCTTCTCGAGCTGGTCCGGGCGGCGGTAGGACAGGCTGCCGTGCGAGACCAGCGGCGACTTGAGCAACGGGCTATAGCGTGTTTCGACGAAAGTCGCACTGGCGGTCTGGACGCTCGCCAACGTTCGCATCAGCAGGTACGCGTCGAGGGGTCGTGGCGCAGCGGCAGCGGAGAGCGCGACCCCCGCGAGCACCGCGGCAGCGGCTTCAGCGAGACGTCTCGTTCCAGTAGTCATAGAAGTTGAACCAGTTGTAGGGCGAGCGGCGCGCGTAGTGCTCGAGCCGCTCGACGTAGCGCGCGAGACGCCGCCGCGCCCAGGCCTCGCGCGCGTCCTTCGCCACGGCGGACGCTTCCGACAGCTCTTCGAGGATCACCTCGTAGCGCGCCGCGCCCCCGTACAGGCCGAAGAAGGTGACCACGGGCGCGCCGACGGTGCTTGCGATCAGCAGCGGGCCGAGGGGAAAGTCGGCCGGCGCGCCGAGAAAGTCGCACGCCTGGACCCGCGCCCCGCGCAGGGGCCGGTCGCCGAGGAATCCCACGATCTCGCCCCGCCCCAGGCATTCGCTCACCTTCAGCATGGTATCGGGCCGGCCGGGTGCGATCACGCGCTCGCTCAGCTCCGGCGCCATGCGCGAAAGCGCCGTCGTCGTGTGGGAAGCGTCCAGCGAGTGCATGACGACGTTGATGTCTCGAAATCCAGCGTTCCTGCCGAGCGCGCGCAGCAAGTCGAAGCTGCCGAGGTGCGAGCCGAGCAGGATGCAGCCCCGCCCGGAACGCAAGAGCTCGATCACGCGCTCGGCGCCGCGTACCTCCACGTCGAACAGCTGTTCGCGCCCCGCCAGCAGGAACACTCGGTCGTGCAGCGTCGACGCGAAGCTGTGGAAGTGGCGCAATACGTCGGCGAGGCGCGGTTCGCGGCCGAGCGCGCGGCGCAGAAATGCTTTCGAGGCGCGCCGCGCACGCGACGAAAAGGCGACGAAATACCAGCTGATCGGATAGAGCAGCCAGCGGGTGGCCGTGCGCCCCAAGGCGAGGCTAAGCCAGGCGATGAGGCCGACCGAGAGCGAGGTGCCCCGCTCGCGCTCGATGTCCCAGGCCGACGGTGAAACGCCCTTAGCCAGCGTTGCCCGCTGCGAAGCGCAGCGTCCCCGAGGCGATCAGGATCGCGCCGCGATGCACGCGGAAACCGATCGACGATGCGTCGTTACGCTCGAATTCGATCTCGAAGCGCTCGCCAGGGCGCAGCGGGGCGTGAAACTTGGCCACGGGGATCGCGGTGAGCGTCGCGGGCGCGAGCGGTCCGGCCGCGCGTGCGACGCGTGCGAGCAGCAGCACCCCCGGCACGATCGGATTCCCGGGGAAGTGACCTGCCAGCGCCGGGTGGCTCGCCTCGATGGCGTCGCCGACGCGCATCACGCGAGATTACGGTTGCGCGCCGCCGCAGCCTCGAACAGCTCCAGCAGCTCGGCGCGTGCGACCTTTCCGGTTGCGGTGCGCGGCAGCGCCTCGACCAGGATGAGCGGCCGCGGCAAGAAGGCGGGGTCGATGCGCTCGCGCAGCACGTGCAGAATCGATTCCGCGTCGACCCCGGGAGCGACGGCCACGGCCGCCAGGCGAGTCACGCCACGCGCGGCGTTGCCCGGATCGAAGAAGGCTCCGTCCTTGACCCCCGGCACGCGCAACAGCTCGCGATTCAGCGCCTCGATCGACGCGCGCTTGCCGGCGATCTTGGCCATGTCCTCGGGGCGGCCCAACAGCCTGAACTGCGTCTCGCTCAGGACTTCCACCCGGTCGGGAATCCTGAGCGGCTGCGCGAGATGACCGCCCTCCACCCAGGTTTCGCCGCCGCTGCGTCGCAGCCGCATTCCTTCGCGCACGCGCCAGTTCTCCTCGAGGGCGGGGCGGCGCAGGGCGAGGGCGCCGCCTTCCGTGCAACCGTAGATCTCGTGCACTGGCGCAGACCAGCGCCGCTCTATGCGTCGCGCGAGATCGGCGCCGAGCGGCATGGTCGCGCTCAGAATCCCCGCGAGCGGCGGACTCTGCACGCTTTCCTCGGCGCACGCGCGCAGATGGGCAGGGGTCGTCACCAGCCAGCGCCTGCCGCGCATCGCGGACAGCGCGGCCGCGATGTCGGCCGGCAGCAAAGGGCGTCCGGAGTGCACCGGCACACCGTTTTGCAGCGGCAGCATGACAGTGGTCTCCATGCCGTAGATGTGCTGCGGCGGCACTGTGCCGACGATCGAGCACGCGCCGCCCGCGGCGAGCCCCAGGTGCGCGCCGAGCGCGCGCGCGTCGGCGACCAGCGAGCCCCAGGTCTGCGCATGGGGCTGCGGCCGGCCCGTGCTGCCCGAGGTGTACGCGATCAGCGCCAACCGGTCGGCGCCGAAGCGCGGCACGTCGAAGGTGCCGCCCGCTTGCGCGAAATCCGGCGTGATGAAGGCGGGCAGGCCCGGCGGCGGATCCTCGCCGTCGGACAGGCAGTACGCGTCTGGCTGGCTGGCGAGCAAGTCGAGCACCGCGCCCGGCGCCCGCGAGTACGGCAGCAGGCTGACCTGCCCTGCGACCATCGCGGCGGCGAATCCGAGCATGAAGCTCAGCCTGTCCTCGCACAAGTTGAGCACATGGCGCTTGCGCGGCAGACGTGCCGCGAGCGCTATCGCGGTGCCGCAAAAGCGGGCCGCGTCGATCGCCTCGCCCCCCCGCCAGCCGATCGCGTCATCGGCGCGAAAGCGCTCGATCAGGGCGAGCTCAGGAGCCATCAGCCAATCGGCCGCGCGCCGGTTTGCCCCACGGCCTGTAGCTCGGCAGACGGCGCAGGAATTCGACCAGCCCGGGGTGCCGGTGGTGACGGAAGCGGATCCTGCGATAGAGGTACTCGCACAGGAAGAAGAGGGCGAGCAGCGCGTAGCTGACGAGGTTCGTGAACAGCGACCATAGCTCGCGCGGTCCGGCGAGCGCCAGGGACAAGGAAACGCCCGCCATCACGACGAAGAACAGGACCCACAGGCCGGTCAGGACGCGCGTGTAGCGGGCGAGGTCGGGCGGCAGTTCGCCGCCGCGCTCGATGCGCGCGAAGCGGCTGACCATGGGCTCTCGGCCGCTGCGCAGCGTGGCGGCGAACGCCCCGGCAAGCGCAAGGTAGACGGCGAGCGGCGGCGTGAACACGATTGCCGCCGGCCACAACGCGCCTAGCCCGAACGCCACGCCGGACAAAGGCAGGCCTAGCAAGACCGCACGCGCCGGGCGCACGCGCGCCGCGAGCACGCTCCAGGCGAGCAACGCGAGCCCGAGCGCCGCCCAGCGCGCGTCGCCGCTGACGACCGCCAGGTGCGACAGGGCGGGAAATGCACAGCATGCGGCCGCGACCAGGAGGCCGGTGCGTCGGCTCATGACGCGCCGTTACCGCGTGCGGTGCTTTTCAACGTACCCGCTTAGCGCGCGCAGGCAGGAGAAGGTGACCTTGTTGTTCTCGTCGTCCGAGCGCAGCTTGAAGCCGTACTTCTGCGAGATCGCCAACGCGACCTCGAGCAGATCGATCGAATCGAGCCCCAATCCTTCGCCGAAGAGCGGGGCCGCGGGATCGATTTCGTCGGGCGTGCAGTCGAGGTTGACGGCCTCGACGATCAGCGCCGCCACCTCGTGCTCGAGATGCGTCTGGGGCAACACGTTTTCCATTTTAGACACTGTACGACCCCTCCCGGGTCGGCTCGCGCCCGCCGGCATTCCTACCCGCATTGTCGGTCGGGCGCTGCGCGTCAAAAGTGCAGCAACTGGGTGCGTATGTTGCTTTCGAGGTTCTGTATCCATCCGTTGTAGTTCTTGTGGATTTCGCCCTTTTGGGCGTCGTATTGCAGGTTGGTGCTGTCCTTGTAGTTGATTGAGTAGGACTTGGTGTCGTAGGTGATGTCGACCACCGCGACGTGGTCGCGCAGGTGCAGGGTTCCGATCATGTGTCCCGGTCCGGCGTCCTGCATTTGCCAGCCAAGCGACGCCCCGGCGCGATGGATCGCCTTGTTCACGTCGCTCATCGTCAAGTCCGCCTTGGGCGAGGTAATGGCATCGCCGTTGACGTTATAGATCGGTGCAATGCGGCAACCGACCGCGAGCAAGGCGAAGCACGCCGCGAAAACCGCCGCCACTTTTCTGATGGCCATTCTTGGTCTCCCGTTTGGGAGAAGGGGCTGCGCCTCCTCCCAGTTATCGTCCTCGTGCGGCCACGCAGCCACGGGCCGGATAAATTATAGCCAAGCATAAGTCTATAGGCGCGCTGCAGTGCCTGGGAATCCCCAATTTTCGGGTCGCTAGGGCGGCGATTGCCGCGCTAAGTCTCTTAGCCCGAGCGACCGCGCTCCAGCCGGCGCAGGAACACGCTCATCTCCTTCTCTGCCTGCTTGTCGCCCTTCGCCCGCGCGGCCTCGATTCCGCTGCGGTAGGCGTCGGCAGCTTCCTCGGCGCGCCCGGCCTCGGCGAGCGCCTTGCCCAGCATTTTCCATGCGGCTGAGTAGCGTGGGTCGCGTGCGACGGCCGCGCGCAAGTGCTCCGCGGCGCGCGCATGATCCCCGGCCTTGAGGTATTCGCAGCCGAGCGAATAGCGCAGCAGCGCGCCGTCGCGCGGCGTGCCGAGCATCTTCTCCAGATTGGCGATCGGCGGCGCAGCCATTTCCGGCTAAGATTAGCGCACCGGCTCGCCCATTTCACCCTTCCCCGATCATGACGACCCCGATACAGACGAAGGACGCGCCCGCGGCGATCGGCACCTATTCTCAGGCGGTGCGCGCGGGCGACACGGTCTATCTTTCCGGGCAGATCGGGCTCGACCCGGCGAGCATGC